>ENA-UONX01002597-UONX01002597.1-human-gut-metagenome-genome-assembly--contig:-P74old-NODE-2597-length-12543-cov-7.565423_pt1 | contig 12543 bp, 10 predicted proteins | sample MGYA00242466_ERZ724013 | MGnify/ENA metagenome assembly ERZ724013 | reverse complement strand
ATGGTTGTGCACTGTTGTGGGGCGGCGAGAATGCAACAGAGGTTAAGGCAACTTATATCGACGGCAGTATCTGCGTCAAGGTAAGCAAACCGTATCCTACCCCAACCATTACCACTACAACCATTACAAGCGGTACTGGTACGACCACTACCACAACTACAACTGTAACCACGACTACAGAATTTGTTCTTCCGGATGGCCCGACAGTAAAGGTAGGACGGCAGTTTGTAACAGCCGGGGAAGAGTATGAGACTGCGATCAAGCCAGAAATATACAATGCAAATGATTTGATTACAGAAGGTATCTCCTTTGCATTCAAGACAGGTGCAGATGCAGATCCGGCAACGGCAGCTTTGATGTCGAAGTGGACTTATAGAGATCTGGAATCCAGTTCTGAATTTAATGACCTTGGTTCTTGGAAGGTAAACGATAAGGATATGGTCTGGGCAACGTTGACCAACGGCACCAGCAAGATCCAAAAGGGTGTACTGGAAGATGGTATGAGCCCGCTGGAACTGTGGTATGACATTCCGGATGAAGCAACGATTAACAGCATTGCACAAGCAAACAACATGGAAATCAAGCAGACCGCAGAAGGGGAATACTACTATGAATTCCCACTGGAATTTGATCCAAACAAGAAGAATGAAGACGATGGTTGTGCACTGTTGTGGGGCGGCGAGAATGCAACAGAGGTTAAGGCAACTTACATCGACGGCAGTATCTGCGTCAAGGTAAGCAAACCGTATCCTACCCCAACCACTACAACCACTACAAGTGGTACTGTTACGACTACAACGACCACAACTACAACGACTACAAGCGGCACTGGAACAGCTACCACTACAAGTGGCACTGGAACAACGGTAACCACAACCACTGCAAGTGGAACAGGAACCACTACAACTACTACAACAAAGAATCCGCTCACACCGCTGTATGGTGACGTAAATGTCAATGGTCAGGTAACCATCATCGATGTTGTTCTTCTGAACAAGGCAGTTGCTGGTAAGGTAACACTGGGTGAACAGGCTACCTTGAACGCTGACTGTGTACATGATGGCGTGATCAATGAACTCGATGCAAAGGCATTGCTGGCATATCTGGTAGGCTGGGACGGCTTTGAAACATTGCCGGTTACCGCTGATGCAGTAAGCACGCTGCCGCTCTAATTTCAATTTAGACGACTACATCACTCCTAATTCCTTATACGGTGCCACTCTCGGAAACGAGGGTGGCACTATTTTTTATAGGGGATATTGTGAAACCGATACCACAATGAATGAAAATTGAATTTCATGAAAAAATACAGCGTGCTTTTTGTATATTATTTCGTAAGGTTGCGAAAAATATGAATAAAATCGAGCCGCCTGAAGAAGTCAACCAGATTTTTCACGACACCTTACCGCTTTTTTGTCCAATATCACGGAAAAAGTTTCGGCAAAATGTACAAATAATCTTTCTCGCTTTTGTGCTAATTTACTGAAAATGAAAAAATAACTTTACAATATTGTGGGCATATGGTATAATATCTACAGTGAGAATTTTCAGGTCTTCTTTTGTTGTGCACATAAGAAAATGGAGGAATCTGGGGGTTCTGCGTGTCCGGTTTCAAGGGAATTTCCGTTGAAACAACCAAAAAAATCTATATTTTTATCTTTTAAGGAGGATATCTATGTTGAAGAACAAATTCGGTAAGAAGATACTTGCTTCTGCTATGGCAGCAGCGATGACCGTATCTGCAACGGCAGTGGGTCTGTCTTCTATTACCGCAAGTGCCGCAGTGGATGGCTTTGAAGAATTCGGTTCTGGTACTTTTAATGATGGTGCTGGTCTGCCGTGGCATATCTGCGAGAGTGCAACCGGTACGATGAAGTTTGAGATAGCAGATGGCTGCTACAACATCTTGATTACCAACCCGGGTGGTACTACCAATAATGGTGAAGGCCGTTGGGACTGCCAGTTCCGTCACAGAGGTTTGACCATTGAACAGGGTAAAACGTATCGTTATACCTATTCCATCTGGTCCAACAAGGATGCGAGAATCTATGCAAAACTTGGTGATATGACCGATGATGATAAAGAAAATTTCCACCAGAATGGTGATAAACTGAATCTGAGTTATTCTGACGTAGAGGGTCTGGACGATGAGCAATTGGTTGAAAAACTGAAAAGTGCTTCTAAGACGGGCGAATCAGTGAATTATGACGATGGGTGGAACTCGTGGAAGAATCAGCCGACCGTTAAGGCAAATCAGTGGACCACATATGCATGGGAATTTTATGTAGATCCGAGCAAGCAGACAATCACAAGCAAGGGTACCGGTGAAATGACATTCCACCTTGGTGGTGTCAGTGATTACAATGATTTCATCTGCTGCGAAGCAGGTACTTTGCTGAAGTTCGATAACCTGGCTCTGGTAGATATGGGGGATGACAAGTCCAACTATCAGGCAGATGAAGTATACGATCCGACTGATGTGGAAGTAAACCAGGTTGGTTATTACCCGCTGCTGACCAAGAAGGCAACCTTGGTTATGGATGGTCCGGATACCACAGCAAAGACATTTGAAATTAAGGATTCCAGTAATAATACCGTATACACAGGTACTACTGATGCTTCCAGAGGCGATCAGCTCTGTGATGGTTCTGGTACTTACAACCAGATCATCGACTTCTCTGATTTCCAGACCGAAGGGACAGGTTACACCATCACCTGCGATGGCAAGACTTCTCTGCCGTTCGATATTGGCAACAATATTTATGATGGTATGACCACCAATGCAATGAACTACTTCTATCAGAACCGTTCTGGTGAAGACATTCTGGCAAACTATATCACTTCTACCGGTGCAAACAAGAGCACTTCCGATCTGGCTCGTGCTGGCGGTCATATGAAGGATATGGCAACTGTTCAGAGCAAGTGGGTTTACATTATTCCGACTGCTAATGACATTGAAAAGGGCGAAACCATTGATGTAACCGGCGGTTGGTATGACGCTGGTGACCACGGTAAGTACGTTGTAAACGGCGGTGTTACCATGTGGACACTGTTGAACCTGTATGAGAGCGACCTGATGGACGGCGATGCTTCCAAGTGGGCAGATGGCTCTGGTACGGTAGTGATTCCGGAGAATGGAAATGGCACGCCGGATATTCTGGATGAAGTTAAGGTAGAAGCAGATTTCTTCAATAAGATGCAGAGAGCAGATGGCATGGTTTACCACAAGATCCATGACTATAAGTGGACAGCACTTTGTGTCGCTCCGGCAGATGATCCGCTGGAACGTATTGTAAAGCCAGTTACCTATGCTGCAACTTTGAACTATGCCGCTGCAATGGCACAGTATGCAAGATTGGCAAAGGATTATGATAAGGATGCTGCCACTTATCTGGAAAATGCAAAAAAAGCTTACCAGGCTGCAAAGGATTCTTACAAGCCATTCTCCAATGACTGGGGTAGTGACCAGTTTGCAGATCTCCAATCTCTGTATGCACCGATCAAGCAGAATAAGGGTGGTGGCCCTTACGGCGATACCAATGTACTGGATGAATTCTACTGGGCAGCTTGCGAACTGTACATTTCTACAGGCGAGGCTTCCTATAAGACCGACCTGTTGAGTTATGAAGACGGTTGCGGTGCACTGGGCGTTGATACCGCTTTGTACGGCGGTGAAAACAATGGTACTCGTTCCTCCTTCACATGGGGTACATTGGCAAGCTTGGGTACTTTCTCTCTGTGCGTCAACGCAGATGACATGTTGGACAAGGGTCTGTTGACCGCTGAGGAAGTAGATACCATTGAAAAGAATGTAAAGCAGGCTGCTGACTACTTCATCGAACTGGAAGATCAGTCTGACTTCGGTATTCCGTATGTTGGTCATGACTATGATGTAGAGGTTTGGACTGTTGCAGATTATGAAGCTGGCAATGGCGATAATGGTGTTATTTCTAAGACCTTGACAAATGGTTATGAATGGGGTTCTAACTCCATGGTTATGAACAATGCAATCACCATGGCACTTGCTTACGATATTGACAAGGAAGCAAAGTATATCAACGGTGTATCCACTGCTATGGACTATATCCTTGGTAGAAACGTAATTGAACAGTCTTATGTAACAGGTTACGGTGAACATGCATTGCAGTATCCGCACCACAGATGGTGGTCTGGTCAGCTGAACGAGAACGACTTCCCGTTTGCTCCGGACGGCGTTCTGTCTGGTGGTCCGAACTCTGAGATGCAAGACCCGATGATTCAGGGTGCAGGTTATAAGGCTGGTGCACTGGCTCCGATGGCTTGCTATCTGGATAACGTAGAAGCTTGGTCTGTAAACGAGTGCACCATCAACTGGAACTCTCCATTGGTATGGGTTGCATCCTTCTTGGAAGACGAAGCACCGAACGTAAATCAGGATACTACTACTACAGACGATAAGACAACAACTACCACAACTGCAACTACTACTGTTACAAGTGGCACGGGTACTACTACAAGCGGTACTGGTACAACCACTACTACAAGTGGTACAGGTACTACTGGAAATGCAGATGATCTGATTGGTGATACGAACCTGGATGGTAAGGTTGACTTGCTGGATGCTATTTGTCTGAATAAGCACTTGGCTGGGCAGATCACACTGGAAGGTCAGGCATATCGGAATGCAAACTGCGATCAGTCTGACGGTACACTAACTGTAAGTGAAGAAGATGGTTCAGCGTTGGTTGACTATGTAATTTTGTTGATTTCAAAGCTGCCGGTTGTAGAGAAATAAGCAGTTTATGCGGATTTTCTGACAATTGAACAGAAAAGAGGGGATACACTGGAAACGGTGTATCCCCTTTCTTTTTGCCGAATATTCTGATATTTTGTAAATTTGAGAATAATGCTTGACAAACAGCACGAAGTGTGTTATAATTATATCAAACCTTATCAAGAGTGGCGGAGGAACAGGTCCGATGAAGCCCGGCAACCTAATTGCAGTAGTGCAAAGAAGGTGCCAATTCCTGCGGTTTTGTACCGAGAGATGAGGATTTCGACAAACAAACGAAATCAACGCACTTCGGTATGAGGTGCGTTTTTATTTTTATGCTTGAAAGGATGAACAATACAATGAGTCACTTTTTGTTTACTTCGGAGTCTGTAACAGAAGGACATCCAGATAAAATTTGCGACCAGATTTCTGATGCAATTCTGGATGCGATTCTGACACAGGATGCAGCCGCAAGAGTTGCCTGCGAAACGGTTGTGACCACTGGCATGGTACTCTGTATGGGAGAGATTTCTACGACAGCAAAGGTGGATATTCCCCAGATTGCAAGAGATGTCATTGTAGACATTGGCTATGATCGTGCGAAATTTGGGTTTGATGGGCATACTTGTTCTGTTTTGCAGGCATTGGACAAGCAGTCACCGGACATTGCAATGGGCGTCAATGATGCCTATGAAAGCCGTGGCGGTGTACATCAGGAGACCGGTGCCGGCGATCAGGGTATGATGTTTGGTTATGCCTGCAACGAGACAAAAGAGCGGATGCCGCTGGCAATTTCATTGGCACATAAGCTTTGCATGAAGCTGACTGATGTGCGGAAAGAGAAAGTGCTGCAATATTTGCGTCCGGATGGAAAGGCACAGGTGACGGTAGAATATGTGGACGGTAAGCCGAAGCGGATTGATGCCGTTGTTCTTTCTACACAGCATGCACCGGATGTACAGTTAGAGCAAATTCGTTCTGATTTACTGCATTATGTCATTCAGCCAGTTTTGCCGGCAGAAATGCTGGACGAAAATACAAAGTATTATATCAATCCGACGGGACGGTTTGTTGTTGGTGGCCCGCAGGGTGACAGCGGTTTGACTGGCAGAAAGATTATTGTGGACACCTATGGCGGTGCAGCACGGCATGGCGGCGGTGCGTTTAGTGGGAAAGATCCGACAAAGGTAGACCGCTCTGCTGCTTATGCAGCACGATATATTGCAAAGAATATTGTCGCTGCGGATTTGGCAGATCGCTGTGAGGTACAGCTTGCCTATGCCATTGGTGTTGCCAATCCAGTTTCCATTCTGATCGATACGTATGGAACCGGTCAGGTTTCAGAGGAAAAGCTGGCTGCAGCTGTGGAAAAGGTATTTGACCTTACACCAGATGGGATCATTGAAATGTTGCAGCTGCGGAAACCGCAGTATCGAAAATTGGCAGCATATGGACATATGGGAAGAGAAGATCTTGGCGTTGCATGGGAAAAGTGCGATAAGGTGGATGCATTGCGGAATGCACTGCAATAAAAAGGGAATCATTTGAAAAAAAACGGGAGAATGGATATGGCATTCTCCCGTTTTATTTGTAATATTGTATTTTTTTTAGGAGCCAATGAAACAAAATTGGCAGACCATAGAGCAGCCCCCAGATGGCAGCAATCAAAACTGGAAAACCAATCCAATAGAGCGACTCCCCAAACCAATTTGCAAACCATATCAAGGGGGATCCCTTCGAGGGTTTTGACAGAAAGAAAAAATTGGTTCCCCATTGTCGATTACACCATGCTACAATAATACTGCAACCGGCAAGTGTGGTAAAGCTGAGCGGTAGTCTGTGCCAGTTTGGCTGTAGTGTACCATCTGCAAGCAGCAGCACAGGTAGGAATAACAACAGTGTGTGGAGTACAAAGCTGTGAATACAAAAGAAATTCCAGAGCGGCAAACGGTTCCAATTGGGAAACAACAGTGCCAGCAGCGTGCCTGGCAGAGAAAGGCTATAGAGCAGTTCACCAAGATAGACACAGGGTTTCCAGACATAGAATAAGCAAAAAAAGATAGAAAGTCCGCAGAGATCCAGCGGTAAATACTGTAAACCAAATTGTCCGGTTGCAAACAGTATGCCTTGCTTCAGCACTTCCAGCAGGAGTAAGGCTGTGACAATGCTCCATTGCCAGAGACGTTTTTGCTTACTGTGTCGGTAGAAGTGGATGCATAGTACAAGGATGCAGCAGATGAGCAGTAGAACGGCAAGATGCGTTCCATGAAACAACGCAAATCCGTTTCCTGCTGGCATTTGTTCTTGTGCCGTTAAAAAATCCATCTGCACTGCCCCTTTCCGAAATTGTAGTGTTTTTTCATGGATGGTTGTATGGCAGGAAAACTCCTGATTGAAAAACTGCTCTGCCGCATTTCTACAGCAGAGCAATTTTGTGCTTTATGTCTAGAATTACTTTGTGCCGAACATTCTGTCACCAGCATCGCCAAGACCTGGTACAATGTAGCCCTCTTCGTTAATTCCCTCATCCATGCCAGCACAATAAATGTCAACATCCGGATGTGCGGTTTCCAGTGCTTCCTTCCCCTGTGGGCTGCAAAGAATACAGAGGAATTTGATATTCTTGACCCCCATATCCTTTAGATCCTGAATCGCAGTGATAGCAGAAATACCGGTTGCCAGCATGGCGTCAATGACAACAACCTCTCGTTCTGAAATGTCATCCGGCATTTTAGAATAGTACTTGACGGCATCGTGTGTGCCAGGTTCGCAGAAAATACCAATATGACCGATTTTTGCAGCTGGAATCAAGGAGGTAACACCTTCAATCAGCCCCAGACCAGCACGCAGGATTGGAACAAATGCCAGCTTTTTGCCGGAGATGACTTTTGTCTCTGCCCAACCTTGCGGGGTTTCCAGTTTAACTGTTTTCAGCGGCAGATCCCGCATCGCTTCGTAGCAGATCAGCATTGCGGTTTCTTCTGTCAGTTCCCGAAATTCTTTTACGCCAGTGCCCTTGTTTCGCATCAAAGAGAGTTTATGCTGTACAAGTGGATGTGTTACAACGTGTAATGCCATAGTGATTCCCTCCTGTGATTAAAAATGATTTTCCATATCTTGTATCATTGCCACTCGTTTTTCATGACGACCGCCCTCAAACGGCGTATGTAAAAACAAGTCCACCAATTCCAATGCCACACCGGTTCCGAGTGTTCTTGCCCCCATACAGAGGATGTTGGCATCATTATGTAATCTTGTGTATTTGGTAGAAAAATGATCTGCACATAATGCAGCACGCACACCACGCACCTTGTTGGCAGCGATGGACATGCCGATGCCTGTGCCGCAAATCAAAATGCCTTTATCTTCCGGATTTGCTGCAACCGCTTTTCCGACCGCAGCAGCGATTTCCGGATAATCTGCACGGCTGCCGTCACAACCCAAATCTTCCACAGTATAATTTTGTTCCAAGAGCATGGAAAGCACTTCCATCTTCAGTGCATATCCGGCATGGTCACAGCCGATCCAAATTTTCATAATCGTACACACCTCTTTTTCCTACAGCAAAAATATATGGACATTTTTGCAGTGAATATTCTTAGTATAGCACAAATTTACGAAAAATGCAATGGATTTCAATGAAATTTTATGATTTCTGCATGATTTTCTATATGCTGCATACTAATGTATTTTAAATAAAAAACACACGGGTTGATTTTAGCAACGATCTTTTGTCTTTACAGACTTTTTCTTTTTCCTGTGGATAAAAATACATCCTGCAAGGAGCAGACTTCCAACCGTATAACACACGATATCGTTCCAATCAAATTGTGTTCCTATGAGGGTACGGAAAAATGGGTTGTTTTCTAGTCCGAGCAACTCCACAATATGGATTCCCTGCATGATCTCAACCAGTACAGCAAACAAGAAAACGCCTGTACATACAACATAGGGACTACATCGTTTTACAAGAAAGATCTGTGCAAAGCTATACACTACCCAAACTACTATTCCATCTCCCAGATACGGACGAATAAAAGTATCCTTTATAAAGCATGCAATCAGCACTTCTGTTGTGATAAGCACCAGAAAAAGGAGAAGATAGGGGATTCTTGAGGAAACATTCTTTTTCATATAGCAACCTGCTGTTGCCGATCCTTTTCTGCCTTGACCAGCTGTAAATAGTTTGCCTCCAGTTGTTCCGGTCTCTGCGGTGTATGGTGTTTTGCAGCCAGACACAAACCAGTTCCGTTTTGCAGCCGCACAGCTGCCGGAGCCAGCATAATTGTTTCACCAATAAACTGTGCAGCAGCATCGCCGGTCATCAGAACCGGTGCGGTTTGTTGCAGCAAAATTGTCTTCCATTCGGTCATATCATATAGTCCGTCTTTCACAACAGATTGTAGTTTTCCGTTTTGATTCTCATATAGACCAGCGTACACCAAGTTTTGTCTTGCCTTCATCACGGCACTGCAAAGTCCGTCTGCGGTTGCTGCCTGATAGGCGAGAGATTCTAGTGTAGAAATCCCGAAGCAAGGCAAATGTAAGGCAAATGCCATTGCCTTGACCGCAGCCACACCGATTCGCAGACCCGTATAAGAACCCGGGCCAACGGCAACGGCAATGCCATCTAAATCTGCCGGTGTCAGACCACCGTCCTGTAAGGTGCGTTCCACCAATGGCAGAATTACCTGTGAGTGTGTCTTTTTTGTATACAGACATTGCTGTGATAAAAAAACATCCTGTTCTGTGTCATACAGTGCGACAGCTGCCACACTGCCCGAAGTGTCCATTCCCAAGTACCGCAAGACGGTCTCCTCCTTCTATGGTAATCTGCCGAGCCGTTTCCGAGAGCGGCTGCAAGGTGACACGAATCACATTGTCCGGCAGACAGTCAACAATATTTTCTGCCCATTCGACTGCAAATACATTTTCCTCCAACGGATAATCATAAAAGCCAGTGGTTTCCAGCGATTCTGCCCCCTGAATGCGGTACATATCGAAGTGATAGAGGGAAAGCGTTCCGGTTCCGTGATATTCGTTGACGATCGCAAACGTAGGAGAGGCAACCTCATCCGGCAGCCCCATTCCCTTTGCCAGACCACGGGTAAATGTGGTCTTTCCGGCACCCAGACCGCCGAAATAGGCGATACAATCACCGGCTTGCAGCAGCGTTCCCATTTGCTCTGCCAATTGCATGGTTTCCGCAGCAGAATGTGTAGTGATTACGACTTTTCCCATGCTTGTGTTCTCTCCTCTGCGGATGCGATCAGTGGTTTCCCATCACGGTCAAGCAGCGGTGTCAGACCGCCGCTGTAACCGCTCATACGATACAAATATTGCACACCGGTTTCCTGATCCATCCAGATTTCCAGATAATTGTTACCCAATGCAGTGCCGCCCTGTTTATAGATTTTGATGAATCGGTTGGTTTTCATTGTATTGGATTCTCCTTTAGAATAAGCCGGAAATATTCCCTTCGTTGTCGCAGTCAATTCGCAAAGCAGCCGGTGCTTTCGGCAGACCTGGCATGGTCATGATATTGCCGGTTAGTACGACTACAAATCCTGCACCAGCGGACAGTGTGATATCTCTTACTGTAATGTGGAAATCAGTCGGATGTCCCAGTTTGGTCGGATCATCGGAAAGAGAGTACTGTGTTTTTGCAATGCAGACCGGCAGTTTGTCAAAGCCCAGTGCGGTAATTTGCTCCAGGGCTTTCTTTGCTGGAGCGGTAAAGGTCACACCGTCTGCCCGGTAGATTTCCTTTGCAATTCGTTCTACTTTTTCTGCAATGGTCAGTTCCGTGTCATAGAGAACATGGAAATCAGATGGCTTTTCTTCGATGGTGCGGCAGACGGTTTCTGCCAGTGCTTTTCCGCCTTCTCCGCCCTTTGCAAAGACCTCTGCCAGTTCGCAGGACGCACCCAGCGATGCACAAAACTCCTGAACAAACTGCAATTCTGCTTCCGTGTCTGTGTGGAAACGGTTGATAGCAACCACAACTGGTACACCATATTTTTGCATATTTTCAATGTGTACCTGCAAGTTGACAATGCCCTTTTTCAGAGCATCCAGATTTTCCGTGGTCAGCTCTGCCTTGGGGACACCGCCGTTATATTTTAATGCCCGTACGGTTGCAACCAATACTACGCAGTCTGGCTTCAGACCGCCGTAACGGCATTTAATGTCGAAGAACTTTTCAGCACCCAAATCCGATCCAAAACCGGCTTCGGTCACACAGTAATCTCCCAGTTTTAAAGCCAGTTTGGTTGCCCGAAGGGAATTACAGCCGTGTGCAATATTGGCAAATGGACCACCATGAATCAGAGCCGGGGTATGTGCCAGTGTCTGTACCAGATTCGGCTTCAGAGCATCCTTGAGTAATGCTGTCATAGCACCGGCAGCCCCCAGATCCTTTGCATAAACCGGATTGCCGTCCAGATCATAGGCAACCAGAATCTGACCAAGCCGCTTTTTCATATCTGCCAGATCAGAGGACAAGCAGAGGATTGCCATGACCTCGGAAGCCACCGTAATCTGAAAGCTATCCGACCTTGGAATGCCGTCTACCTTGCCGCCCAGACCGATGACAATGTTCCGCAAAGCACGGTCGTTCATGTCCAGGACTCGTTTGAGCAGGACTCTCCGCTGGTCAATCCGCAGGGCATTGCCTTGCTGCATATGGTTGTCCAACATGGCACAGAGTAAGTTGTTGGCAGCTGTGATGGCGTGCATATCACCGGTAAAGTGCAGATTGATGTCTTCCATGGGAACTACCTGTGCATAGCCGCCGCCGGCAGCACCGCCCTTTATGCCGAAAACCGGACCAAGAGAGGGTTCTCTTAGTGCCAGAACCGACTGTTTCCCAATGCATCGCAGGGCATCTGCCAGACCGACACTGACAGTCGTTTTTCCTTCCCCTGCTGGAGTGGGGTTGATGGCTGTCACCAGAATCAGCTTGCCGTCTGGCTTTTGTTCCAGCTTCTGAAACAGTGTTTCTGAGAGCTTTGCCTTATAGTGACCATAATACTCAATATCGTCCTCTTCGATGGAAAGAGCAGATGCAATTTCCCCAATTTTTTTCATGGTTGCTTGCTGCGCAATTTCAATATCTGATAACATGATAATCCCTCCTGTATCGTTTTTCAATCAGAAAAAATACACTTTTATTATACCACATTTTCCTTTAAAAAGCAAGCATTCCGTACAGGTTTGGGGATTTTGTGCAAAACGGGATGCTTTCCGGAACAACATTGTACAGCATGGCAAAATTGCTGGAGGAGGCATATTTTTTATCTATGGTGCATATATTATTTTTTGTATAGCAGAATGGTTTGTTGGAATGTGTGTTAGAAATGGGATGATGGAGAGGTTCTCCTGATGATGTTCTGCACGGGTAAATGGGAAAAAGAGGAGAAAGACGGAAACGTGAAAGAGGAGTATTTCGTGTCATGAAAAAATGTTCTGTATTTTTTTTGCTTCCGGTGATTTTTTTGACGGGCTGCACCCAGCAATCCAAGCTGGAAACAGCACCTTCCAATGCATTGTTTTGCAAGAATATTTCAGAAAATGTACAAACCATACAGCATCTGCATCTTTCGGAGGAAAAGCCGGACGAGCCACAGTCTGTTCCGGCAGTTGCAGCGGATACGCCCTATGGCATGTGGTTTACAGCGATGGATTATGCAGAAATCCTGAGTGGAAAAACAGAAAGCGAATTTCAGGCAGCGATGCAAGAACGCTTTCAAAATGCCAAATCTATGGGAATCAATACAGTTTTTGTACAG
>ENA-UONX01002591-UONX01002591.1-human-gut-metagenome-genome-assembly--contig:-P74old-NODE-2591-length-12573-cov-13.878735_pt1 | contig 12573 bp, 10 predicted proteins | sample MGYA00242466_ERZ724013 | MGnify/ENA metagenome assembly ERZ724013 | reverse complement strand
CGGCGGCGGCAGCCGCGGCCTCCCGCCCCCGCCGCACCGGGCGGCGGAGGCCCAGCGGGGCATGGCGGCGCAGGCGGGCCAGGTCATCGGCCAGGCCCACGGCCCCAAAGGCCAGCGCCCCAAACAGCGCGATGAGGAGCCGGGTGGTCCACAGGCCCTCGTCCCCCAGCAGGGCAGGCTCTGCCACGCAGGCGGCCGTCCAGCCCACGCCCACCGCTGCCAGCGTGCCCACCATGAGGCAGAGGCCCCCCATGGTCGGGGTGGCCGGGGGCGGCAGGTCGTCCGGGTCGCTGTCCGGCTGCAGCTGAGAGGTCTGCGGTGCCTCGGGCTCCTGCCCGGGGCCGAACGCCCGGAGCAGCGGCACCATGAAATTCCCGAGCGCCGCCGTGAGGAAGAACCCCAGCGTTGAGGCGACGATCAAGGCAAAACGGATCATTTTTGTATTACTCCAATTGATATTTCTTTTTATTTTTGCTCATTGTAAAAGATTTCGAGCACTTTTTCCAGCGCCATGCCCCGGCTGGCCTTGACCAGCAGCGCGTCGCCGGGCTGCATCCGGGCCAGCAGCAGTTCTGCTGCCTCCCGGTAGGTATCCACATGGCGGGCCTCCACCCCGGCAGCCGCGGCAGCCTGGGCCGTGCGTTTCGCCTCCGGGCCATAGGCCACGAGGAAGTCCACGCCGTATTCCGCAGCCTGTTTGCCCACCGTCTCATGGGCTTCCGGGCTGATCTCGCCCAGCTCCAGCATATCGCCCAGCAGGGCAAAGCGGCGCTTGCAGGGGTACTCTTTGAACATGGCCAGCGCGGCTTTCATGCTGTCGGGGTTGGCGTTGTAACAGTCCTCGATGACATCCACGCCCTTGCTGTGGACCACTTTCTGGCGCATCCCGGTCTGCTGGAACCGGCTCAGCCCCGCAATGACCCGCTTGGCGTTCAGGCCCAGCCGGGTGGCGGCGGCGTAAGCCGCCAGCGCGTTGGCCACATTGTGGCGGCCCATGGCCGGGATGTGCACCTCGGTGGTGTCTTCCTCCCGGTCTTCCAGCGTAAAGGTCATGCCGTCGTCCTCCTGCCGGATGTTCAGGGCGCAGACGTCCGCGTTCTCATCCCCCAGGCTGAACCAGACCGGGTGGACATGTTCCGGCAGCTTCGCGGCCCGCAGGAACGGGTCATCCCCGTTGAGCACCAGCGGGGCACCGTTGGGCAGGCCCTCGCAGATCTCCAGCTTGGCCTTGCAGATATTCTCCTGGCTGCCCAGGTTGCCAATGTGCGACACACCGATGCAGGTGATGATGCCCACATCCGGGCGGGCGCAGCGGCTCAACCGCTCGATCTCACCCCGGTGGCTCATGCCCATCTCCACCACCGCGTACTCCGTCTCTTTGCCGATGCGGAACAGGGTGCGGGGCAGGCCCAGCTCGTTGTTCTGGTTGCCCTCGGTCTTGATGGTATTGCCAAAGCCCGCGATGGCGGCGTAGGTCATCTGCTTGGTGGTGGTCTTTCCCACGCTGCCGGTGACGCCCACCACCTTCGGGTGGAACTGGCTGCGGTAGTTTGCGCCCATGACCATCATGGCGTGGTAGCTGTCGGGGCTGATAACCACCCGTTCAGCCGGGACGCCCTCCACCGGGTGGTTGAGGACGACATAGGCCGCGCCTTCTTCCAGCGCCTTGGCCGCGAAATCGTGGCCGTCGAAGCGCTCACCGGGGAAAGCCACAAAGATGCAGCCGGGGCAGACCTCGCGGCTGTCGGTGGTCACGAGGCCGATGGGCTGGCTGTCGGCGAAGCCCTCGGGGGCAAGGCCCTTCAAAAGCAGTTCTGCTGCGATTTTTTCCATAATAAATCTCCTTATCCGCAAGTGATGGTGACGACGGTGCCCTTCTGGACGCTGGAGCCGGCGGCCTCGCTCTGGCTCTGCACGGTACCGGCGCTATCGCCCGCCACCTGACAGTTCAGGCCGGCGGCGGTCAGCATCTGGCGGGCAAAGTCGGCACTCTTACCGCTGACGTCCGGCACTTCCGTGTGGCTGCCGGAGTAGGTATCGGTGTAAAGATAGATGGTGGTGCCGCTGGCCACTGTTGCGCCCGCGTGGGGGTACTGGTAGGTGACGACGGCGGCGGTCTGGTCGCTCTCGCTCTCCACGAGCTGATGCTTGAGGCCCTTGGTATTCAGGGAGACCTGCGCATTGCTCCACTCCTTGCCCACGAGGTTCGGCACCTTGACGGTGTTCTGGCTGCGGTCGATGCCATCGGTGGCAATGCCCAGATAGGGGGCTATCTCACTGATGATGTTGCCGACCACAGGCGCAGCCAGGATGGACGAATAGTCGGTGTGGGCGTTGTTTGGGTCGTCCAGCATGACGTAGACCAGAATTTCCGGGTCGTTGGCAGGCAGGACGGCGGCAAAGGAGGCGACCTTCTTGTAGTCGCCGTCGGCGCGGCGCTCCATGTTCAGCTGCTCGGACGTACCGGACTTGCCGCCGATGCGGTAGCCCGCGACGTAGGCGTTGGAACCGCCGCCGGTGGTGGTGCCGTCGCCCACCTCATACTCCATGATCTGGCGGATGGTCTCGCTGGCGCTCTTGCTGATGACCTGGCGGCGGACGTTCGCGCCGATTTCCTCGACGACGTTGCCGTTCTGGTCGGTTATCTTATCCACCACATGAGGGGTGACGAGGTAGCCGCCGTTGACGGCTGCCGAGACGGCGGTGCAGACCTGCAGCGGGGTCACAGCCATTGCCTGACCGAAGGACGAAGACGAAAGCTCGACCTCGCCCAGCTGGCTCTTGGTGTAATACTTCATCATGCCCGTCTCGTTGGGCAGGTCCACGCCGGTGCGCTCGGTGAAGCCGAAAGCGTCGAAGTAGTCGTAGAAGGCGCTGGAACCCAGCCGCTGACCCAGCTGGATGCAGTAGATGTTGCAGCTGTTCCGGAGGGCCTCGGCGAGGTTCTGGACGCCGTGGGCCTTCTTACCGGCGCAGTGGTACGTCTCTTTTGCCACGCCGTAGGCACCGGAGCAGTTGAAGGTGGTGTAATAGGTGGCCTTGCCCGAGTCCACACCCATCGCGGCCGTGATGACCTTGAAGACGCTTCCGGGGTAGTACAGCTCGGTGATGGTCTTGTTCTTCCACTGGATGTCACGGTAATAACCCGAGTAATCGCCTTCCGGGTCCAGGATCTTATTGCCCCGCTCATCGGTGATGTAGTTGCCATTCTCATCTTTTTGATAGATGCCGTAGAGCTCCGGCTCCGCGTGGACCAGTTCATCCAGATAAGTCAGGTTCTGGCTGTAATCCAGCGGGTTATTGGGGTCAAAATCCGGCTTGGAGGCCATGGCCAGAATGGCACCCGTCTTGACGTTCATCACGATGGCGGCACCACGGTTCTCGACATTGTTGGCTTTGATGGCCTCGTTCAGATACCGCTCCACCACTTCCTGGATATTGACATCCAGCGAGAGGACGAGGTTGGAGCCGTCCTTGGCTTCGTAAGTGGTGGCGTTCTCGTCGGCAATGGCGTTGCCATAGGCATTGCGGAGCGTGATGGTGCGGCCATTCACACCGGCCAGCGTGGATTCATAGGATTTTTCGAGGCCATAAGTACCGTAGCCGTCGGCATCGCAGAAGCCCAGCACCGAGGCCGCAAAGGCACCATAGGGGTAATCCCGCTGGAAGCTCTTGGTGGAGGAGACAGAGACGCGGCCCTTGCGGATGCCTTTTTCGGCGTTGGCTTTTTTGTGGGCCTTGTTGTACTCCGAGACGTATTTTTCAATGGAGAGCTTGACGGCGTTGTTGACCTTGGTGGCCAGCACCTGATAGGACGAATCGTTTTGGGAGAGGGCGTCGTACACCGTCTGATACTGGGTCTTGTAGGCTTCAGAAGAAGGATCCACGCTGTCCAGCGCCGCGCCATCGCCCGAGAGCAGCCGCAGGGTGATCTGGGTGCTCACCTCATTGAGGGCAGCGGGGTCGATGGTCTTGGTCACCGCCTTGGTGTCGTCGTCCGTCTGGCTGGTGAAGAGAGCGCTGCTGTAGCTGGGGTCGGCCCAGATGGTCCATACCACGCTGGTGGATGCCAGCGTGATGCCCGAGGTATCGTAGATCTCGCCGCGGGTCGCCTGAATCGTGCTGTCCAGCAGCTGCTGCTGGGCGGCGTACTGGCGGTACTGGGCACCATCCCGGATCTGGATGTCATATAAGCTGTGGATGACGATGGCCGCCGCCGCCACAACAAAAAAGACCGCCGCGCCGAAGCTGAAATGCCGCAGCGTTGCGCCAAGACGCTCGTGCGGGTCGCTGCGGCGCAGACGGTAGTAGATTTTTTTATGGTTCTTGGGGGATTCTTGCATTGCGTACTCCTGCAGAAACCGAAAAAGCGTGCACTGCCGCACGCTTTCCCGTTGTTTCGTTTTATTTTGCCTGGTTGACCGCACCAATGATGGTCATGGCACCATCGTGCAGAAAATCCGTCCACTGGTGGACTGCCGATTCTTTCCGCACCAGCACGCTGCCCGCATCCAGCCGGATGTAGGTGATCTGGCTCTGGTCGATCTTCATGAGGCCAAGGCGGCTGGCCGCTTCCTCCACACTGGTGATGTTCGTTTTGCTGTTCAGAGCACTGTTGTAGTATGTATACTGACTCTGCTCGCTCACCAGCTGCGCTTTGGCATCCTGGATCTGGTCGTTGAGCTCCACCAGCTGGGCTTCGCTCCACAGCAGGCTGACCGCAAAACCCACCATCAGCGCCACCGAGATGAGCTGGATGGCGTGCTGCATGGCAGCCTGGAACGGGGTAAGACGCCGCTTGCCGCCTTTTTCCACCCGCAGAGGGACGTTCTTCTGCGTCTGCGGTGCTCTTCTGCGGCGCACCGCGTTCATATCATATGCTGCCTGGCCCATGGTAGGTCTCCTCCTCACTCAGATGCCGTAACGCATTCAAATTTTTTCCAGTACCCGCAGATGGGCAGAACGGCTGCGCCGGTTTTCTTCCAGCTCCCGCGTGTTCGCCTCAATGGGTTTGCGGGTGATGAGCTTTGCCTTGGCTTTGCCGCCGCAGACGCAGACCGGGAACTCCGGCGGGCAGGTGCAGGCAGTGGACCAGCGGCGGAACTTGTTCTTTACCAGCCGGTCTTCCAGCGAGTGGAATGTGATGACACACAGCCGCCCGCCCGAGGCAAGATGCTCAAAAATGGTGTCCAGCCCCTCCTCCAGAGCGTCCAGCTCGTGGTTGACCGCAATGCGCAGCGCCTGGAACGTGCGCCGCGAGGGGTTTTTGTTTTTGCGCCGCTCCGCAGGCGGCATGGCACTGGCCACGATATCGGCCAGCTGAAGCGTTGTTTCAATGGGGGCCGTCTCCCGCGCCTCCACGATCTTGCCCGCGATCTGCCAGGCAAAGGGCTCCTCGCCGTAATCGCGCAGGATGCGGGCCAGCTCTTCCCGGCTCTCGGTGTTCACGAGGTCGGCGGCGGTCTCGCCCTCCTGGCTCATCCGCATGTCCAGCGGGGCGTCCGCCCGGTACGAAAAGCCCCGGGCCGCGTCGTCCAGCTGGTGGCTGGAAACGCCCAGGTCCAGCAGCGCGCCATTGATCTTCTCAATGCCCAGCTGCTCCAGAGCTTGTCCGGCATAGCGGAAGTTGATCTGTACCACCGTGGCAGGCAGGCCCGCCAGCCGCGCCCGGGCGGTCTGTACCGCGTCCGGGTCCTGGTCCAGCGAGATGAGCCGCCCGCCCTTTGCGCCGTCCAGCCGGAGGGCGATCTGCCGGGAGTGTCCCGCGCCGCCCGCCGTGCCGTCCAAGTAAATGCCTGCCGGGTCGATGGCAAGCCCGTCCAGGCACTCGTTCAGCAGCACAGGGATATGCTCAAACGAGGCCGGGTCAAAGGCTTGCGGGTTGGTTTGTGGTTCCACAGGGCCCAGCCTCCTTTCAAATGACTCAAAATTGGGATGCTGTCAGGCTGGAAGCGTTGGAATTTTGCACCATTCTTCCGCTCCCACTGATACAAGTTTATTTTAACAAATCAAGCCCCCGATTGCAAGGACTTTCCGCTTGCCAAATGTGACAAAAAATGCCCCTGTGAGCCGTCATTTTTGCTCACAGGGGCCGCAGAAGCGAGACACTCTGTTTTCGGGGTCGATTTTGCCCGCCGAATTTCTCTGGTCACAGGGTGGTTTTGCGGGGTGGCTGGCGCAGGTTTGCCCGCACGCTCTTGACCTGGGCGGCATTTTCCGCCATGGTCTCCTCGGTGGTCTTGAGCATGTTGTCACAGTAGTCCGTCACGGTCTGGCGGACGGTGCGGGCCTCGGTCTGGGCGGCAGAGACGATCTCGGAAGCGCGCTGCTGCGCCGCTTTTACGATCTCCGCCTCACTGACCAGGATGCGGGCACGCTCCTCCGCCTTTTTCACGATGGCCTGTGCCTGCGCGTTGGCCGATTCAATCAGCTGGGCGCGGTCACTGACGATGGACTGGGCCTGCCGCAGCTCCACCGGGAGGTTCGAGCGGACCTCGTCCAGATAGTCCCGAATTTGTTCCACGTCCACAATGCGTTTGCCGCCCGAAAGGGGCATTCCAGCGCTCTCTTCCAGCGCGTCCTCAATGGTATCCAGAAGCTCGTTTACGTTCATTCTTCCACTCCTCCGGTTTCTTCCTCGGCAGCCATGGGTTTGGTGTACTTCCACAGCAACACCTTGCCGTATTTATACTGCTTTTTGAGGGTCAGGCTGCCCACCTCGGCAGGCAGCACCAGGCCCGTCTCACTTTCGCACAGGACGATGCCGCCGGGTGCCACGCATTTCTCCACGCCGGGCAGGATCTTTTCCAGCGTACCACCCCGGAACGGCGGGTCCAGCAGAACCAGGTCGAACTGCTCATGGCAGGCCGAGAGGTAGCGGGCCGCCTCGCCGATGTTGACCCGGCTGCGGTCAAACACGCCGCAGTTTTTGCAGTTTTTCATCACGATGTTCACAGCGTCGCGGTTCTCATCCAGAAAAACGCAGCGGGCCGCCCCGCGGGAAAGGGCCTCGATGCCCAGCTGGCCGCTGCCAGCGTACAGGTCCAGCACCCGGGCGCCGGGCAGATCAAATTGGACGATGCTGAACATGGCCTCCTTGACCTGATCGAGGGTGGGGCGGGTCACGTCGGTGCCGGGCAGTGCTTCCAGCCGTCTGCCCCGGGCTTCTCCTGCAATTACGCGCATGTTTGGCCTCCTTTAAAGCTCTTGTTTTCGTAACTTTATATTAAAATCAAATCCCCGTGCTTTGTCAAGTAGCTGCGTTGCGCTCCGGGCTGTTTTGTGCTAAAATCAGGCCAGAACGCGCCGGAACTTCCGCGCGGCGCACAAAGGAGAGTATTTGTTATGCATGTTCTGCTCATCAACGGCAGTCCCCACGAAAAGGGCTGCACTTACACCGCCCTCAGCCTGGTGGCCGGGGAGCTCAACGCCGCCGGCATCACCACTGAGATTTTGAATGTCGGCACCAAGCCCGTGGGCGGCTGCATCGGCTGCGGCGGCTGTGCCAAGGGCAATGGCTGCGTGTTTGGCGGCGTGGTCAACGAGGCCATCGAGAAAGCCCGGACCGCCGACGCCTTTGTCTTCGGTACCCCGGTGCACTATGCTTCCGCCTCCGGCAACATGACCAGCTTCCTGGACCGTCTGGCCTACGCGGGCGGCAAGTATCTGGCCTATAAACCCGCCGCCATCTGCGCTTCCGCCCGCCGGGCCGGCACCACGGCCACGCTGGACCAGCTGGCCAAGTACCCGGAGTTCTTCCACATGCCGCTGGTGAGCGGCTCCTACTGGCCCATGGTGCACGGCTCCAACCCCGAACAGGTTTTGCAGGATGAAGAGGGCTGCGCCGTGATGAAAGAGCTGGGCCGGAACATGGCCTGGCTGCTCCAGTGCATCGAGGCAGGCAAGGCCGCCGGGATCTCCCACCCGGAGAACCCCCGCCGCCCCATGACCAATTTTATTCGATAATTTTCCCATGAAAGCACCGAAATTGCACTTCGGTGCTTTTTTCGTTCATAACTTTGTGGTAGCATAGGAGGAGAATGTTGATTCACCGAGGGAGAGAACGGCGATGGAACACTACGATTGGAACGACGGCTGGCTGTTTGCCCCCGTCTTTACCCCCGCACTCGTACAGCCGGACCGCGCGGAAGAGCTGACCCCCGTGCGCGTCCCGCACACGGTCAAGCCCCTGCCCTACAACTACTGCAACGAGAACGATTACCAGCGGCTTTCCGGCTACCGGAAAGAGTTTTTCGCGCCCAAGGAGTGGGAGGGCCGCACGGTCCTGCTCACGTTCGGGGCAGTGGCTCACGACGCCACCGTTTTCTGCAACGGGCGGCGGATGTTCCACCACGGCTGCGGCTACACTGCCTTTACGGTCGATCTGACCGCCGCTCTCCGGCTGGGCCAGAAAAACGTGGTGGCCGTCCGGTGCGACAGCCGCGAGGATCTGAACATCCCGCCCTTTGGCGGCCAGCTGGACGGCCTGACCTACGGCGGCATCTACCGCGCCGTCTCGCTGGACATCAAGGAGCCCGCCTACCTGCGGGACATCTTCATCGAGGCAAAGGCCGAGGGCGATTTCCGCATCTATTCCTCCACCGTGGGCGAGACGGTGGGCTGCACGTTACAGGCCGAGATCCGCAGTCCCTCGGGCAGCCGGGCCCTCTACCAGGGGGAGCTCTCCCTCCCGATCGTGGGCACCTTGAACGGCGTCCACCCCTGGAGCCTCGAACACCCCTCCCTCTACACCCTTACCGTCCGGCTCATCCGTCCGGGCACCAACGGCCTGCCGGACCGTGTCCTGGATGAGCGGAGCACCCGGTTTGGCTTCCGCACCCTCCAGTTTGTGGCCGGGGGACTGTACCTCAACGGCCAGCGGGTGGAGCTGCGGGGCCTCAACCGCCACCAGAGCTACGCCTACCAGGGCTATGCCATGCCGGACAGCATCCAGCGGCTGGATGCCCAGCTGCTGAAAAAAGAGCTGGGCTGCAACGCCGTCCGCACCAGCCACTGTCCCCCCAGCCCGGCGTTCCTCGATGCCTGCGACGAGCTGGGCATCCTCGTGTTCACGGAAATGCCCGGCTGGCAGCACCTGGGCGACGACACCTGGAAAGCCCAGGCTTTGCAGAACTGCCGGGAGATGGTCTGCCAGTACCGCAACCACCCCAGTATCTTTTTGTGGGGCGTGCGGGTCAGCGGCAGCGCCGACGACGAGGCGTTTTACAAGCGCACCAACGAGACGGTGCGCCGCCTGGACCCCACCCGCCCCACGGCGGGAGCCCGCAACAGCCGGAAAAGCCAGCTGCTGGAGGACGTGTACGCCTACAACGATTATTCCTACCGGGGCCGCGGCCCGGGCTGCGAGGCCCGCGGCAACGTGACGCCCGACACCCGCAAGGGCTACCTCATCAGCGAGTTCGGGGGGCAGCAGTTCCCCGCCAAAGCCTTTGACGACGAGCCCCACCGGCTGGCGCAGGCTCTGCGCTACGCGGCTGTCCTCAACGACAGCATCGCCCAGCAGGGCGTGGCCGGCAGCTTTGGCTGGTGCATGACCGATTACAACACCCACCGGGAGTTTGGCAGCGGCGACCGCGTCAGCTACCACGGCGTGATGGACCTGTTTCGCAACCCGAAGCTCTCCGCCGCCGTCTATGCCAGCCAGAAAACGCCCCGCGCTCCCTCGGACATCGTGCTGGAAGTCTCTTCCGGCATGGCACTGGGCGATCTGCCCGGCGGCATTCCGGTGGCCTGCTGGGTCTTTACCAACGCCGAGAGTGTCCGCCTGTACCGCGACAACGATTTTGTGGCCGAGTTCGCACCCGACCGCCGGGGCCGGTTTGCCGCCCTCCCGCACCCGCCCATTGAGATCCAGGATTTCGTGGGTTCCCTGCTGGAAAAATACGAGGGGCTGGACCGGGCCGCAGCCCCGCAGGTGGCCGCCATCCTCAACGAGATGCGCCGGGACGCCATGGAGCTCTCGCCCCTGTCCCGGGCCCGGATGCTTTCGCTCCGGCTCAGCGCGCAGGAGCTGCTGCGGATGTATTACAAGTACATCGGCGTGCTGGGCAGCCCCACCAGTGTCTACCGCTTTGAGGCCGTCTGGCATGGCCGGGCCGTCAAGACCGTCATCCGGGAGCCCGTGCAGAGCGTCCGGCTGGAATGCACCGTCCACAACCCCATCCTGACCGACGGCCCCACCTGGGACTGCGCCGCCGTCAGCCTGCGGGCCATCGACCAGAACGGCAACCTCCTGCCCTACTGCAGCGAGGCTGTTCAGCTCAGCGTGGAAGGCCCCGTGGAGATCCTGGGCCCCAGCGTCGTGCCGCTGCGGGGCGGCATGGCGGGCACCTATCTGGCTACCACCGGCGAGGCTGGCCGGGCCGTGCTCCATTGCAAAATGGAGGGTGCTTTGGACACCGAGGCCGTGCTGACCATCCGCTGCCGGGAGGAATCCAGAGCTTAAACCCCGTCCTTTCATGATAGATTTGCACTCTGTTCAAAGTTTTATCATGGTTGCATGGTATCCTAATGGCAAAGAAACAGTTAAGGGCAGCCCCGGCTGCCCTCCTTTTTAAGCGTATTTGCAAAGGAATGGATGACGTTTATGAGAGAAAAACTCCGCCAGTTTATGATCGGCCGCTATGGCACCGATGGCCTGAACCAGTTTTTGAGCATTGCCTCGATCGTGATGCTGCTGATCTCCCTGATCACCCGGGTCAGTCTGTTCACTTATGTGGGCATGGTGCTGCTGATCCTGTGCTACTACCGCTCTCTGAGCCGCAACATCTCCAAGCGCACCGAAGAGAACTATAAGTTCTACACCATCAAGGACCGCATTACCGGCAAGGCCAACGGCCTGAAAGACCAGTGGGCGAACCGCAAGCTTTACCACTACTACCGCTGCCCCCAGTGCCGCCAGAAGCTGCGGGTGCCCCGGGGCCGGGGCCGCATCCAGATCTCCTGCCCCCGCTGCGGCACCCAGTTCATCAAAAAGAGCTGAGTTATGTTTGGTTATGTGATCCCCAATCAGGCCGCCCTCTCCCCGGAGGCGCAGGCCCGCTACCGCACCGCTTACTGCGGGCTCTGCCGCCGCATTGGCGCGCTGCACGGCCTGCGCGGGCGGTTGACCCTGAGCTATGACCTGACGTTTCTGAACCTGCTCCTCTCCAGCCTGTACGAGGGCGAGACGGAGTGCGCGCAGGGCTGCGGGCACTGCCCCATCCACCCGGTGCGGAAGATCCACTGGCGTTCCAGCGGCCCCACCGATTACTGCGCCGATCTGAGCGTGGCGCTCCACTACTACAACGCGCAGGACAAATGGAACGATGACCACAGCCTGCTGGGCCTTGGGTTTGAGAAACTGCTGGCTGCCCCCACACAGGACGCCGCCGCCCGCTGGCCCCGCCAGTGTGAGGCCATCCGCAGCTGCCTGGATCAGCTGGCCGAGTATGAGGCCGCCGGCAGCGAAGATTTAGACGCCGTTTCCGGCTGCTTTGGCCAGCTGATGGCGGAGCTGTTTGATTACAAGCAGGATCACTGGTCGCCGGAGCTGCGGAGCATCGGCTTCCACCTGGGCAAGTATCTCTATCTGCTGGACGCCTACGATGATTTAGAGCGGGATCAGCGCAAGGGCGCCTACAATCCGCTCAAGACCCTGAGCCAGCAGCCCGGATACGAAGAAGAGATGCGGGAAATTTTTGAGCTGCTGCTGGCCCGCTGCGCCAAGAGCTTTGAGCGCCTGCCCTGCGTGGAGGATGCAGACTTGCTGCGCAACATCCTGTATTCCGGCGTGTGGCTCAAATATAACTGCAAAAACGCCAAAAAAGAGAAATAACCCTCTCGGGCGCTCACGCGCCAGGTCTCGCCTCTCCCTTTGGGAGAGGTGTCATTTTGCAAAGAAAAATGACGGAGAGGGCGCGGAAACACTTGATTTATTCTCTGTGTTCCTGTAGACTGAGAAAGTATTGTGACCAATGCTAGAGACGTGAGGAAGTAGACCGATGAGAGACCCCTATGAGGTGCTGGGCATCCAGCGCGGTGCAAGCGATGAAGAGATCAAAAAGGCATACCGGGCCAAGTGCAAGCGCTGGCACCCGGACCTGAACCCCAACGACCCGACGGCTGAAGAGCACTTCAAGGAGGTGCAGGCCGCTTACGATGCCATCACCAAGGGTGAGACCCAGCAGCAGGCCGGCGGCTATGGTTACGGGCAGCAGGGCTACAGCAACCCCTACGGCAATTATCAGCAGCAGGGTAGCTACCAGCAGAACGGCTATTACAGCAGCCAGAACAACGGCTATACCGATTTTGGCGGCTTTGATTTCGACCCGTTCGGTTTCGGGTTCAACTTTGGCGGCTACCAGCAGCAGAGCGGTGCCAGCTACAACAGCACCGACAGCGCCGAGATGCAGGCCGCCCGCAACTTCATCATGAACCGCCGCTACGCCGAGGCCCGCCGGGTGCTGGACAGCATGAACGCCCGGAACGCCCGCTGGTATTACCTCTCCTCCCTGGCCAACCAGGGCCTGGGCAACAGCATCGACGCCCTGCAGGACGCCCGCCGCGCCGCCC
>ENA-UONX01002589-UONX01002589.1-human-gut-metagenome-genome-assembly--contig:-P74old-NODE-2589-length-12576-cov-4.961105_pt1 | contig 12576 bp, 11 predicted proteins | sample MGYA00242466_ERZ724013 | MGnify/ENA metagenome assembly ERZ724013 | reverse complement strand
AAATTTTACAATTAGGAGGCTATTACAATGTCTGAGAAAGTTACCGCTATGATCGAAGAGATCAAGGGCCTGACCGTTCTGGAGCTGAGCGAGCTGGTGCACGCTCTGGAGGAGGAGTTCGGCGTGTCCGCCGCCGCTATGGCTGCTCCCGCTGCCGGCGCTGCCGCTCCCGCCGCTGAGGAGAAGACCTCCTTCGACGTGGTCCTGACCGGCTTCGACGCCGCTGCCAAGATCAAGGTCATCAAGGTTGTCCGTGAGATCACCGGCCAGGGCCTGGCCGAGGCCAAGGCTACCGTCGAGGGCGCTCCCAAGACCCTGAAGGAGGGCGCTTCCAAGGAGGACGCCGAGGCTCTGAAGGCTCAGCTGGAAGAGGCCGGCGCCAAGGTCGAGCTGAAGTAATCAATCTTCCATACTGAGCTTCTGCCATTCAAAATAGGCAGATCCTCCCTGGAATATTGACCCGATCAAGAATTGGGCCTGAGGTAATTTACGTTACCTTGGGCCCTTTTTTTGCGCCCTGAGGCAAAAGGTACGAGAATTCAAACCAGATCCCGAAACAAATCACGTCAAAATCTTTTCGCTCCATCCTGTCATAATTCGAGGGAGAATATGGCGGGAATTGGAGGAAGAGACACAGAGACAAAAGAAATAATTGCAATTAATCTGAGATTTTGCAGAAAAATTTTGAATTAATCCGAGTTTTTGCGCTGAAATCTCAAAATAATTCTTCAACATAGTAAAGAAATAAGAGAAGATTTTGAGACCACAGAAATTTTACAGCAAAAAAGCCTTTTGACCGGGGGAATATTCTAGCGGCTAAAAGAATTAATCTGGGTTTTTGCTGAATAGCCAAAAAAAGATCGGAGAATTTGGCGGGAGGAGGCAATGATGATCAGCAGAACACGGGTTGATTTTTAAAATTTAAAGGAGGATCTGGCTATGGGAGATATCAGTATTATTGCACGCAGATTGAAGGACGGTCATGTGCAATATGGGTGGAGTGGAAACGGAGGCTACTATAAGACAGTTGGCTGGGCAATTGAAAGATGGTACACAACACCGGAGATGGTGGAATACCTTTTCAGCCTCGGACAGCTGAGGCTTCTTGTAAACCCTTTGACAGATGCTGACCAGCATTGGTGGTATCATACGACGCCTACGGGAGAGCCGCACTATTTGGGCAGCAGCGAAGATGATATTTTTTCAAAAATACTCTTTATAGATTACGCTTACTTTTTTGACCTGGACGAACGATGGTATTACATTCAGCCGGGCCTTTTTCGGATCAAGATCCCTTTGGAAGAGGTTTCGAAGTATCTGGACTTTACGGGAGAAGACCATGAATTCGGACTCTTCCGAAAGCTCCGGGCACATATCATTCGGATCATCGCAGATGACTGGTATCAGAAAGACGAAGATTTTCACAAGTTGGCGGACGCACATGGATTTGACCGTGGGCAGGCGCTTCGCTTATACAGTATGATCCTGCAGGCAGAGGATTTGAGCGCAGACGATGAAGATTATGAATATTGGGAAGATACATGGCGGTATTTTTACGACAGAGAGTGGCTCCTGGATTATTTTGACTCCTGGGTGCTGGTGGAGAATGCCGGAGACGGGACTTCCCCTGAAAAGATCATCATGCGCAAGCATACGGAGCCGAGAAAAGAAACGATATACTGGGGCTGGAAAAAAGAAGCCTGAAAATGGTTGAAGGAATGTTAAGCTCTGCGAGTATGGAATCGGAGGTACAGCATGACGGAATGGCAGCGTAATTTCTATTTGTTGCTTTTGATGACAGGCCGGACAGAAGAGGCGGAGGCATACATAGAGGATCATCTCAAAGGAAATCTTGCAGCGGTCAATGATCAGGAGACAAAAAGCTTCAGAAACAAACAGAGGTATCTTTCCGCCGGTGTCCGGAATACTGTTCCAAATCACCTGGTCGATTTGATGTGGGGGTTGTTTGATCAGATGGATGTACCTGAAAAAGACTACCTTCAGATTTTTGAACTTGAAAGGATCACCGGCCCTGTTCAGACCATCCGGCATTGGCAGGAAGTTCCGGCATACCACAGCCCGGTGATCTATCTGCCCTATGGGCCGTATTGGACCGGAAAAGTCTATGTCATTGATGATGGGGACGCAGTTACCATGTGCCTGTCTGAGGAGCGATGAGAAATGCAGAAAGGAAAAGAAAAGACCCGTGACATCAAATTTTTCAGCGAGAAAAATCAGACCATGATCTGTGTTCATACACCGGAGGCAAGAGAATATGCGAAGAGCCTGGAGAAAGAAAGTGGCATAAAAAATTATGAGACAAACCGGGTGCTGGAATTGGGACATTTTTCTCATGTCAATCCGGTCGGGATCCGCCCTGACTATTTCAAAACGATTTGGACGTCAGACTTTTTCCTGCGCTACTCCGACGGCAGTATGGCTGTCCGGGAGATCGTGCGCCCTGAAATGCTGCAGAAACGGGCAATGATTGAGCGTCTGGAACTTTCCAGAAGATACTGGGAGGCATTAGATATCCAGGACTGGCGGATCGTCCTGTTTCAGGGGAGAATAACATGAAGGATCTATTTGTTGAGCAGGCCGGACAGGTCTATCATGTTTTGGAAAGATCGGTTTGTGGAGCCTGGATAATCGAGTATGCCGCCCCTAAAGCCCCATTCTTTGTGGGAGAAGAGGAACTGGAGAAGTTTTCACGGATCCCGGCACCGGAGCTGTATCTGAACAGTCAAAAGGCAGAATACCGAACAAAGGCACAGGAAGAACGGTTGGAGCTGATCCTCCCTCTTCTGGAAGACCGGCGCTGTATCATGGATAAAAGCCTCCGCCTAAAACTAGCGAGGGAAGCTGCGGATCGATTTCAAACAACAGTCCGGCGGGTCCTGCGGCTCTATTACCGTTACTTGGCTGCGGGGACAGTGATGGAGCCAAAGTGCCGGGCCGGCAAGAGACAGGCGGACTATGATTGGGCAATCCGCACATTCTACTTCTCGTCTAAAAAAATGTCGCTGCGTGGAGCCTATGAGATGATGCTGGTACAGCGGTTTACCGATGCGAATGGGAGATTGTTGGACAACACACCCAGCTGGAGCAGTTTCCAGCACTATTTCTATCGGAATGGCTATCACAGGAAGCCCCAAAAAGTGATTGCCAGAGAGGGGCTTTCCCACTACCAGCGCAACGAGCGGCCGCTTTATGGGATAGCCTCTGATTGGAGAAGGCATATAGGCTCTTACCAAATGGATGCCACAGAAGCGGATCTGTATTTAGTCTCCCGTCTCGATCACAGCGGTGTCATCGGACGGCCCTATATCTATTTGGCAGTAGACAGCGCCACACAGCTGATTGCCGGAATCTATGTGGGTATGGAATGCGGTGAAAATGCTGTCATGGCCTGCCTGTCGAACGCTGCGGTGGATAAGGTAAAATACTGCGCCCGATATGGAATTGAAATCGAGCCAGGGCAATGGCCAAGTTTAGGGATCCCTTCCGAGATCATCACAGACAAGGGGCGGGAGTTCACTGGAAAACGGATGGAGGAATTTTGCCGCCGCTATGGATGTGAGATGCAGGCACTGCCACCCTTTCGGCCAGATCGAAAGGGGATCGTCGAGAAAACCTTCGATCTGCTGCAAGAACGTTATAAACCCCTTCTGAGAGGAAAAGGAGTCATCGAGAATGACGCCCAGGAGCGGTGGGCCGTGGACTATCGAGATCAGGCGGTTTTAGATTTAGATGATTTTACAAAGATCATCATCCATGCTGTCCTCTACTTGAATAGCGGCCGGCTTCTGAAAGACGGAAAGACAGCCGCCCAACATTGGCTCGATACGGGAGAACACCTTATGGAAGTGGATGAGCTGGAGGCTCACTGCATGGGATTGAGCCGCATCACCAGTAAGCTGACCAGAAAGGGGCTCCACTGCAATAGCCTGTATTACGCTCCAGAAGAGACAGGACTGCTGGAGGTTGGGGATCGCTGCACAGTAGCGGTAGATCCAACGAATACCAGCGATGTCTATCTCGTTTTAGGCGGACGATATCACCGCTGCCCCCTGACTGGACGGAGCCGGGGGTATATCGGCTTAGAGATACAGGAAGTGGAGACAATGCGACGGCAGCAACAGCAGCAAAGAGGGGCCGCCCATCGTCAGGAGGTTGCAAGCAGTGTGACCGCCGCTAAACGAATTGAACAGGTAATTACAGGTGCCGCAACAAGGAATGGCCGGGAGATGAGGAACTAAAGGGGGGGGAGGGGGAGACGTGAAAACAGTAAATCCTGCTTCTTTTTCGCCCCTCTCCCCCCCTTATGGCCCTGGCACCGGCACCGTTGCGGCACTATCACGGCGGGGTTACGGCAGAATAAAATCTTGATTTCGCAACTTTTTTGAGAGAAATAGACGCCACTTTATATAAAATACCCGAAATATAACACTACGGCAAGAACGGCACTATTTTTTACAATCTTTTTGGAATAACAAGTTCTTGCCGTTGCAGATGCAACAGTACCTTACAAGAAGGAAAAGGGTTACTTGCCCCTTAATAAGAAGAACCAGAACTAGCGGCTAAAAGAAAGCCCTGATCTCTATGATCTATGGCATGAACAGCAGAGGCTTTCTTTAGGCGCTAATTCCCTTCCCGGTGCCGATGCCGGTGACATAGGAAGGGAGGAGGAAAGGGGAAAACAACAATGTTAAAGTATTCATGTGAACGAGTTGCCGCAGCAATTTATGACAACGCTCCAGCGGGCAATCCCTTTCTGGCGGCAATGCCAGATTTGTTAAAGCCCACTGACTTCATGAAGGCGATTGCCAGTATGCCGGCGTTGCCGCACGATTTACCCAACATGACTACGGAGGATCGCAGACGCTGCCTTCCGAAGATTTCCACCGTGTTTGTCCCAATGGCGTATATGTATCACATCTATGATTTGCTCTATCGGGCGATCCAAGTGACTTATACATCCCGTACCACGATCCAGACGATCCGAAATATCAATGCCTTCTTCAATGGAAGAGAGACCGAGGCTTATGCCACACAGCCGGAGAGCGGATCGATACTGGGGGTGCCGGGGATTGGAAAGACCTCCACAATTCGGCGGTGCCTGTCTGTGATGCCGCAGGTCATTGAACATCAGGAGTATCAGGGTAGTCTATTTTACTGCAAGCAGGTTCTATATCTGATGGTAGAATGCCCCAGTGACTGCTCAGTGAAAACTCTGGCGTTCAATGTTGTGACTGCCTTGGATCAGGCGATCGGCTCGGACTATCTGAATTCGCTGACTTGTCTTCGCTCTACAGCCACCAGCGCTATCGCCACGCAGGTCAAGGTCCTGTGCATGACGCATCACGTTGGTTTGATCCTGATCGACGAGATCCAGAATGCAGTGACAACGGCGCAAAAGAACCGACAAATAAAACCGCTGATCAAATTTCTCGTGGAACTTACCAATGACACCAGCACTGGTATTTACTTTGTGGGTACACCGCTGGCTGAAGAATTGTTTGTAAGTGAAGAACATTTAAAAAGACGTACCAGGGGTATTCGATTGCTCCCAATGAAGCCGGATGGCGCTTATCGGGAGTTCCTGGAATATATTTGGAAGTATCAGTTCACCGAGAAAAAAGCGACACTGACGGATAAAATGGCAAACAAACTCTATGATCATTCCGGTGGGATTCCAGCCTATATCATGAAGATTTTTCAAGAGACGCAGGCACAGGCTCTTCTGCGGGGATGCAGCAGCATTGACGAAAAAATGATGCAGCGTGCAATCGATATTCTGGCAATCCGTGTACCAAAGACCTTTTCGAGCGGCACCTACATTTCTGACTTTTCTGTGGCAGAAACAACGCATGTTCCAGATCCCCAGTCAGGAGAATGTACGGAGGTGCCACGCCTGTATGCGAATAAGAGGGGCCGCAAGAGCGTCAGGCGAGATGAGGAAGACCTGCTGACGGCATTTCTGGATGGGAAGGATCTGACCCAACACCTGCGGGATCATCATCTGCTGGAGGAGGTTCCATGCTGACTTATTTTCCAACTCCATATCCGGGAGAGTGGTGGTACAGTGTGCTTTGCCGCTATCATGTACGGTCCGGAAATCCGAAAAATCAGACAACAATACGTGAGCTTTTTTCAGGAAAAACCAATGCGGCAATCGGTTCAGTTTTACCAAATAGTACGATTGTACAGATCGCATCGCAGCTTCCGCCGGATACTCTAAAGATCCGAGAGATCATTCAGCAACATACACTTTTTTCGTATTTCATGCGCTGCTGTCCAGTGAAACAAAAAGAAGAGGCGCTCAATCGGATTTGTGGAGGACATCCATTAGTTATTACCAGTATTCGAATGTTCTCTAAACTGTCAGAATGGAAGCCATGTTACTGCCCTCTGTGCGTTGAGGAAGATCGGAAAAATTACGGGGAAGCGTATTGGCATATTGAACACCAGATCCCATTGATGGGGGTGTGCCCCAGACACGGATGCCGTCTGCGGCACAAAGAGAATATTTCAGCATCGCATTTTGCCTATACTTTTTTCCCTTTGGATAGCATTGCAGAAGAGAGTGAAGAAATCAGCATGGAGGCCCTGCCCTGGGAATGGAAACTTTCTAAAATCCTCCATGATTATGTTACGCTTCCTTTAGACATGGGAGCAACGACTGGGCATAATAACCTGGCCCTGTTTTTGAGTAATATGGGGTACGGTATCATACAGAAGAAGAGCAGAAATACGATCCTGGATGCAAAAAAACTCTATGAAGATCTGATTGATTTTTATGGAAACGAGCTGATAAAACAAATATTTGGTGGAGAAACATCTACCTGGACAATCAATCACATCGGGAAATGGGAGATGACAATGCCAGAGAGATACGCTTTGCTTCAATGTTTTGCCGGGATTGATTCTTCTACCATGTTCAGTGAATTTCCTATTCAAGAACGATATCGAGAAGAATTGGTAAACTTGAGCAAAACGGGAGTTAAATATAACAAAAAGCAACTGGCCGAAAAATTGAGCATTACCCAGTCACAGTTAGATATTCTGATTCAAAAATATGAGATGAAACCATTTTGGAAAAAGAATGAAGACGAACGTGAAATCGGTGGGAGAATTCAGTTTTATTTGAGCAAACAGGAGGCGATGGTATTTAATAGGGCTTTTCAAGAAAGCGGCTTTCAGTACAGGAGCCTTTATGCAAAACATTGTGTACTGGAGGAAATCAGGAAAAAGTCCCGAAATCGCTCTGGAAAAGTAAAGGATAAAACCGATGGAACATGATATCGCTGAAGTTATCTCTCAATTTCCCCTTTTGCCGTTGACAGATCCAATGAAGCAACTGAATGCAGTGATGAAACTTTGGACAGTGTGGGCTGGCCCTGTCCGTATGAAATATGCGGGAAGGCAGATGATACTTCTGCCGATGGAGTACTATTTAGAGAGCCTTAGCCTCCCGCCAGGAGAAGTTAAAAAATCCAAGAGGAGATGGAGAAAGATGATGGTATCTGATGTACTTTGGATCGGGTATTCCTGCCTTCAAAAAAGTGAAGATGCGTCCAACCAAAACCCTGACTAACGCATCATCAAATCAGACTCACCCCTATTCAAAGGCATGGTGCCGTGACAATGAAGAAGGCAAATAGCGGTGTTCAAAATTTTGAGATGAGGTCCGGGCCTGTTGGGCAATATGGCAGAGTGTCTATATACTATCAAAAATCGAAGTAAATACAAAAGAAAAAGCCCACCTGAAAACTCAGGTGAGCTCTTTCTATATTGATCAGAACTGAGGCAGGCGAATCAGTCCCCACTGACCATCATATTTGACCCAGGCATAACCGTTGGAGAAGGCAGTAGCCTCTTCAAATACAGCCGGAATCACCATGTTGCCATACATATCCATGTATCCAACAAGCTGGCGGGTATGACCATCATCATTGGCGGGCGGCTCCGTACTGGTTACGAACAGCCCCTGCCCATACTTATTTGTATCTACGCCACGGTAGTCAACCCCGTAAGCATCGGCTGCAGCTTTGGAAGATGCAAAGGTATAGATTAGCTTGCCAGTGTCGCCGTCATAGATATCATTGACAACATCATAGTTCATGGACACCCGCTGCTCCAGAATGATGCAGCTGTCATAGGTATGCGCAGAGTCATAGGCGGTGTGGAGCTTCATACCCATGGAAGAGGTCGTTGCGGCCTCCGGACGGACAATAATCTTGCCATTGGAGTCGCAGATACCGAAATAGCGCATTGACAGTCCGCCCAAACGGGCATCGATTGCAAACAGACCTCCATTTGTATAGCCATTGCCATCAACCTCATAGCCATTGGACAGCTTCGGATCATCATACTGAGGACCAGAACTTTTTTCCTGATCAATTTTTGAGAAATCATAATCCTTGTCGATTTCTTTGGTAGTGGCACTTATAATCTTACTTTCTCCATCAACGGTTGTAACTACGGCGTAATAGCCATCTGTGCCATCATTGAAATAAACCATCTCAAAGTCTCTGGCATCAAAGAATTGCGGCTGAATTACCCAGTCACCGACCACATTGATATATCCATATTTGCCCGTGGTGATGTCTTGTGCCGGAGCCATGCCATCCACAAAGTTTCCTACATCATTCACATTGGAATAGTGATAGGTATTGCCCTGCAGGTCGACAAAGGTCTGGTTGGTCATATCACCCTTTGTCCAATAACTGCTCATGCCATCTTCAGAAACAGGAGAAAACGCAGTTGCTCCGACGGTGCTGGCACCCTTGACGCTTGGCTTGATCACCCAGTTCACATTCTGGATCACAGGAGCGGCGGCAGAACCCTGATTGACTTTACCGTCCTCCCGGTTATCGCCGCCCTCACCCATTACAGTGTCGGTAATTGTGCCAACCTGATCCAGGAAACGGCTGATCATAGCGGCGGCGGTGCCACGGTTAATGCTGTTGGAAGGCTTAAAGCTGCCATCACCATAACCATTGATGATCCCCTTCTCAACAGCAAACGCAACATAAGGCGCATTCTCTGCGGAAATCTGATTGGCATCTGTGAAATTCAGCGCTGCGTTTTCGGGAAGGCTCTCATCAGGATGAGCATGCAGATAAACACGCACCAGCATCTTGGCGGTGTCCAGACGGCTCATGGAGGTGCCTGCAGAGTACTTGTTACCAAACTCGGAAGGAACGATCACACCAACCTGCGTCAGCGGCACCACATACTTCTCAAACAGATTTCCCTTCATATCAGTGAATGGATCGTTACTGGTGAACTCCTCAATGGTGCTGCCGGCATCCTGCATAGACAGAAACACCATCTTGGCAATGGCTCCCCGGGTAACAGGTGTTCCCGCCCGGTAAGTGCCGTCGGAATAGCCACTGACGATTCCACGATCAACCAAATCTGTCACATATTCCTCGCACCAGCTGCCAGGAACATCCTTCAGTTCCGTGGCAGAGGCAAAGGTCATCATGGAAGATGCCATCGCCAGTGCCAACATGAGTGAAACAACTCTCTTTTTCATGTAAATCCTCCATTATGTCCTAAATTTTTCTTATATATTTGCAAAATATTATTATATACCTTTTTGTCAATGCTGTCACTATCTTGAAATTTAAGGAATAGATTGGAGTGAGACTGCCTTTCAAAAGGCCTATTTTGTGTCTATTATTGCGCTATTATAAAATTAAGCGAAGCGATTAAAACGCTATTATTGCAGTAATAGCAAGAAAATGGCACTCTTAGAGTGAAAGTGAAGTGAGAGTATCAAGTAACTATCAATGAATTTGGGAGCCTGTCTTGGAAGCATGAAGAAAAGGCTTTTCTTTAGCCGCTAATCCCATGACAGAAAAGTTCATAAGGACGCCCAAAAAGAAAAGGGCCTCCGCTTTTAAGAAGCAGAAACCCTCTTCTCTATTTTACTGGCTCAATCCCAACCAGGACCCGAACCGCCGGTTGCATTTTCGGATGTGCTCGAAAGCCCTGTACGACTTCCATTTCTTCTTGTGTAAATCCATATCCGCACAGCTCAGGGCCGAACATCTCACCCAGGGTGATACCATAGATCCTGCAGATCCTGTATAGGGTGTCGATATCGATTGAGCTGGCCGCCCGCTCCCAACCTGAAACTGTCGTATTGGCAACACCCAACTTTTCTGCCAAACCTTTCTGCGTCAGTCCATTTTTACGCCGATACATGACCAACCGCTTTGCAAGTACTTCCATCAAGTTGCATCCCTCGCCTTCTGATTACGTTTTAACATTACCATTTATAGTACGAAAATTCAATAAAAAATTACAGAAAAAATGTATTTTACTCTTGAAATTACGGTTAAAACGTAGTATAATAGCAGAAAGTACAGAATTAACGTAGTTTTACGGGGAGGGGTACGATATTTTTGGAGCGAGGATCAAAGCCTATTTAGATGCCAATGGCATCAAATATAACTTCCTGGCAGAACAGATCGGAGTATCCTCCAATATCTGCAGTGCGATGTTGAATGAACGCCGAAAGATTACCGTGGAGGAATATTTCCTGATTTGCAAAGTTCTGGGAGTTGATGTAACATATTTTGCAGATCATGATAGTACAGAAAACAAACAAAAAGATACGAAAGGATGACTCAGATGAAACATTATTTTAAGCAGCTTGTGTCCCTGATCTGTTCTTTTGCGCTTGTGGCATCTTTTACTACCGCCTTTGCAGCCGGTAAGTTCACAGACGTTCCGGATACTTACTGGGCAGAAGATGAAATCACTTTTGTCACCGATAAAGGGATGTTCAATGGCACCACTGCCACGACTTTCTCCCCGGAGGCGCAGATGAAGCGTGGCCAGCTGGCGGCTGTCCTGTACCGCTATGCCGGCTCTCCGAAGGTCTCTGGCACCAGCGGCTACACGGATGTCTCTGCTGACCGCTACTATGCGGACGCCGTGACCTGGGCGAAGCAGAATGACATTTTCATGGACGACAAATTGGATGCCACCAAGCTGAACCCTGATGAGGGTATCACCCGCAGTGAGTTCGCTGTTATGCTGTATAACTTCGCCGTGCTCAACGGAAAGGCGGAAGTGGACAAGAATGCGGATAACCCCTTCACCGATATGGTAGGCGTGAGCGACGAGATCAAGACCGCTATGGTCAATTGGGCCGTTCCCGCTGGTATCCTGAATGGTACTTCTGGCAGCACTATGAATCCTTTTGGTGCGATCAAGCGGTCCCATGTGGCAGCTATGCTGTACCGCTATGACACGAAGATCGCCAATCCCGGCAGCGTAGTCGAGGAGCCGGAGGAGGAGACCCCCAGCACCCCCAGCACCACTGATAAGGACGTGTACACGGCTGGCGATACCCTGACCCTGCGGAAGGGCGGTACTTACAACGTGACCCTGGGCGAGGGCGAGGCCATTGCAATCAATGACCAGATTGGCGAGAGCTGGGATGCCTATGATGGCAACAAGTTTGTCAATGGTAAGAGCGTCGCCGGTATCCATTTCAATGACGAGTTGAACTCTATGGCCGTCGAAGGCTATGTTGCTTCCGATGTTGTCCTGCAGTGCCTCTCTACTGCGGATTACAAGACTGTTCTGGCTACCATCAACGTGACTGTGACCAGCGGATCCAGCTCCAGTGGTGGGAACACCGGCAATACCGGATCCGAGACTGGGGATCTCACAGAGCAGGAAGTTTACAACAAGATCATTGCTCTGAAGAGCGAGTATCCTGATGGTATGACCTGGACAAACGACAATACGTATAAGGGATATGGCGGCTGTGCTGCATTCGGAGCCATTTGCGCTGAAGCGGCCTTTGGAACTACACAGGGCAAAGTTGTGAATGGTTATGAGGGGGCTCGTGTTGGAGATAGAATTAGATATGATGGTCACACGATTGTAGTTCTTGAGGATACAGGAGATTCCTATATTGTTGCAGAGGGTAACTATAATAATCAAATTCGGTGGGGAAGAGAAGTTCCAAAGAGTAGACTAGCTTCCTATGATGGGGTCTATATCGAAACCAACTGGTGACCTCGACCTTGCCGCCAGCCTCTTCCAGATAAAAGAAAAAAGATGCTTTGTTCCACCTGAACAGGGCATCTTTTTTTGCCGATTAAACCGTCCCACGAACGAAAAAAATGTCTATTATGGATATCATTACTATGGCGAGGCCGCCTTGAAAAGAAAATCCAGGAAGACCGCCGCTCATCTCCCGCCTTTTGGCATATAATAGGAAAAACCGCTTATCAGGAAATTCAAAATATAGGAAAAATCAGAATAGGGATCATCCCTGTCTCAAATTATCAGGGATGGCCCAAAGGCTTTCCCTGTTTATGTAAATACATTTCATTGGAAAGCGAGGATTAAATAAAATGCCAAACGAAAGAAACTTTACAGAGAATAGGCTCTTTGATCTCCCGGACGTCTTCGCAGATATTTTTAATGTACTGCTGTTTAGCGGCCGGCAGGTCATAGAGCCAGAGGATCTGATCTCTGATGGAACCCTGTCACAGTTGGAGATCGGGGACGCTCATCCCTCACAGGAATGGAATGCTTGCA
>ENA-UONX01002586-UONX01002586.1-human-gut-metagenome-genome-assembly--contig:-P74old-NODE-2586-length-12577-cov-5.065644_pt1 | contig 12577 bp, 4 predicted proteins | sample MGYA00242466_ERZ724013 | MGnify/ENA metagenome assembly ERZ724013 | reverse complement strand
AAAAGGGCCAGAAGAAAATTCCTCTGGCACCGATGATCTGTTCGCGCGGATATGAAGCTTTTATCAGCGGCGTCAGTCTCGGCAAAGATCCGGAGATAGACGCGCCGCCGGTGAAGACGCAGTACCGCATCCGCGGCGAGAAGGAAAAAGCCGAGATCGTCGAGAGGATGTACTTCGACCGGCTGCTGGATTTTGTCTATGTGGAGTTCATGAAGGGGCTGCAAAAGGGCTTTGTACCGAAACGCTGCACCAACTGCGGGCGCTGGTTTTTACAGAAACCGGGAGCGACCTATGCCTATTGCACAGAACCTGCACCGGGGCAGGACGGCAAGACCTGCCGTGAGATCGGCGCGAGCAGCAGTTTCCGCAGCAAAGTAGAGAACAACGATGTCTGGAAGGTTCACCAACGGGCTTACAAAAAATATTTCGCCCGCATCAGAAGCGGTCTGATGACCAAGAGCGAGTTCGAGGTGTGGTCCCGGCAGGCAGCAGAACTGCGGGATGCCGCGCTGGAACGATATGCGCGGGCGGAAAATGAGGAGGAACGGCAGCGCATCGCGCAGGAGGTCGCTGAGACATTGAATGCAGAGTGATAGAAAAAGAAGCCCATCCCTGCACCGGAAAATCGGTTAAGGGATGGGCTTTGCTGCGTGATTTTTTAGTGCTGCTATGATCAGCTCGTCAGCAGCAATTGTTGTAATTTAGTTTGCCCGATAAAGGAATGTGACGATCTGTGCTCGTGTGCAGGCCGCATCCGGGCTAAATACACCAAAACCAGTACCGGTGGTGATGCGCTGGAAGACTGCCCATGCGACTGCCGTGGCGTAGTATTTGTCAGCGCTTACATCTGCAAAGCCACTGTTACCAGCTGTTGGCTGACCGTTTGCTCTCCAGAGGAAGGTAACGACCTGTGCACGCGTGACAGTTGCGTCGGGGCTGAAGGTCTTCGCGCTGGTACCGTTGGTAATGCCGTGTTCAACAGCCCACAGAACAGCATCGTAGAAGTAATCATCCGCACGGACATCAGTGAAGGGGTTCGACTTAGAAGTCGGCTGCGGGCATCCAGCTGCTCTCCAGAGGAAGGTCACGACCTGCGCACGCGTGCAGGGGGCGTCCGGGCTGAAGGTGTAGCGGCTTGTGCCGGAGGTGATCCCCCGATCCACAGCCCACTTGACAGCATCGTAGAAGTAATCCCGGACAGTTACGTCATTGAACGGCAGCGAACCATTTCCGAGTGCGCCGATGATTGCAGCCAGACCAGCATCAGAGAGATTCTTCGTCACGGTTACCGTGCAGCTTGCCCTGATGCTCGGATCGGCAGTGCTGGTAACCGTGATGGTCACTTTGCCTTCAGAAACGCCTCTGACACGACCGTTCGCATCGACCGTCGCGATCGTTCTGTCAGAGCTCGTCCAGATGACATCGCGCTGCGTGGTGTCTGCGGGCGTGAAGACCGGCTCAAGCTGAATGGTCCTGCCGACGGAAACTGCCGCGTCGCTCAGCGCGATCCCCTTGATGGGAACAGGCTTGGCGGTGACGGTAACGGTGCAGGTCGCGCTCTTGCCGCCGGCGGTGGCTGTGATGGTCGTGGTGCCTGCGCCGACCGCGGTAACCAAGCCGTTCTGGTCAACAGTCGCAACTTTTTCATTGCCGCTTGTCCAGACGACCGTGCTGTCATCCGCGTTTTCGGGCTCGACGGTAGCGGTCAGCTGCTTTGTGTCGCCGACGACCAGCGCCGTGCTGGTCGGGTTCAGCGTCACGCCGGAAACAGGGATCTTTACGGTGATCTCGCAGGTTGCGGTGTGATTGCCGTCCTCAGTTGTAACGGTGATGGTCGCGGTGCCCTTGCCGACAGCGGTCACAATGCCGTCCGCAACAGTCGCAACAGCCTCGTTGCTGCTTACCCACGTCACATGCTTGTTCGTTGCATTGGTCGGGGCGAACTCGACCGTCAGCTTCTGTGTTTCACCAACATTTAACGTGGCCTTATCCGGGTTCAGCGTAACGCCGGTGACCGAGACGGGCTGATCTGTGACCGTGACTTCACACGTGTCAGTCACTGTGTTGTTCGACACCGATTTAACGGTGATGGTCGCCGTGCCCGCTTTGACGGCGGTAACCTTGCCGTTCTCATCGACTGTTGCAACCTTCGGATCGGAGCTTGTCCAAGTTACATCCTTCTCTGTAGCTTCAGCAGGCAGAACCGTAGCAGTCAGGGTCTCGCTGTCACCGACAAACATGTCGAGCTTGCTTTCACTCAGCGTGACGCTCTCAACATCAACAGTGGGCTTATAGGTGTTGGTAACATGAACGGTTGCTTCATACGTCGCACTCTGGAAGCTCTCTCCATTCACGCCTTCTTCTAAGAGCGCATCCTTGATGCAAATTGTATAATCTCCAGTCGGAGTGTCCTTATCAACCGTGTAAACTGCAGTTACAATATTTGCACCTTTTTCGACATTGTAGCCCACGAAGGAAGAGTCGCTATACATATATTTTCCGCTGGCCGTATCAAAAATATTAGTTCCAGCCAAGGTATACGGACAATCACTGCCTGTGCAAGTAAAATAAGGCTTTGCTGCGGCATCTGCCTCAAAGGTCCCCTGCAAAGTTACAACCGTCACCGCATTATTCTTCGGCGAAAAAACAATATTTACGGTTTTGTCCGCCGTGCCATCGACTGTAACCCCTCCGGATGCTTTCAATTCAAAGTCCGTACTAGCAATTGCGGAAACACCGACACAAAATACGCTCACAAAAAGAGCCAAAGCCAGTATTCCTGATAGAATTCTTTTTTTCATTATGCTTACCTCTCTTTACCATGAAAGTGCGCGATACAGATTATTCGTACTCGGCAGAATGGACCGTGAAATCGCGGACGAATCCAACAGATTAACCGTGTCATTTCCATCTATATCAGCAAGTGTCTGCGACAACGTATCCAGTTTTACAAGAAGGTTATGTCCCTCTGGCAGAAGAGACCGAGCAATTCTCGACGCATCCAACGAATTAACTTGGCCATTTCCATCAATGTCGCCCTTGATTGCGATCTTGATGACTGCATTTGCGGGAACGCCTGTGAGGTCGAAGTTATAGCCGCCTGCCGGGTTTTCGGTGGCCGTGAGCTTCGTGTAGGTCGCGCCGTTGTCGTCGGTCCAGAGCACCACGCACGCTGCATCGTTCTGCACGTTCAGCATGTTGCCAGTAATTTTATAGGTCGCACCGTTGCTTTTGCCAACCAGTTCAACCTTGCGATCCGAGCCCGTCGGCGAGCCACCTGTGGTAGAACCACCGGTCGTGGAGCCGCCCGTCGTGGAGCCGCCTGTCGTGGAGCCACCGGTCGTGGAGCCACCCGTCGTGGAGCCGCCTGTCGTGGAACCGCCAGTCGTGGAGCCACCGGTCGTGGAGCCGCCAGTCGTGGAGCCGCCCGTCGTGGAACCGCCAGTCGTGGAGCCGCCAGTCGTGGAGCCGCTGGTCATACCACCGGATACGATCGTCGGCAAAATAGTCGCGTTGTTCGCATTCTTAAAGGTCGTTGCTTTAAGCCCCACCTGCGTGCCGTTCGAGCAGTCTGCCTTTACCTTGAATTTCAGGATGAACAGCGTTCCGTCTTCCATGCATTCCTGCTGAACGTCGCCAGTGAAGTTCACCTTACCCGCAGTTGTATTGCCGAGGAGGCTTCCTTCGAAGCTCCCGTTTTCTATGCCTTGCAGTTCCAGCTTCTCCTTATCATACTGGATGGTAAAGTCAAACACCACAAAGCCGGGATTGTTCGCTATGGAAACATTCAGTGTGACTTCATCGTCTACCTTGACCGCTTGCTTTACAGTTTCAACGGTTATGGTAGCTGCACTGCCGTTGTCTGCATCCATTGCCGTAGCAGTGGTAACACACATTGTGAGCATCACCGCCAAGGAAAGAAACAGCGACAGCAAGCGTTTTCTGCTTTTCATGTTTTTTCGTTCCTTCCGTTATAAAAATGTGTTGTATCACAGGATACATGAGTTGAATACACCTTCTGCCGGAGAATAAGCACTTCCGTATTCTCCGGCAGGAGGATCACAGGTCAGTCCTCGTAGCCAGCCAGACGTCTCTGAAGTGCCCAGGCATCAAAAATGTCAACATCACCGTCGCCGTTAACATCGCCATTGGCAAGAATGATCCCCTCGACCTCATATCCCGCAAGATAGCGTCTGAGTGAATAGACATCGAAAATGTCAACAACTCCATCGCCATTGACATCGCCAATCTCAAAGACCGTCCCCGCGAAGGCGCTGTCCAGATAGGCAATGCGCTTTGTGAGCCAGCTGCGCATATCGGCAAGAACGGAGGCATAAGTCGCACCCTGCCAGATGTGCCCGGCGTTGTCCAGCTCGCCGACACGGATATAGTCCCAAAGGACGAAGTTCATTTCCGCGCTGTCCGTCAGACGTGCTGCATAATCGTTGACCGCGCCGTTTTCCGCAAGCAGTTCCTTTGCCAGCGGTGCGAAGGTCTCCGTGTAGCAGCGAAGAACTGCCGCGTGGAAATCCGGGATCTGGATCAGCGCCTGCGCCAGATAGTGATAGTCCGTGGTTTCCGGGCTGATCTGCTTCGTCCAGCCGGTACCGAGCGTCATATCCTGATCCCAGATGGGACCTGCGTACATTTTTTTACCGGCATCCTTATAGAAGTACAGCGAAGAGATGAAGCCGTCGGGGTTCAGCGCAAGCTCCTGCATCAGGAAGATCTTCACCAGAGAATCCCGGTCGACATAGTCGTAATAATGCTTTCCCTCCGCGTTCACGCCGGTGTAATTGCCGCTTTTGTCCGTGGCATAGACCGCGTCCTCAAACGCCTGATAGTATTCGCTGATGTAGCGCATGGCTTCCTCGCCGCACCATTCCGGGCTCTTGACGTTCATGCCCTTGCCCTGACGGGTGATAAAGCCGCTGACCTCGTCGGGGCGGTCATGGTTCAGCTCCAGCAGATAGCCGCCCGTGATGTCGCCCGGCTCCGTAAGACCCGTCGTGTAGAAATAGGTCATGCCGTAGGCGTTTTTGCTGCTGGCGGTCTGCATATCCGTGCCATAGCTCGGATTTTGCTCTTTGTACGCATCTTCCATGTCGGTGATATTGACACCAGTCGATTTGACGGTGTTCTTTTCGCTCAGCAGATACACGCCGCGATATTCGCCGTCGTAGTACAGGTTCACCCAATTGCAGCTTGCCGTATACGGCATCTGCAGGCTGGCTGCCATGTCCTTGAACAGCTTGTCGTGCATCAAGGTCGCGTCAAAGTAGTTCGCGAGCAGGACCCATGTCTTCACGTTTTCGCCGGTTTGCAGCAGATTAGAGGCTGTTTCCAGTTTGATCTGATACGATTTCTTTTCGGCGTACGTGAAGGTAGAATTGCCGCGCGCCTTCAGCTCGGTGATGTTCGTCGCAGCGATCTCGCCGCCGTTTGCGTCGATCATCCGGAGCGCCGCCGTCGTGGTGTTCTGCTTGCTCGCGTCGACATAGGCGCGCCCCTGCGCGCTCGCGTCCGTGCTTGTCAGATAAACGGTCGGAAGGCTCGTCGCCTGCATGACGCGGACGGTGAACGCCGTGCCGTTTCCGATCTTTGCAGTGATGGTCCGATAGCCGTCCGTCTCGGAAGCCAGCGCCGAAATATTCAATGAATCTGTGCTGGAAACGTTCTGGCTGCTCAGATCGCCCGTCACCACCAGATCACCGGTCTCAGCCGAGCGCGTGAACACGGCGTTCAGGCTCGCAAGGTTTGCCGAAGAGGGCAGGAAGAGGTAGTTCGTGCCGTCAACCTGAACCGCCGGGACCTGCACGCCGTCGACCGTCGCGGTCATTGCCGTTACGTCAGCCGACAACGGCAAAGCGCTGACGGCGCAGACCGGGGAGTTCCCGCTGCTGTATTCCTTATTGTTTTCTGCGGGCGCCTTCGCGCAGCTCTTGACAACATAATAGGTCGTTTCGTCCTGCACGAGCCCGGTCAGCACAAATTCGCAGCTTTCGGTCGTGCCAAGCTCCTTTCGGTTTCCTGCGTTCTCATCGCAGGAATAGACCTTGTAATACGTCGCGCCGGGCGCGGCGGACCACGTCAGCTTTGCCGTCGTTTCCGTGATCTCCGTCACGTTGAGCTTCTCAACACGCGCCGGGATGATCACATACGTCAGTTCGACCGTCCCATAGTAATTGCCCTTGCCCTCGTAGACGATCTTTGCCGTGCCGATGTCCTTGTTGTTCGGCCACTGTACATAGAGGTCCTTCATGATGCCGTCACTGCCGACACCGGCGTCGTTCGAGCTCGTCAGGATATGATCGCCATGCTTTCCGAAGCTGCTCGGGCGGATGCCGCCGGGCTGATACGCATATTGCGGGATATCGGTCCCAGTGCGCGGTTTTTCCGGCGTGCCGAACTTGAACACGACCGCGTCGCTCGCAATGTCAATGCCTTTAAAGCCGCACTTTCTGCACACATGGTCGTCGTCCCAGTCGTGACCGAGCGGATAGAGGAACTGGCTTACGTCCTTCGCGCCGCACTCGGGGCACGTGTCGGTCGTGCGTCCGCCCTTGATGCAGGTCCGCTCGTCCGTGCGCACGGTCTCATAGGCATAGCCGCTTGCGCAGGAGTGATAGTTCTTCTCGCCGAAGCTCGAAAATTCGTTTTTCTTCAGCGCGCCGCTTGTCAAAATGGCAAGCTTTCCGTCCGTCGTTGCCAGCACGCCGCTACAGTCCGTGGTGCTCGCATCGACAGGCGTATCGCACAGGGTGCAGGTGATCGTGCCGCTCTGCATATCGTACAGGCTTGAGGAATTGAAGGTATGTTTCCCAAGCTCGCAGTCCGTGCGCTTCTTGGTATAGGTATCGAGCAGCGTGCCGTCATACCGGTAGGCGCGGATCGTCATGGACTCCCGCGTTGCCTCAGCGGTCATGTACAGTCCCTGATACTCCGTGCGCTCGATGACCTTCACGTGGCAGTCCAGCGGCGTGCAGGTCGCGGTCTTGCCGGACAGGTCGCCGCAGATGTAATAGACAATGCCCTTGGAGCTGTTCTCCGCCTGCTTCACGTTGCCGAGCATCGGATAGGTTCGCGTATACGAGTTATCGTCGCCGCTGAACACAAAGTCGATGCCCGCCTTTTCCAGATTCGCCGCGATCGCCTTGATGGACGCCTCGGGCAGAACGCCCTCCGTGCCATAGACCGGCGCATGGGTGACCAGCACCTTCCAGCTGCAATCCGTCTTCAGCTGCTCCGCGATCTCCGCGGTCGCGTCGACGAGACTGCCGTTCGGCGCGTCCTGGCTCTGGTGGTTGACCACCACGACGCAGACATCGCCGTATTCCACTGCGTACCAGAGGTTCGGTCCGCTCTGCGGCAGGTCAAAGATGCTGCTGGACACCTCGCCGTTGCTGTCGCCCTGATACTCGTGGTTGCCCATTGCATGGACCAGCGCCGTGCCGTTCAGGTTTTTCTGGTTGACCACGGTAAAGAAGCTCTGCCAGTTTTCAAACTTCGTGACATCGTCGATTGCGTCGCCTGTCTGGATGCCAAAGTCATAGCTGCCCGCGCACAGCTCCAGCAGCGCGCGCTCCAGATTGTCGGTCTTGCTCGTCTGGATATCGCCGAGGATGAAGAAGCTCGTCGTCTGCTCTGCGGGGTCCGCCGTGGTGAAATGGAAGATTTCAGACCACTTCGTGCCGTCGCCGACCTGATAATAATAGGTCGTTCCGGAACTCAAGCCGCTCAGCCGTGCGATATTGCAGCGAAGCGCGTTTCCGGAGGTGCTTTCCACAAAGAACTGAATTTCAGACGTTCCGGTAAATTCCTCCGCGCCCGTCAGTTCGGCGTTTTCCGCATAGCGGATGACCGCTTTTTCCGCCGAGCTGTCGATGCTGCTGAGCCATGTGATGCTCTGCGCGGTGGACGCGCCCGCTATGGCGTTGTTCTGCACGCCGAACGGCAAACCTTCGTTTACCTCCGGCTTTGCGCAGACCACGGCGCTTGCGTTCTGCGAACGCCCGGCGGAGGATACCGCGTGGAGCGTTTGCAGCCCCGCCCTTGTGAACGTATATTTGAGCGTCCCGTCCGGTCCGGTCCTGCCGAGGAGGGTCTCGCCCGCGTAAATGCTGGCGCGTGCCTGCGGCTCGCCGCTTCGGTCCGTGACGCGCAGCGTCGTCTGCGTACCAACGAGGAGCGTCCGGTCGACGTGCAGCTCGCACGCCGTCGCCAGCGTCACCCGCTGCGCGCTTCCGACAAATGTATTCCGCCCGGACGGTGTCTGGTAGGTCGCCTGCGCGATGGAATACTCAAAATACTTGTCCGAAGCTCCGGAATGGTCAGGACCAGACACGCCATTTCATGGTCATACTCCTGCACCGTGCGCGCCATCTGGGTCGCAATGGGAGAAGCCTCAATGTGGACCGGAACACGATTTCCAGAAACTGTCCCGAGCGAAGCCGTATATCCACTCGCAGCCTCCACCGTAACACCGGCAGCCAGATAGCTGGCGGGGAACTCGATCTCCAGGTCGGCACTGGAGACCATCTCGTTGGTCACGTTGACCACATAGAGCGCAAATTCTTTACCGATCTCTGGCGCTGCCTGCTGCGGCACAACGGCGATGCCCGCCTCCGTGCCCTCCGGGTCGACCACGCGGAAGTAATACGTCGTGTTCGTCTCGTTGCCGTACAGGTCCTTGAGATAGACCGTCAGCGAATGCTCGCCGTTGCGCAGGTTCAGATTGCGCAGATAGAGCGAGCCCGTATTGATCTCAGCGTTTGCCGTCTGGTTGACGCCGTCAATGTAGACGCGCGTCGAAGCCGTATCGATGCCGCTGGCATATTTGTCGGTCGCTTCGCTGTCGGAGTAGTTGACTGTGAAGTTCAGCGAGCTTCCGGTCACCTCCGGCTCCTGTCCGTCATAGAGCACCGTATTGGTCGTCGTTTCCGTCACCGACTCGATGGCGGGGTTGTTGATGTCGTTCGTGTTGGTGCCGTAGATGAACTGAATATTGTCGATCAGGATATACGCGTCTTTGCACGCATCCTTCGTCGTGCTGTCTTCTGTGAGCTTACCGGCATTCTGCGGCGAAACAAGATGCACCGCATAGGCACGATAGAGGTCGATCGGCATCTGCATACTGGAAATATCGGCTTCCACCCAAATCCAGCCGCGCCCTGCCATGTCGCTCAGAGTGCTGAGCACGACAGTGTTGCCTTTCTCATCCACAACAGAGCCGTAATACTGCGAATACATCGTCACGCACGACGGTATCTCACCTTCAACAAAGGTAAATGTGCCGTCCGCATTCAGCTTGTTGTAGCCGTTTCCGCTTACCGTGCTGTTTGCGCCGCCGGCGGAGATGACCTTCAGGATGGAATCGTCATTCTTGCGCGCTGCCGGAACGTTGACCCACATACCGATCTTGGTCGGCTGCTGCATATTGACCAGCAGGTCGCAGGAATAGCCGAAATCTGCGGCAATGGGTGCTGTAGCGCTCACCTTGGTGAAGTCATACGCCAGCTTATACGCACCCTCACCAAAGCGCACGCCGTTTTCCTTTCCGGTCACCACGCCGGAGCCTGAATAGTCGGCGCCCGTTCTGCCAGCGCCCGAACGGACCCACAGGCGATAGCTCTGGATTTCCTCCGCGCTTAATTGCCCGTCATGACCATTATTTTTCGGATGGTTGTCAGGACCGGGTTCTACATAGGTATTCCAGTATTCTTCAATGCTCTTCTTTCCATCAGCAGGCGCTTCAAAGTCAAAGAGCACCAGCGGTTCCAGACCGACCACCAGCTCGACCGAGCCATTGACAGACGGTTTGGCTTTCAGCACGACCTGTGCCGTTGCGCGAAGAGAGTTTTTCTTGTCTGCAACGAATTGATTGTTCTCAAATTGACCGAGGGCGAATGTATGCTCCAGATGCACCAGCTTTGCGTTTTCTTCCTCGGTGCATTCTTCCCAGCCGTCGTCTGTCAGCTTTTCAGCCTTATCGTGTGTCAGAAGCTCCTGCACAGTGATCGTTCCGTCCGCACCGACCTGATAGCTTGCGCTTTTCTCGGTGAAATAGGTTTGATAGGTGCTTCCGTCGCCAGCGCCCCATTCGATCATCTGCGTTTCGCCGATGTTACCGGTCAGAGACATGAAAATTTTGGGCACAACGCCCCACGGTGTTTTTTCCTGATCCAGATTCGGACCTGTCCACTTGAAGGGCTTACCTCCGCTCCATTTTTTCGAGAAGCCATAGCCCTTCTCTTCGACCAGCGCCGTGTATTTATAGCTGATCTTTTCGGACTCATCGAGCGACCACTCGAAGTCCCCGTCTTTATACCGCACCTCGCGCCCGTTCCACGTCGGCTTGAAGGTCATGTCGCTCGTCTCGCCGAAATCGAGCGAGACGCTGTTGTTCGTAAAGCCGAGCGTATCCGGCCAGTGCAGCTGGATCTGCGTCTTTCCGGCGACCTCGCCATTTACCGTCAGCGCCGCCGTGACCGTGCCTTCCGCGCCTTCGTTCGCGGTAAAGACGCCCGTCTGCGCGTTGATGGAGCCGAGCGCCGCGCCCTCTGTCAGAGACCACGAAGCCCCCGCCGGGATATCCGTCGGGAAGCCGCCGCCGTCCACGCCGCTGGCTTTGAACGCGACCGTGCTGCCCGGCGTATAAATCTCATTGTTCGGCGTCAGGACCGCGCGGGCAAATTTGCCGGTCGCCTCCGCGCTGGAAAGCACCATCAGTGTATTGGACACGCGCCGCTCATAGCCGTCGGACGGGCGGCACCGGAGCGTCAGACCCGCGCTTTTGCCGTTGGGGTCGACCTCTGAGACCACATCGCCCTCGCGCTGGGTGGCGAACGTAGACGAGCCGCCGCCGTCCAGATTGATCGCTCTTTCGCAGCCGAGCTCTTCCATCGCCGCCGCCAGCTCTGCCATGGTCATACCGGCGGAGTACGGAGACTGCCGCCCGTCCACCATGAACAGCACGACGCTACCGTCCGCCTTGATACCGACCGCCGTGCGCGAGGCGCGGGTGCTGTTGTCAAGCCCGGTGAACGCCTTGCCGTCTTTCAGAATATCGCCGAAGCTGGAGATCGCTTCGCTGACGCGCCCCTCGGCGACTGCCTGATTGTATTCCGTGCCGTCTGTGATATAGGCGTTATTTTCCTTGTCGACCCAGAAGGTCGTGCTGTTCGCGGACTGGATCACATTTCCGTCCAGCACCAGCGCGCCGGAGGGGCGACCGTTGCTCATGTCGAAGCCGCCGCCGTTGACCGCGCCGACCACATTTACCTTGCGCTGCGTTTCCATCGCCTGCGCCTGCTCGGTGGTCGTGACCATCGCCCATCTGCCGTTTTTGATGTCCTCGATGTTGTAGTAGCTGTAGCCCGCTGCGAGCGTCGCGGTAGAATCCTGTCCTACCTTGATCTCCATGACGTGACCCACCATCTGCTTGGTCAGCGAGCCGTTGTTCAGCAGCCACTCATACTCCTTGACATCCTTGGAGATCCGGTATTCCGTCCTGGATATCTCCTGCATATCCAGCGCAGCCATACCCGCGTTCACCGCATTTGCTTGCAGCGGCAGCAGCGCAAGCAGCAGTGTCAGCAGCAGAAATATGGAACAAATGCGTTTGCTCATTTCCTTTCCTCCCGATTTTTTCTCTGAAGTCATGCCGAAGGAACAGCTCTGGCCAGAACATTTCGGATACAAAAGTACACATTTTTATCGAGATTAAAGTGGAATCAGGTCTTGCAAAATACATATGAAAATGTTATTATTTAGGTGTATCCAAAGCTGCCGAGGAAACGGTTTGCCTCTGGTTAACAAACTGTACTTATGTATCCGCATTGTCCCTTGCCCACCGAAGGAAGGTCCGGTGGGTGATTTTTAATGCCTTGGCCTCTTGACAGGCAGAGACTTCGCCTCTGCTCCACCGCTCTTTCCATTCCGGGAATTCCGCCGGTTTTGGAGATGGCCGTCGACCAAACTGAACGCCCCGCGCCTTTGCTGCCGCAATGCCCTCTGCCTGCCGCTGCCGGATAAACTCACGCTCCGTCTGCGCGACATAAGAAAGAAGCTGCAAAACAATGTCTGCAATCAGTGTGCCGGTCAGGTCGCGGTTCTGCCGCGTGTCCAGCAGCGGCATATCCAGCACCACGATGGCCGCGTGCTTTTCCTTTGTGATCACGCGCCATTGTTCCAGAATTTCCTCATAATTGCGCCCAAGACGGTCGATGCTCTTGACAACAAGCGTATCGCCGTCTTTCAATTTGCGCATCAGCCGCCTGTACTGCGTCCGCTCGAAGTCCTTTCCGGACTGCCTGTCTACAAAAATTGCGGTTTCCACAATTCCAAAGCCAGTCAACGCAATCAGTTGCCGATCCGCGTTCTGTTCCCTTGTAGATACACGTGCATACCCATATTCCATTTTTCAGACCTCCAATCTATTTCCGGATACGATAGATTGTAAGTCAGCCGTTAACCATACCGTTCAAGTAAGCGTTTCTGTGTTCACCTCGCTCAAAATTTCAAAGTTATAATAACTCTATATTAACTCTATTTTGGATTTTGTGCAAGGTGAAAAGTT
>ENA-UONX01002582-UONX01002582.1-human-gut-metagenome-genome-assembly--contig:-P74old-NODE-2582-length-12594-cov-3.966186_pt1 | contig 12594 bp, 13 predicted proteins | sample MGYA00242466_ERZ724013 | MGnify/ENA metagenome assembly ERZ724013 | reverse complement strand
CATTAACCCCTTTACGCGTCTTATTGTACGCATTTTTATACAATTTGAAAAGGGATTTTACAAAAGTGGTCGCTTTTCATGCAAAATTAGCACAAATAATATCATGCGTATCTTCTCATAGTAATTTCATCAGAATTCTTCCGTTCTTATTGCACTATCTTATAGTATTCTGCCCGCTCTCCTGCTGCCAAAGTCAGTGTGTATTCCTGTTCCGCCACAAGCGGTTGTGCATCGGTATCCGCATATAAATTACAGGTTGTTCCTACCGAAAAAGTATCTTCATATGCACTCGCCGTTACCTCAGCAGTGTAATAGATGCCATCCTCCCGCACATCTTCTGTCAAGATCTTTACTTTGATATCTTCATAAAGAACAACACTGCTGCTAGTGTACTGCTTTCCATCACATTTGCATCTACTGCATTGCCATCTTCTTCACTGCTCGCTGCTTCATCCGAAGGTTCCTGCGCCTGTTCATTTTCCTGCGCAGCGGCTTCATTTGTTTCTACAATGCTGATCCCATCTGTCTCTGGTCCGGCTGTATCCGCAGCTGCCGTCTGCGTTGTCTCCTCAGCAGGCGGAGCAGCTTCTTCTGCCGCCTCTTCTGTAATATTTTCGATTTCACCGTTTTCAACCTTTGCCAGCTCATAACTGTCCATCTGACTACCGGAGCCGCCTTTGACTATACGCAGAACCGGAACTGCCAAAATGAGAGCCGCCACACAGGCTGCGATCGCACCGTACAGACGAATATATCTGCCACGGTTCTTTTTTGCGCGTCGATGCTTCTGCCGGCGCAGTTCTGCCACATTATCGTCTGCCGTTCTTCCCAGACAATCCTGCTGCTTTGCATCCAGCCTGTCATTGATCCGCCCCCACAGATCCGGTGCCTGGCTGTTTAAATACTCTTTATACGCTTCTTCAAACTTCTAACTCATATCCACATCTCCTAAGCTTTTTGATCGCACTCTGATACCGCCAGGTGATCGTACCCATCGGCGTCTGCAAAAGCTCCGCTATTTCTTTAAAGGTCATATCCGCAATGATCTTCAGATTGATGACCTCCCTCTCCTTTTCATTCAGATACGAAAGGGCTTCCGTCAATGACATCTGCGAGATCACTTCCTCCTCGATCTGGCTCGTCACATCACCCTCATACAGACTGCCTGCGCCTTCTCTGTCACCTTCCTCTGCTGCCTGCTGCATATCATTCAGTTCTTCCCGTTTATGCTTTCGGATAAAGTCAATCGACATATTTCTTGCAATGCGTGCCATCCAGCCTCTGTGTCCGTTGCCCGGCTTATAAGTATCCGCTATATGCCAGAGCTTCAAAAAGAAATCCGTGCTGATGTCCTCCGCATTCTCTTTATTCTTCAGTACATCCAGCACGATTGCATAAATGTAACCGATATATTCCTCATACACAAGGCGGAGGCCTTCCCGGTCTCCCTGTGTCATCAGGATCATGCATGATTCAAATTCTTGATCTGTCACATAAAACTCCTTTCTGACAGTAGTATTACGTTTCTGTGTCAACCATTTATGGATATTCTACATCAATTTTTTCATTTTGTATCTACTTTTTTGTTGGGTTTGCAGGATCCCGTTTTTTACTATTTATTCATGGATATCCGGTATTTTATCAAGGATTATTCCGGAAATAATTCCCCCGGAAAACAGTTTACCCGGGAGAACCTTATCATAAGGTGTTCCCGGGTATTTACAACTTCATGAGTCTATTACTTACCTCTTCTTGAAACACATGTTTGCGTCATCTCAAATCATATACTTACAGCTTCCTGATTCTCTCGATCGCTTCTACTGTGTTTTCGTAAGTACCGAATGCAGTCAGACGGAAATATGTTTCTCCGCTTGGGCCAAAGCCTGAACCAGGTGTTCCGACTACATTTGCCTTTTCCAGCAGATAATCAAAGAATTCCCAGCTTGTCATACCGTTTGGTGCTTTCAGCCAGATATAAGGCGCATTCACACCGCCGGAAACCGTATAGCCTGCGTTCTTCAAGCCTTCCTTGATGTATGCTGCATTTTTCATGTAATAAGCAACCTGTTCTGCTAACTGCTTCTTACCTTCCGGACTGTAAACAGCTTCACCTGCACGCTGCTGGATATAAGGTGCTCCGTTGTATTTTGTACCATGTCTTCTTGCCCAGAGAGAATGCAGCATCACATCTCCTGCCTTCAGATCCTTCGGTACTACCGTATAGCCAAGACGAACTCCCGTAAAGCCTGCATTTTTGGAGAAGGAATGCAGTTCGATCGCACAGGTTCTTGCCCCTTCACATTCATAAATACTGTGTGGTACATTGTCCTCACTGATATAAGCTTCATATGCCGCATCATAAATGATCACACTGCCATGCTTATTTGCATAATTAACCCATTCCTGCAGCTGCGGCTTTGTGATCGTGGAACCGGTCGGATTGTTTGGAAAGCACAGATAAATGATATCAGGTACTTCCTTTGGCAGCTCCGGTGCAAAATCATTTTCTGCGGTACATGGCATATAGATCACATTGCTCCATGTTTCTGTCTTCGGATCATACTCGCCTGCTCTTCCTGCCATAACATTGGTATCTACATAAACCGGATAAACAGGGTCACAGACAGCGATCTTGTTATCCTTGGCAAATATTTCCTGAATGTTACTGGAATCGCACTTGGCACCATCCGATACAAAAATTTCATCCGGGCTGATATCACAGCCACGCATCTTATAATCATTTTCCGCAATAGCTTTTCGCAAAAATTCATACCCAAGATCCGGTGCATAGCCATGGAAGGTTTCTGCTACGCCCATCTCCGCAACCGCACTATGCAGTGCATCAATGATCACCGGTGCAAGTGGCTGGGTCACATCGCCGATTCCCAGACGGATGATCTTTTTATCCGGGTTCTCCTTTGCAAATGCGTTTACTTTCTTTCCGATCGTGGAAAAAAGGTAACTGCCGGGTAACTTTAAATAGTCTTCGTTTACTTTAAACATATGCTTCCTCCGTTTCTCCTTCAAAGACGGTCACTGCAGGACCGGTCATATAAACAAGGTTTTCTTTCTGATCCCAGTAGATCTCAATCTCACCGCCCAGCACCTGTACCGTTACATGTGCTCCCGTGAGGCGATTTAAAACACATGCCACAGCCGTTGCACAGCAGCCTGTTCCGCAGGCAAGCGTTTCACCCGTACCAAGTTCCCAGACACGCATTTTTACTTGGCTGTCATCAATTACCTGTACAAATTCGGTATTGTTACGATTAGGGAATCTTTCATGATTTTCAAAATAAGGACCGATCTCCTCGATCGCCAGATGCTCTACATCATCCATAAAGACAACTGCATGCGGATTACCCATAGACACGCAGGTCATGCGGTATGACTTTCCTTTTACAATGATCTCTTCGTCGATCACCTGCTCGTGTACCGATACGACAGGCACGTCCTTTGCAGTTAGCTCTGGCTTACCCATATTCACTTTTACTTTTACAACTTTTCCGTTTTCCACGGTCAGATCCAGGTATTTCACTTTACCGAAGCTTTCGACGGTAATACTTGTTTTATCTGTCATGCCATGGTCATATACATATTTACCGACACAGCGGATTCCGTTTCCGCACATTTCCGCTCTGGTGCCATCGGCATTATACATTTCCATTTCAAAATCAGCCTGCTGCGATGGATTGATGAAGATCACGCCATCGGAACCGATTCCAAAGTGTCTGTCACTAAGTGCGACAACTGCCTTTGGTTTATCGGCAACTTTTTCTGTAAAGCCGTTGACATAGACGTAATCGTTGCCACAGCCGTGCATTTTTGTAAATTTCATAATTTCGCCTTTCTGTTATGGAACTTATTTTATTAGACTTACGATACCCTACGGATTGTTCCGTTTTGTTATTCTATAAACTACTTCGCAGGTTATTTAGTCGTACATTTTGGTCGCACATTTTAGTCGCACATTTTAGTCGCACATTTGCTTCGCAAATATGTGACAGGCTTCGCAAATATGTGACAGGCTTCGCAAATATACGACAATTATGGGAACCTCAGCCATGAAAATTGCCTTCGGCAATGGCTGAGGCTACATAATGATTTTGCTTTGCAAAATCATTACAATTATTGCATCACTGCGAGTACCATCTGGGCGGTTTCGACCAGATTGGTGCTGCTGTCCATACTGCATTTTTGTATGTATCTGTGCGCCTCTTCCTCAGTCATGTTATTCCGGCTCATCAGGAGTGCCTTTGCCTCGTTGATCAAGGCGATCTCCTCCGGCTTTCTTGTCCTTGGCTGGGATTTCCGTTTCTTTCTCTTATATTCGATCGAGTTGGTCATCAGCTCCACGGTATTTAAAAGATCGTGAAGCTTCAATGGCATGGACAGTGACATGATATCACTTCCCACACATTCTGCCAGCAGATGGCTGGAAGCCATAAGCAACATTTCGAATCCCGGAGGCAGATAGTCGTGCAACTCAGAATACATCATATCAACAAGTTTATAGCCACATATTACAATACCGTCATCCAGATTATCCGCGACACTGATCGCCTGCGAACCCGATCCGCAGACCGCCGCGACCTGAAATCCGTTTCGTACCAGCAGGTTCTTAATTGTTTTACTGTCATCCAGTTTCGGTAATACTACAATTATGCTGGTCACACGAACACCTCCTTTCGTTTTATCCGTTCTCTCTCATAAAACTACTCGGAGCGGTGTCAGAATCTGAACAGGTACTGATCCAGTTCCCACTGTGTGATCTGCCGCTTACTTTCATCCCATTCCGCATGCTTGGCATCCACGTACTTGGTAAACATATCTTCTCCCAGCACCTTTTTGATCAGCGGATCTTTTTCCATTTCCTGTACTGCTTCATATAAAGTGCCCGGTAATACTTCAATTCCCTTTTTATGGCATTCTTCTAAGGAAATCTCAAACAGATTACAATTCTCACTCTTTGGCGGCATGATCTTATTCCGGATACCGTCAAGACCTGCCTCTAAGCAGACCGCAAGTGCCAGATACGGATTGGCAGCGGAATCCGGCGAGCGGAGTTCCACCTTGGTTGCTGCGCCTTTACCTGCAGAAATCTGAATGAGCGGACTTCTGTTTGTTGTACTCCACGCAATATAAACCGGTGCTTCATAGCCTGGAACAAGACGTTTATACGAATTTACCAGTGGATTGGTCAGGGCTGTGATTCCCTTCATATGCTTCATCAGACCACCGATAAAATAATATGCCTCCTTGCTGAGTCCCATCTTATCCTTTTCATCGGCAAAAATGTTTTTGCCATCATGGAACAGTGACATATTGATATGCATACCGGAGCCGTTCTCATTGTATTTCGGCTTTGGCATAAAGGTTGCATGTAGACCATGACGCTTTGCGATCGACTTGACTGACATCTTGAACGTCATGATATTATCAGCCGTTGCTAGTGCCTCATCATACTGGAAATCGATCTCATGCTGTGCAGGTGCTTTTTCATGGTGGGAAGCTTCAATGACAAAGCCCATGTCCTCAAGTGTCAGCACCATATCACGTCTGGCATTTTCGCCAAGATCAAGCGGGCTCAGATCCAGATAGCCTGCCTGCTCGTGTGTCAGTGTGGTAGGTAGTCCGTTTTCATCTGTGTGGAATAAGAAAAATTCACATTCCGGTCCGACCTGGAAAGAGTAACCAAGCTCTGCTGCATGCCCAATAGCACGTTTTAAAATGTAGCGCGGATCAGCTTCATACGGCTTGCCATCCGCAGTATAAACATCACAGATCAGTCTTGCTACTTTTCCCTGCTGTGGTCTCCATGGGAAGATCTCCAATGTACTGTAATCAGGATACAGATACAGATCGGAACGTTCTCCGTTCTCAAAACCGTTTACCGCATATCCGTCAAAGGAGAAACGGTTATCCAGCGCACGTTCCAGCTGGCTGGATGTAATTGCCAGATTTTTCAGTTGTCCGAACATATCCGTGAACTGCAGGCGGATAAACTCCACATCTTTATCCTGTACCTCTGCGATCACATCTTCTCGTGTGTAGGTCTTTTTCATATTCCTTTTCCTTTCCCTTTCTATTTCTTAGTTGATATTGATATGTGTTTGGTTTTCTTCCTCATACTTGAAAATCCCGCTACTTCGTAGCGTCGCAGCTCCGCTGCTTTCTGATTTTCTCTTCGTGAACCTCAGCCCAGGCATAATTGCCTACGGCAATGGGCTGAGGCTACATCATGCATCGTTTGCCATACATCTTCGATGTATGACCACTGATGCATGACAGGTTACGGTCGTCGAATGTCTGCCCATGCAAGCATGGCATCCATTCTCCTCATCGCCATGACAAAAAAGGGCGCTCTTACTCCCGTAAGAACGCCTTTGTTCTTGTCTATGATAACAGCTGAACTGTGCGTTTGTCAATATCGCATATAATCACTGTCATACTTTTTTGTCCCGGTTCATATGCTATACAAATCTTACTTTGGGAGGCAGATCATGCACTCTAAAACAAAAATTGTTGTCCTTCATATGAAAGAGCTGATCTATACCGGTATCTTTGTCCTGCTTGGCATCCTGTTTATCGTGCTTCTCGTCATGATGTTTGTCCCGGATAAAAAACAGACACAGGAAACCACAACCACAAGCTACATACCGGGTGTCTATACCACTTCACTTGCGCTCGGACAAAATAGTCTGGAAATCGAGATCGTGCTTGATGCAGAACATATCAATTCCATACGGCTTGTCAATTTAAGTGAAGCTGTGACTACCATGTATCCTCTCATTGAGCCATCCTTTGATACGCTCGTCAGTCAGATCTATGCTGGGCAGCCACTTGACCAGATCACCTTTTCCGATGAAAACAGGTATACGAGCAGCGTTCTTCTCGGTGCGATCACACAGACCTTGCAAAAAGCTGTGCCCACAGCCGATGAACAGCCGGAAAGCTGACATTCCGGCTTCTACAGTTCCTCCAGCTTCTCGAGCCAGATCCTTGCGGATGCATCCGATGGCATTCGCAGATCTCCCCGGGGTGATACCGCAACACTACCAACCTTCGGGCCATCCGGCAGACAGGAACGTTTAAAGTGCTGTGCAAAGAAACGCTTATAAAATGTTTTCAGCCACTTCAGTATTGTTTCTTCATCGTAGACACCTGCAAATGCCATACAGGCGATCCGGTAGATCTTGTCCGGCGCAAAACCCATACGCAGCATATAATACAAGAAGAAATCATGCAGTTCATAAGGGCCGACCAGATCTTCTGTCTTCTGGGAGATCGTACCGTTTTCCGGTGGAAGCAGCTCTGGGCTTACCGGCGTATCCAGCACATCCAGAAGTACAGCCTGTAATTCCTCATATTCACAAGTATCCGCATAATAACGAACCAAATGGCGGACAAGCGTTTTCGGAACTCCCGCATTCACGCCGTACATGGACATATGATCTCCGTTATACGTTGCCCAGCCAAGTGCCAGCTCTGACATATCACCTGTACCGATCACCATACCGCCCTTCTGGTTGGCAATATCCATCAGCACCTGTGTCCTCTCTCTTGCCTGTCCGTTTTCGTACGTCACATCATGCACACCCATATCCTGTCCGATATCCGCAAAATGCTGTTTTACAGAAGCCTTAATGTCTACCTCGATCAGTGTGGCACCAAGCGTTTTAGCAAGTTTACAGGCATTGTCATACGTTCTGTCCGTTGTGCCAAAGCATGGCATGGTCACAGCCAGAATATTTTCTCTTTTCAGTCCCAGCATATCAAATGCGCGGACTGTCACAAGCAGGGCAAGTGTGGAATCCAGACCGCCTGAAATACCGATCACCGCAGTCTGGCAGCCAGTATGCGCATAACGCTTTTTCAGCCCGCAGGACTGGATCGACAAAATTTCTTCACAGCGTTTGTTCCTCTCTTCTGCAACGGAAGGAACGAACGGAAGCATTGGGAACTCTCGTTCAAGATAGGTTTCATCCCGGACAAGTGCAACCGGCACTACCATATATTCCGGATTCTGATCCGGCGTAAAAGTGGACATCTTCCTTCTTTCCAGACGGATCCTTTCGATATCCAGATCCGCATAAACCGTTTCATTTGTGAAACGCTTCGCCTCTTTTAAAATCGTTCCATTTTCCGCGATCAGATTATGTCCGCCGAAAACAAGATCCTGTGTGGATTCACCCTCTCCCGCACTTGTATAAATATAACCACAGAGCAATCTTGCACTCGTTGCGCTGACAAGCATCTCCCGGTAGCTGTCCTTTCCGACTGTTTCATCGGAAGCAGAAAGGTTGACGATCACCGTTGCCCCTGCAAGTGCATGGGAAGTAGACGGGGTATCAGGCGTCCAGAGATCCTCACAAAGCTCTGCCGCCACACAAAGACCCGGAATCGCATCCGCCGTAAATAAAATATCGGTTCCAAACGGTACTTCCTGTCCGTCAAACTCTACGATCACCGGCAGACGATTGCCCGGTGTAAAATGCCGTCCTTCATAAAATTCACCGTACATCGGGATATTTCTCTTTGGCACAAATCCCATCAGTTCGCCGCAGTTGATCGCTGCTGCCACATTATAAAGCTTGCCATCTTTTTCATAAGGAAGTCCGACAAAGATCAGTGCATCGATCCCATCACTTGCGGCGACGATCTGTCTGAGTGCGTCTTCTGCCGCAGAAAGCAGCGTATCCTGTAAAAACAGATCCTGACACGTATACCCGGTCAGACACAGCTCCGAAAATACCATGATCTTTGCGCCATGCTCTTCTGCCTCTGCAATCTTCTCACATATTTTTTCTGCATTATAATACGGATCTGCCACCCTGATCTGTGGTGTAATGGCAGCTACCTTGATAAAACCGTGCTGCATGTTCCATCCTCCTCATTTGACTCTATTTTGTACACTTTTTAAGCAATTCCTGCAGTTCCTGCGGCGTAAACGTATACGCAGTGTTACAGAAATGACAATTCACCTCGATCGGTTTTTCTTCCCGGATCATCTCAGTAATTTCTTTCTTTCCAACGGAAATGATCGCTTTCTCCACACGCTCCTTGCTGCAGTTGCAGTAGAAGGAAGCAGGCATCATATCCACGATCTCCAGATCCATTCCTTCAAACAAAACTTCCAGAATACCTTCCGGCGTTTTTCCCTCTTCCAGCATAGAGGTTACACTCGAAATGCGGCTCAGGTTCTGCTCTAACTGCTCGATCGTTTCTTCCTCCGCAAATGGCATGAGCTGGACGATAAAGCCGCCTGCCTGTCTGACTGTATTATCCTTGTTCATCAGGACACCCAGACCAACTGAGGAAGGAACCTGCTCGGAGGTTGCGAAATAATAAGTCAGATCCTCCGCGATCTCACCTGTCTGCAATACGGTTTGTCCACAGTAAGGCTCCTTCAGTCCCATATCCTTGATCACACTTAAAATACCGTTTCCGATCGCGCCGCCAACATCCAGCTTGCCTTTTGCATTCGGTGGCAGAAGAACATCCGGTACATCCGCATAGCCTTTGACACGTGCCTTTGCATCTGCTGTTACCGTCAGTCCGTGCATCGGACCGTCGCCCTTTACCTGCAGCGTCAGTATATCCGTATCCGCCTTTAACATGCTGCCCATCATTGCACCTGCACTGAGTAATCTGCCAAGTGCGGCTGTAACGACCGGAGAGGTATTGTGCTTCTGACGTGCTGTTTCTACAATTTCTCTTGAAGTAATGGCAAAGGCTCTGATCTGTGCCTGCTTTGCCGTTGCTCTTACAATATAATCTGACAAAATCATGCTTCCTTTCGTTTTCCATGTTCTCTGGCAATGATACAGATCCGCTCCGTCTGCTCTGTTACTTCCCCCTGCGTATCCACATCGATTGCTTTTAAAAATACAAGTCCCGCTTTTTGCAGGATTTCCTGCATCTGTTCGAGCGTATAGCCGCGCTGCAGATGCGTTTCCGTAAATCTCTGAAAGAGATCTTCCTGCGTCTGTACAAAGATCGTCAGGTCATATTCATTGATCTCTTCCTCCACATCATAGTAGTTTTCCCAGATAAAGCTGCAATCTTCCCGGTTTTCCGCTATGACGGTATCACCCATGACTTCCTTATATTTATAGATTGTATTGAAATCAAAAATAAAAATGCCGTCAGGATCCAGATAATTATTAACAAGCTGGAATGTCTTGAGAAGATCTTCCTCTTCCAGCAGATAATTCATACAGTCGCAGATGCTGACCACGGCTCTGACCGTTCCGTAAAGCTCAAAGCTGCGCATATCCTGCTGTAAATACAGGATCTGTTCGCTGTCCTGCTTTTCTCTTGCAACGGAAAGCATTTCCTCTGCATCATCCACACCGATCATATCATATCCGGCTTTACTGAGCCTTGTCGTGACATTTCCGGTTCCACAGCCAAGTTCACAGATCAGCCCATCTGTTATGTCGTATTCCTTCAGATCTCTGATCAGATGCTCCGTCCATGTGTCATAAGGAACATTGTCCATGAGTTCATCGTATACCTTTGCAAAACTTTCGTAACTTGCCATAGCTGCCTCCTAGAAAATAGCACCCAGTGCGCCGAACAGACCGGCACTTGCCGCACCCATAATGATACCGGCTAAGATCACGCCAAGCATGACCGCTGTAATACTGGATTTAAAATCCATATCCAGAATGCTGGCAGCGAGTGTTCCTGTCCATGCGCCTGTGCCCGGCAGCGGAATACCGACAAATAGAAGCAGTGCCACAAAAAGTCCTCTTCCCGCCTTTTCCTGCAGCTTTTGTCCACCCTTTTCACCTTTTTCCAGACAGAAACGGAAAAACTTACCGATCACCGGCTTATCAGCGCCCCATTCCAGCACACGACTTGCAAAAAGATAAATAAACGGAACCTGAACCATATATACGATCACAGCGGCAGACTGACACGCGGAAGCTGGGAATACGGAATCGCACCTCGCAGCTCGATCAGTGGTACCATAGAAACAAAAAACACCAATAAATACTTTTTCAACATAAATACTCCTTTTATTTTTTACTTATTAATCTTTTTTCTGCAGATAAGAACGTACAAAGCTGATAAATGCGTCCATTTCCTCATCTGTTCCGATCGTGATGCGCAGATAATTATCGATCAGCGGATCCGAAAAATGACGGACATAAATATTCTGCTGCTTCAGTGCTTCAAACAGTTCTACCGCATGCACGCTCTTATGCGTTGCAAAAATAAAGTTGCTCTTTGCATCCGGGAAAGTAAAACCAAGCTCCTTCAGTGCCTGCTTTACCCGCTCGCGGGTTGCTGAGATCTTTGCCGTTGTCCGTTTAAAATACGCATCATCTTTTACCGCCGCAACGCCCAGCAGCAGGGACGGACGGTTCATTGTATAGGAATTGGTTGAAAACTTCACATCATTCAGATACCGGATCAGCTTTGCGTTTCCCATCGCATATCCAATCCGCATGCCCGCCATGGCGCGCGATTTGGAGAATGTCTGTACCACAAGCAGATTGTCATACTTTTTGATCAGTGGCAGCGCACTTTCTCCCCCAAAATCAATATATGCTTCATCCACGATCACTACGACATCAGGATTTGCCTGCACGATCTCCTCGATCACGGAAAGATCCTCCAAAAGGCCTGTCGGTGCATTGGGATTCGGGAAGATCACACCGCCGTTTGCTCCCATATAGTCTTCCTTGCGGATGTGGAAATCCGCTGCCAGCGGCTTTTTCTCATATGGGATTTTGTAAAGATCTGCCCACACATCATAAAAGGAATATGTGATCTGCGGAAATACGATCGGTCTGTCACTGTTAAAGAATGTCTGAAAAGCAAGTGCCAGCACATCATCGGAACCAACGCCGACAAATACGTTTTCCTTTTCCAGTCCGTAATACTCTGCCAGTACGCTGACCAGACTGTCTGCGTTCGGATCCGGGTATAAACGGAAATCCTCCGGCTTTAATCCGGCAAGTGCCTCTGTCACACCCGGTGCGGGCGGATAAGGACATTCATTTGTATTTAATTTGATCATATGCGCTTTGTTCGGCTGTTCCCCCGGTGTATAAGGCACAACCTTTCTGACGTTCTCTTCCCAACTCATCTGTGCTGCCTCCTGCTTTCTCTGTTTTCTTTCAGTCCTGCTATCATTCAGATTTTTCCTTCTTTATTATACACAAAGATTCTGTTTCTTCCATATGCAATCTATCATATTTTTCCGCAATCCATTTTCCAAACGGATTCTGTGCAAAAAATTTCTCTCTGTTATCGATCGTATTCTTAGCCAGTACGATCACCGTCGGCTCTTTTTCCGGGTATTCTGTAAAATATTCCACCCACTGCTCATTAAATGCCGGCGTACTGATCGTAGACGGTGAAACAAATGGGCAGTTTGCGGATAAATTCAAAATACCGTCCGTTCCCAGAAACAGCAGCTTATCATCCGGCTGTGTCACACATTGCACCGTCTCATGCTCCCGCATATACTGCTCCGCCTCTTCGGGTAGTACATAGATCCCGGCAAGTGCTCCTTCCGTCACCTGAACTCTCTGCTGTCTGACTGTGGAAGGCCCATATTCCGTAATGCGCACATAA
>ENA-UONX01002576-UONX01002576.1-human-gut-metagenome-genome-assembly--contig:-P74old-NODE-2576-length-12624-cov-8.146551_pt1 | contig 12624 bp, 2 predicted proteins | sample MGYA00242466_ERZ724013 | MGnify/ENA metagenome assembly ERZ724013 | reverse complement strand
GCCCCGGCAGAGGGGACTGACAGCGCCTCCGGCGGGGACGGCACCGGCGGGGCCGCCCCGGCACCGCTGAAGGGCAAGGCCGAGCCCGCCCTGCTGACCGCCCGGCTGGTGGCCGCCGATCAGACCCCCGGGACCGTCACCGTGCTGGGAAGCCCCGCCGACGGGGACGCCCTGGTGGAGCTGGTGGACTTTCTGGCAGGCTATGACCTGCTGACCGCCACGGGCACCATCGGGGACTGGCGGCTGGTGCTGCTGGACCAGGAGGTGAAGATCTCCCAGGAGGAACTGGAGGCCCGCCTGGCGGACGGCACCCTGGACACCGGGTCCACCGTCATCGTGGACGGCACGGAGATGACCGTGGGGGATCTCCAGCGGATCATGGAGATTGAGCGGATCATCCGGGAGTACTTTCCCACCGGGGACGTGGAGCTCACCCGGGAGCAGGCGGAAAACCTGCTGTCCCTGTACCAGCAGATCCTGGCGAACGGGGGCCTGACCCTGTACAACACCCAGGACGCCTCGGACCTGGACTTCCCCTCCGGGGTAGACCAGACGGTAACGGTCTCGGCCAAAGTGGAGGCAGCGGGAAATGGTCAATATGTGGTGACCGTGACCCGGAATGGTGACGCCGGGGATAACCAGACGATCACCTTCCAATATCGGGTGTTTGACGGCAGTGTGAAGGCTACCGCAGACGGAGACGGTGCGGGTCAGATTGCGCCCGACCAATCCAGCGCCTCCTTTACCGTGACGGCAAATGGCGCGGCGGGTCAGCTGGGGGAGGACGGTCAGGGTGTGTTCATTGTCCAGATCTATGACGTGAAAAACGCCCTGTTTGTGAACAGCGACGGCACCCGGCAGGACAGCTGGACCCAGGCCGTTCGGGTAGAGGGGACGGATACCTTTCGGTACACAGCCTCGTGGAGTTCAACAACTGCCGGCAGCGACGCCGAGGTCGTAAAATTTGATGGACAGAATAATGCAAATTCCTTTATGGCGGGTAATTTAGCCGCGTTCCAAAAGCTGTTCACCGTGGATTCTTATTCCGGCAACGAAGCTTTTTATCGATGGACAGGCCTAGATTATCTCGAACAAAGGGTGGAAATGTGGGGAGTTCCCATTACTTTTACAGGCCTGTCCCCGGGCGAATACCGCATCTCCTTCAGTATGATAGGTGGGAACAGCACCGACGCGTTTACCTTTACCAGACCATCGGATAGTTTCTGGAAGGACGTTGACTTTACTAACAGCGATGTCATAAAAGTGAACGCCACTTCTAACAACGATTTCTACATCTCGTTTTCCGGAAAGGACAGTGAGACCGCCACAGGGATCTTGGGCGATATCAATCTTTACAGCAATTCGACGGTGGCAAGGGACATGCGGAATGACGCGGTTTTCTTTGATACGTCCATTACCGGCGCAAATCAGAGCGTTGACGCCTCCCTGTCATTCCAAATGACCCCCGTCGGTTATTGTTCCCCAACCAATGCTCTTTACTTCGCTTTTCTGCCCCAGGTCACAGCAAAGCAATACGGTGTCACGGCAAGGGAGATGACAAGTGCGGTCACCGCTGCGATCTCCACCCCTGATGGGACTTTCAAGGCCGGGCAGATGGTGCCCATTACCGTGAATTTTGGCTTCCCGGTGAATGTCGCTGACAAACAGCTGACCATTACCGTCAATGGGGAGATCTTAAGCCCGGTGGAGAGCGAGGGAGAACTTTTTGCGGTTTACTCCACCCACGCCACCTATCTGTATCCTGTGCCGGAGACGGGAAATCGTTTCCTGACTCTGGAAGCGGTTAGCTTCGTGGACGACTGGCAGGAGAGCGGTTCGATACATCCCGTGGAGGGCGCAAACGACCTTCCGATCACGGTATCGCTGCCGGAGAGCGTAACCCACAGCGCCAACAACATCAACACGGACACCACGCTGGACATTCCACAGCTGCGGGACGCCCTGGGGAACTGGTCGGCCACGGTGGAGGGCTTCGAGTATCAGGCAGCGGAGGGCACCGAGGGCGAAGAGGGGTATATCCCCGAAAGCACCACCGCCCGCGTCACCCTGACCATGGCGCTTCCTGAAAATACAGAGGCGAATCAGACCCTGCGGGACCGGCTGCTGGACCTGCCCGTCGCCATTGGAAGCGGGACCTACAGCGGCCGGGCGGCCGGCTCCATCGACGGGGGTAAGACCCTGATCCCCCTGCGGGTGAACGACACCGCCAACACCCTGACAGCGGAGTTTGACATCACCGCCGAGACCGTGCGGGATCTAGAAAACCTGAAGCTGGTCATGGAGCTGTTCGCCATCAACCAGGACGACAGCGGCGGCACCTCCGCTGTCACCATTCCCGTCTCCGCCGGGCTGGACCAGCTGATCTACGGCCAGTACGCCTCCTACAGCGTCACAAAGCCCACGCCCCTGACGGCGGACAGGATTGCGGTCACCGCCTCGGAATCCTGGCCTGACCGGGACACCGCCCAGGGAGAGGACGGCATATGGACCGGGTCCGTCTACGTGAACGAGCCCCCGGAGGGCCTGGGCCTGTCCGCCGCAATCACCGGCAGCGGATACACCTGGGACGATGTGCGGTGGTCCTCCAGCGACGAGGACATCGCCACCATCAGCCAGGACGGGCAGATCCATCTGTTCGGCGCCGGGACGGTGGACTTTTACGCCATCGCCCACAACGGCGGCGTGTATGTGGACAGTGAGGATACGCCCGAAGGACAATGGCAGTACAAAAAGAAGGTGGCCACCCTCACCGTACAGGAGGGCTCCACGCCCTATCTGAACGTCCCGGAGAGCGCCATCACCATCCGAGTGGGGGAGAACGTGGCCTTCCGCTGGGCCAGCAACCTGGTGCAGAAGAACGCCCAGCTCGGCCCAGAGGGCGGGAAAGCAACCACCTTCACCATCAAGGTCTATGCGGGCACCGGAGACACCAAGGCCCTGCTGGACGGGTATTCCTATGAGGTCACCTATGACCCCGCCGACACCAGCACGGTGATCCCCGACGGCACCAACGCCCCGGCCTGGACGATCACCGACGCCGGAGCCACCCCCAACCAGTCCTTTACCATCAAGGGCCTGACGAGGACCGATATCCAGTACACCATCGAGATCACCGGCAGCGCCGCCGACGGCGTGCCCGGCGCCGCCAACCCCTACACGGCCTCCGCCACGGTGAGCGTGGTGGCCCAGCCGGTGAAGGTCTCCCTGGATCCGCCGGAGTCCTACTACTGGGTGAACCGGGGCCAGCTGACGCTGTACTATACCCTGACCAACTTCGACTACGAGAAATACACCAGCGGCAGCCCGGAGGGGATGGGCTTTGAGCTGGTAGTCACCGACAACGCCACCGGCGATCCCATCAAAACCGTGGCTGTGCCGGAGGACGCCGGCGGCGGCTCCGTCACCATCGATCTGGGGGCGGCGGCGATCCCCGACGGCTTCCGCGCCATCTACGACGTGTCTCTCCAGGCCAAAAACGTGGCCGAGAAGGACTGGAGCCGGGACAGCTACACCCTGTACATCTATGAGCAGGACTGCCTGGACATCCTGGTGGACCCGGTCAGCAAAAACGGACAGGACGTGGTCACGGTAAACGGCAATCAGATCACCATGTCCAACGCCCAGTGGATCGGCTCCCTGACCCAGTCCCAGATCCTGGATCTGAACCGGCAGATTGACCTGCAGACGGAGATCTCCATCAACTACGACGCCCATCCCTGGGGCGAGGCCAGCGACCGTGTTGTCTGGTCCGCCACCAATTCGGAAAACGCGGAGGATCCCGCCTCCGCCGGCATCAACTACCTGCAGGGGGCCTACTATGAGAATGTGGACAACCTGCCCTACGCCTCCTACGCCCCGGCCACGGACTTCGTCCTCTCCGGCCGGAATGACGGCACCACCGTGGTGGAGGCCGTCCACGCCCTGGCCAGGGACCTCGGCACCAGCGTGGAGGTGACGGTGGAGACGCTGAAGGACAAGCTCTATCTGTTCCAGTTCTATCCCGCCATGGACTTGACCATGTCCTACGTCAACGGCGACGGCGAGGCGAAGACCATCACCAGCGACCTCGACCGCAAGGGCAGCTTCGCCATCTACGAGGAAAGCGGCATCGCCTCTGACGTGTACGTGGAGGGGACCAGCGGCCTGGAGCGGTATCTGTGCACGGTGTACCACGAGGACCTGGTGAGCCAGGAGAAGGACGCCGTGTCCCTGGAGCTCTACCCCCTGAACACCTATACCCTCCGCAAGGCCGGGGAGCTGCCCGTCTATCTGAAGGACGAAAAGGGCAATCCCTATCATGGAAGCGTGGCTGTGCGGGTGGGTGTCTACCGCAACGGGGAGTGGTGCGAGGACGCCTTCGCTGACCAGGCCCACGGCAACGTATACAGCGACGGCAAGACCTCCGATTACCTTGTGACCTTCACAAACGGTGCGCACACCTTCCGCTTTGATCCGGACCAGTTCAAAACCGATGCCCAGACCACCGACATCACGGCGGCGGACGACATCCAGTTTGTGCTGGAGCTGCGGCCCCAGGCCGCCGGCAAGGATGACGACGGCTATTACCCCGTGCTCTTCTCCGCCTACGGCAGCATGAACGAAGAGGACGCCGTGCGTCTGGCCCAGCGGGTGGTCACCCTGGAAAAGGTGCCGGAGGGGCAGGCCAACAAACCCTTCATCGCCCGGCAGGCCCTCTATTTCACCGGCAAGGAGCGCGGCGTCTCTGTGGACGTGCGCAACAAGTCCGGCCGCACCGGCCCCAGCAGCGCCTATCCCAAGGTGCTGCTGTCCACCACCGTATTCTGGTGGGGCGAGACCAGCGGGGGCCTGGACGCCAACGACGGCCGCACCCTCCGCTATGTGGATGAGACCGGCACCGAGCTGATGGGACAGACCACCATCGGGCAGGAGCAGTATCCCTTCTGCTCCATGCCGGTGAGCCACAACACCGTTCCCCTGACGGAGGAACAGCTGGAGCATTTGAACATCGGCTCTCTCAGCGGCCGGAATCTGACGCTGCAGTACATCGACGCCTCGGGCAAGACCCTCCGGGAGCAGACCATGCCCTGGATGTTCATCAACGCCCTGGCCCTGAAGGATGTCACCCAGTCGGACGACCTGCTGAGCCGCATCAAGAGCCTGTCCACCATGCTCAAGGAAACCACCAGTGACGGCGTCAGCGTGGGCGGCGACTTCCTCACCCTGGGCATCGCCCTGGCCACCCAGATGAACATCTCCGTCCCCGGCATCACCATGACCCTGGCGCCCACCAATGACCCCACCACCTTCCGCGGGCTGATCTCCGTGGGCCTGAACAACATTGAAAATGACAACGTCTCCGGCATTGATGCGGACGGGGATCGGGGATCTGACCTGGACTTCATGCCCGGCCTGGAGACCATCAAGAATGTCAAGAGTAAGGGCGTGGGGCAGACCTTCTCGGACTCCACCAAGGCGGTGGATTACGCCCGCCGCCTGCTGGAGGAAAACGTCCGCAACCGCAACACCGGCCGCAGCGCCACCCTGGGGGACCGGCGGACCTACTACGCCCTCCAGGGATGGATGGAGGTGGAGGTCACCTTCGACTTTGAAGATCAGGAATGGGACTTCACCGTCCTCACCGGCGGCCTGAACGCCGGCGGCGGCATGGGCTATGAGTGGACCTGGAACTTCCAGGCGGGACCTGTGCCGCTGGTATTCCAGCTGGAAGCGGGCGCCGCCGGCGTGCTGCGGTTCACCGGCCTCTCCAACCCGGATGCCGGCGGACACGACTTCCTCACCCGCCTGCGCCTGAACGCCTATCTGCAGGCCTTCGGCGGCTTTGGCTTTGACTACGCCGTGGTGGCCCTGAAGCTGGGCATGTACGGCCGCATCGGCCTGACGGCGGAGCTGCTGTGGCTGACCCACCAGGGCAACAACCTGAAAAACGCCGACGGCCAGAGCGTGGACGTGGACGGCGAGGTGGGCGCCAAATTCCAGGTGGAACTGCTGTTCATCTCCTATGAGAAGATCATCTGGTCCCAGCCCATTGAGATCTACGAGGGCCACTTCGGCAAATATGACGAGATCACGAACTACTGGGATCAGGCCCTCACCGGGGCGGGCAGCAGCGATACCTACTTCACCCCGGACAGCGGGGCGGCCCAGGCCAACCTGCTGATGGTGGACGACAACGGCGTCGGCCTGTACGCCGCCGACCTGGAGCCCGCTCTTCTGGACCGGAATTATCTCACCCAGTATCCCCGCACCTATGACAGCTCCGGTCCCGCGGCGGCGCAGGCGGAAACGCCTCCGGCCAACGGCGGACTGTTCCAGTCCATCGCCAATCTCTTCAGCGGCGGGGACAGCGCCGATGATTCGGTGGTGCAGACCCTGGGGAACAGCTATCCCCAGGCCACCCCTGTCCTCACCGACGATGGAGCGCATATTTTCTTCCTCCACGATCAAAAGAATTCCTCCGACGCCACCGATGTGCGGGTGGCTGTGATGGATCGGAATGCTCAGGGCGGCTACGACGCTGCGGACCTCACAATCCTGCCCAACCCGGAGGACGAGGGCAGCGGCTACGGCGACAGCGGCATCAGCGTCTCCGGCAGCGGCGGCGACATCGCCGTGGCCTGGAGCCGGGTGATGTCCAAGCCTGCCGTCACCGAGCCCGGTCAGGCGGTCACCCAGGACATCCAGGCACAGATGATCAACGACTCGGACATCCTGGTGGCTGTGCCGGACGGCGATGACTGGAAGGTGACAAACCTGAACGCCACAACCGTCGAAACGGAAAGCGGCGAATCTGTGGCCACCTCCAACGGTGTGGGTGACCTGTCCCCCGTGGTGGCCAGAGTGGGCCAAAACATCCTGGTGGCCTGGCGGCAGGTGGCATCCTCCAACACCCAGAACTCCGCCGACTTCAACGCCAGGGACTACATCTACTACGTCTACTCGGAGAACGGCGGCGAGACCTGGTCTGAAGCCCAGCCCATCTACAACGGCACCTCCGGCACCGTGAAGGGCATTGAGGCCACCATGCTGCCTGACGGCACCGGCGCCGTGGCCTTCACCCTGGAGGAAGAGGGCCAGGATCTGGCCAACCACCAGTACAACCAGCACGTGGCCTACGCCATCATCGGCAGAGACACCACCACCGGCGGATCGGCATACGACGTGCTCCGCTACGTGGTCATGAAGGACGACGACCTGGCGGAGAATCCCCAGCTGGCGGCGGTGAAGCTGCCCGACGGCCAGGAGATCTTCCTCCTGGGCTGGTACAGCACCACCGCCACTACGACAAATTCCACCACCTCTACGGCGGGAGACATCCGTCTGGCGGCCATCGACGGCGGCGGAAACCGGGTCACCGGCTTTGCGGACTCCCTGTCCAGCCTCATTGAGAACAGCGGTCTCGCCGTGTCCTCTGACTTCCAGTTCGTGAAGAACGCGGACAGCCTGAACGACCTGTCCATCCTGTGGAGCGACACGGTCAGCACGGTGACCACAGACGGGGCAGAGCGTTCCAACGCCTCCAATGTGGAGTCCCACGGCGTCATCAACGGCCTGCGCTTCCGCACAACAGCGGGCAATCAGGTGTCTGTTACCGCCGCCCAGCGGCTGGTGGAGATGGGCGGCTGGACCTCCGTGGACAATTTCACTGCCTATGTGAACAACGGCGACATCTATACAGCGGTCCAGGGGACCTTCTATGACCCCGATAACACGGAAAGCATCTCCGTGACATACGACAGCGCCTCCGGGATGAATGTTCTGCCCTCTCCGACAGACGGCGCAAAAACGCCTGGTTCAGTCATCGCCTCCGTCAAGATCCCCCAGGAGAAAACCAGCATCTTCACCGCCGCCGGGACGTACACCGATACCCTGGTGGTGGACTCGGTGATCCCCGACTACGCCAATATCCGCAAGGGGAGCGAGGTTCCGGTGCAGATCAGCGTCACCAACCTGGGCACGGCGCCTGTCACCAGCCTGACGGTAAATCTGGGCAGCGGAGCGGGGACGCCCTTCACCGCTGGACAAGACGGCTTTACCGCCATCGAGCCCGGCGCTGTGCGCACCCTGACGGTGTTCTATCCTGTCCCGGCCAATGGGCCTATCCCTGACCCAGAGTATTCTGTGTCCTATACCTTTGGGGAAACCAATGTCACGGGAACAACAGAACCGGAGACTCTGGTCCTCAATGTGCCAGATGTGGGTATTGCGGATGCGGACATCCTGGTGGCCGAGGAGGACGGCAAGCGGGTGCTCCGGTTCACCCTGTTCAACAGCAGCGACTCCAAACTCTCTGAAACCAGCAACCGGGTGGTCAAGCTGGGCGTCTACAGCGACCCCAACGGGGAAAATCCCATTGACACCCAGTATTTTGATGAGATCACCACCTATGCCGGCGGCAGCGACGGCGTCCTGTGCGAGGTGAGCGGTGATGAGCTGTCTCAGATCGACCAGGGCTCCTTCACCGTCCAGTACAGCTTTGACCTGAAGAGTTATATCCAGCAGAACACCGGGACCGATGAAAATCCGGAGTACGCCTTCCAAAACGACGGCGAGGTCCGGGACGAGGGCATCAACCTGTATTTCAAAGTCTGGGTGGAAAAGGTCAGCGACACCGGCGGCATCCAGCTGTTCGCCAACAACGCTGATCCGGAGGAACCCGACGGCGAAATCCAGGAGTATGTGGACAGCAACAACTATACCACCGTGAAGCTGACCAGCCTGCTCACCGACGAGAACAAGCCGGTGGACATCGTCAGCGAGATCTCCTCCGACAGCACCGGCACCCAGGTGCTGGTGACCCTGAAGAACAAGTCCATCAAGGAAACTCAGAACGGCAATCTCATCGTCACCCTTTACGATGCCCAGGGGAACAAGCTGGCCGCCAAGCAGAGCTACGGCTCCGGAATGGCCGGTCTGGGCGAGGACGGCCTGGTACCCCTTGGGATCGAGGGAACAGCGGACTTTACCTTCCAGTTCCCCGGCATCCTCAACGCCGCCCGGGCGGAGGTCACCTACAACAGCGTGATCCTGACCGATGACCGTACAACCCCCACCCAGCTGTCCTTCCAGGGGATCCCGGTGAATCTGGACAACTTTGAGCGGCAGGGAGAGCAGAATCTCTACACAGCCTCTGTGGAGGTCTCCGGCATAAGCTCCACCATCGTCAACGCCCTGGTGGCCAATCCCAGCGCCTCCATCACAGTCAACGGACAGGAGATGGAACTAGGCGGCACACCGGTGGCCCTGCGCCATGGGGAGAATGTCATCACGGTGACCATCACCAACGGCGTCAATACGGCATCCTACGTGCTGACGGTTCAGAACAACGCCCCGTCCTCCGGCGGAAGCTCCACCTATCCCGTCCGTGTGGCGGAAACAGAGCACGGCGGCGTGACGGTATCTCCCTCCCCGGCCCGCCGGGGACAGACCGTGACCATCACCGCCACGCCCGACGAGGGCTATCAGGTGGGCCGTGTCACCGTCACCCAGACCAGCGGCGCCGCCGTGGCGGTTACCAAGCGGGAGGACGGTGTGTACACCTTCACCATGCCTGCCGGCAGTGTCACCGTAGATGTGACCTTTGTGCCGGAGGGGGCTCTGGTGAATCCCTTCACGGATGTGGCGGACGGCGCCTATTACTATGACGCGGTGCTTTGGGCCGTGGAAAACGGCATCACCGGCGGCACCACGCCCGCCACCTTCAGCCCTGACGCCTCCTGCACCCGGGCCCAGATGGTGACCTTCCTGTGGCGGGCCGCCGGGTCTCCCCAGCCGGAGAGCGCCGTCACCCCATTCACTGACGTGTCCCCCAGCGCCTACTATTACAACGCGGTGCTGTGGGCGGTGGAACAGGGCATCACCAACGGCACCACACCCACCACCTTCAGTCCCGACGCCACGGTCACCCGTGGGCAGTCCGTGACCTTCCTGTGGCTGTCTGCCGGATCTCCGGCAGCCAGCGGCAGCGGCTTTACGGATGTGCCCGCCGGCGCCTATTATGCCGGCGCTGTGGCCTGGGCGGTGGAACGGGGCATCACCAACGGCACCACGCCCACCACCTTCAGCCCCGCCGCAAACTGCACCCGGGCGCAGATCGTGACCTTCCTCTACCGCTATATGGCGTGAGGCACGTTTACCTCCGCCCGTAAACCGCAAACAGACCGGCCCGCTCTGATGAGCGGGCCGGTCCGGTTCAACAGAGGCTGACGGGAAGCACGATTCCACAAAAAAACAGCCACACCTTCCGGTGTGGCCATTTTTGCCGCCGTCTCTGAAAGTTCCGGCATTCCAATGGCGGATCCCCGATCTGTCCGCTCAGCAGAACAGCTCATTCTCCTTTCGCTCGGAACAGGCCTTCTTGATCGCCATGGCCGCCACCGCCACCATGGCACTGTTCACCTTCCGGGCCCCCTGGGGGCAGATGGATACACACCGCATGCAGGAGACGCACGCTTTGCCATCTGTCTCCCGGGGATTTTCCCGGGGGATTGCCTGAACCGGACATTTTTCCGCACACCGGCCGCAGCCGTCGCACCTGCGGTCCGCCTTCGGGACCAGTCCTCCGCCGCCGGCCTTCTTATAAGGACGATTGCCCGGAATCTGGGGAGCGGTGTCTGAATCTTCCCGGCATTTTTCCAGGATCCGGCGGGCAAACTCCCGCAGCTCCGCCCGCTCCCGCTCATCCGGCCGGCCAGCGGCGTATTCGTGCATGATGGAGTACTCCGCAATGGCGGAAATCCCCGCAATGACCCGGAAGCCGCTCTTCTCAGCGGCATCGCTCAGCTCCAGCAGCGTATCCTCATAGGCCCGGTTGCCATAGACGCACACCACGGCGCAGCGGGCCCCGTTTCCCGAAATCTCCCCCAGCCGCTGGACGGCGATTGCCGGAACACGGCCGCCAAAGGAAGGCACCGCAATCAGCGCCACATCCTCCCGGCTCAGACGGACCCCGGAAAAATCCGCTCTGGGGTCCGACAAATCCACCTGCCGCACTGGTCCGCCCCACTCGCCCGTCATCGTATCCGCAACCCGCTGGGTTCCCCCCGTTGGGCTGAATACGATCTGTGTGAATTCTATAGAGATCTCTCTGTAATATTTGAAGCTACATCAATTATAAGGGTTCCAAGCTGTAGTGTCAATTGTTTACACATCAGAGGATCCACGCTATAATAGAACCATCCCGTCCACACCAGAAAGGGGGGCCCTCATGCACATCAGTACCAAATGTTCCGTGGCGACCCACTGCCTGATATTTATCCACGAATATGGGGATCAGGTCCGTGTGACCAGTGAGCTGCTCTCCCGCTCCACCGGGGTCAACGCAGTCACCATCCGCAATATCCTCAGCGGCCTTAAAAAGGCCGGTATTCTCTCTGTCAAAGCCGGGACAGGCGGTGCCGAGCTGCTGTGTCCTCCACGGGAAATCAGCCTCTACCGGGTCTGTGCGGCGCTGGAGCCGGACTTTCTCTCCAAACTGATCGGCATCCACTCCTCCCCTGCCGCACTCTGCCCGGTGGGAAACCACATCCACCAGGTCCTGGACTGTTCCTACCAGAAAATCCGGGAGGATCTGCGCCGCAGTCTGGAGCGGATCACCCTGGAGCAGATTCTTGCGGACTATCACCGGCTCCAGGGCGAACCGGCCGCCGGGACAGACACACTGCGGCCTCGGGGTCCTGACCCCGCTTAGCTTGCTTTCCGCAGCCAGCGATCCATGTGGAAGACCACCGTGGAGGGCCACGGTGGTCTCCTTTTTGTCTCCGGCCGCAGGCGGAAAACAGTCCCCGCCCTTACAGCATCTGTTTCTGCTTCAGCTCCGCCAGCCAGGCGTCCGTGCGGGAGAGGATCTCCCCATAAAAGCGGGCGTCCATGAACTCGTCAAAGGACTCCAGCCTGAGAAATGCGGCGTTTTGGGTATGGCGGCCGTCGATCTCGTCCAGATGGTCCAGCACGCCGTATTCCTCCCCATAAAAGCCGATGAACTGCCAGAAGAGCGGAAAGCGGGAGGTCTTGACCAGGATCTCCTCGATCTCCCAGTCCGACTGCAGGCGGCCGTCCGTCAAAAACAGCACCAGCACCGGCCGGCGCAGGCCGCCGTAGATCATCATCACGTCCCGCATGGCCTCCGGCTCGTTGTTGTACTGGTAGTTCAGCATGCTCATCCACCGCTCGTACCCGCCGGACTGGGCAAAGGTATAGTCCCGGATGTTGTCCAGCGTCACCGGATCCAGCTGGCGGCTCTTGGCGGCGAAGGCCCAGCAGTCCATGTCGCCCCGGTCCGTCAGGGTGGAGGACAAGGCGAAGAGCTTGTCAAAGATCTGCTGGACCCGCCCTGCCCGGTAGAAGTCGAACATGGACCCGGAGGCGTCGGCGCACAGCACCGTCCGCAGCTCCCGCTCCGCCACCCGGGGATGCTGGGCCAGTGCCCCGAAGGCGGACTTGTACAGCGGCGCCAGAAATTCCAGGTCCCCCTGGCAGCGCCGGGCCAGGTTTTCCATCCGGGCACACACGTGGGGCGGCAGAGCCCTGAGGATCTCCCCCACCGAGGGAGCGGCTCCGCCGGTCCCGCCGGGCGGGGTCTGCCGGGGCGGCGCCGTTCGGGGC
>ENA-UONX01002572-UONX01002572.1-human-gut-metagenome-genome-assembly--contig:-P74old-NODE-2572-length-12653-cov-15.783616_pt1 | contig 12653 bp, 13 predicted proteins | sample MGYA00242466_ERZ724013 | MGnify/ENA metagenome assembly ERZ724013 | reverse complement strand
TGACCATGTGCTCCCAGAACCTGTCCTGCCACTGCGTCAGCTTCTTCTTGTTGCCTACGATTTCCTTGGCGGAGAGTCGCCCGTCCGCCGTCAGCGGGATAAAGCAAAGGTGCATATGGGGCGTTTTCTCGTCCATATGCACCACGGCGGATATGATCGTTTTCGGGTCTTGATGCTGCTGAATGAAGTCCAGCGCTTCGGTGAAATAGGCCCTGACCTCCGCCTTTTTCTTGCCCTTGAAAAACTCCGGGCCGGCTGTCACCAGCGCCTCCACCACGCGCACGCTGTCTGACCTTGTGCGGCAGCCCGCCTCCGCGATCTGCCTTTCGGACTCCGCGCGGTATTTGCGCTGCGGCGTCACCAGATGGAAGTTGAGGTGACTGCGGGATGTGTCCACGTCAGGATTGCTGGCGTATTTCTCCTTGGTACGCTCGTTGTGGGACTCGATATGCCCGATCTCCGGCCTTTTGTACTTGGCAAAGCGGAGAATGGCGTACTGTGCTTTCATCGGTGCGCCCCTCGCTTCATCCACACGATGTCGCAGTCCAGCACATCGGCTAGCTCCACGACCTCCTTGTAGCGGATGCTCTCCCGCTGCAACTTGGCAGACAAATTGGAAACGCTGTCGCTCCAATCGTGTTCCTCGGCCAGCCGGTCAACGACCTCCTGCATGGTAAATCCGGCGCGGACGATCTGCGCCTTGATCTCATTTCTGATGCTCATAAAATCCTCCCAAATTCTTGTGATGAAAACAGCGAAGCGGGTTTGCATTTCCGAAAACCTGCTTCGCTGTTTGGCGTAATATCCTGTTTTCCTCAAATCCGCTGGAAACGCGGCGGTCAATGCCCTCTTTATAAGTGAGGGGTAGTTGAACTTGAAAACATCCATCCCATCCGCCCATCCATCCCGGATGTTTGGGATGGATGGGATGGAGAATTTCGTGTCTGATCTCATAAAACCGGCGGCGCGACCAGCGCCTCGATGCCCCAGAAGCCGTTGACTCGCTTGCCGAGGGCGTTCTGAATGTGATTGTCGTGCTCCAGGCCGAACTCATCGGCGTGCTTTTTGAGCGTCATGCTCACCGTCCGCGCGGCGAGCGGCTTGTAGGCGTTGTCGCTGCACCACAGGCAATAGATACCATACAGCGCGGCGGAGGGGATGGCGCTGTCGGCCTTCAGGCGGATGTAGCCCTCAGAGCGCAGGAACAGCAGCACATTGTCGGCCTCGCGGCGCGCGTCCTCGCGGTTTGCCTTCGTCTGACTGCTTTCCGTGAAGCGGAAGTTATTACTTTGCAAGCGCCGCAGCCCTTCGAGACACCAGAGAAAGATGCCCTCGCTCTCATCGCAGAGCTTGTCCGCCAGAAAGGGATCGTCCTCGCGATTCGGCGGCTTTTTCTTCACCGACAGGATGAGTTGCCGCCGGTAAAAGCCGTCCGAGTGGTCATAGAGCGATTCCAGATTGCCGTTGGAAAAGGCAAGAAACCGGACGTACATCTTGCCCTGATAGCTCTGCTCGCCCTTGCGCTCCAAGTCCATCGGCATTTCGGCGGTGATGAGGGACTTGAGATAGTGGGTGGATTTCAACGCCTCCAGCTTCATATCGTCGTCTACCATCAGCAGCTCGTGCTCCAGATCGGCGCGGGCAAAGGGGCTACGCTCCACCTTGGCGATGCTGCCGTTTTTCATGTTGCTGCCCAGCAGCTTCTGCATCACCACGCCGATGCGGCTCTTACCCTCGCCGCCGTTGCCCTTGAGCAGCATCATCACCTGCCCGCGGTTCGTCGGAATCAGGCAGTAGCCGAGGTATTCCTGTAAGGTCAGAACGTCCTCCGGCTCCAGCAGGTCAGACAAAAACCGCAGCCAGATCACCGTCTGCGGCGCATTGGGATCGTATCGGATGGGGAGCCGGTTGCGGCAGAATTCCTTTCCGGCACAAAACTCACCATTTAGAAACAGCGTGCCGTTGGCAACGTGGATTCGATCCTCCTGAATGGGCAGCTCCTGCGTGTAGGCCTCCAGCCTGAGCGTTTCCAGCAGACTTGTGGCGCGGCAGGCCGTGCCGCCCGTAAAATGCGGGCGGAGCATTTCGTAAATTTGCTTGCGGGTGCCCTCCTCGTCAACAACGCGGCCCTCCACCGTGAAAAAGCTGCCGTCCACGCAGGCCATCGGGTGTTCCGATAGAAAATCCTCGCAGAACAGGACTTCGTTGAAGTGCTTGTCCTGCATCCAGCGCGGCGGTTCATTTCGTTCCATGTGCTTCCTCCCTGAGCTGCCGGTTTCGCGCCTCCATCCGCGCGAGGCGATCGTCCTTCTGCAAGTCGGCCACCACCTCGGCGCGCTCCTGCGGCGTGCCGAAGACCAGAATGTCCAGCATATTCCCGATGCGTTCCAGCATATGGCAGGCCTCCGCATAGCGCGGGTCGATGGCGTCCTCCGGCGACTGCGGTGCGCAGTGCTCCTTTCAGTCCTGCAAGATGCGCAGGTAATCCTGCAATACGCGGAAGCTTTGCCGCTCGGTTTCCGCCTGCGATGCTCCCCGCTGTAGCCTCGCGAGAATGGACGGCTTCTGCTCGGTGATGCCGAAGTCTGCCGCCAGCTTCTTCGCCGCGTCATAGCCGCTCAGGCCGAACAGCCTTGCCGCAAGGTCGATCACATCGCCGCTTGCCCCGCAGCCGAAGCAGTAGAAGTAATCCTCATTCAGCTTCATGCTGGGCGTGCGGTCGGCGTGGAAGGGGAAGCAGACCATGCCGCGCCTTGCCTCCAAGCCGTAGCGCTCGGCGGCCGCCTTCACGGAAACCGCCGCCTTGATTTGTGCAAATAGGTTGATGTTCGTCTCCTCCTTTGAAAAATATTTGAGTGTTGCCGTTCTGCCCGATGCCGTTCCTGCCCGAGTCCTTACCCCGGCGTTGCCTCTTCCTTGGTACGCAGAATGCGATACTTCTCTGGAAAGCATATCCTCATCGGACGGTCATGAAACTTTCAAGGTGCTGCGTGGTTTACGTCTAAATTTTAGTAAGAAAACAGGCCCTTTCCCGTATATCCAAGAGGTAGGAAAAGTGGGGGTAGAAGTTGAAATTTTCCACGCTTTGAGACACAAAACGGAAAGGCATGATATAATGCAGAAAAATGGAAACAGAGGCTGCTGTATGCAAGTTAAGCTGACAATCGGAGAGCGGTTGAAGGATTTGCGAGTAGAGCGCAAGCTGACCTTGGAGCAGCTTTCCGCCGAGGTGGGTATCTCGAAATCCGCACTTGGCAAATATGAATCTGATAACGGCAAGGACATCAGCCCGTACAGCATTCTGTTGCTGGCGGACTATTACGGCGTTTCCTGCGACTATCTGATGGGGCGGACGGAAACAAAAAATCACCCAAACACAGCTCTGCATGAGCTGCATTTGAGTGATGCTTCGATTGATGTATTAAGAACAGGCAAGTTCAACCACCGGCTGCTGTCGGAGCTGATCTGCAACAAGGATTTCCAGCGGCTTATGCTGGATGCTGAGATTTACGTTGACCGGATCGCAGATATGCGGATCAAGGATATGAATACGGTTCTGGAAGCTACCCGCCAGATAGTTCTGATGGAGCAATGGCGAGGAAGCTAACGATCTGTACCTCCATACTCTGAAAGCGGCGCAGATACAAGAGGAAGAATATTTCTGGCATCTCGTTGCGGACGATCTGAGCAGCATCCTGCGGGACGTCCGGAAGGAACACAGGACAGATGCTCTGACCGCGGACGATGACCTGTCCGCTGTCGCTGTGCAGAAGCAGTTGATGGAGGCCGTACATTTTGAGGGCAGCTCCGAGGAAAAGAAAATCCGCGCGTACCTTGCAACACTTGGAATTGATTACGACACGCTCACGAAAGAAGAGTTTGTTTCTCTGATTGGAATCCTCAAGAAGTCCAAGCACATGAAAACTCCCATCAGCCAGCGTGGGAAAACGACCATGACCCACGGCAAGGGAAAACGAAAGAAACGCTGAAACGGGGAGCGTCGCTGCGGCGGGACGAGGGCTGTATATACCTTCACTTCCTTTTCCGGCCAGTCGGATTTTGCTTCTCAAAAATCCTGCATTAGCGCCGTAACCCATGTCACAAAATCCGCCTGTCCTACTGACGCGAAAAAGCGTTTGCCGCCACACTCTGCCCCATTGCTGAGTACGCCGTCACCCCCTTTCCCGCGTCAGCCGGAAGCAAAGGTGTAACACACTAGACTTTGCAGAGCAAAATCGTGTGCCAACAGGGATGCTGCGCGCCCCTATTGGAAACCCTGCGTCAAAGGGGATGTTCCCCTCTGAACTCCCCATATTTTCTTCGCAGACGGGTACCCAAACTGTAAAAACGCAGTTTGGAACACCTGCTCAGAAAATGCAAAAGGAAGTCCGTACCGATGAGCGGCGGACTTCCTTTTTTGCTGACAATCTGAAATCGTTACGATACAGCTTTCGATTGTCAGTGCCTGCGAGGGGACATGATGCGTAGCAGGCGACAGCCAAATTCTAATTTTATCATTAATGTAAAAATGAGAAAATTGATATTGACAGCGATGTAATTCAAGGATATACTATAATTGCATCATTCGATGAGATTTGATGAAATTGAAATTCAAATGAGGGCAGTGCATGAGAGCGTTCGACTTCAAAACAGAATACAACAAATTGCTGACGCCAGAGGTCGTGGCCTACCTGACGCAGATTCACGAATACAAGGGGCAGCAAAATCTCTTTATCGAGGCTAAAGCGGATGCGTTGTCTGAACTTCTGGAAGTTGCGAAAATTCAGAGCACAGAGGCATCTAACCGCATCGAGGGAATTATCACCACGGATGACAGACTGAAGAAAATCGTGCGTGATAAAACAATGCCAAAAACTCGCAGTGAAAAAGAGATTGCCGGATACCGCGATGTGCTTGCAACGATTCATGAAAGCCATGACTATATCCCGCCAAAGCCGTCCATCATTTTGCAGCTTCACCGGGATCTGTACAAATACAGCGGTAAGTCCATCGGCGGCTGCTTCAAAAATTCGGATAACGTGATTGCCGAAGAACTGCCGGACGGTCAGCAGATTGTCCGGTTTGAGCCTGTTCCTGCGTGGGAAACGCCGGAGGCTATTACGGCACTGTGCAGCGCGTTTGAAGCGGCTATGCGGGATGCTGAACTCGACCCGCTGCTGCTGATTCCCATCTTCATTCTGGATTTTCTCTGCATCCACCCCTTCAATGACGGGAATGGCCGCATGAGCAGGCTCCTGACACTGCTGCTCCTGTACCGCTCCGGCTATATCGTGGGCAAGTATATCAGCATTGAGAAATTGATCTCCGACACCAAGGAAACCTATTACGAGGTCCTGCAAGCCAGCTCCTATAACTGGCATGAAGGGACGAACGATTATGCGCCTTTCGTGACCTATATGCTGGGTGTTCTGGTGGCGGCTTACCGGGATTTCGAGAGCCGGATCGAGCTGCTGACCACCAAGGGACTTTCCAAGCCCGACCGTGTGCGGGAGATCATCAAGAACCACCTCGGCAAAATCACCAAGAGTGAAATCATGGCTAAATGCCCGGATATCAGCCAGATCACCGTCCAGCGCGCACTGGCGGATTTGATAAAGTCTGGAGAAATCTTGAAAATCGGCGGCGGACGCTACACTTCTTATACTTGGAACAGGGAGAGAGAATAAATGATTACAGGTGAACTGAAAAACAAAATCGACAGCCTCTGGGATATTTTTGCGGCGGGCGGACTGGTGAACCCGCTGGATGTTATTGAGCAGATCACCTATCTGATGTTCATCCATGATCTGGATGACACCGACAATCTCCGGGCCAAGGAAGCTGCCATGCTGGGGCTGCCGTATCAGAGCATTTTTGCGGATGAGGTGCAGGTCGGTGACCGTACCATCGACGGCCAGCAGCTTAAGTGGAGTGTATTCCACGATTTCCCCGCCGGAAAGATGTACAGCGTGATGCAGGAGTGGGTGTTTCCGTTCATCAAGAACCTCCACGGGGATAAGAACAGCGCCTACTCCAAGTATATGGACGATGCCATTTTCAAGCTGCCCACACCGCTACTACTTTCTAAGGTGGTGGACGCGCTGGACGAGATTTATCGCCTGATGAATGAAATACAGTCTTCTGATATTCGGGGCGATGTGTATGAGTATATTTCCTCGCGTTTACAGGTCAATGGTCGTGCCGGTGCCTTTCGTACGCCGCGGCACATCATTCGTATGATAGTTGAAATGATTGAACCAAAACCAGATGATGTAATTTGCGACCCGGCATGCGGAACAGCTGGTTTTTTGGTTGAAGCCGGGAAATATCTGAAAACTAATAATAGTGAAATCTTCTTTGATCGCATCAAAAAAGATCACTTTATGAATCACATGTTTTCTGGCTTTGATATGGGACGGACTATGCTCCGCATCGGCGCGATGAACATGATGACCCACGGCATTGACAATCCCTTTATCGAATACAGGGACAGCTTGTCCGATCAGAACCCGGACAAGGAGAAATATTCCCTGATTTTGGCCAATCCACCGTTCAAGGGCAGTCTGGATGCCGACACCGTGTCGGCGGATCTTCTTAAGGTCTGCAAGACCAAGAAAACGGAACTGCTGTTTTTGGCTCTGTTCCTGCGGATGCTCCGCATCGGCGGACGCTGCGCCTGCATCGTCCCAGACGGTGTGCTATTCGGCTCTTCCACCGCACACAAAGCCATCCGCAAGGAACTGGTGGACGGCAACCGGCTGGAGGCCGTGATCTCTATGCCTTCCGGCGTGTTCAAGCCTTACGCGGGCGTGTCCACCGCCGTTCTGATTTTTACCAAGACTGGCCACGGCGGCACGGACAATGTGTGGTTCTATGACATGACCGCCGACGGCTTTTCGCTGGACGATAAGCGCAGCCCGGTGGCAGACAACGATATCCCTGATATCATTGCACGGTTCCGCAATCTGGATGCCGAAAAAGACCGCCAGCGCACGGAAAAATCCTTCTTCGTGCCCAAGGCGGAGATCGTGGACAATGGTTATGACCTGTCCATAAATAAATACAAGAAAACCGAGTACAAGCCCGTGGAGTATCCCTCTACGCAGGAAATCATGGCGGAGCTTCGGGAGCTGGAGCTTGAGATCACAAAGGGGTTGGCGGAGTTGGAGGAGATGCTGTGATGGCGAGGTTGGGGGATATTTGTGAGAAAGTAACTGATTATGTTGCGAGTGGCAGTTTTGCTGCGCTTAAAGAAAATGTCCTCATTACTAATGAGGAAAACTATGCCATTATGGTGAAAACTGCGGATTTTTCTAATGGATTTACTAAGGCTTTAACCTACACGGATAAGCGTGGATATGATTTTTTGAAAAACTCTAATCTATTTGGCGGCGAATTGATTCTAAGTAATATCGGTTCGATAGGCAAGGTGTTTAAGGTTCCATACTTAGACCGGCCGATGACCCTGGCATCCAATACGGTCATGATTAAGACAGCAACGCCTGAATTGACTGATTACTTATACTACTATTTTTTGTCACCTGCGGGATATAAAAGCCTGTTGTCAATATCCTCTGGTACATCAATGTTGAAGTTCAACAAAACTGAACTAAAAAAACTGGAAATTCCTATTCCTGATATTGATAAGCAGAGACGTATTATAGCTGTTATGGATAAGGTCAGCAATCTGATCTCCCTCCGCAAGCAGCAGCTTGCCAAGCTGGACGAGCTTGTCAAAGCCCGATTTGTCGAAATGTTTGGTGGCATACACGATAGTAAAATGTATCCGTATAAATTAGTAAATGACTTGACTGATGTTATTAGCGGTGGCACACCAAGTAGAGATGTAAACGAATATTGGGAAGGCGGAACTATTCCTTGGGTAAAAACTACGGAACTTCAAAACAATTATGTTACCGAAGTTGAGGAATATATAACGGAAGAAGGGTTAAATAACTCTTCAGCGAAAATCGTTCCAGCCGGAACTGTCTTGATTGCAATGTATGGTCAAGGCAAAACAAGAGGAATGACCGCTTATTTGGGCATAGAAGCCTGCACAAATCAAGCATGTGCTTGTATTCTGCCATCGGACAAAATCAATCAGACATTCTTGTGGCAGTTTTTTGTATTATCCTATGACAATTTGCGAAACAGGGCAAAGGGTGGTAATCAGCCGAACTTGAACGGGAACATTATAAAAAACTACCCTGTTCTCTATCCACCAATAGAACTGCAAGAACAGTTTGCCGCCTTTGTCAAACAGACCGACAAATCAAAAGTTGCCGTGCAGAAGGCGCTGGACGAAGCACAACTGTTGTTTGACAGTCTGATGCAGAAATATTTTGAATGAGGTGAATAATATGGATTTTAATAGCATGATGTTCAATAATTATTATGTAAATCAAGCGTATTATCAACAGCAGCAAGAGCAGATTTTGAGATATCAGCTTGAGCAAAGCGAAGAAGTGCGAAAGGCTGTACAAGCAATGAACGACCTGTGCAAAGCAGTGAAAAAGATGGATGATGCACATCAGCAGGAAGCCTTCTATGCGTGCCTTGCGGTATTTGCACGCGAATATGGCTGGTAAGTAAATTGAATTTGATTGTATTTGTGAAATTGACAGAGGTATCACATGACCAACTTTGACATCTTCGCAACCATACCGCAATTTGAATCCTTTGCTTCCGTGGCTGTTTCCGCGGAGCGGATTCTGCATATCGACCCGTCTGCCTGCGTCTTGAACTGCCGCAGGGCGATGGAGTTTGCCGTGAAGTGGATGTACTCTGTGGACAAGACGCTGGTTATGCCTTATCAGGATTCTCTGGTGAGCCTCATGAATGCCGAGGACTTCCGGGACATTGTGGGCGCAGACATCTGGCGGCGGATGGATCTGATCCGCCGCATGGGCAACAATGCCGCCCACAGCGGCAAGAAAATCACCGAGGAGCAGGCGGCGCTGTGTCTGGAGAACCTCTATGTATTCTTGGACTTCGTGGCCTATTGCTATGGTAAGAACTACACAGAGGGACATTTTGACCGTTCCTTGCTGATGCAGCCCGCCGAAGCGCCCGCAGTTCCTTCGCAGACGATACCCGATGTGGATTTTGCAGCCCTCATGGCGGAGAATGCCGCCTTGAAGGAAGAACTGACCGCCCGCCGAGCCGAGCAGCAGCAGACCTATGTGCCGAAGCCGCTGGATTTGTCCGAATACAAGACCCGCAAGCTGTATATCGACACCATGCTCACAGATGCGGGCTGGACAGAGGGCAAGGACTGGCTGAATGAGGTGGAGCTGCCCGGTATGCCAAACAAGTCCGAGGTAGGTTATGCGGACTATGTGCTCTACGGCGATGATGGCCGCCCGCTGGCAGTGGTGGAAGCCAAGCGCACCTGCGTGGACGTAGCTAAGGGCCGCCAACAGGCAAAGCTCTATGCAGACCTGCTGGAAAAGAAGTATCACCGCCGCCCGGTCATCTTCCTGACCAACGGCTTTGAAACCCGCATTACGGACAATATCTATCCCGAACGCAAGTGTGCCGCTATCTACTCCAAGCGGGATCTGGAAAAACTGTTCAATCTCCAGACCATGCGGACAAGCCTGAAAAATGTCATGGTGGACCGCAAGATCGCCGGGCGCTATTATCAGGAGGGCGCCATCAAAGCTGCCTGCGATGCCTTTGCGCGCAACCGGCGCAAGGCGCTGCTGGTCATGGCCACCGGCTCCGGAAAAACGAGAACAGTTATTGCCCTATGCGATGTGCTGCTCCAGCATGGTTGGGTGAAGAATATCCTGTTTCTTGCTGACCGCAACAGTCTGGTAACGCAGGCCAAGCGCAGCTTTGTGAATCTGCTGCCCGATCTCTCCGTTACCAATCTCTGCGAGGAGAAGGATAACTACACAGCCCACTGTGTATTTTCCACCTATCAGACCATGTACAATGTCATTGACAGCGTACAGGACGAGGAGGGCAAGCTCTTTACCTGTGGGCACTTTGACCTTGTGATCTGCGACGAAGCGCACCGCTCGGTTTATAACAAATACCGGGATATTTTCAACTACTTTGATGCCTCGCTGGTGGGGCTGACAGCCACGCCGAAAGACGAAATTGACAAGAATACCTATGAGATTTTTGAGTTGGAAAATGGCGTGCCCACCTATGGCTATGAGCTGGCGCAGGCGGTCAAGGACGGGTATCTGGTGGATTTCCTGTCTGTAGAAACGAAACTGAAATTCATTGAACAGGGCATCGTCTACGATGAGCTTTCCGACGCGGACAAGCGGGCTTACGAGGACACTTTTGAGGACGAGAATGGTGAACTTCCGGAGAGTATTGCATCGTCGGCGCTGAACGAGTGGATTTTCAATGAAGATACCATCCGGCAGGTGTTGAATACGCTGATGACCAATGGCCTGACCATCGACTATGGCAGCAAACTGGGCAAGACCATCATCTTTGCAAAGAACCACATCCACGCCGAGAAAATCCTTGAGGTGTTCAACAAGGAATATCCGCACTTGCCCGGTTTCGCCAAAGTCATCGACAACTATATGACCTATGCCCAAAGCGCCATCGACGAGTTTTCTGATCCGAAAAAGCTGCCGCAGATTGCCATTTCTGTAGATATGCTGGACACCGGCATTGACGTGCCGGAGGTGCTGAATCTGGTGTTTTTCAAGAAGGTCATGAGCAAGGCGAAGTTCTGGCAGATGATCGGGCGCGGCACCCGTCTGTGTCCGGGGCTGATGGACGGTAAGGATAAGGACAAATTCTACATCTTTGACTTTTGCGGCAACTTTGAGTTCTTTCGCATGAACAAGGGACGGCCCACTGCCAATATGATTGCCTTACAAGGAGCGATCTTCCATCTGAAGGCCCAAATTGCGTTCAAATTACAGGACTTGGCGTATCAGACGACGGACTTGATTGCCTTCCGCAAGACGCTGGTGGAGGACATGGTGCGCAAGGTGCAGGAGCTGAACAAAGAGAACTTTGCTGTCCGCCAGCATTTAAAATATGTAGAGCGGTATGCAGAAACGGACAGTTACAATGCCTTGACCTATGAGGACACGCTGCTCATGGGACAGGAGCTGGCACCGCTCATCACGCCGGAAGAGGACGATGCCAAGGCGCTGCGGTTCGATGCGCTGATATACGGCATTGAGCTTGCCTATCTCGCCGGAAAGAAATACGGCAAAGCCCGCAGCGACCTGTTTAAGAAGGTTTCCGCTGTTGCATCTGTGGCGAATATCCCGGAAGTCATGGCTCAAGCCGAATTGATCGACAAAATTCTGCATACGGACTATGTAGAGAATGCCGGAATCAACGAATTTGAGCATATCCGGGAAAATCTGCGAGACCTTATGAAGTATATCCCGCAAACCAGCGTGCGCTATGATACGAATTTTGATGATGAGATTCTCTCTGTAGACTGGAATGAATCAGATTTGGAAAATGATGACCTTAAGAACTACAAGGCTAAAGCAGAATTCTACGTGCGGCAGCACATGGACAATGTGGTGATTGCCAAGCTCAAAAGCAATGTCCCCCTGACCGCGGAAGATGTACAGGCACTGGAGAAAATTCTTTGGAGTGAAGTCGGCACCAAGCAGGACTATGAGGCCGAGTATGGGCAAAAGCCGCTGGGCGAGTTCGTGCGAGAAATCGTCGGGGTTGACATGAACGCGGCAAAGGAGGCGTTTGCGCAGTATCTGAACGATGCCAGCTTGGACAGCAGGCAGATTTACTTCGTAAACCAGATTGTGGAGTACATTGTTCATAACGGCATGATGAAAGATATGTCCGTTTTGCAGGAAGCACCGTTTACCGACTACGGCAGCATCGTGGAAGTGTTCACAGACCTGTCCGTGTGGGCAGGCATCCGACAGGCGATTGAACGGGTCAATGCCAATGCGTTGGCAGCGTGAGTTGTATTTTGGTGGAAGGAGATTTAATAAATGGCAAACATTATTGCAGTAATCTGGGACTGTGACAAAACCCTGATTGACGGTTATATGCAAGATCCGATTTTTGCAGAATATCAAATTGACTCGTCTGATTTTGGAAAAAAGCAAATGCGAAGCCAATGGAACTTGCAGAGAAAGGGATCCGAGTAAATCGGGATACTTATTACCTGAACTACTTTATTGAATGCGCTCATAACGGGACTTTTAAGGGATTAAATAATCAAAAACTCAATGGCTATGGGAAGAAACAGAAATTTTATAGAGGTATCCCAGAAATCTTCGAGAAAACTAAGAATATGTTCAAGGACGATAAACGTTATGCAGAATACGGAATTCAAGTTGAATATTATATTGTTAGCACTGGCTTTGCTGAAATTATCCGCGGTTCAGATTTGATGCCTTTTGTTGATGGCGTATGGGGATACGAGCTTTTGGAAACTCCCGATAGTGACGGCGATATGGTTATCGGTGAGACGGTATATACGATTGACAACACATCAAAAACCAGAGCAATATTTGAAATAAATAAAGGAATTGATAAAATCGACGGAATTGAAGTCAATTCAAAAATCCCGGAAGAAAACCGAAGAGTTCATTTTGAAAACATGATTTATATTGCAGATGGCCCTAGCTGAATACGCCGCCCTCCGACGGACACTTTGACCGCACAGGTCAGACAGCTTGACC
>ENA-UONX01002568-UONX01002568.1-human-gut-metagenome-genome-assembly--contig:-P74old-NODE-2568-length-12672-cov-7.244908_pt1 | contig 12672 bp, 9 predicted proteins | sample MGYA00242466_ERZ724013 | MGnify/ENA metagenome assembly ERZ724013 | reverse complement strand
GTATCAAATACTTTTTCTAATTTACTCATCGTATCTGTCTCCATTTCTTCTATCTCTTCTATTCTAATTTCTTCTATCTTTCCTGTTTTCATCTTCTGTCTGCAGGAGAACGGACTGCCCAAAGCATTTCACAGCCCCTGCACGTAAGTCGGTCATCAGTCATGAATATCCACACCGCGGTATCTCGCAATAGCGGCCACATCCTTGTCGCCTCTGCCGGACAGACATACGATAATGCTCTGGTCCGGGCTGTAGTTCTTCGCGATCTTACGTACCTGTGCTACCGCATGGGCACTCTCAATAGCGCAGATGATTCCTTCAGTTCTTGCCAGATATTCAAAAGCATCCACTGCCTCGTCATCCGTGATGGGCACATACTGTGCTCTGCCGATGTCATGCAGATAAGCATGCTCCGGTCCGATGCCGGGATAATCCAGTCCTGCAGAAATGGAATATACGGGAGCGATCTGTCCGTACTCATCCTGGCAGAAATAGGATTTCATGCCATGGAAGATTCCTAAGGATCCCGTCGCAATCGTAGCTGCGGTCAGTGCCGTATCCACGCCTTTGCCTGCTGCCTCACAGCCGATGAGTTCCACATCCTTGTCCTCAATAAAGTTATAGAACGCACCCATGGCATTGCTGCCGCCGCCTACGCAGGCTACCACGGCTGCCGGAAGCTTTCCTTCCTTCTTCAGAATCTGTTCCTTTGCTTCCTGGCTGATCACACTCTGAAAATCTCTTACGATCATGGGGAAAGGATGCGGTCCCATAACGGATCCCAGCACATAATGGGTATCCTCCACACGATTGGACCATTCTCTCATGGTCTCATTGACAGCATCCTTTAAGGTCATGGTACCGGAAGTTACGGGATGTACCTTGGCTCCCAGAAGTTCCATACGGTAGACATTCAATGCCTGTCTGTTGGTATCTTCTTTTCCCATGAAGATTTCGCATTCCATCCCCAGGAAGGCTGCTGCCGTTGCGGTAGCCACACCGTGCTGTCCGGCACCGGTCTCTGCGATCAGGCGGGTCTTGCCCATCTTCTTGGCAAGCAGTGCCTGTCCCAGGGCATTATTGATCTTATGGGAACCGGTATGGTTCAGATCCTCTCTCTTGAGATAGATCTTCGCGCCGCCCAGATCCTTCGTCATTTTCCCTGCATAGTACAGCAGAGAGGGGCGCCCCGCGTATTCATTCAACAGCTTGTTCAGCTCCGCATTGAATTCCGGATCCGTCTTATAATGCTCATAGCACTCTTCCAGATGGATCAGTTCATTCATCAATGTCTCGGAGATATATTGTCCTCCGTGGATTCCGTAACGTCCTTTGCTCATGTATTCGTCCTCTTTTCTTTCTTCCTGATTTTCAATTATTCTTTTCCACTGTATTTTCAATCTCTAGTGTTCCGATACCGTTCTACCAGTTCCATGATCCGTCGCATCTTCTCTGGATCTTTTTTCCGGTCACTCTCAATGCCGGAGCTTAAATCTACCGCGTAAGGTCTCACCACTTCCATGGCTTCGGTGAGATTCTCCGCCTGCAATCCTCCTGCCAGGAAAAATTCCCTGTCGATCCCACCAAGGACGCTCCAGTCAAACACCTGACCCGCTCCCATTCCGTTGTCAAATAACAGATAGTCTGCACTGCTGTCCAGCCAGGCTTCCACATCATACCGGTCTCTTACTTTGACCGCCTTGATCACCGGCTTGTGGCACACCGCCTGCAGATACTGGATATCCTCTTCCGTCTCATCCCCGTGAAGCTGTGCCACATCCAAAATACCTTCCTCCAGCAGTTCTATGATGTTCTTCGGATTCTCATTCACAAACACCCCCACCGTCCGGATTCCCGGCAGAAGCTTTTTGCGATATTCGGCTGCCTGCTCCTTCGTAACCGCCCGATGGCTCTTTTCATAAAATACCAATCCCACATAGTCCGGCTGCACCTCATTGGCATAGTCAATATCCTCCGGACGATAGAGACCGCACATTTTCACTTTCATCATAATTTACGACCTTTCTATAGACTGCAAACTTTGGGCCGTAGGCACAAATTTGCGTGTGAAAAATTTATTTTTCACACTGTCCGCGAAGCTCCTGCAATACCTCTTTCTTATCCGCGCTTCGCATCAGCGTCTCTCCGATGAGAACAGCATTGGTACCGTTCTGCTCCAATTCCTCGATGTCCTGCCTCGTCTTCATGCCGCTTTCAGATACGAAGAGGATGTTCTCCGGCACCAGTTCCCGCAGCCGCACGGAATTATGGATATCCACCGTAAAATCTTTCAGATTCCGGTTATTGACACCGACGATCCTTGCGCCGGCTGCAAGCGCCATCTCCACTTCCTTCTCGTCATGGGCTTCCACCAGTGCCGACAGGCCAAGTTCTCTGGCAATCCCCGCGTATTCCGACAGCTGCATGGGAGAGAGAATCGCGCAGATCAGGAGCACTGCATCCGCTTCGATATTTTTTGCCTCGTAGATCATGTATTCGTCCACTGTGAAATCTTTTCGCAGCAGAGGGATCTGTACCGTCTGCCGGATCTTCGACAGATATTCATTCTTCCCCTGAAAATATGCCGGTTCCGTCAGTACCGAGATTGCATCCGCTCCTGCTGCTTCGTATTCCTTTGCGATCTGCACATAAGGAAATTCCGGTGCGATCAGTCCCTTGGAGGGCGACGCCTTTTTCACCTCGCAGATAAAGCTCATCCTCTTCTTTGCCAGTGCCTGTTCAAAAGGAAATCCCGTATTACTGTCTAACTCTCTTGCCCTGGCGATCTGTTCTGCAAGAGGCAGTGCTTCTTTGGCTGCTGCCACCCGCTCCTTTGCAGAGGCTGCTATAGTATCCAGTATCATCCATTCATCCTGCCTTTCCGTTGTTTCATAATCTAAATTCAGAATCCTTGTGCCGCAGGTCAAAAGTACTCGTAACACTTTATCATGCATTGCTCAGCTTGATAAAGCGCTCGAGCTGTGCCTTTGCAAGGCCTGTGTCGATGACCTTCTCTGCCAACTTCACACCGTCAGCCATGCTGTCTGCCTTACCGGCCACATAGAGGGCTGCTGCCGCATTCAACAGTACCGCGTTACGCTTGGGTCCTTTTTCCCCATTTAAGATAGCTCTGGTGATCTCTGCGTTCTCCTGGGGAGTGCCGCCTGCCAGGTCCTCCTTCGTGCATCTTACCAGTCCAAAATCTTCTGGTGTGATCACATAATTTTTGAAGGTGCCGTTGTCGATCTCACAGACTGCGGTAGGCGCACTGGCGGAGATCTCGTCCAGTCTGTCCTGTCCGTAGACTACCATGCCTCTCTTGACTCCAAGATTGGACAATACCTTTGCCATGGAAGGCAGCAGGCTTTCATCGTACACACCCATGATCTGATATACCGGTCCTGCCGGGTTCGCTAACGGTCCTAAGATATTGAAAATTGTACGGATGCCCAGTTCCTTGCGGATGGGACCCACATATTTCATGGCAGTGTGATATTTCTGTGCAAAGAGGAAGCAGATGCCGATCTCTTCTAACAGCTTCTTGCTCTGCTCCGGCTCTATGGTGATATTCACCCCCAGTGCTTCCAGGCAGTCTGCCGCACCGGATTTGGAGCTGGCTGCGCGGTTGCCGTGCTTGGCTACCGGTACACCCGCTGCTGAGATCACGATGGATGCCGTGGTGGAGATATTGAAGGAATTGGAGCCGTCACCGCCGGTTCCCACGATCTCCAGCGCTTCTACATCTGCGCCCAGCTTTCTGCCGAATTTCCGCATCTCTTCTGCGGAGCCGGTGATCTCTTCGATGGTCTCACCCTTCTGGCTTAACGCTGTTAAGTAAGCGCTTTTTAAAATATCGCTGGCTTCCCCGCTCATGATCTCATCCATAACGGTTTTTGCCATATCGTATCCGATGTTCTCATTTTTTACCAGCTTAGCTACAGCTTCTTTAATCATATTTCTGCCTTCTCCCTTCCGTGTCTGTAAAAAATTAACGATAATCTGTCGTCCGTCCGGTGTCAGTACGGATTCCGGATGGAATTGTACTCCGTAGATCTGTTTTTCCGTCTGTTCTACCGCCATGACTTCGCCATCTTCGGTAACTGCGGTAACTTTCAATTCTGCGGGAATCGTCTGCGGATCCGCTACCAGGGAATGATATCTTGCCACAGTGATGACCTTTTTCATTCCCCGGAACAACACGCTGTCTGTATCTAATGTTGCCAGGGACTGTTTTCCATGCATCAGGTGGGATGCGTAGGTAACGGTAGCCCCCGCCACTTCGCAGATTGCCTGATGTCCGAGACAGATTCCCAAAATAGGGATCCTGCCCCCAAGTTCCCGGATCACATTTTCACAGACACCTGCTTTGTCCGGTCTGCCGGGTCCCGGCGATAATATGATGTGGGAGGGATTCATGGCGCGAATCTCATCCACGCTGCATTCATCATTGCGGATCACCCGGATATCCGGGTTCACACTTCCTACCAGCTGGAATACGTTATAGGAAAAGCTGTCGTAGTTATCGATCAGTAATATCATGCTTCCATTCCCTCCTGTGCTTTCCAAAGAGCCTGTTTTACAGCTGCTGCCTTCTGGATACATTCTCTGTATTCCTTCTCCGGAACGCTGTCCGCCACAATACCGGCGCCGGATCTTACGAATACTTTTCCATTCTTGGAAAAAGCAAGTCTGATGGCAATGCAGGTATCCAGATTTCCGGTAAAGGAAATGTAGCCGATGGCTCCGCCGTAGATACCTCTCTTATTGTCTTCCAGTTCATTGATGATCTCGCATGCCCGCAGCTTCGGGGCTCCCGACAGAGTTCCTGCGGGGAGGATGGCATCCACCGCATCCAGAGCATCCGCATCCTCTCTGATCACTCCTCTTACCGTGGATCCGATGTGCATGACATGAGAATATCTCTCAATGGACATATACTTTTCCACTTCCACGGTGCCGATCCGGCTGATCTTGCCGATATCATTCCGTCCCAGATCCACTAACATATTGTGTTCGGAGCGTTCCTTCTCATCTGCTAAAAGCTCTGCCTCCAGCGCCTTGTCCGCTTCCTCGGTGGCACCTCTTGGTCTCGTTCCTGCTAAAGGGAAGGTATGTAACACGCCGTCCTCTAACTTTACTAATGTCTCCGGGCTGGCTCCCACGATCTCACCATCACTTCCGGAGAAATAGAACATGTACGGGGAAGGATTTGTCGTGCGCAGTACCCGATAAGCATCTAAGAGGCTTCCTTCCATCTCCGCCTCCAGACGATTGGATAATACCACTTGGAAAATATCTCCCTCTCTGATGTAATGCTTGGCTTTCTCGACCATGCTGCAATAGGCTGCTTCGTTGAACAGTGGTTGAAAGTCTGTCCGGAGCTTACAGGGAATATGCTCTGCCTTTTCCCCATTCAGCAAAAGCTCCTTCATGTTGTTCAGTTCACGCTCTGCTCTATGATAATTGATCTCCAGATCATCGGTCTTGATATTCAGGATCAGGATCAGCTTCTGTCTGTAGTTGTCAAAAGCGATGACCTTGTGGAACAGCATCAGGTTCACATCCTGGAAGCCTTCCTCGTCCTTCGCATCCAGTCGCAGGGTCGGTTCGCTGTATTTGATATAGTCATAGGAAAAATATCCTACCAGACCTCCGGTAAAGGAAGGCAGCCCCGGAAGCTTGGGACTTTTATTCTCTTCCATGACGCTGCGGATGATCCCTCTGACATCTCCGGAATCCGTCCGGCTGGTCAGTTCCGATTTTATTGTGGTCATACCGTTATAGCAGGTGATCTCAAACAAAGGATCATATCCTAAAAAGGAATACCTGCCCCATCGCTTATCCGCCTCCGCGCTTTCCAGCAGATAGACATGACCGCTGACCTTTTTTAAGATGCGCAGCACTTCGATGGGTGTGGTCATATCCGCATACAGCTCTGTGCTTATGGGGATCACGCCATAGTCCCCCTCTGCTGCAATGTTTTTACATTCTTCCAGTGTGGGTGTGATCTTCATTCCGGTACTCCTCCTTAAAATTATTTCTGCTCACACCTTTTCAGCGCCTCCATTCGTAAAATCGCCTCTTTGAGGCTTCCTTTTACTCATTGAGGCTATCTCGCCATAGGCTCTGAAAAGGTACAAAAAAACCGCCCATGACAGAATCTGCTTCTGTCAAGGACGGGTCATTTACACTTCCCGCGGTGCCACCTTGCTTCACAATTGCTTGTGCTCTTACAGGATACCAACATATCCCCGGCAACTGACGTATGCCCTCACGTCGCAGAATACTTGAGGTCTTAGGATTCTGTGTGTCCTCTTTGACTGCGCCCTCCGTGGTCCATTTAACAACCTGCGTTCCAACCTTTCTCAGCATCCGGTCTCTCTGTAAGTGCACGAACTGTTTTTATCTCCACATCAATGGTTTTCTTACCGCTGTATTTAATTTTTATTTATATTACCGCTTTAGTGTGCTAACGTCAAGTAGTGATTTTAATCTTTTTTTGTAAAAAATCTTTACGTATTTTATTTTTCTATCTTCCTACTTTGAGGAAAAGCTCACGAATTCCTTCATAGTAACCGATGGTCACCGTGGTACTGCCTTCCTCCTCCCCCGGGAAAGTATACTTGGCAAAATACGGCGTCGTCTCCAACAGCGGATTTTGATCCTCATTTTTTTCAAGACCGGTCAGTTCCAGATATTTCGCATACCGGTCGATCATGGCATCCGTATCGATGTCATCCCATTGCTGTCCGGTCCGGACATAGAATTCATAGATTTTACCGGTATCCGCATCCAGATATATATCCAGAAAACGGTTACTCTTATCCGCATTCCTTACGTCCGTAGACAGGCTGATTTTCCATACAGAGAGATTATTTCTCGGCTCCAAAACATCGATAGCAGAGCAGATCACCGCTTCGTAAGAGTCTTCCGAAACTTCCTTTACTTCGCCGGGAAGAATTCCCTGCTCCTTCAGGATCTGAATCTCTCTGTTACATGCCTCATATACCGCTTCCTCCTGAATCTGTCCCTCTCCCGGCTGCTGACGATTCTCCACAAACGCGTAGGTACCCGTCATTTCTCCGTAGTTTCCTGCCTCATTGTCCACTCTGGTCAGAAACCGCAGTTCACTCTCCGGCAGGGTCTGGCTGCTCAGACATCTTCCCAAAAGATACAGCTTCTGATTGCTGCTCATGCGGTAACGATATCCTTCCGCTCCTTCCACTGCCTCTGTGGTAATACTGTTTAAGAGTCTCTCATCCCTTCTGGCCGCGATCCATTCCGGACCCCACAGTGCCGCAAGAATGACCACAACTGCTACCGCAAAGCCCAAAGAACAGCTCTTCCATCTATTCATCCGCGTTCACCCCCTCGTCCGGAATCAGAAAGCTCATGCAGCTTCCAAAACCCAGTGTACTCTCGATCTTCAGGCGGCTGTGATGCAGTTCCAGAATAGCGGTACACAGTGCAAGCCCCAGTCCCGCTCCGTTATGAGCCCTGGATCTGGATTTATCCACCATATAAAAAGCTTCCGTGATCTTTTGAAGTTCTTCCTCGGGGATACCGATTCCTTCATCCCGCACCTGAAAATAATATCCATTCTCCATGCGCCTGCCTGTGATCTCCACGGTCTGCCCCTCCTCGGAGGCTTTGATGGCATTATCAATCAGATTGATCAAAACAGTCTTCAACAGGTTCTCCTCGGCATAGAGTTCTCCCTTTTCCCAGCAGATGTCCACCTTCACTCTGCCATCTTCCGGGTTCTTGGTCTCATCATAGATTTCCTGCAGATACGAGAAAATACCGGAGACATTCGTGGTCTTACGATCGATCTCCTTACGTCTGGTCACAATGATGTCCAGCAGTCTGAGTGCCATAGTCTCCAGACGTTTTCCCTCTGTATAGATATAATTGGCACACAAAAAATGCCTCTCATCATCCAATTTCCGGGAGCGCAGCATATCCGCATAACCGATAATGGCAGTCAGCGGTGTCTTCAGTTCATGGGAAAATACGGCAATAAAATCTTCTCTGGCTCTGACTTCATTTTCCAAATTCTGAATATTCTGCTCCAGCGCTTCTGCCATATGGTTGAAATCCGCAGTCAGCTGTCCCATTTCATCATTACTGATCTGCTCCGCGCGATAGCTATATTCTCCCTCCGCCATTTTGCCGGTGGCACGGGTCAAAAGTCTGATAGGTCTGGTCAGCCAACAGGCAATCAGCGTCATGACCGCTCCACTGCATAACAATACGATCACCGTAACCTGACGATACATCCGGAATCCTTCCGTCCTCTCCGTATATACCGCAGTTACATTTTTCATGGTCTCTAACGTCAGCAGACGGTCGGACACATTGATCCTGGTCTGTGTCTGGATATAATAGGAATCCCCCGACTGCACTACCCGGTATACTCTCGTATTTTCTCCGCGTTCTTCCCACAGAGAAGTATCCCCGGTAAACCCTTCGCTGGCATACAACACCTTACCGTTCTCATCACTGATCCGCAGCAATCTGTTGCCGTGCTGTCCACTATTCTCCAGGTATACTCCGATCTGTTCCACCGTTCCGTCCGGAAGCACATCATATTTGGACGGAATATTTAAAGCTGCCGTCTCGAAAGCGAACCTCAAAATACTGCTTTCATCAAGTGCCTGTCTGGTCTCACGCTCCATGGAGGTCTGAAATACATAATTTACAAAAAAATAACCGCTTGCTCCGCATGCCGCTGCCATGATCAACATCGTACAAAACAGTATTTTCCAGGAAAATTTCATACATCTCTCCTTTTACCCACTCCGGGTCATGCGATCTCCAGCCGGTATCCCACCTTATAGACCGCCACCAGCTGACGCTCCCATCCCATCTTCTTGCGCAGGCGCTGCACATGAAGCTCTAAGGTTCTGCTATCTCCGTCATACTCTTCACCCCACACTTTTTCATACAGATTTTCCTTGAACAGGGCGATATTTTTGTTCTGGATAAACAACACCAAAAGTCCATACTCCTTATTGGTCAGCACCACCGGCATTCCTGCCTTGGTCACCATTCTGGCATCCATATCCACCACCACATCACCGGCGGACAACTGTGCTCCCGTCTTATGGAATCTGCGTAATACGACCTCCACTCTCGCCAGAAGTTCCACGACATCAAAGGGCTTCACCAGATAATCCTCTGCACCAAGCCGTAGCCCCTTTACCCGGTCCTTCACATCTCCCCTGGCTGTAATGAAGATCACCGGGATCTTCAAAGGTCTGATATATTCCATGATGTCAAAGCCATCCACTCTGGGAAGCATAATATCCAGCAAGATCAGATCAAATTTTTCTCTCTCGATGCATTCGATTGCTTTCATGCCGTCCTGTACGCTTTTGCAAAAATATCCTGCTGCCGACAGATTCAGATCGATCAGATCACAGATCGGCTTTTCATCATCCACGATCAATATTTTTATCATTATGTCTGCCACCCCCAGTAGGCACGTATCTTCCCAACCAGTGCCTCTAAAGTGTCCTCCTCCGTACATTCATAATTTGCGGTAAAATCTTTGTCTTTTTCAAATCCGGCAGTCCGCTGATAATACACGGTGCACACGGTATCTACCAACAGTTCCCCCAAATCTCCCTCGTAACTGTATTTTGCAAATACCACCAGGTCCTTGAACCCATCGCCGTCCAGATCCTTCCCCTGGATTCCCTTCAGCGCATAGAGATTGTCATAATCCTCCATAGGTTGGAAGCTCCACACAATATTTCCCTGCTCGTCGATCAGGTAGATCATAAACACATCATATTCCGCCATCCGGTATACTCCGGGCACTACCTTCATTTTCCCCAGCTTTTCAAAATTACGGGTATAGCTTTGTTCCTCGATCACCCGGAAATTATGGCTGAGCAGTTCTCCGTATGTCTCCGCAGTATAGAGAAATTCTGTGGAACGTCCGTCGCGTACGAAGTTCAGAATACACGCCGGATTTTTATTCATATCAAAGCGGTTGATCTTGTCCGAGATCCGATAGTCTCTGTAAAAGCTGCCATTCTCCTGGAACAGAACATCTCCCACTTTATAAGATTTCTCCTGGTAATCTCCTCTGTCATTATGGCACTGGGCAATCAGAATAATATCCGTATCGCTGTCATTGTCCACATCCTGAAAAGATACCGATGCAAGCTTCTCTATGGGCTGCCGTAGTTCCCCCGGATAGCAGTAATTTGCCTCCAGCTGGTCCGTCTTGTACAGAATCTGTCCATTATCATCTGCGAGAAAAACTGCCAGTCTGTGGTACTGCTTGTCCAATGCCGCATAGAACCAGACTTCATCCACTGCCTCCTCCGGCGTATCCTCCGGCACTTTCTGAAGCGGCATGGCAAATACCTGATCCTCTAACAAACGAAATCCGTTTTCCTCCAGATCCGTGATCTTCTCTATGTTCTGAAGCCTGGACTGATACCTGACGTACTCTTCCGCCACCGATCCTGTGTTCCTTTTGGCTGCAGTCACAGAAAAAGAAAAGGCGGGAACAAGCGTAAATAAAATCGCAAAGAGCATGATACATGCTATGATCAGCATGTTTTTTCTCTTCCTGTCTTTCGGCATGTTCCCACCTCCTTTGTATCCAATTTGTTCTATCTATACTTGCTTACTTTATATCCGGCAGATCATCGATAATAATATGTCTGGGCTGGCCTGTGATCATGATCGGGGTCAGTTCCGCCTGTATCAGAGGCTCGATATAGTTCTTCATCTCTGCTGTCACGTAATCTCCCTCTTCCGTAATCCAGGAACGGGGAACCTTTTTCTCCAGATTTGCCACCTTATGCACATCGTAGAGATCCGTGGTGCAGATATAGGGATCCTGGGATACTCTTTTCAGGATCACCATCTGACCGGTCTTGCCCTCAAAAGCTGCTTTTACCGCAGTACCGCCTACCTGATAAGCCTCGGTGATATCCACACGGGAGGTCAGATGTCCTGCACAGCGTTGCAGGGTAGACAGTTCGATAGCTCTGGACTTGCAGCCTAATTTCTCGATGATCAGGTCGGACAGATATTTACCGGTACCGGATAACTGCACATGACCGAAGGAATCGGTCTTGTCCGAGTGTGCGGACAATTCGCAGACATATCTGCCGTCTGCCGTCTTGATACCTTCCGATACAGCGATGACGATGGACTGTTTCTCAGCTACCAGTTTCTTTACTTTTTCCAGAAAAACATCCACATCGAAAGGAACCTCCGGCAGATAGATCAGATCCGGACCTTCGCAGTCTTCACTCTTGGCAAGTACTGCCGCACCGGTCAGCCAGCCGGCATTTCTTCCCATGATTTCGATGACCGTCACGCTCTGCATCTCATAGATCAGACCATCACGTACCAGTTCCTTGGTAACGGTGGCAATATATTTTGCAGCGCTGCCGTAACCGGGCGTATGATCCGTACCCTCCAGGTCATTATCGATCGTCTTGGGCACACCGATAAAACGGATCGGGCTGCCAACTGTCTGGGCATAATCGGAAAGCTTTTTTATGGTATCCATGGAATCATTGCCACCGATATAGAAAAATGCCGTAATCTCCAGTTCTTCCAGAATTGCAAATATTTTCTCATAGATAGCTTTATCTTCACTGCTCTCCGGCAGCTTATAGCGGCAGGAGCCCAGGAAAGATGCCGGGGTTCTCTTCAGAAGTTCCACATCCATATCGTTACGTATTTTCTCTCCAAGATCTACTATCTTTTTCTCCAAAAGACCCTGGATGCCGTAACGCATACCGTATATGGTATCCGCCCCCATATCCTTTGCTGTCTTATAGACACCGGCAAGGCTTGAATTAATCACCGCGGTGGGACCTCCGGACTGTCCTACGATCACATTTTTCTTCATAACATTTTCTCCCTCTGTTCATTCCTTACCATAATAAAACACCCATCAATCGGAGCCTCCGGTTGATGGGTGTTCTCATTCTTAAGGTTCCGTCGAACCTATTTTACCAAACTTACTGTCTCTCTGGCAATAGCAAGTTCCTCATTCGTAGGAATTACCATTACAGTGGTCTTGCTGTCAGGAGTGGAAATAGCGATTTCTTCGCCGCGCTTGTGGTTCGCATCCTCATCGATGGATACGCCCAAGAAGCCCAGATGCTCACATACCAGGGAGCGAACCAGCGGTGCGTTCTCACCAATACCTGCGGTAAAGCAGATCACATCTACACCATTCATTGCTGCTACATAAGAACCGATGTATTTTGCCACACGATAACAATAAGTCTTCATAGTGCGGATGCAATGCTCATCACCTCTGTTATAACCATCTTCCAGATCCCGGAAATCGGAAGACAGGTTGTTGGACAGACCATATACACCGGACTTCTTGTTCAGAACAGTCATGATCTCGTCGATGTTCTTGCCTTCTTTGTGAGCGATGAACTCCATGATGGCGGGATCAATATCACCGGAACGGGTTCCCATGATCAGGCCTTCCAGGGGAGTCAGGCCCATGGAGGTATCTACGCATTTGCCGTTCTTCACTGCAGATACGCTGGCACCGTTACCTAAGTGGCATACGATGATCTTCAGATCTTCGTACTTTTTGTCCAGAACATCTGCCGCTTTTCTGGATACATAAGAGTGGCTGGTTCCGTGGAAACCGTAACGTCTGATCTTGTACTT
>ENA-UONX01002565-UONX01002565.1-human-gut-metagenome-genome-assembly--contig:-P74old-NODE-2565-length-12686-cov-4.361571_pt1 | contig 12686 bp, 15 predicted proteins | sample MGYA00242466_ERZ724013 | MGnify/ENA metagenome assembly ERZ724013 | reverse complement strand
GAGTGTATGATGATCGGTTTCCGGATACTATTGAAGCAGTGATCCTTCAAAACGATGGCAAGACATGGCAGTACAGTCCATGTGCTCCAGGAGGTAGTTGGTCATACATGGAGCCGGATGAACAATGCTATGAAGCAGTGGCACAAGTAATGGCTGAGCAATACGATTACAGTGGTGGTGCAGAATACTTTGAAGCATTTGCAACTGAAGAAGAAGCAGCCAACAGTTGGCACGGCAGATGCTTAACATATTTGTACCAATCACAGGACGTTCGGTTTTACAAGTAGGAAGCGAGGGAAGTAAAATGGGATATAAAATGCCATTCAATCAATACAAGGCTTGCCAAAAGATGTCCAAGAACGAATTTGAAAGATGGCTAAAAGCATTCTGGAGGGAAGCAGAACAACAAGGATACCAAAGAGCGTGTGATGAAGTTCCGGATGGCTCCATTGTTATCAATCCAGAGGACAGTATTGTGGTACAGTGGTCAGAAGACGAGTACAGACAGTTATTGTTATCGGTTCCGGGAGTAGGTCCAAAGCTGGCTGAGAAGATCATTGATAAGGTGTATCAGGAATACGATCAAAATGATGGGCCAAATTACGGCCATATCCTTTCAAATTCCGGTTCAAATGAGGTTAGCTGAGGAAATATACATCGGATCAATAAAACGCCTTAAAAACGATTCTACACGCTTAAAACAATGGCAAGAAAATGAGAAAAATTTGTTGACAAATGATTGAATATGATGTATAATAAAGTATCAATCAAAGTATGAAGTAAAAAGGCAGTTGCCAAATAAGATATAGCAAGCAAGAAGCATTAGTTCGAGTACGACCAATCGTATCTCGGACTTTTGTTACGTTAAGGTGACAAGCGAAGTAGAATTCAGATTGGAGGCAATGGAGAAGATGGCAAAGGTTTCAAACCTGCCCACCGTTGATACATGGTTGGAAACGGACAATCTAATCCTACTTGAAGGATGGGCACGTGATGGATATACCGTTGCAGACATTGCTTTCAAGATAGGAATAACAAATGCGGCACTACAAAAGTGGATGCGTGATCAAGAAGAAATCCGGAAAGCAATCAACGATGGACGAGAGCTGGTAGATTACAAAGTTGAGAATGCTTTATTGAAAGCTGCACTCGGCTACAAGACTAAGGAAGTCAAAGTGACGACAACAATTCGCAATGGTGTTGCGGTTGAGCAGATCAAAGAGGTAACGACTGCAGAAGCTGCTCCAAATGTTCAGGCATGCAAAGTATGGTTGTATAACAGACAGCCAAAGAAATGGAAACCAGAGAGTGTGCGTGGACAGAGTTTACTTGATGCAATGGATGAAGACAACGATATCAAGATAACGATTGAGAGGGCAGGAAGCAGGGAACAAGAGTTGGCTGAGTCTGGCAGTGGACAATCAGTTCGTACTGGTGTTGAAAGTGAGGTAGATGAAGATTGGCAAGACGAGGTCAATCAGTCAGTAAGCATCAGAAAAGCAACACGGGACGAGAAGAGAGAGGCACAAAAGAGAGCCAAGATGGCAAACAAAAAAGCGGACACTGAAATTCAGTTAGATGACGAAGACAAAATTGAACGTGTCCCTACACCGCAGAAGCACAAGCACAGTAAGAGTACACACGACAGTGCTACAGTCGACAGTGGTGTAAGCAACGACCCAGACAGTATAGACTACTGGCCTGATGATTGGACAGAAGAAGACGAGTGAGGTGGGGTGCAATGAAGATAACGAAGAAGGTTGCGCCAGCGTTTGAAGACTTCCTGTTCAACTGGGACTATGAGCAGTACTTACTGTTGGGCGGTTATGGATCAGGCAAGAGCTATCATATAGCATTCAAGATCATCCTCAAAGTGATGGAGGAGACAAGAACAGCAATGGTCTGTAGACAGGTGTACGATACAATCCAAGACAGTTGCTACGACTTGTTCAAAGAGATATTGGATGACATGGGCCTGTTGACAGAGGATGTAAGAGAGTACCGGAGAGACAGAAACAAAGTATTGGCATTGAAGAGTCCTTTACGGTTCTTGTTTCACAATAGGAGCAAGATCATATTCAAGGGACTGGACAAGGTCGAGAAAGTAAAGTCAATCAACAACGTATCAATCGTATGGCTTGAAGAGTGTTCCGAAATGGCATACAGTAGTTACAACGAGTTGCTCGGTCGTATCAGAACACCAAAGGTCAGCTTACATTTCATCCTCAGTTGCAATCCGGTAGGCAAAGAGAATTGGGTGTACAGATACTTCTTTGTTCGGTTGGACGATGATGGTGATGAGCACGTAGTTGTTGATCCGGAGAGGTTCTATGAACGTGGATGCTTAGTACATGATGGTATCTATTATCATCACAGCATTCCGGAAGACAATCCTTGGTTGCCGGTAGCTTACTTGAGACGTCTGGACAAGTTAAGAGAGTATGATCCGCAGTTATGGCTTGTTGCAAGATGGGGCAAGTTTGGAGCAACAGGAACGAGAGTGCTTCCTCAGATTGGACTTGCAGCTAATGCAGGGAAGTTCAAACGAGAGGTTGAGGCACTTGGTCAGGACAATATGTACTTCGGTTTTGACTTCGGTTTTGAAGAGTCGTTCAATGCAGTGGTATGTATGTCGGTTGATCAGAAGTTGGGTATCTTGTATATTTGGGACGAGATTTACATCAATCATGTTACTGATGACAAGATGGCCCAGTTAGAAGAGATGCAAGAGCTAAAAGACAGATTGCTTGCAATGCAGGCTGCAGGACATAGCAAGATGATAGTGGCAGATAACGAAGACCCAAAAGCAATCAGTTATTATCGTCAATGTGGTTATCCAATAAGGGCTTGCAGAAACAAGTTCCACGGCTCCAGATTAAGTAATACGAGGAAGATCAAACGATTCAAGAAGATCATAGTAAGTCCACGGTGTAAGAACACATGGAGAGAGTTGCATGACCTTACATACAAAAAGGATGCTAAGGGAAATGCAGTGTACGATGAGTTCAATATTGATCCTCACACGTTCAGTGCAATATGGTATGCACTGGACACTGTAACGGTTGCAGACTTGAAGGATAGGGAGTTCAACAGTCGTAATGGTTATGGAGTGTTAAGAGGTAGAAAGGCAGAGGCAAGATATGACTGAGTACAAAGTAGGTGATACAGTGTATATCAAAGCAACTGTTGTAGATGTGCCAAAGGTTATGTCTGATGGTATAAAAACAAAGCTGTACGGATTAGCATTATTCAACAGTAATGACAATACGGATGACGGAAGACGTATTTGGGCACATCCAAATGAAATAACGACACAGGAGGAATTGCAAAATGAAAAACATTGATTGGGCAAGAAAGTTGACCAGCAGAAAGCTATGGCTGAGTGTTGCATCTTTTGTTAGCATGATGATCGTTGCAACAGGAGGCACAGAAAACAAGGCGGCTCAGATTGCAGCATTGATCATGGCCGGTGCAACTGTTATCGGTTATGTAATCGGTGAAGGACTGGCAGACAATGCAAATGCCGGTACATCAGTTGATCAGGAGATTGAGTATAGCACAGACGAAGAGGAGGAGTGATGTACAATGCAGACTCTAAACGGCATAGATATATCGGTGTGGCAAGGCAAGGTGGATTTTGCCAAGGTTAAGAATGCTGGTATCCAGTTTGTGATTCTACGTGAAGGATACAGACAGGCAACGGATGGCAAGTTTATTGAGTACGTACAGGGATGCAGAGATAACAACATCCCAATCGTTGGTGTATATCACTTCTTGTACAGTATCTCAGAAGATGAAGCAAGGGCCGAGGCCCGTAGTTGCCTGTTAAGTCTGGCAAAGGTAGGGCTGACGAGTGATCAGGTGATAGTGTTCAGTGATTTTGAGTATGATACGGTTAAGAAAGGAAAGCAGAGAGGCGTCAACCTTGGAAAAGCACAGTGTATTGCATACACAGCAGCTTTCTTGGACGAAATCTCACAGGCAGGGTACAAGACTGGCATCTACACAAACATTGACTATTACAGAAATATGTATGATACAGACATCTTGAGCAAACATATTGTGTGGCTTGCAGATTATACTGGTGCTCCGGATTACGAGTGCACATTCCAGCAGACTGGTAGCAGAGGTACTGTTTTTGGTATCTCAGGCAATGTGGATACAGATGTTTGGTTCAGAGAGGAGGCAACGAGTATGGACTACTCGAGACAGAAAGTTGTTGACACAGCTCTCAGTTGGGTTGGCAAGAAAGAAGCAGATGGAAGTTACAAAGAGATCATTGATCAGTACAATCAGCGTCCGGCCAATATACTTCCACGTAAGACAAAGATGCAGTACGGTTGGGCATGGTGTGCTTGCACTTGGTCTGCAATAGCAATCAAGTTAGGATATACGGCAATCATGCCAATCGAGATTTCTTGCTACTACTTGATTGAGGCAGCAAAGAAGATGGGTTGTTGGATGGAGAACGATGGATACGTTCCAAGTCCTGGTGATGGAGTGCTTTACGATTGGGACGATTCTGGAGTAGGTGATAACACTGGCAATCCAGATCATGTTGGTACAGTGGTTGAGGTCAATAAGGACAGTGGATACTTCGTTGTTGTTGAAGGCAATTATTCCAATGCGGTTAAGAAAAGGACGATTGCAATCAACGGCAAATACATCAGAGGTTTCATCGTTCCTAAGTACACAGACAATACAGTATCCAATACACCTCAAGTTGGTGGCAAGTCTGTAGATGAAGTGGCACGCGAAGTAATAGCAGGCACTTGGGGTACTGGAGCATACAGAAAACAGAAGCTTCAGGAAGCAGGCTACAACTACAGTGCAGTACAGAGCCGTGTCAATCAGATATTGAACGGATCAGCAGTACAAGCAAAGACTGAGGAACAGTCGCAGAGTCAGCCAACAGCCAAGAAAGTCACTGCAACAGAGTATGCTACCGGTTTCAATAAGAGTTTGGCCGGTACATATAAAACAACTGCAGCACTGTATATGAGAAATGGAGCCGGAACAAACAAAAGGGCTCTTGTATGTATTCCGAAAGGAACGGAAGTCCAGTGCTTTGGATACTACAGTGTTGCAAACGGAGCAAAGTGGTTATACATCCAGGTTGCTATCGATGGTGTCCTATACACAGGGTTCAGTCATAGCAACTATTTGAAGAAGTAGGAGGGAAACGGAATATGGCACAAAGTGAAGAAGCCAAAGTTATTGAGGCAGCTAATTCAACTGAAGTCCTGACCGCTTTCAGTCGTATCCCGTATGCGTTGCTGAATCAGGAGGTTGAAGGCAATACACAAGACGTGTTGGCTGAGATGACTGAGATATGCAAGTATTACAAGGTGTACAAAAAGGGAATGGATTTCACTGTTGAGGGAAGCAACGGCGATTATGTGCCGGCCACATTACGATACAAGATGGCTGCTTCACTGATCAACAAAGAAGCGCGTTTCTTGTTTGCTGAAAGTCCGGATGTAACAGTTGATGCAAAGGGTGATGTTGGTCAGGTGTCCAAGGAAGCAAAGGACGAGCTGACCAATTGGAATGATCTTTTGAAGTCGGTATTGGATGCAAACCTTTTTGAGAAGGCATTGCTTCAGGCTGCAAAGGATTGTTTCATTGGTAAGAGAGTTGCGGGTGTTGTAAACTTCAATGAAGAGGATGGAGTGACAATCACATTCTTGCCTGCAACACAGTTCTTGTTTGAAACAAGGATTGGCAACGACAACATTCTTACAAAGTTTGTTTGCTTCATAGTGGTTAAGGATAGCACCACACTGAATGACAAGAGGGTGTTCAAAAAGAAGTACACACTTATCGATGGTGTGGTACATCTTGAAGAAAGAATGTATGATGGAGCAGGCAGAGAGGTAAGTACAGAAGAGTTTGAGCCAACAGAGCAGCAGCCTACAAAGCTGGCAACAATTCCGGCGGTTGTATTTTTGAATGATGGTCTAACGGGTGATAGCAAGGGAGAGTCTGAGATTGATCTTTTGCAGGATTACGAACAGTATTACAGCAAACTTGCAAATGGCGATATCGATGCAGAACGCAAGACAATGAATCCTACACGCTATGCCATTGATATGGATCAGCGTTCAACAAAAGGACTGAGTTCCAGTGCTGGTGCATTTTGGGACTTACAGTCTGATCAGAACCTTGATCATCCTGCACCAAAGGTTGGTATGCTTGAAAGTGCGATGAATTATAGTGAGGCATTGAAGACGTCACTTGATCGAATCAAGACTGTTGGTTATGAACAGGTCGATATGCCAAACATTACACTTGAGACAATGACCGGAGCCATTACATCAGGCAAAGCACTGAAAGCAATCTACTGGCCGTTAATTGTTCGGTGTAAGGAAAAGATGAAGATGTGGGGGCCAAAGCTAAGACAGCTTGCAGAGATTGTGTTTGAGGGTGCACTTGCATATCCCAATACAATCACCAAGTACGTTGATACACCGTTAGTTCCGGTGGCCCACGAAATCCATGTTGAACAGAATACACCACTTCCGGAAGACGAGTTGGAAGAACGGAACATGGACCTTGCAGAAGTTGCTGCACAGACAATGTCCAAGAAATCCTACATGAAGAAGTGGAGAGGATTGACAGATGACGAGGCACAAGAGGAGTTAGAGCAGATTGCTCTTGAGCGTCAGATAATTGATGATAACACAGTTATGCCTCGGAGTGGTGATCAACTTCCATATCCTGATGCAACCAAGGATCAAATGGATCAACAGGCAGAGGAACAACAAGAACAGGACACTCTTGAAGATGCAGTAGAAGGGACAATGGATGACATCACTGGTGGTGTAGAATAAGTAAAAGGAGGTAGGCACAGATGCCATCGTCGTTAATATTCAAAGACGCAGAAGCGGCACGAGATGCTATCTGTGCCAAGGACCAAAAGGAAATACGCCAATTATATTCGGACTGGGCGGACGAGGTAGGAAAGCGAGCAAAATACTACCACAGCAAAGAAACGGCCAGTTCGTATTGGCAAGAGCAACAGATGTTGGAGTTACAGAGGCAACTAACAGAGCAATCCAAAGTAATAGCCAATCAGATTTATACCGGTACAAAAGAGAGTATGTACACGGTTGCTGATTCGGTTGTAGGATGCAATGCAAAGTATCTGAGTGAGTTAGGTTTTCCAAGCGAGGGCTTGAATGCAGCATTTACATCAGTGCCAACGCAAGTGGTCAACAACCTTGTTACTGGTCAGATATACGAGGGTGGTTGGAATTTGAGCTCAGCTATTTGGAGTGACAATGAACAAACACTTCACGATATCTATCAGATAGTGGCCCAAGGTAGGGCAATGAACATGAGTGCTTATGAAGTATCCAAAATGCTTGAACAGTATGTCAATCCAAATAAAGCTAAACAATGGAATTTGACGATGAGTGATGGTAGACGGATATATAAGCGTTCGGTGGATTACAATGCACAGCGGCTTACAAGGACACTTACACAACATGCTTATCAGCAAGGAGTGATACAGTGTGCTAAAAATAATCCATTCATCCAGATGATCATTTGGAGGGCCAACGGAAGCAGAACGTGTGAGCTGTGTCTTGATCGGGATGGTAAAGAATACAGATGGGACGAAGTTCCAATGGATCATCCAAATGGCATGTGTACTATGGAGCCAAAAGTTGATATGGACAAAACGATTGATCAGCTTGCAGATTGGTTCAATGGTGAAGATGGTGAGTATCCGGAGATTGATGCTTTTGCATCTAAGGTATCTGGATATGTGCCTCAAGCAAAAGTCAAACAAGACGTCAAGCAGGCAATTGGTACACCGGTTGAGATAACCAAAGCAGAGTTCACAAAATGGCAGCAATCGCTTCCATACGATGAGAGAATGAAGATTCTCAACGAAGCCGGTATTAAAGATATGTACGGCAAAGGATATAAGGAAGCACTTGGACGTTATTACATTGAACACAACTATCCTGCAGGCAGTACAATCAAAGGTATGGAGTTGTATGGACAGAAGTTGACACCAAGACAAAAGGCTCTGCAGTATGCACAGACCGAGATGCAAAAGTTTCAGAATGCTGTACAAGGTGTTGGTAGCAAAGCTCTTGGTGGTAATGTTCCGGAATATACTGAGTGGATTAAGCAAATGCAAGCTAACCAAACAAGCGAAGGTTTGAAAGCTGGAGAAAAAGCAGTGTTCAAAGCTTGGAGTGGAGCAGAGAAGCAAGCAGTTAGAACCTATACCGGAGCAGAAGAGTTCGTCCGGATGAATGGATACATGAGAGAAGCAGGTGCTAATGGTTTCACAGATATCGAAGCAGCCTTGAAAGCATCTAAAGCAAATGACAAGACGTTACGAGCAGTAAACAATCTGTATAATGGCTTGAGTAAATCTGCATTGCCTGAAGACATGGTATTGTGTAGAGGTTCAGATGCTGGTGAGTTAGCAGGGTTGTTTATGGATGGCAATTTCACAGCAAATAAAAAGGCTCTGGAAAAGATGACGGCTGAGGAATTGAACAAGCAGTTTGCTGGAGCAGTTGGTCGTTATTCTGGTTTCACAAGTACTGGTGGTACTTATGGTTCAGGATTTCAGGCCGGTGGTGGAACAAATATTGAGTTCTACATTTATGCTCCAAAAGGAACGCAAGCAGCCAGTGTTAATTCGTTGGCAACTTATGGTGGTGTGGATGAAGTTATTGTCAATGCCGGTACAACAGTCAAGTGTAGACACATTGAAGAGGTTGTAATGGAAAATGGCAATACAAGGAAACAGGTCTATCTTGAGATTATAGGACAGTGAGGTGATTGGCGGTGAGTGATCTTAGACAGAGGATACAATCTGAATCAAGATGTACCTCAGTAGTCAAACAAAATCAACTTTGGTGTGGCGATTGCAAGTTCCGTCACCAAACATATCGGGCCGGAGATATTTCAAGTTGCTACCAATATGAGGAGAAACCCAATCAGGTTCTTCTTGGTGGTGAATGTCTGGAGTACAAGAAAGATATATAATGCTTGTATTTGGAACGGAGGACGGCCAAATTTCGTTTTTAAGGACGAAGATGATGAAATACCCACCGGAGAAAATGAAACGGCTTAGAAACGATTTTAGACGGGTTATTTCATGGCAAAGATGCAAAGATTTTCAAAATATTTCAGATTATTTGTTGACTTATCTGTTGCCAAGATGTATAATGAAGTATAAGCGAGAGTTTGTTTGAGTACAAAGTTCCAAGTTGGGGTGCATTCGGCTACAAAGTCCGGATGCATCTCAATTTATGTGTTGCAAAGGAGAAAAGCAATGGATGGATTAAAAGCAATGGCCGAGTGTGTGCAGTGCAAAGCAAAGTTCCAAGTGGATGCTTCAAATGTGAAAAAGAAAGAGTTTGAGGCACAAGACGGCAATCGAGTTTGGCTAACGTATTATGATTGCCCAGAATGTGGCAGGCGCCATTACGTACAGATCGACACAGTTGATACCAATGGTGTATTAGTTGATCTGACAAAGAAGATGGGCAAGATTGCTATTTTCAAGAAAAGAGGCTTGAGAGTATCCAAGAAACAACGGACTGATTTTGAGGAAACAAGACGGCACCTGACCGAGCTTCGGAACGAGCTGATGAAGCGTTATCAGGAAAGTGAAATGTTCGTAGAAGACGGACACTCCGAAAAGGTGGTGTTTGTGATATGACAAAACAGTTAGGTTTGATCTTCTGTGACCAATGTGGTTATGAGTTTCCGGCATCAGCTGTAAACATAAAACGAAGTGATCTGAGTATCGACGGTACAACTGTTCAGGTGGTTTACTTTCGGTGTCCATCATGTAACAAGGTTTATCTGATCCAAATATTGGATAAAAAGTGTATCGTACTCCAACAGGAGTTCTTAAAGCAAAAAGCAAGATGGCAAGCCAACGTTGGTAGGAACAACGATACAGAAGTGGTCAGTGGACAATACGTTTCTATGGTTGCCAAACAGAAACGGTTGGCAGATAGAATCGAGCTGTTAAAGCAACGTTATGGAAATGAGATTGGTGTTTACCTCGATCGCACCACTAATTAGTATCAGGATTGTATAAATGAGCTACCATGAGTGTTCATGGAATGAAAGGAGATTGCAACAATGGGTGCAAACGAAGAAAAAGATAAGAACTTAGAAGAGAATGGCCAGGGTGCTCAGGACCAGACTGGGGCAGGAGCCGGTTCTGGAAATGGCAACGACGGAGCCAATAATAACGATACTGGAAATAACGGCACAGGCAATGGTGCTGATGGTTCTGGTGAGAAGACCTTTACTCAGGCCGAAGTTAACAAAATGATGGCAAAGGAAAAACATCAGGGTGTCAATTCGGTTTATAATGAGTTAGGGATCAAGCCGGGAGACAAAAAGGCACTTGCTGCAGTTAAGGAGTATCTTGCAAGTCAGAAGTCCGAAGAGCAGAAGGCTCTTGAGGCAGAAGCTGCAAAGGCACAGGAAGTTGCCGATGCGGAACAAAGGGCTACGATGGCGGAGGCAAAAGCTGAGGCAATGATGATTGGTGTTCAGGCCCAGTTCGTGGACGATGCAGTGACATTAGCACTTGCAAAGGTTGCGGCTGAGGATGGAACAGATATCAAAACTGCGCTTGGTGAGTTGAAGACCAAGTATCCTGTTTGGTTCGGTTCAACTGGTGATGAGGATAAAGATGACAAGAGCAAAGTCGGTCAGAAAGGTACTGGTAGCTCAGTCAAGTCCTCTGAAAAGGATAAGGGCAATGATGGCAAGAGTCTTGGCGCTCGCCTCGCTGCCAAGAAAAAAGGTACCGGTAAGAGTACTTACTGGGGTACACACAAATAAGCATAAGGAGGAATAAGAAATGCTGAATAGAAGTGGTGTAACGACAACTAACTACGGAGCACCTAAGCAGATTCTTGCGAACGTTGGCCTTCAGGCTTCTGTTGGTTGTATCGTTCCTCAGAGTATCGGTGTTGACGTAGGGTCCAAAAAGATTGCAAAGGCTGGTACGCCTATCGCAGTCAATTTTGCGAATCTTCAGGCAGATGTAGCAGAAGCTGTAGGTCCTACTCCTGGTGTGTTTACTCTTCAGATCACAACTGCTTTTGCAGCTGATGAGAAACTTACCATCGAGGGTGTTGACTACACTTGTGCAGCAGCTGAGGATGTTGCAGGTAAGAAGTTTGCAGGAGCAAATGCTGCGGCTCAGGTTACTTCTCTTTTGAAGATGGTAACCACAGACAAGTATGCGGTTGCAGCTGTTGATGGTGCAACTGATAAGATCGGTTTCACTCAGAAGGTCGCTGACGTTTCTGATACTTCCGGTCCTACTGTTACCAAGACAAGTTCAACCGGTGCTATCGGTTCTGTAACAAAGGTAACTGATCCGAGTGCTGGTACAACCGGCAATGCTGTACTTCTTCACGATGTTGATGTTACAGCAGGCAAGGCAAATGGCACTGCACTTTATGTTGGTGTAGTTAATGCCAACCGTCTTGATGCGGACGTTGCAGCAAAGGTTGCTTATGGTGTTAATGTTATCGGTGGTGTATCCATCGTCAACGCGTAAGCATTGCAAAGAAAGTAAAGGAGGATACACAGATGACTATTTTTGATCTGATGACAAGTCAGAACTTAACGGCATACTGGGAAGAGCTGGTACAGGACGAAGCTCCTTACCCTTGTGAAGAGCTGTTCCCTGATGACAAAAAGCGTGGCCTTGATCTCAAGTGGATCAAGGGCAGCAAAGGACTTCCAGTCGTTCTCAAGGTTTCTGCATTTGATGTACATGCAATTCCGAGACCTCGTATCGGTTTTGAGAAGCTCACTGCTGAGATGCCTTTCTTTAAGGAAAGCACCTACATCGATGAGGAGCTTCGTCAGGAACTGAACGTCGTTCTCGAGACCGGCAATCAGGCGTACATCGATTCTGTTATGCAGAGAATCTTTGACGATGAGACAAGACTTCTCCGTGGTGCAAGAGCTTCTCGTGAGCGCATGAGAATGATGGCTCTTACTACTGGTGTTGTAAGCATGGCTGCAAATGGTCAGGCGTTCTCGTTTGATTATGGTGTACCTGCAAGCAACAAGGGTGATGCAGCTGTTGACTGGAGCGATTATGATGACTCTGATCCTGTTGAAGATATCCGTCTTGCTCAGGAAGCTGTTTACGATGCAACTGGTGTAAAGCCTACCAGAGCAATGATTGACGGCAAGTCTTGGAGAGAGCTTCGTAACAACGACAAGATCAAGAAGGAGATTTTTGTTCTTACAAACGGTATCGGAGCTATCACGGATCAGCGCCTTGCAGATTATCTTGCAGATCAGCTTGATGGTCTTGAGGTTGTTGTCAATAAGAAGCGTTACGTTGATGAGAGCGGCAATACCCAGTCGTTCATGCCGGAGCACACTTTTGTACTGTTCCCTGAAGGCGACCTTGGTCGTACTTGGTTCGGTACTACTCCAGAAGAGAGTGACCTGCTTGCTTCTTCGGTTGCAAACGTTTCCATCGTTGATACCGGTGTTGCTGTAACTACTGTTCAGAAGACAGACCCTGTCAATGTTGAGACCAAGGTGACAATGATTTGTCTTCCTTCGTTTGAGACTGCTGATCAGATTTACATTATGGACACCCATCCGAATGCGTAAGAGACGGCACAATAAAGTCAAGCGTTGGCAAAGAGCTGGCG
>ENA-UONX01002562-UONX01002562.1-human-gut-metagenome-genome-assembly--contig:-P74old-NODE-2562-length-12693-cov-320.352034_pt1 | contig 12693 bp, 4 predicted proteins | sample MGYA00242466_ERZ724013 | MGnify/ENA metagenome assembly ERZ724013 | reverse complement strand
AAATGAGTGTTCTGATTATATTTATCAAGCTGATTGCTGTTTTTGACCTGCTGGTAATTGCTGTGTATTTTGGCGGCGACATTCTTTCTACCATGTTAAACAAACTCCGGAAAAAACCGAAACAGGAAGATCCCTTTGATTTCTCCCTGGATGCCGCAACGGTTCCCTTGTCCATAGATTCCATCCGTCAGCTTTATTCAGGAGACGCGGCGGATTTTGTGGAAGAAAAGATCCTGCCAAATGCGGAGAAAACGATGGCTGTTTTGACGGATCAGGAACAGACAGCAGCCCGTCTGCTCCTATCTGCCCTGATCGGTTTTCTTGCAGCAGAAGCTCCTATGGATGAACAGAGCTTTCCTATGGTAATGGAACTTCTGAACTGCATGGAAGGGGAAAAAGAAGATGGTTGTCAGGACGCAGTAGATATTTTGCTTGAAGATACCGTCCGCAATACCCACCGCCATGAAGAATATTACAGCAATTATCAACGCTACCAGCTGATGCAGGTGGATAAAACCCGTGTCATTTTGGCTTGCCGCATCATCATCAATGACCTGCTGGGGAAACTGTACCGCTATGACTACCGGTTTGGTTATAACCTGCTACTGGATGAGGAAAACAGCATAGAGAAAAAACTGCACACGCCTGTGCGGGAAGAATGGGAGGCTGAAGATTATGAATTTAGTGATTGCTGAAAAACCATCGGTTGCACAAAGTCTGGCTGCGGTAATCGGTGCAACTGCTCGTAAGGACGGGTATCTGGAGGGTAACGGCTGGCGTGTCAGCTGGTGCGTGGGCCATCTGGCCGGTCTTGCGGATGCAGACAGCTATGACCCCAAGTACGCCAAGTGGCGATATGATGACCTGCCTATCCTGCCGGAGCATTGGCAGATGGTGGTGGGAAAGGATAAGAAAAAGCAGTTTGATATTCTCAAAAAGCTGATGAACGCCCCGGATGTAACGGAAGTGGTAAATGCCTGCGATGCCGGACGCGAGGGCGAGCTGATCTTCCGCAGTGTCTATGAGCTGGCAGGTTGTCAAAAGCCGATGAAAAGGCTCTGGATTTCTTCGATGGAGGACTCCGCCATAAGGGAAGGCTTTGCAAACCTGCGCCCCGGTGCGGACTATGACGGACTTCGGGATGCTGCCCTCTGCCGTGCCAAGGCCGACTGGCTGGTGGGGATCAATGCCACAAGGCTTTTTTCCGTGCTGTATCACCGCACACTCAACATCGGGCGCGTTATGTCCCCAACGCTGGCACTCATTGTCCAGCGAGAAGCTGAGATCGACACCTTTAAGCCGGTTCCCTTTTATACCGTGGCGCTGGAGCTGCCCGGTCTTACCGTATCCGGGGAGCGCATGGCGGATAAGGCCGCTGCCGAGCAGCTGAAAGAAGCCTGTCAGGGTGCAAATGTCACAATCAAAAAGGTGGAGTGCAAGGAAAAGTCCGAAAAGCCGCCTGCCCTCTATGACCTGACTACTCTGCAAAGAGATGCCAACCGCCTGCTTGGATTTACAGCCCAGCAGACCCTGGACTATCTGCAAAGCCTGTATGAAAAGAAGCTCTGCACCTATCCCCGTACTGACAGCCGCTATCTGACCGGTGATATGGCAGACAGCCTGCCGGTGCTGGTCAATCTGGTTGCCAATGCTATGCCGTTTCGCAAAGGGATCGCCATTACCTGTGATCCGCAGACGGTCATCAACGATAAGAAAGTAACCGACCACCACGCAGTAATCCCTACCAGAAATCTCAAGGATGCAGACCTTTCTGCCCTTCCTGCGGGAGAAAAAGCGGTGCTGGAGCTGGTGGCCCTGCGTCTGCTGTGCGCCGTAGCCCAGCCCCATATCTATTCGGAAACCGTTGTGATTGCAGCGTGTGCCGGTGGGGAGTTTACCGCCAAAGGAAAAACAGTGAAGCACCCCGGATGGAAAGCACTGGAGGACGCTTACCGTGCCAAAATGAAGGATGCAGAGCCGAAAAAAGAGGGCGCAGAGAAAGCCCTGCCGGAGCTGACCGAAGGACAGACCCTTTCGGTTTCTGCGGCAATCGTCAAAGAAGGTAAAAGCAGTCCACCTCAGCACTTTACGGAGGATACCTTGTTGTCCGCAATGGAGACTGCCGGAAAAGAGAATATGCCGGAGGACGCCGAGCGAAAAGGTCTGGGGACACCGGCCACCCGTGCCGGTATTTTGGAAAAGCTGGTATCTGCCGGTTTTCTGGAACGAAAAAAGAGCAGGAAAACGGTGCAGCTTCTCCCTTCCCACGATGCAGTTTCCCTTATCACAGTGCTGCCGGAACAACTGCAATCGCCGCTTCTGACTGCCGAGTGGGAGTACCGCCTGGGCGAGATCGAGCGCGGGCAGCTTGCCCCGGAGGAGTTTCTGGACGGGATCAGCACCATGCTGAAAGATCTGGTGGGAACTTATCAGGTCATCAAGGGAACCGAGTACCTGTTCACTCCGCCCCGTGAGGTGGTGGGCAAATGCCCTCGCTGCGGCGGTGAAGTTGCAGAACTGCAAAAAGGCTTCTTCTGTCAGAATGATTCTTGCAAATTTGCAATCTGGAAAAACAACAAATGGTGGGCTGCCAAGAAAAAACAGCCGACCAAGGCTGTGGTGTCTGCACTGCTGAAAGATGGCCGTGTCCGTGTAACGGGCCTATATTCGGAGAAAACCGGCAAGACCTACGATGCCACTGTGGTTTTGGAGGACGATGGACAGTACGCCAACTTCAAGCTGGAATTTGACCAGCGGAAAGGAGGCAGCCGATGAAGCTCTCTTTAGTGGAACGGGAAACCATTCTCCTCTATAACCAGGCAGAACCAATGGCTGAGGTCTACACCCACGATCCCCGTCTGATGGAGAAGCTGGAACTGCTGGCAAAAAAGCACCCCGACCAGATCACCCGAAAGGACGCCCATAACTTTACCGTCCCCAAGCGGTGTGTATCAGTCCGGGAGCCATACAGCGCCGAGCGCCGCAAAGCTGCCAGTGAGCGTGCGAAAGTCGCCGGATACCAGCCCCCTGTGAAAAAGTCCGGCAGTTAAAGGCACATGGCAGAGAATGTATTTGAAGCGGTCAAGCAGTCGGTCAGCACCAGAGAAGCGGCAGCGTTTTATGGGATCGAGGTCAAACGAAATGGTATGGCCTGCTGTCCCTTTCACGATGATAAGAACCCCAGCATGAAGGTAGACCAGCGGTTCCACTGCTTTGGCTGCGGTGCAGATGGGGATGTGATCGACTTTACCGCAAAGCTCTTTGACCTCTCCCCAAAAGAAGCGGCGGAGAAACTGGCACAGGACTTTGGCCTGATCTATGACAGTCAGGCCCCTCCCCGCAGGAGATATGTCCGGCAGAAAACCGAGGCACAGAAGTTTCGGGAGGATCGACAGCGCTGTTACCGCGTACTGTCCGATTACTACCATCTGCTGAAAAAATGGGGGATTGACCATTCTCCCAGGACACCGGAGGAAGAACCGCACCCCCGCTTTGTGGAAGCAATCCAGAAGAAAACCTATGTAGAGTACCTGCTGGACCTTTTTCTTTATGAAAGTGAAGAAGAACAAAAGGCATGGATTGCAGAACACACAGCAGAAATCACACACTTGGAAAGGAGATTGAAAATCATGGCTGAGAACAAACCCACCAACCGAGAGCGGCTAAGGGAAATCACAGATGGCATCGAGCAGGGCATCAAAGAACTGTTTGAGAGTGAAAAGTATATGCGCTATCTGTCCGTCATGTCCCGCTTCCACCGCTATTCGGTAAACAACACCATGCTCATCTATATGCAGAAGCCGGACGCCACTTTGGTAGCCGGATACAATAAGTGGAAAGACCAGTTTGAGCGTCATGTAAAAAAGGGCGAGCATGGCATTACCATCATTGCCCCAACACCGTATAAGAAGAAAATCGAGGAGCAGAAGCTGGACCCAGATACCAAGGCTCCGATTCTGGATAAAGACGGAAAGATCGTCACAGAGGAAAAAGAAATCGAGATCCCCATGTTTCGCCCGGTCAAGGTCTTTGATGTGAGCCAGACTGATGGGAAACCTTTGCCGGAGCTTGCTTCCTCCCTTTCCGGCAATGTGCCAAATTATGAGGCATTCATGGAGGCTCTGCGCCGCAGTGCGCCGGTGCCGATCACTTTTGAAGCAATGGCCGCCGATATGGACGGCTATTTTTCTGCCGATCATCAGAAAATCGCCATTCGTCAGGGCATGAGCGAGGTGCAGACGGTTTCGGCCGCGGTCCACGAGATTGCCCACAGCAAGCTCCATGACCCTAAAAAATATGAAGTGCTACCGTCATGGAAGGTTGTGCTGGAGAGTGAAGGTGGAACCAAGCATGATTTCAAGCTGGATTTTGCCACAGAACGAGAAGCTGAACAGTTTGCTTCTGATATGGATTGGCGCTATGTGGACGAAAATCAGTTTGAATGGCGTCTTGCAGTTGAGGAAGATCCAACCGCAGAAAAACAGGCAATCAAAAATCGCCACACGGAGGAAGTGGAGGCTGAAAGCATCTCCTATGCGGTTTGCAAGTATTTTGGCATTGAGACCGGAGAAAACAGCTTCGGCTATATTGCAAGCTGGAGTCAGGGCAAGGAACTGAAAGAGCTGAGAGCCAGTTTGGAGACCATCAATAAGACCTCCGGCACTTTGATCTCTGACATTGAGCGCCACTATAAGGAAATCTGCAAAGAGCGTGGGATTGACCCAAATGCAAAAGCAGAGCCGGAAACTGCCCCGATAGAGCAGCCAGCAGATGCTGCTAAGGTATCCGATAGACAGCCGACCGGCAATCTGACCTACTATGCAGCAGAGTGTATGGAGTTTCCAAACCTCGGAGAATACCACGATAACCTGTCTTTGGAGGAAGCGATCCGCATTTATCAGGAGATTCCAGCAGAGCGAATGAACGGGATCAAGGGCATTGGCTTTGAGCTGAAAGACGGAAGCGACTATGAAGGACCATTCCCGATTTTGACCGGGCAGACCATTGACCTGGACACCATCCAGGCAATCGACTATTACCGTGATAATCCTCTGGTACAGAAAGCGGTAAAGGATCTGGCTGAGGCTATGCCGGAAATGGAGGTGCTGGGGGCGGACGCCAACCAGCAGGAGGCTTTGTTTCTGATCGACGGTGCCACCTATCTTCATATCCAGCCCTGTGACAGCGGCTGGGACTACACCCTATACGATGCTGCGTCCATGAAAGAGCTGGATGGCGGTCAGCTGGATATGCCGGAGCTTTCCTGCAAAAATGCAGTTCTCCAGATTTGTGATGACAACGATCTGGACAGCACTTCGCTCAGACACGCACCACTGTCCATGATTGAGACCTTGCAGGAAGCGGCTTACCAGCAGATGCAGGCAGGGGCCAGTCAGGTGGCTGTTTCTTCCCAGCTGCCGGAGGCACAGGAACAGACACTGGATGAATACCCAACGCCGGATGAGCAGGTCTCCACACCGGATATGCAGGAATACGGCTACTCCTATGATGGGATGCTCCCTGTTACCAGAGAACGGGCGCTGGAACTGGATGCCGCCGGTTTGACTGTCTATGTGCTGCATGAGGACAATACGGAAAGCATGGTGTTTGACCCACAGGAGATCATGGAGCATGGCGGTCTTTTCGGTGTGGACCGTGAGGAATGGGAGAAAAGCCCTCAGTTCCACGAAAAAGTCATGGAGCGTCAGGCACATCAGCAGGAACGAGAACAGGCATTTCTTTCCCAGAACAGAGACTGCTTCGCCATCTATCAGGTAAAGCATACCGATGAATTGCGTGACATTCGCTATGAAGGGCTGGACTGGCTTCGCTCCATCGGGCAGACGGTAAAGCGTGAAAACTATGATTTGGTCTACACTGCCCCGCTGGAGCCATGCAAGTCTCCGCAGGTTGCCGTTGAACAGCTTTATAATCAGTTTAACAACGATCATCCGGCAGACTACCACCATCCCTCCATGAGCGTCAGCGACATCGTTGCGATCAGGCAGGACGGTAAGGTATCCTGTCATTACTGTGACAGCGTTGGTTTTACCCAGATCCCCGGATTCCTGCCGGAAAATCCGCTGAAAAATGCGGAGATGGCCGTGGAGGACGATTACGGCATGATCGACGGTATCATCAACAATGGCGCAAAAGAGCCTACGGTGGCAGAGCTGGAACAGCAGGCCCGAAGCGGTCAGCCCATTTCCCTGATGGCTCTGGCAGCCGCCACCCATCGGGAGGAATGGGAAAAGAAAAAATCCGTTGTGGAACAGCTGAAAAACCAGCCCAAAGCAGAACACAAAAAGACAGCACCCAAAAAGAGTGCGGAAAGGGAGATTTGATATGGGAAACTTTACTTTTGAGGAAATGAACCTGATGTGCATTTACAATACCGGCAGCCGCACCGGATTGATCAACAGCCTGCGTGAGATGCGCGGCGAGCTTTCGCCGGAGGAAACGGAACTGAGGGAGCTGACCGACAGCGCCCTTACGAAGCTCTGTGCGATGACCGATGAGGACTTTGCCCAGCTGGAGCTGTACCCGGATTTTGACCAGTAAACACCATAACCGCAGGGATGGGGTGGCAATCTGCCACCCCACCTCTTTACCCCAAAACCGAAAGGAGGACAGAACACCATGCCAACCAAAGCTGAACTATATGCACAGATGGCGGACAAGGTGGCAACACAGCTCACGGGGAGCTGGCAGGAATGGGCAGGGTTTCTCACCACTGCTTCCCGCCTTTACAAGTACCCGTTCCATGAGCAGTTGATGATCTACGCCCAGCGTCCGGACGCCACCGCCTGTGCAGAGTACGATTTGTGGAATGAAAAGATGGGCCGGTATGTAAGGCGCGGTTCCAAGGGAATCGCTCTGGTGGACGATTCCGGGGACAGGCCCCGCCTGCGTTATGTCTTTGATATTTCCGACACCGGAACCCGTGAACATTCCCGCACTCCCTGGCTGTGGCAGCTGGAGGAGCGCCATCTGGATTCCGTGCAGGCCATGCTGGAGCGCACCTATGATGTTTCCGGTGATGACCTTGCCGGACAGCTCACCGAGGTAGCCGGAAAACTGGCTGAGGAATACTGGACGGAGCATCAGCAGGACTTCTTCTATATCGTTGACGGTTCCTTTTTGGAGGAATATGATGAGTTTAACATCGGAGTACAGTTCAAGGCAGCAGCCACCGTCAGTATCACTTACGCTTTGATGTCCCGCTGTGGACTGGAGCCGGAACGCTACTTCGACCACGAAGATTTCATGGCGATCTTTGATTTCAACACCCCGTCCACCATCGGGGCGCTGGGAACAGCGGTCAGCCAGATCAACCAGCAGGTGCTGCGGCAGATCGGCGTTACCGTCCGAAATGCAGAGCGCGAAGCCAACCAAGAAAGGAGCAAACAAGATGAACAATCCCATGACCTATATCCAGAACGGAGACTATCTGATTCCCGACCTGAAGCTGAGCCAGCAGCCGGAGAAACCCCTGGGCAAGTACGGAAGGATGAGGAAAACCTACCTGAAGGAACACCGTCCCATCCTCTACAACCAGATGCTACTGAGCGAGAAGCTGTACCCGCACCTTCTGGAGATCGACGAGACCGCCCAGAGCAGACTGGAGCAGATGATACCCCAACTGGCGAAGGAAGCGGGAGCCACCGAGGAACTGAAAGCCAGCGATCCCATGAAGTGGGTGGGGCTGATGAACACCTGCAAAGCCCAGGCCGAGGAGATTCTGATGGCGGAGCTTATCAACAGCTGACCCTAAACCTGTTCCTCTCCGAAGCGGAACAGATCCAATCCATAGATGAAGCAGAGAATGTAGCGCATACATCCTCTGCTTTTTCTTTTGCCCAAAATGATATTGACCATGTGCTGCGTTTGGGCGGCAATACAGACCGCCAGAGGGAGCGTGTGGTTGCAGCCTTTGAAAAGCAGAAAACCACCGCTGAGATTGCCGAGATACTGAAAACGCTGTACCACGGCGGCAACGGCCTTGGCAGTGTGAGCGCATGGTATGCCGAGGATGGTATCCATCTTTCCCACGGGAAGTCTGTCCGTTATGACAGGTCTGCCCAGGTCATTTCCTGGGAGAGCGCCGCAGAGCGTATCGGGGAGCTTTTGGAGAGCGGCCAGTTTGCCTCCAATGTGGAGCTTGCAGAAGCGGCAGGCTATGAACGCTCCCTCCTTGCAGAAAAGCTCTGGTATCTGTATCACGATCTCAGTGAGGATGCCAGAGAAGCCGGATATTTGTCCTGCCTGTCAGAGATCAAAGGCAATGGTTTCCCGGAGGAGACTCGCCGCCTGACGGAGCAGCTGAGTGACCCGGCTTTCCGCCAGACCCTCAAGGAAGAATACGCTGCCTTCTGGACTGCCTATCAGCAGGACCGTGACCTGTTGCGTTTTCATTACCATAGACCAAGGGAGATCTGGGAGAACCTGAAGGACCTTGACCTGCCACGCAGGACCTTTTCTTCAGACCTTTCCCAAGTGCCAACCGTTCAGCACTTCATTACCGAGGATGAGATCGACGCCGCTATGACCGGCGGCAGCAGTTTCGCCGGAGGAAAAGGCCGTATCTATGCGTTCTTCATGGAAAACCATACGGATAAGGAAAAAGTGAGATTCCTCAAAGACGAGTATGGCATTGGCGGACGCTCTCATGCCCTGTCCGGCGCAACACACAGCGGCGAAGATCACGATGGGAAAGGACTGCACTATAAAAAGCAGGACTGCCCGGATGTTCACTTGAACTGGGAAAAGGTTGCCAAGCGCATTACCTCTCTTATTCAGAAAGGCCGCTATCTTACCGAACAGGAACAGGCGCAGTATAACAAAATCCAGGCTGAAAAGGAACTGGCCGAAGAAGATGCCATCCAAGCCCAGCAGCCGGATTCTGCCGTGTGGGAATATAACGGTGTCAAGGTGCGCCACCCGGATGATATGATTCTGTATCAGATGGGCGATTTCTTTGAGCTGTACGGTGAGGATGCCAAAGAAGCCGCTGCGGAACTGAACATCAATCTCACTACCCGTGCGATTCCGGGCGGTGGCCGTGTGGAAATGTGCGGGTTTCCGGCAAATCAGCTGGAGCAGATGGTGGAACAGCTGCGTGATAAGCATGATGTGACCATTTCCGCTGTACCGGAGGACGGCAAGGAGCGTCAGGAATATTCCATGCCCTCTATCAACCATGAAGCGGAACAGCACATCAACGCTCAGGAAGCGGAGTTTGGTGCAGACGGGAACAGAGTATTCCGGGATACAGAAGCAACCGCAGCCCCTACAATTCGGGAAATGTACGAGCAGTATAAGCCTGTGGTAACTGCCGCCATTTCCGAGGATGCCGCATACCGCAATGCCTGCGGTCATTCTGACCGTGAAAATGCTGTCATCGAGGGCAATGCTGCTGTGCGCCGTGCGGTCCTTGGTTCTAAGGATATGGAGCTGATCCGCCTTTATTCTGATATACCGGAGTTCCGCCAGCGACTGCACCGGGAAGTGATCGACGAAACCTATCCAAAGCTCCATGAGCTTCTGCGCCCTCTTTCTCAGGAAGATATTGATACTGCCCTTTGTGCATGGAACGGCAATATCGAGAGTAAACACGCTGTCGTCCGCTATATGAAAGACCATGCAAGAGAGAAAGATACCGCTGCATGGCTGGCTCAGGAATACGGTGGCAACAACAGCCTGTTCGTTGTCCGTGCCGGAAGCCCGGAGGAAACGCAGCTGCCCTGGCCGAAGGTACAGCGCAGGCTTGCCCAGCTCATTCAGGAGGACCGGTTCTATACCGAAGAAGAACAGGACCGTTTTGACAACATCGACCCCATCGCCATCCGGGAAGCACTGGAGGAAAGAGGGATTGTCAACGGACAGGTGGCAGACCCGGAAAAACTGGACAATGACTCATTTATCCAGCAGGTAATGTCGGATGTAGAGCAGATCGCAACTGTTGAGACAGAGCAGACTTCCGAAGTTGCTATTTCCGATGAGGAATATGACGCAGTTCGCCGCCCAATTCCGCAAAGAACCTCCTATGACCCAGCCGCCCCGGTCTATGCCGTGGGCGATACCGTGTATATCGAGGATGACGCCTATCAGATCACCGAGCTGCGGGAGGACACCGTACAGCTTCTGCCCACCGGGATGGTATATCCCATCTACCGGGCAGAGCGCAAAGAACAGTTCGAGCAGCTGCTTCGGGCAGACCGCCGCAATGCTTACTATACCGAGTTTCTTCCTATTGACCCGGACAAGGCAGATCAGGACTTGCGGGATGTATTGGCTCATGGACTGATGGATGAAGCGGATAAAAAGCAGATTTCCACGCTGCTGCAATCCGGCAGGAGCAACAGCGAGATCGCCTACTGGCTGAGCAGAGCCTATTCCGGTGAGATCGAGACACTGAATCTGGAGACCGGCGATATTGCCGATTACCGTACCACGGCACAGGGCATAGAGCTGGAAGTCATGGATGCAGAGGAAAAGCGTCTGGCTGTGCTGTATTTTCGCTGGGATGAGGTTGCGCCTTTGCTGCGCGGGATGTATGCCCGCCAGCTGGACGGTTTTGGACAGGAACGCTCCGAACCGGTTGCTGAAGCCCCGGCCCTCCATTCCGAGACCGTAGCCGTTTATCCGGGCGATAAAAACAATCTGCCTTATGATGTGGTGGTGGAACGGCTGCATATCGAGGAGCCGGAGCCACCAGCCCCTGTGACAGAGCCGGAGAAAACCTTTGAGGAAGTGCTGGACGAACACCCGGTTTCCATTCAGGTCAATGGCCAGTGGCAGACCTTCCCCAATGCCAAAGCTGCCGAGGAAGCCTCCTATGAGGAATACAAGGCAAACCTGCGCCGCAATGCACAAAACTTCCGTATTACCGATGAGCATTTGGGTGAAGGCGGTCCGAAAGCCAAGTTCCAGGCCAATATCAATGCCATTCGTTTGCTGAAAGAGCTGGAAGTTGCCGGACAGCAGGCAAGCCCCGAACAGCAGGAAGTCCTATCCCGCTATGTGGGCTGGGGCGGTCTTGCCGACGCCTTTGACCCGGAAAAACCGGCATGGGCTTCAGAGTATGCCCAGCTGAAAGAGCTGCTGACCCCGGAGGAATATGCCGCCGCCAGAAGCTCCACCCTCAACGCCCATTACACCAGCCCTACGGTCATTCAGGCCATCTATGAAGCGGTGGACCGTATGGGATTTGAGACCGGAAATATTCTGGAGCCGTCTATGGGTGTGGGCAATTTCTTTGGTATGCTGCCGGAGAAAATGCGAAACAGCCGTCTGTACGGCGTGGAGCTGGACCCTGTTTCCGGGCGCATCGCAAAGCAGCTCTATCCCAAGGCGGACATCACAGTAGGCGGCTTTGAGACCACCGACAGGCGTGACTTCTTTGACCTTGCCATCGGCAATGTGCCTTTCGGTCAGTATCAGGTCAACGACAAAGCCTACAACAAGCTGAATTTCAGTATTCACAACTACTTTTTCGCCAAAGCACTGGACCAGGTGCGTCCCGGCGGCGTGGTAGCTTTTGTGACCTCCCGCTATACCATGGACGCCAAGGACTCCACCGTGCGCCGCTATCTTGCCCAGCGCGCCGAACTGCTGGGAGCTATCCGTCTGCCTAATGACGCGTTCAAAAAGAATGCCGGTGCCGAGGTGGTATCGGACATCATCTTCCTCCAAAAGCGGGACCGCCCGCTGGACATCGTGCCGGAATGGACTCAGACCGGACAGACAGAGGATGGGTTTGCCATCAACCGGTATTTTATCGACCACCCGGAAATGGTGCTGGGCAGACAGGAGCCGGTAAGCACTGCTCATGGTATGGACTACACCGTGAACCCTATCGAGGGACTGGAGCTTTCCGACCAGCTGCATGATGCTGTGAAGTACATTCATGGCACTTATCAGGAGGCAGAGCTGCCGGAGCTGGGCGAAGGCGAAGCTATTGACACCTCCATTCCTGCCGACCCCAATGTGAAGAACTATTCCTATGCCATTGTAGACGGGCAGGTGTACTACCGGGAAAACAGCCGTATGGTGCGCCCTGACCTCAACGCCACCGCCGAAGCCCGTGTAAAAGGTCTTGTGGGACTGCGTGATTGTGTGCAGGAACTGATCGACCTTCAGATGGATGCAGCGGTTCCGGACAGCACCATTCGGGAGAAGCAGGCGGAACTGAACAGCCTCTATGACAGCTTTTCTGCCAAATACGGTCTCATCAATGACCGTGCAAACCGTCTGGCCTATGCAGACGATTCTTCCTATTACCTGCTCTGTGCGCTGGAAGTCATCGACGAGGACGGAAAGCTGGAGCGCAAGGCGGATATGTTCACCAAACGGACCATCAAGCCCCATCAGGCAGTGGCTGTGGTGGATACGGCAAGTGAAGCGCTGGCGGTGTCCATCTCGGAAAAAGCCTGCGTGGATATGGGCTATATGAGCCAGCTTACCGGAAAAACAAAAGAAGAACTGGCCGGAGAGCTGCAAGGCGTGATCTTCCGTGTACCGGGACAGCTGGAGAAAGACGGCACACCCCATTATGTGACTGCTGATGAATACCTCTCCGGCAATGTACGCCGCAAACTGCGTCAGGCGCAACGGGCCGCACAGCAGGACCCGGTTTATGCAGTCAATGTGGAAGCTCTTACCGCCGCCCAGCCCAAAGACCTGGATGCGTCG
>ENA-UONX01002559-UONX01002559.1-human-gut-metagenome-genome-assembly--contig:-P74old-NODE-2559-length-12705-cov-8.786482_pt1 | contig 12705 bp, 8 predicted proteins | sample MGYA00242466_ERZ724013 | MGnify/ENA metagenome assembly ERZ724013 | reverse complement strand
GATGACATCAAGATCGTATATACTCCGTTATGCGGTACCGGTAACAAGCCGGTAAGACGTATCCTGTCTGAGCTGGGATTCAAGCATGTCTATGTAGTTCCCGAACAGGAGAATCCGGATCCTGACTTTACCACACTGGATTACCCGAACCCTGAGGATCCCAAGGCATTTACCTATGCGCTTCGTCTGGCGAAGGAGAAGGATGCGGATATCGTTCTGGCAACCGATCCCGATGCAGACCGTCTGGGTGTGTATGCAAAAGATACCAAGACCGGCGAGTATGTGGCATTTACCGGTAATATGTCCGGCATGCTGATCGCAGAATATATCTTAAGAGAGAAGACGGCGACCGGTACCATGCCCGAGAATCCCGCACTGGTAACTACCATCGTTACCACCAACATGACCAAACCTATTACGCAGGCTTACGGCGTAAAGCTGATCGAGGTACTGACCGGCTTCAAGTTCATTGGCGAGCAGATCAAACTCTTCGAGCAGACCGGCAGCAACAACTACGTATTTGGCCTGGAAGAGAGCTACGGCTGCCTGGCAGGTACCCACGCAAGAGATAAGGATGCGATCGTAGCAGTGATGTGTCTGTGCGAAGTAGCAGCTTACTGCAAGAAGCACAACATGACTCTGTGGGATATGATGGTATCCATGTATGAGAAGTACGGTTACTTCAAGGAGACCCAGTATACCATCACCATGAAGGGTATCGATGGCGCAAGACAGATCGCCGAGATCATGGAGAAGCTTCGTAAGAATCCTCCTAAGGCATTCGGAGATCTGAAGGTAGAGAAGTTCCGTGATTACCAGAACGATGTTATCATCGACATGGAGACCGGAGAGAAGACCACCACAGGACTTCCCAAGTCCAATGTTCTGTACTTCGAGCTTCCTGACAATGCATGGTGCTGTGCACGTCCTTCCGGAACTGAGCCCAAGATCAAGTTCTACATGGGTGTCAAGGGAACCAGCTTAGAGGATGCAAAGGCTAAGGTAGAGAAGCTGACTGAGGATGTAAAGGCAGTACTGTAAGGCAGTGCTCCATAAATCATATTAGTTTTCAAAAGAGCGAATCGCCCGAGCAGGGCGGTTTGCTCTTTTATGAAAAGCTGGAGGTATCTGTGGCAAAGCTAAACAAGGCAAACCTTAAGAAAACTCTATATTATCTGCAACGTAACGGCCTGAGGGAAACCTGGATCTCTGTGAGGGAGCGCCTGACAGAGACAGACCGCTATTTTTTTGTGCCCTGTTCGGAAGCAGAGCTGGTAAGGCAGAGTGATAGAAAATGGGAGAAGCCGATTACGTTCAGTATTGTGGTACCCTTATATCGAACGCCGGAAGCATATCTGAACAGAATGATAACAAGCGTTATGCAACAAAGCTATCCCCATTGGGAACTGATCCTGGCAGATGCCACGGAGGATCACAGTGTGGAGGAGGTACTGAAGCAGCAGGGATTCCTGAAGGAGCAGCCGACGGATGGCGAGACAGAACCTGTCGCAGCAGATCCCAGGCTCCACTATGTGCATCTGAAAGAAAATGCGGGAATCGCTGCTAATACCAATCAGGCGCTTCCCTATGCGAAGGGAGAGTATATCGGTCTGCTGGATCATGATGATGTATTGACACCGGATGCGTTGTACGAAATGGCTGATGCGATCATCAAAGCATATGACAGAGGTGTCAAAGTTGCCTTCGCTTATTCGGATGAGGATAAGTGCGATGGAGAAGAGACCAGATACTATGATCCAAATCATAAAGAAAACTTTAATTACGATTTAATTTTAAGTAATAACTATATCTGCCATTTCCTGGTCATGGATGCGGAACTGATGAAGAGGCTGCGATTCCGACCGGAATGTGACGGCGCCCAGGACTATGACTTGGTGTTACGGGCTGTGGCAGAAGTGCTGACGACGGACGGGCAGGCCGGGGAGAAGAGCATTCTTCATATCCCCAAAGTGTTGTATCACTGGAGATGCCACGAGGCATCCACGGCAGCCAATCCCCACAGCAAAAAATACGCTTACGAGGCGGGACTTCGGGCTCTGCGGGATCATGCCGCACTGCGGGGGATCCCTGCGACTGCCTGTGAGACCAGGCATGTGGGATTTTATCGTTTACAGTATACCGATGTATTACAGAACCGCCCGGATGTGGCAGCCGTGGGAGGCAGAGTATTGTCCGGGAAGACTGGCAAGATCATCGGCGGCAGAATGACTGCGGAGGGAAAGGTGTTCTACGAGGGGTTGCCGCAGGGATTCGGAGGATATCTTCACAGAGCGGAATTGTCCCAAGATGCGCAGGCGCTGGATCTTCGCTGTATTCGTATTCAGCCTTCCTGCCAGGAAGTATTCGAGAAAATTGTGGGAGTTCCGTATACTGAGATACGAAGACACCCGGGAGAGCAACCGGTATTCGATGTAACTGTACTGCCGTCAGGAGTGGACATCCGAACCTTAAGTCTGCGATTGTCCGAAGCGTTACGGCAAAGAGGAAGATTACTCTATCTGCCGGAATATCCGGAGGAGTTTAAACCATTATGAGTGAAATAACGGTTGTTATACCAAATTACAACGGAATGAAATATCTGGCAGAGTGCATGACTTCTCTGTGCAGAGAGCAGCAAAATGCCCCCGGATATGAAGTGCTGATCATCGATAATGCTTCCGTGGACGGCAGCGTGGAATATCTGCAAAAGGAATGGTGTGGGGAAGGTGTGCGCCTGATATCTTTACCGGAAAACACCGGATTCTGTCATGCAGTGAATCTGGGGATACGGGAAGCGAAGACACCATATGTGATCCTTCTGAACAATGATACAAAGGCAGAAGCCGGTTTTGTAAGAGGCTTATATGATGCTATCCGCGAAAATGAAAAGATATTTTCCGTCAGTGCGAAGATGCTGATGTGGGACAGACCGGAGCTCATCGATGATGCCGGAGACCGTTACTGCGTGCTGGGATGGGCCTATTCCCGGGGGAAGGGACAACCGGCGGCGGATTATGATAAGTCTGTCCCGGTGTTTTCCGCCTGTGGCGGTGCCGCAATCTACAGACGATCCGTATTTGAAGAGATCGGTTATTTTGATGAAGAACATTTTGCCTACCTGGAAGATCTGGATATCGGCTACCGTGCCCGGATCTACGGCTATGAGAACCGGTATGAACCGAAGGCGGCTGTGCTGCATTATGGCAGTGCTTCCACGGGATCCAGATACAATCCCCGGAAAACGTTACTTGCGTCTGCCAACAGTATTTATGTGATCGGCAAGAATATGCCGCTTTTGCAGTGTATTCTGAACCTGCCGTTTTTTTTGCTTGGATTTGGCATAAAGTTTTTGTTTTTTTGTAAGAAAAGAATGGGAAAACTTTATCTGAAAGGACTGGCAGTTGGCCTGAGAAGATCGATGGGAACCACGGGAAGACAGCACAAAGTTCCCTTCCGGTGGCATCATCTGGGGAATTATGTGAAGATCCAGTGGCAGCTGTATTGCAATGTGTTTCGAATTCTTATGAAATCTTAAGAAATGGCTTCATAAATTCTTAAGTTGAGAAAAAAACATCGTTATTGTAGAATGAAATCGTTAAAAAGAAGCTTTTCAGACTTACAGATTGGGTGACCCATATGATAAAAGACAACCAGAAAGTCTTTAACAGGCTTCTTGTGATAATGGATGCGCTGATCACAGCCATATCCTTTGTCCTTGCCTATTATATCAAATTTTATATATTGAACGACGGTCCCGGAATCGGTGTCCTGCCTGTGCAGGAGTATTATAAGCTGCTTCCTTTTATTGTACCCGGTTATATGTTCCTATATTACCGGTGCAGCGTGTATTCCCCGAAGCGAACCGTCCGCCGCAGACATGAGATTTACAGCATTCTGCAGGCAAATACCATCGGCCTGGCGGCATTGATCATTATTCTGTATATGATCATCCGTGAGATCAACTTTTCGCGATCCGTCATGGCAATTTTTTATGTGCTGAATGTATTTCTGACTTCGGTATCCCGCATCATAATGAGAAAAGCGTTGCGGACACTCCGGAAAAGGGGATACAATCTGAAGCATATTTTGCTGGTGGGATATTCCAGAGCGGCAGAAGAGTATATTGACAGAATCTTAAGCAATCCCCAGTGGGGATATGTTGTATGCGGTATTCTGGATGAACACATTCCGGGAGGGACTACCTATAAGGGAGTGAAAGTCCTGGGAACGTTGGGGAATCTGGAGTATATTCTTCCGGAGAACAAGCTGGACGAGATCGCGATCACGCTTTCTCTGAAAGATTATGATTATCTGGAAGGTGTTGTGGATATCTGTGAGAAATCCGGCGTGCATACGAAATTCATCCCCGACTACAGCAGTCTGATCCCCAGCAGACCTTACACGGAGGATCTCATGGGACTTCCGGTGATCAATATTCGGTATGTGCCGCTGACCAACACCGGAAATATGATGATCAAGAGAGCCATGGATATTGTCGGCTCCCTGTTCGGCATCATCATTACGTCACCGATCATGCTGTTGTCGGCAATTCTGGTAAAATGTTCCAGTCCGGGACCTGTGATCTTCAAGCAGGAACGGGTAGGACTTCATAATAAATCATTTTATATGTACAAATTCCGCAGTATGGCAATGCAGACTGCAGCGGAGGAGAAAAAGGGCTGGACGGTGCGAAACGATCCCAGAGTCACCGGAATCGGCAAGATCTTAAGACGAACCAGCATTGATGAACTTCCGCAGCTGTTCAACATCCTGAAAGGAGATATGAGCCTGGTGGGACCGAGACCGGAGCGCCCTCAGTTCGTGGAAAAGTTCAAGGAAGAGATCCCGAGATATATGGTAAAACATCAGGTGAGGCCGGGCCTCACGGGATGGGCACAGGTCAACGGTCTGCGTGGTGATTCTTCCATCAAGAAGCGGATCGAGTATGATATTTATTACATTGAGAACTGGACCCTCGGGTTTGACATTAAGATCATTCTTATGACATTTTTTACAGGATTTATCAATAAAAATGCTTATTAACACAAGGAGAAGACAAGATGGCAACAAATTCTAACTACAATGGCGGCAATGGTCAGAGACCAGCCGGAAGCGGAAGAAGACCTTCCGGAAATGGACAGAGACCTGCGGGACAGCGACCTGCCGGATCGAGACCTGCCGGCAACAGTAACGGACAGAGGAGAGTATCTGCCAAGCAGCGTGCTGCCAAGAAGAGAAGAAAGGTTATCATCTTCGGTGTAGAGATTGCGGTTATCCTGATCATGGTAGCAGTATTGTATCTGGTAATGACCCACACAAATAATGAAGGCCCCAAGGTAACGGTATTAGAGACGGAAGAGCTTCGGATTCCGGAAGAAGTACAACAGGACGAAGCAATGAAGGGGTATATGAACATTGCACTGTTCGGTGTGGATGCAACGAAGGACAGCCAGCTGTACAAGGGCAGCCGAAGCGACAGTATTATGATCGCCAGCATCAATATGGATACCGGCGATATCAAACTGGTCAGTGTATATCGTGATACGTATCTGAACATCGGCACGGACTCCTATCAGAAGTGTAACGCGGCTTATTCCTATGGCGGAGCGGAGCAGGCAGTTAAGATGTTAAACATGAATCTGGATATGGATATTACGAACTTTGTAACCGTAGGCTATAAGGGACTGAGTGAAGTGATTGACGGTCTGGGCGGTGTCTATATCGATGTGGACTCCGAGGAGATCAAGCATATCAATAACTACCAGATCGGTATTGCAGAGGTCTTAAAATGTGACTACACACCGGTAACAGAGACCGGAGTACAGCTGCTAAACGGTCTGCAGGCGACGGCTTACTGCCGTATCCGTTATACCGCAGGTAATGATTTCAAGCGTGCCGCACGTCAGCGTGAAGTGATCCAGGCGATTGAAGATCAGGCGAAGAAGGCCGATTACGATACTCTGTCCAAGGTATTTAACAGTGCCATCGATGATGTTTACACCAGCCTGGATTCCAAGGATATTCTGGATCTGCTGGCTAACATCACAAAATATCGTATTGTGGACGAGGGAGGTTTCCCTGAAGAGACCATGCGTGCCACCGGTAACATCGGTGCAAAGGGAAGCAGTGTAGTACCTTTGGATCTGGAGAGCAATGTTGTATGGCTGCATCAGTTCCTGTTTGATGATGCGAACTACACTGTAACCGACAGCGTAAAGGAATACAGTAGAAAGATTGCATCCGATACGGCACCTTATCTGAATAAATAAGAAAAGGAATTGACGAGGGAGTCTTCCGGAGAGCACCGGAGCTCCCTCGTGTCATATGAAAAAGTCTTGTGTAACAGACGGGGATAAAGTATAATAGACCAGAGATTGGGAAAGTAAGGAGCGCTCTGCAATGGAGATCGATGTGATCATTCCCCTGTATAAACCGAGGAAAGAACTATTTACATTATTAGATAAGCTTGACAGCCAGAGCGTGCCGGTACATGAAGTGATCCTGCTGAACACCGGGGAAAAATATTTTGAGCAGCTGATCTATGGAACCAGATTTCTGGAGAAATATCAGAACATTAAGGTATATCATGTCTCCAAAAGAGAATTTGATCATGGCGGCACCAGACGTATGGGTGTGAAAAAATCTTCCGCAGATATTTTTGTCATGATGACCCAGGATGCCATGCCGGCAGATGACAATCTGATCGAACAACTGACGGAACCGCTGCGGGATCAGGTGGCGGTATCCTATGCAAGACAGCTGCCGAGAGAAGATTGTGCACCGGTGGAATGTTATACCAGGGAATTTAATTATCCGGCACAGTCACGGATCAAATCCGCAGAAGATCTTAAGACATTGGGGATCAAGACATTTTTCTGCTCCAATGTGTGTGCGGCATACCGACGGGAGATCTATGAGGAACTGGGTGGATTCGTAAAACATACCATATTTAATGAAGATATGATCTATGCGGCGAAAGCGGTGGAAGCGGGGTATGCGATCGCTTATGCGGCGGATGCCCGGGTGATTCATTCCCATAATTATACCAATGTACAGCAGTTCCAAAGGAATTTTGACCTGGGGGTATCCCAGGCAGAACATCCGGAAGTCTTCGCAGCATATCCTTCGGAGTCCGAGGGAAAACGAATGGTGAAAGATGTGACAGCATATTTGCGGAAAAATCATATGTCCGGCAAGTTGCTCCATTTTTATATACAATGTGCCTGTAAATATGCAGGTTATCTATTAGGTAAGAACTATCGCAGGCTCCCCGGAAAATGGGTCCTTGCTTTTACTTCCAACAAAGAATACTGGAAACAGAACAGAAAGGATGTATGACTATGTGTGGTATCGTAGGATATATTGGAACAGAACAGGCAGCACCGATCATTTTAGACGGTCTGTCCAAACTGGAATACCGTGGATATGATTCCGCGGGTATGGCTATTTTTGATGGTGAGAAGATCAACACCAAAAAGGCTGTCGGGAGACTTAAGGTTCTGGAAAACCTGACACACGGAGGCGAGTCTATGAAGGGAACCTCCGGTATCGGGCATACCCGTTGGGCAACCCACGGTGCTCCCAGTGATATCAATTCCCATCCCCATATGAATAACGCCGGTACCATTGCTGTAGTACATAACGGAATCATTGAGAACTATATTCCACTGAAGAAAAAGATGCAGGATAAGGGGTATCAGTTCATCTCTGAGACCGATACCGAGGTACTGGCGCATCTGTTAGACTACTATTATAAGGGAAATCCCCTGGAAGCGATCACTAAGGTATTGCATCGTGTAGAGGGCTCCTATGCGCTGGGTATCATGTTTGCCGATCAGCCTGATAAGATCTTCGCTGCCCGCAAAGACAGTCCTCTGATCGTAGGCAAGAGTGAGAGCGGCAGCTTTATCGCATCTGATGTTCCCGCAATTCTCAAATATACCAGAACCGTATATTATGTAGATAATCAGGAAGTGGTGGAACTGAAGGAAGACGGTCTTAGATTCTTCTCAGTGGACGAAGAAGAGATCACGAAAACCCCCGTGACCATCGACTGGGATGCCAATGCTGCGGAAAAGGGCGGCTATGAGCATTTCATGCTGAAAGAGATCTACGAACAGCCGAAGACGATCAACGATACCATTTCTCCCCGTATCAAGGATAATGATATCGTCATCGAAGAACTGAATATGAGCGATGAGGAGATTCAGGAGATCACAAAGATCCATATCGTGGCCTGCGGTTCCGCATATCACACCGGTGTTACCGCAAAATATGTCATTGAAGGTCTGGCAAGAATCCCGGTAGAGGTGGATGTGGCCAGCGAATTCCGTTATCGTGATCCCATCCTGCAGAAGGGCAATATGGTCATCGTCATCAGCCAGTCCGGTGAGACTGCGGATACGCTGGCAGCTCTGCGGGAATCCAAGGAAAAGGGCTTCAAGGTACTGGGTATTGTCAATGTCGTCGGCAGCTCCATCGCCAGAGAAGCGGACAGTGTTATGTACACCTGGGCAGGTCCCGAGATCGCCGTTGCAACGACCAAGGCTTACAGTGCACAGCTGACAGCACTTTACATGCTGGCTATGAAGTTCGCCAAGGTGCGTGGAACCATTGACCAGGAGAAGTTCCAGAGTATGCTGACAGATTTAAGATGTCTGCCGGATCAGATCGAGCTGCTTCTGGGCCAGAAGCAGAAGATCCAGCATTTCGCCAACCGTTATGTGGGAGCGAGAGACATCTTCTTCATCGGACGTGGTATCGACTATGCGATTTCCCTGGAGGGATCCCTGAAGTTAAAAGAGATCTCCTATATTCATTCCGAGGCTTATGCAGCCGGAGAACTGAAGCATGGCACCATTTCCCTGATCGAAGATGGCACCCTGGTAGTGGCTTTGGCAACCCAGCCGGCTCTGTTCCAGAAGACCATCAGTAATATGGTAGAGGTAAAGGCAAGAGGCGCTTTTGTCATGGCGGTTACCATCGAGGGCAACAAAGCCATCGAGAAGGCAGCGGATTATGTGGTATACATTCCCGAGACGAATCCGTACTTTACCAATTCCCTGGCAATCATTCCGTTGCAGCTGTTTGCTTACTATGTGGCAGTGGGACGTGGCTGTGATGTGGATAAGCCGAGAAACCTGGCAAAATCCGTTACGGTGGAATAACAAGAAAATTCCGGAGAGGTGAAAACTTCTTCGGTTTTTTTTGATCTTTCATAATTGCTTCAGAAAGTTATCACAATTCGGTCACATTTGGTGGATATACTATGTTCATAAGGTGAGAGGAAGAAATGGAAATAGTAAAAAATTTCTCACTTACAGATAGGATAGGAGGAAGCATTATGTACGAGAATGATAATTTTTCCGGTTATGAAACCGGAGATAAAAATACAACCGGTACATTCAGCGGAGTAAGCGCTGCGGGAAGTGCAAACGGTTACACCACATACCAGATGGGCGGAAGCACCGGTAGCAATACAGAACCTAAGAACCCCAAAAAGCATGGAGGTTATTTCCGGAAAGCTATGGTAAGTGTCAGTCTGGGACTTTTCTTCGGACTGTTTGCCGGCATCGGTTTCTATGCGGTACAGCAGGGTACCGGGATGCTTAAGACAGGTACGGATACCGCAGTGGTGGGTGAGGTTGCTTCCGAAGCTGCAACAGAGAGCAGCCAGAGTACACCACAGCTTGCGACCAACGTTACTTATGTAGAGTCTGATGTATCTGATGTGGTGGAGAAGGTCATGCCTGCCATGGTATTGATTGTGAATAACTTTACTGAGACAGCTAATGTCTTCGGCCAGCAGTATACACAGGAAGAAGCGGCCAGCGGTTCCGGTATTATTGTAGGCAAGACGGATGATGAGCTGCTGATCGTATCTAACAACCACGTAGTAGAGAGCGCAGATACGCTGACTGTTACTTTTATCGACGGCAGTGAAGCACAGGCACAAGTCAAAGGACTGGATTCCGATATGGATCTGGCAGTGATCGCAGTATCTTTAAATGATCTGAGCGATGATACCAAGAATGCCATTACCGTTGCTACTTTGGGCAGCAGTGATGACCTGAAGCTTGGTGAGCCGGTAATTGCCATTGGTAATGCTCTTGGATATGGTCAGTCCGTTACCAACGGTATCGTAAGTGCCCTAAATCGTGAGATCACTCTGGAGAACGGCTCTACCGGTACTTTCATCCAGACCAACGCAGCCATCAACCCCGGTAACTCCGGCGGTGCACTGCTGAACATGAATGGTGAGGTTATCGGTATCAACTCCAACAAGATCGGTGGTACTGCCGTAGAAGGTATGGGATATGCTATCCCGATTACTTCGGCAAGCCCTATCATTGCAGATCTGATGGAGCGTCAGACCAGAACCAAGGTAGCTGAGGATGAAGTCGGTTACATCGGTATCTCTCTGAAGGAAGTAACTTCCCAGATCTCTCAGATGTATAACATGCCGGAAGGCATCTATGTAGTATCCGTAGAGGAAGGCAGTGCAGCAGCGAATGCCGGTATCATGAAAGGTGATATCATTACCAAATTCGATGGCAGCAGCATCTCGTCCTACTCTGATCTTCAGAAGATGTTACAGTACTATGCAGCCGGTGATTCCGTAACCATAACGGTACAGAGACCTCAGAACGGTGAATATGTGTCTGTCGAACTGAATCTCACACTGGGCAGCAGACCAGCAGATAAAAAATAAATATAGCGGTTCCCAATATTGAATATTGGAAAGACAGAAAACCCCCGGAAGATCGTCTGAATCTCCCGGGGATTTTGTTTAGAAAAACTTCACTTGTAGCAGTCATTCGAATTAGATATAATAAGCGTAGGCATGAGCAGTGCAAGGATCGTGGATTACGAAAACCGACTGCTTGCAGGCGGGATTACGTAAGACACGATACGTGTAGGGCGAAGCCCGGATATCGAGGTAGCACGAAGTGATACCGAGATAAGCACTGCGAGAAGAAAGCATCAAGGAATAGCGGATTACGAAAACCGACTGCTGGCAGTTGCGATTACGTAAGACGCAAATTCTATTATATAAAGAGGAGAATAACATGACAGATAATTACAATGATGATTATAGAGAAGTAATCCCTGAGGAAGAGAAAACAGAGACCACTCTGAACGAAAATCGGGATAACGAAAAAAATAGCGAGAACACACAGGTAGCGGATACTGCGGGTGAAAATTCCGCGGAGAAAAAGACAGAGGACAAAAAGGACAGCAGCGAGTACGAGGATGTCTGCTTCATCTGCCGAAGACCGGAGAGCAAAGCCGGCAGAATGTTCAAGCTGCCTAATCATATCTGTATCTGCGATGACTGCATGCACAAAACTATGGAGACCGTGAGCCAGTTCGACTACCAGGGCATGCTGAACAATCCTAATGATTTCAACCAGTTTAACGGACAGAACGGATTCCCCAACATCAGCTTTGTGAATCTGGCAGATCTTCAGGGAGACGGCGGCATTCCCAACAAGCAGAAACTCAAGAAGAAAAAGAAAGCCGAAGGTCCCAAACCTGTATTCAACATCAAAGATATTCCGGCACCTCATAAGATCAAGGCAAGCCTGGATGAATATGTAGTGGGACAGGAAAAAGCCAAAAAAGTCATTTCGGTAGCGGTATACAATCATTATAAGAGAGTGGCTACCGATACCATGGATGAGATTGAGATCGAGAAGTCCAATATCCTTATGATCGGTCCCACCGGTTCCGGTAAGACTTATTTAGTTAAAACACTGGCGAAACTGCTGGATGTGCCTCTGGCGATCGCCGATGCTACGTCATTGACGGAGGCCGGATATATCGGTGATGATATCGAGAGTGTAGTATCCAAGCTGCTGGCAGCCGCCGGTAACGATGTAGAGAAAGCGGAGAAAGGTATTATTTTCATTGATGAGATCGACAAGATCGCCAAGAAGAAAAATACCAATTCCCGGGATGTCAGCGGTGAAAGTGTACAGCAGGGCATGCTGAAATTATTGGAGGGTGCCGAGGTGGAAGTACCGGTCGGTGCCAATAGCAAAAATGCCATGGTGCCCCTGGCTACGGTGAACACCCGCAATATCCTGTTTATCTGTGGCGGTGCATTCCCGGATCTGGATGAGATCATCAAGGAGCGCCTGACCAAGACCGCATCCATCGGTTTTAATTCCGAACTAAAGGACAAATACGATAAAGATACCGATATCTTATCTAAGGTGACCGTAGAGGATATCCGTAAGTTCGGCATGATCCCGGAGTTCATCGGTCGACTGCCTATCATCTGCACGTTGCAGGGACTGAGCAAGGAGATGCTGGTGAAGATTCTGAAGGAGCCGAAGAATGCCATCCTGAAACAGTACCAAAAGCTCCTGGAACTCGATGAAGTGAAACTGGAGTTCACGGACGATGCCCTGGATGCCATCGCCGAAAAGGCCATGAAACGTGACACCGGCGCCAGAGCCCTGCGTTCCATTATTGAGGATTTCATGCTTGATATCATGTACGAGATCCCGAAGGATGACAACATTGGAAGAGTCACTATTACCAGAGAGTATATCGAAGGAACCGGCGGTCCCATCATTGATATCCGCAGCAATGAAATTCTGGAACAGGTGGAGAACCTGAAGCAGATTCCGGTGGAAGAGAAATAAATTGAGAGTTAAATGAATAGTTGCTTTAAAATCCACGCAGAAAGGACTGCCC
>ENA-UONX01002550-UONX01002550.1-human-gut-metagenome-genome-assembly--contig:-P74old-NODE-2550-length-12733-cov-6.881369_pt1 | contig 12733 bp, 10 predicted proteins | sample MGYA00242466_ERZ724013 | MGnify/ENA metagenome assembly ERZ724013 | reverse complement strand
TAATAATGACAATGAGACAACAAAAATTGATTATTAGACAGTTGTCCTTTTTTCAGAGAAAGGGTGGAAATTGTATGCAACATGCAGAAAAAGAAGAAAAAAAGCCGTCTTTTCTAAAACGGCACTTCAATGCGATTGCAACGGGATGCATCGTATTGATTCCAACGATTTATACGACACTGTTCCTCGGTTCTATGTGGGATCCCTATGGCAATGTCGATCAGTTACCGGTCGCCGTAGTCAATCAGGATCAGTCAGTTACCTTCCAAGAGCAAACACTCTCCATCGGCGACGATTTGGTGGAAAACCTGAAAGACAACGACAGTCTGGATTTCTGCTTTGTCGATGCCAAAGCCGCACAGGATGGTCTGGAAAACGGAACATATTATATGGCAATTACGATTCCGGAGGACACATCCGCCAATGCAGCAACGGTATTGGATGATACGCCGAAAAACGTGAATCTCTACTATAAAACGAATCCGGGTACCAACTACATTGCCTCCAAAATGAGCGAAACGGCAATGCAGAAGCTCAAGGCAGAAGTCTCCAGTACCATTACAGAGGCATACACTGAAACCCTGTTTGATCAAATCGGTACAGCGGGAGACGGCATGCAGGATGCCGCAGATGGTGCAAAGGAAATCCAGGACGGTGCAACCGAATTAAAAGACGGCAGCGTGACGTTAAGCGACAACTTAAAGCTTCTCGCAGAAAGTACGCTGACCTTAGAAGAAGGCTTTGGAACACTCTCCGATGGATTAACCGCCTATACGGATGGTGTTTCACAGGTCGATGACGGTGCAAAACAACTCCAAAATGGCATGCAGCAGTTACAGGACGGCGTTTCTCCATTGACAGACGGTGCCGGACAGTTACAAGATGGTGCCACACAATTACAGAACGGGGTTGACACCTACACCGCAGGCGTTGCAAGTGCCTATGACGGTGCACAAACCCTCTCAGACGGCAGCCAGCAGCTTTCCGCCGGTTCACAGAATTTGCAGGATGGTGCATTACAGCTTTACTACGGCAGCAAACAGCTCGAAGACGGATTGTCACAGCTGTCCAGTTCCCTTTCCGCAAGCTGCAACGAGGAAACCGCTGCACAAATGCAAACCCTGCGTGCCGGTCTGACACAATTACAAACGGGAATTGATACGCTGAAAACCTCCGTCTCCGACAGCAGCACAGCAACCACAGAAGCCATGCAGGCTGTCGCCGGTGACTTACAGACATTGGGCAGCGGTCTTGCTTCCCTGCAATCCGCACAGGAAGCAATTCTGAATACAGAAGCTTTTCAAAACATGGACGCCGCCAGTCAGCAAGAACTGCTTAACTGTTTCGCCGAACCAATGAGCAGCCTTTCCAGTGCAGCAACGCAGCTGCAAACAGATGTGACTACACTAGCAGCAGCATTAGAGCCATCGGCACAGCTGCCAGATGCGGTCAATCAGTTAGCAGATGGTGCGGATCAGGCTCTGCCAGCAGCCGATCAAGCCATTGCCTCCCTATCCGGCGGATTACAAGCGGTTCAGAGTGCTGTAGATGACCAGCTTCTGCCGGGGGCGGCGGCTTTGACAAACGGCACAGTTTCCCTGTCCGATGGTTCTTCCGACTTGGCAGATGGCATGCAAACGGCTGCTGCCGGTGCCAATGCCTTGTCAGACGGCTTGAGCACCCTGCAAAGCAACAGCAGCAGCTTGCAGAGCGGTGCAGCGGCTTTGCAAGGCGGCATTTCCACACTGGTGGAAAAGATGCCGACACTGACCGTCGCTGTCAACCAGCTGCAAAGTGGTGCGGAGACCCTTGCCGACGGAACTGGACAGCTGACCGCACAAAATGATACGCTGCTCTCCGGTGCAAAGAAATTACAGGACGGAGCGTCTGCGTTGCAGGATGGAGCGGTACAGCTTGCCGATGGTTCTGCCACACTAAAGGATGGCTTGGTCACGCTGACAGACGGTTCTGCTACCCTTTGGACGGCATTGCAGGATGGTGCCGCAGAAGTCAGCAGTATCAATAGCACCGATGCAACCTATGAAATGTTCGCTTCTCCAGTAGACGCAGAAGAAACCTATGTAAGCCATGTGGAAAACAACGGGCACGCCATGGCAGCATACATGATGGCAGTGGGTCTTTGGGTTGCCTGCCTCGCTTACTGCATCATGTTCAACCCATACGAAACACCGCTGAAGGGTAAAAATGCCCTCCACGCATGGGGCAGACAACTGCCGGTTCTGCTGCTGGTTGCGTGGGCACAGGCAATCGGCATGGTTTTCTTCCTCCACCTGTTCAACGGCTTTGCACCGCAGAATGTCCTGCAAACCATTCTGGTGGCTGGCGTTTCCTCTATGGCATACATGGCCATTGTCTTCTGCCTGAATATGTACTGCGGAAAAATCGGCAGCTTTATCCTGCTGGTATTCATGGTGCTCCAGCTCAGCGGCTGTGCCGGCACCTATCCATCCGAGCTGTCAACGAAGTTCTTCCAGATCATCAAGCCGTTTATGCCGTTTACCTATACGGTAGAAGGCTTCCGCAGCTCCATTGCGACCGGCAATGACATCACAAGTACCTATGTTGTCATGATTGCTCTCACTGTCCTCTTCACACTGCTGATGATTCCGGCTTATCAGCGGAAATGGAAACACGGTCAGACACAGGCTGCACTGTCAGAAGGAACAGAAACCAAAGCAGTTTCCAGAAAGAAGGAAGCCGTTTCCCAGTAACAACCCGATACAGAGAAAAACAAAAACAGCAGGCGGTAATCGTTACCGCCTGCTGCCATATGCAAATAAAAAACCATCGTTTTACGGGTTGACAACTATGATTTCTTTTGTTATGATTTTGAAATAGGGGGCTGCCCCGACTATGACACGCACAAAATACGATTTGAACGGAAGTGCAACGAAAATGCATGCTGCCGCCGCCAACCACAAACCTTGTGACAGATAAAATCTGTCCATCGAACGTACATATTTTAATGAAAATTGCTGCCATGCAGCAGAAAGAAGGCATCTCCTATGCAAAAAACGATTCCTGCGGCTTCTTCGAGACAGGAACGCCGTGTCCGCCGTACCCGGGCAATGATTCTCAGTGGATTTGTACAGCTTATGCAGCAAAAACCTGTCAAAGATATTTCCGTACGGGAACTTGCCGACCTGGTGGATATCAATCGCTCCACCTTCTACCTGCACTATACGGATATTTATGACCTGCTGGAACAGACTGAAAACAACCTAATGGAACAGTTTCTTCCTATTATTGACAACCATCAGCAAAACACATTCTCTGAAAAACTCGAACAATTTTTCACAGTCTTATCTGAAAACCAACCACTCTGCCGTGCACTGATGAGCCCGAACGGCGATATTGCATTTGTAAGGAAACTGGAAAACCTAATTGCCGAAAACGGCACCAAAGCCCTCCGCATGATCTCCGATGAAGAGGAGCTGGATGCACAGGATTTAAAATATGTCACAAGCTTCTTTCTCTCCGGCTGCGTCGGGATGATCGATATCTGGCTGCAAAACAACTGTAAACAGACTGCCCATCACATGGCAACCCTTTCCATGAATCTGCTCCGTACCGGTGTCCAGAGCATTACCAAACAACAACTGCAATAATTTGTGCAATCTGCTATCTTTCCACGCTGTATTTTCGTCAATTTTTTTCAGAATCTGCAATTGCATTTTATCACAAGCTGTGCTATAATAAAGGTTAGTCATGATGTCATAAAACCCGATGGCATCCGCATATGGTCGTTCCATTTGCAAGAAAGCGGTACCGTGTCACTTCCGCTTTTCGCTGACAAACCCACTCGCATATGCAGAAAATTTTGAAGTTACAGCAGGAGGTAACAAACTATGCCAAATATTAAATCCGCTAAGAAGAGAGTTCGTGTCAATGCAACAAAGGCTGCTGCCAACAAGGCAAGAAAGTCTAACCTGAAAACCATGATCAAGAAGGCTGATCTGGCTTGTGCAGAAAACGCTGCTGATAAGGAAACCGCAATTCGTGTTGCCATCAAGAAGGTAGACCAGGCTTGTGCAAAGGGTCTGCTGCATAAAAATGCAGCTGCCAGAAAGAAGTCTCAGCTGACAAAGAAGCTCAACGCTTCCGACTAAGACACGTTTTCCCGAAAACGGGGCAATTTTGCTGCAAACCGCATGTTGTTGAGACATGCGGTTTTTTGTTTATTCGAACCTGTTTTCTATCTTCTGCGGCTTCCTGTCGTTTGCAATTTCTGCGGTTTTATGGTATGATAAGAGACATGGCATTCTATTGTAATTACCGTCTTGCATACGATTTTAACAGCGTTCTGCAAACAGAAAGCGTATCCGAATATTGCTGATAATAGGCATATCGTGCCGCAGCAGTCTGCGGAATCTCCTGCTCTTCCACCAAAAATTGCATGGCAAACTGGAACAGCAAATCTAAATTGCCAACATTCATACAGTGAATCTCTTTTCGATTTTTCAGTGCCTGTTTCAGCGTATAGGCAGTTCCGCCCTCCGACTTGCAGATCATGCAGATCAAACGGGAACTGTGCTCGACCATATAATCATTCCGACGCAAAAAACTGTGTCTGCCCTGCATCGGAATCGTAACCAATGCATCTGCCTGTTTCACATACCGCATCATCTCCTCTTTTCCGCTTCGGCGATTTTCCAAATAGTGCAGACAGGGTTCTACTGCGATCAAATGCATGGGCAAATTGCCATGCTGCTTTCGATAGAGCAAATACTCGGCTGCCCAGAGATCTACCCCCTCTGCCAGTCCGTCCAGAAAATAGCGAAAGCCATCCTGCAACGCTATTTCAATACAGCCAGCAAGCAATGTTTTCAATATATCCACCATTGAAAATCCCATCAATACTTCTTGTGAAAAAGCATCCGATCGGTGTCCGCTGAAACAGACTGTCTGTTTGAGTGATTTTAAAAAAGTGGTATCCTGCGGATACCCATCTGTCAAAATAAATTCAACTGGCTGCTGCAAAAAAAGACCTCCTATCTCATCAAAACATCCATATCGAAAAGTTGGCAATTCCTGCGTGTAGACAGATTGCACATTCTATGGTACAATAGAAAAAAATAAAAATGTTCATTTCCTATTATACTCCTTTTGGGATAAAAGAACAAGAGATTTTTTGGAAGCCGCACAAATTTTGTGCTGAAAGAAGGAATCAACTATGAAACAATCATCCGTATTACACCGTGCCTGGGCAGAGATTGACCTATCCGCACTGGAACATAACGTTCGCTGTATTCAAGAAATTTTGCCGGAACAAACTGACTTTATGGCAGTTGTCAAGGCAGATGCCTATGGACACGGGGATGAGGAAATCTGCACCGCCCTGCATCAGATGGGGATTCACTGGTTTGCTGTCTCCAATCTGGAAGAGGCACTGGCAGTACGGCAATACTGTCCGGACAGTGAGATCTTCATTCTGGGCTATACACCGCCGGAACTCGCAAAGGAATTAACAGCAAACAAGATCATACAGGGTTTCATGTCCGCAGAATATGCCCATGCACTGGCTGCCAATGCTGGCAATACACCGGTTCGCTGCCATATCAAACTGGATACCGGCATGGGACGGATTGGTTTCCGAAGCAATGACCCACAGGTCTGCGTAGAAGAAATTCTGCCGCTGTTCTCTCTGCCACAGCTGAAAATAGAGGGGCTGTACACCCATTTTGCCGTGGCAGACTGTCCGAACGATGCAGAGAATACCGCTTATACGGATGAACAGGAAAGACGCATTTTGGCAGTCTATGACCTGCTCGCAGAAAACGGACACAAGCTGCCGCACCTGCACTTTATGAACAGTGCTGCAACTGTTTATCGTCCAAATCCTCGCTGTACTCTGGCAAGAGTCGGCATTATTCTGTACGGTCTGCTGCCGAATTATCCCGTTCCGGTTCCGCTGCCGCTGAAACCAGTGATGACACTAAAATCTGTTATTTCACATATCAAGGAAGCGGAGAAAGGCGATTGTATCAGCTATGGCAGAACCTACACCATTCCCCACACCAGCCGAATTGCCACTGTTACGATCGGCTATGCAGACGGCTATGCCCGGCTGCTTTCCAACAAAGCGTATGCACTGGTACATGGCGTTGCCTGTCCGATTGTCGGGCGAGTCTGCATGGATCAGCTCATGCTGGATATTTCCGAGGTGAAGGAATCGGTACAGCCGGGAGATGAGGTCACGATGTTTGGTACAGAAGGCAATACCACCATTACAGCAGACGAACTGGCGGCATTCTATGGAACGATTGGATATGAAGTTGTCTGCGGCATTTCCAAGCGAGTGCCGAGAGTTATTGTAAATAAGCAAATAAAATAACATGTGTTCGACGGCATGGATTCTATTGATACCAACGGCGAAAATGCTTTGCGATTCGCCAACAGATCCGTCTTTGTTCATCCCACACATGCTATTATCTCATCCCATTATCCGCATCGGCTCTCCCTGATTAGCCTTGCCCTGAAAGGAGATTTTTTGTGAGTGAAATCAAATTGCAGCAGAAAGCTGCTTATACCCTCGGCATTGACGTTGGCTCTACCACTGTCAAAACCGTTATCTTAGATGCAGAACACCATGTCCTGCACAGTACCTACCAACGGCATTTCTCCAAAGTCAAAGAAGCCGTTGCAGAACAGCTCCAAGCCATTATCCAGGAACATCCGGCAACGCTGTTCTCCGTCCATATGACCGGTTCAGCAGGTCTGGGACTGGCAACTGCCGCAAAAATTCCCTTTGTACAAGAAGTCCATGCTGCCTTTCTTGCCGTCAAGGAACGCTATCCGCAGGCAGATGCCGTCATTGAACTGGGCGGTGAAGATGCAAAAATGATCTTCCTGACCGGCGGCATTGAACAGCGAATGAATGGTTCCTGTGCCGGCGGTACAGGGGCATTTATTGACCAGATGGCAACCCTGCTGGATGTATCTGTGGATGAACTCGACCGCATGGCACTGAAAGCCGACCGCACCTACCCAATCGCTGCACGCTGCGGCGTATTTGCAAAATCCGATATTCAGCCGCTGCTGAACCAAGGGGCAAAACGGGAAAATGTGGCTGCCAGCATTTATCAGGCAGTAGTGGATCAGACGGTTTCCGGTTTGGCACAGGGACGTAAAATCGAAGGACACGTCCTCTTCCTCGGTGGACCGCTTTCGTTCCTGCAAGGACTCCGCAACGCCTTTATGCGAACCTTACATCTCGATGCAGACCATGCCATTTTTCCAGTGGATGGCAGAACCTTTGTTGCCTACGGCTGTGCCCTTGCGGCAGAGAGCAGCTGTGAAAAACCACTCACTGGGGAAGCCCTGCTGAAACAAATCCAAGCCGCAGAAACCAATCACACTGTCGCTGCAGAAAAACCCCTATTCGGCTATCAAGAGGAATATGACCGTTTTCGGGAACGGCATGCAAAAAATGATGTACAGCATGGGGATTTGCATACCTATCAGGGAAAAGCCTACCTCGGTGTGGATGCCGGTTCGACAACCACAAAAGTGGCTCTCATCGGCGAAGACAATACCCTGCTCTATTCGTTTTATGAAACCAATAAGGGTCAGCCGCTGGAATGTGTCAAGCGTGCACTGGAAACCCTCTATCAGAGAAAGCATCCGAATCTGGAAATCTGTGGCAGTGCCGTCACCGGTTACGGAGAAGAAATGCTGAAAGCGGGTCTGGGCATTGATTTTGGAATCGTGGAAACGGTAGCACATTTTCGGGCAGCAGAATTTTTCTGTCCAGAGGTAGACTTTATCATTGATATCGGCGGACAGGACATCAAGTGTTTCCAAATTAAAAACAAGGCGATTGACAGCATTATGCTGAACGAAGCCTGCTCCTCTGGCTGTGGTTCATTCATTCAGGCGTTTGCCAATGCACTGGGCTATGATGTAGCAGAATTTGCAAAGCTTGGTCTATTTGCAGAACGACCGGTCGACCTGGGCTCTCGCTGTACCGTCTTCATGAACAGCAGTGTCAAGCAGGCACAAAAGGACGGTGCAACCGTTGCAGATATTTCTGCCGGTCTGTCCGGTTCTATTGTCAAAAATGCCATTTATAAAGTCATCCGTGCCCGTTCTCCGGAGGAACTCGGCAAGCACATTGTCGTACAGGGCGGTACCTTCCTGAATGATGCCGTTCTGCGGTGCTTTGAACGGGAACTGGGACGGGAAGTGATTCGTCCTGCTATCTCTGGTCTGATGGGAGCATTCGGTGCTGCTATTTATGCAAAGGAGCACACCAGCGGCAAGAGTTCCCTGCTCTCCCTGATGGATCTGCACACCCTGACTTACCGTACACAAAATACCACCTGCAATGGCTGTACGGCACATTGCAGCCTGCAAATTCTGCGGTTCTCCAACGGCAAACGATTCATTGCCGGCAACCGCTGTGAACGAGGGGCAGGCATCTCTAAAAAAGAACAGATCCCGAATCTGGTGGACTGGAAATATGAAACCCTGCGTGCCCTGACAGACCGCCAGCCCGAACAACACAAGGCAACGGTTGGGCTGCCAATGGCACTGCACTATTATGACCAATTACCGCTATGGTACACATTCTTTACAGAGTTGGGATTTGCCGTGAAACTCTCTGAGGAAAGTACGCGAAAGACCTACTACAAGGGACAGAGCACCATTCCCTCCGATACCGTTTGCTATCCGGCAAAGCTGGCACATGGACATATGGAAAGTCTGCTGGAACAGAAGGTCGATTTCATCTTCTATCCCTGTATGACCTATAACATAGATGAAGGGGATTCCGATAACCACTTTAACTGTCCGGTCGTTGCCTATTATCCGGAACTGCTGCTGGCGAATAATGAGAAACTGAACGAACAGAACTTCTTACATCCATTCTTAGATTTGAACCGCCGAAAACACGTGGTAACGGTCTTACATGCCTGTCTTTCCGACTATGTCACAAAAAAGGAAATTGCAGCCGCATTGGAGCGGGGCTTTACCGCATTAGAAAACTATCATACACAAATTGCACAAACGGCACAGGAGATTGTCCGGCAGGCTCGGGCGGCTGGAAAAACCATCGTTGTGCTGGCAGGCAGACCCTATCACATTGATCCGGAAATCAACCATGGTATTCACAAGCTGATCAGCAGTCTGGGCATGGCAGTGATTACAGAAGATAGCATTGCTGGACTGGCACAGACGCCGGAATTACAGGCATTGAACCAGTGGACCTATCATTCGAGAATGTACCGTGCGGCACAGTATGTGACGACACAGCCTGATTTTCAACTGGTGCAACTGGTTTCCTTTGGCTGCGGCATTGATGCGATTACCACGGATGAGGTACGGCGAATTTTGGAGCAGGGCGGCAAGCTGTATACACAACTGAAAATTGATGAGATCAGCAATTTGGGGGCTGCTAAAATTCGCTTGAGAAGCTTAAAGGCAGCGATTGGTGCAGATGTGTCGAACCCGCAAGCAGAAAAGCCTGTTGCAAAAGAAGAAAAAGAACCGATTTCCGTATAAGAAAAGAAGAACAAAACACGCCGCAGGCAACTGCGGTCAAGCTGGCTCAGCTTGGCGGAAGGGTGCAGGGGAACAAGCTGTTCCCCTGCAAAGGGAACGAGTTGAAGTCCGTAAAGGAACGAGAAACAAGACACCGCTGTCCGCCATTCTAAAAACAAACCAGCATCAACAAGCAAAATTTAGAGTAAAAAGGTTGCAAGTTCGTACAACGTACTATGGCGGACAGCGGACACAGGTGAACAGCGTAGCGGATTCGCCGGACGGTCTGAAAAAGGATTCCCTAGGAAGTTATTCCCACAAGTTTCTAAATAAAACGGTCTGCCCTCTGCCTGTGTGCGTTTTCCTTGTACGAACTCACTTTTTTCATAAAATTTGCCCTTCCCTTTTGTCCCTTCGGGACATTTCCCCGCACTGCGAGGAAATCACCCAACAGTATTTTTGAAAAACTGCTGCACCGAAAAACGTTTTATTTCGCCGTTCGGCGGAGAAACCATCGATAGAATTTTCATTCGCCGTTTTTAATAGGAGTTGTCTATGAACTATCAGCAATTTACACCTGAAATGCGAAAAACGCATACCATATTAGTCCCCAATATGCTGCCGATTCACTTTCGGCTTTTAATCTCTATCTTTGAACAGTACGGCTATCATATGGAACTGCTGGAGTCTACCTCCCGTACCGTTGTGGAAGAGGGGCTGAAAAACGTCCACAACGACACCTGTTATCCGGCACTGCTTGTCGTCGGACAGTTTATGGAGGCACTCAAAAGCGGCAAATATGACCCTGACAAAACCGCTCTGCTCATCACGCAGACCGGCGGCGGATGCCGGGCTTCCAACTATATTCATCTGCTGCGAAAGTGCATGGCAAAGCAATTTCCACAGGTACCAGTCATTTCTTTGAACTTTGCCGGTCTGGAAAAGGCAAGCGGCTTTCAGCTGACCTTGCCGCTCTGTCTCAAGTTGGTATATGGCGTTCTGTATGCCGACCTGCTGATGACTTTGTACAACCAGTGCCGCCCCTATGAACTGAACGAGGGGGAATCGCAGCAGGTGCTGGATCTTTGGCAGGAAAAGCTGGAAAAGCTATTCCAGACCAATCACTACCGCAGTACAAAGAAGTGGTATACTGCCATGTTAGAGGACTTTGCAGCCATTCCCCGCAGTCAGAAACCAAAAATGAAAGTGGGCATCATCGGCGAAATCTATGTCAAGTACTCTCCGCTTGCCAACAACCATCTGGAGGATTTCCTGTTACAGGAGGGTTGCGAACCGGTTGTGCCAACGTTGATGTCATTTGTATTATACTGTGCTGCCAACTCGGAAAACAATGCAAAACTATATCAATACCGCAATCTGCATACCACGCTATTCGGCATTGGTTACAAATTCCTGCACGGCAAACAGATGGAAACCATCCGCTGCATGGAGGAACATGGTGTCTTTACGCCGATGCATAACTTTGAAGAGCTGCGGAAAGCGGCGGACAAGTACACCAATCAGGGCATTTGCATGGGAGAAGGCTGGATGATTACGGCTGAGATGGCGGTGCTCGTGGAACATGGTATCAAAAATATCATCTGTACACAGCCGTTCGGCTGCCTGCCGAATCACATTGTGGCAAAGGGGATGTCACGAACGATCAAACAGGCATATCCAGATGCCAATATTGTTGCCATTGACTATGACCCCGGTGCGACCAAGGTCAATCAGGAAAACCGAATTAAGCTCATGCTGGCATCGGCGGCAGCGGAAAAATAAGATGGAGAAAATTCGAACGGAAATCATGGATATCATCGAATTGATTAAAGAAAAGTACGGAGATCGTTGTCAACTTCGTTCTCCCCTGACAAAAAAGCAATATGAAAAAGCAAAGAAACAGCTGCCCGCTGAACTTTGCGAAATATTAAGGGTCAGTAATGGAATAGATGAAACGATGAAAGACCCGAATACAAATCAAACAATGGTTATTGATTCTATTATCTATACGTTGGCTGCAATTAAAAATGAAACGGAACACTATAGAAGTGAATTCGGTGGAAATGGCTTTGTATTTGCAGGCAACGGTGCAGGCGATTTTTATGTGCTCAAGCCGGATGGCAGTATCGCTTTATATGAATATTTCTATCTATCAGAATCGTATGAAGCGGATTCTTTATGGGATTTCTTCCAAACTCCCACTTTACAGAGCTAAGAGAAATCAAAATGGATATCGGAGGGCAACATGATATGGATGATAAGGCGATTCAATTTGTTAATTCATTGATAGGAAAGAAACTGGTTCATTTTTGTTGTGAAGTTGAAATACTCGATTTCAGTTTTGACCCGCTTGCTCTTCATGCCATGGGATGTTCAAGAGTGATAAAAAACAATGACATTCTTGTAACGACTCTGGACTATCAATCATGGGATCAAATGGAGAGCACCAATAATGATGAATGGTTCAATATGAAAAGGTTCCATTCTGAAATCGTAGGCGGTACTGTAACTTCTGTTGCAATCAACTCGTGGCATGATCTGCACATCGAATTAGACAATGGTGTTACAATTGAATGCCTGATTGCAAATGCTTATCCACATTTTGAGGAAGAGTTTGAGCAATGGGTACTATTTGAACCTACTGAACCTACTAAGGAACACAGCGGAACGCTCTTGGCAGTTTACAATAAGCATGTGGAGTTCCGGAACAGATCTGTGTTACACTCTGATATGTAGAATAAAGATAACCAACAAAAAGCCTGAGAACCCAAAAAGTTCTCAGGCTTTTTCTCTTTGTTTCACGTGAAACGGAAAGAATCGTTTCAATTTTTTATTTTGTCAATGGCAAGCCATCCTTATCCGTAAAATTTCCGTTTTTAATCTGTACAATGTCATAAATTGTTCCAATCCAACAAAGTCCTATTGTAAGCAAGTAAACAACACCACTGGTTGTTTTTCCAACATAAAAGCGGTTCAATCCCCCAATCCCCAAAAATCCAAGACACGCTAAAAACATTGCCATCCCCTTGCTTTTTTGGCTGCTTTTCTGTTTTCTTTCTACACGTCCTGTTTGCACATTCTGTTCATTACTAACATTGTTTACAATTGTAATGTTTGGAATCTGTATCGAGGGCGTTTCTTTTTTCTCTGGAATCCATCCACAATAAGGACATCTTTCTCCCTCAAAATTTGCTCCACATTTCAAGCAATCCATTTTTCACATACTCCTTTT
>ENA-UONX01002544-UONX01002544.1-human-gut-metagenome-genome-assembly--contig:-P74old-NODE-2544-length-12757-cov-4.392064_pt1 | contig 12757 bp, 13 predicted proteins | sample MGYA00242466_ERZ724013 | MGnify/ENA metagenome assembly ERZ724013 | reverse complement strand
ACAAGTGGGTTTTCTAAAATAGGGGGATGTTGAATAGCGGGTAAAAATTGTTCTAAAAAGACTTTCTGTGTAATCAGAACACTGGAAACATTTGAACAAGGTGAAAAGCACCAGTTGTTTTTTTCATATAAGGCAGGTTCCACATAGAGAGGGCAGCTTTTTTGCGTGTCAAACAGCAGTCCCAATGGGGAAAGCGTATATGGCAGACAGTGTAGTAGTGTACAGCAGGCAGTGGTCATATCTTCTGAAATAACTGGTGTGGTTGTTTCTTCTGTGTGTAGGTACAGGGCATAGCCGGTTTTCTGTGGAATGGCACTGCAAACTGGAACAGTTGCTTCCAGTTTGGACTTTTTTAGAAGTGCTAGCCATTGAGTACGGGTTTGGTAGGCGGCATGACAGTAACGGATAAACTGGATATCCATTCGCATAAGGAAAGAATAAATTTGCAGGGCAGTAGAATTCATGTTGTACATTCCCTCTTTTCCACAGGACAGACCATATCAGCATAGTAGCGGATAAAGTGTTTTGGTGTGAGTCCGGTAAATTCCTTGCATTCCCGCTGAAAATGTGCCTGATCTGCATAGTTTAGTGTTGTGATGAAATTGGAGATGGTTTCCGAGGTATTCGCTTGCTCCATCATTGTGTGCAGTGCAGATTGAAAACGGGTAATGCGAGCAAACATTTTTGGAGAATAGCCAAGTGCATCGGAAAACATTCTGGTTAGATGCCGTTCAGAATAGCAGATTTTTTCTGCGATTTCACTGATTTCCATTTCACCTTTAGAGTTTCCAAGCAGATATAGTATAGACTGAATGGTTTCATTTACGGTAAAGGACGTGGGTTCGTATTGCGCAAGATAAGATTGCAAAATGGCAATGCGTGTTTCGAGTGTATCAACAGAAAACAACTGTTTCAATAATGTACAAACATCCGGTGAAAGCTGTGGAACAAAAGTTTCGGTATCGGTAATTTCTCGGATAGAAACTGGTTCGTTTGGAAAGAACATGCCAGGCTTCATGCGAATTCCGAAGTAAGCAGCATTTGGATAGACAATCAATGCCTTGCGGCTGAGCGGAGAGCCAATCAGTTCCATTTTATTCTGCTGGTTGTGTCGAATAAATACGACATCCACGCAGCCGTCCGGAATGCAGACCATAAAGAAATCCTGATTTTGAGAGCGGTCAATGATTTTATGAGTGGAAAATTGATAGAAGCATGCAGCATATGGCACGGTCTGCGTTCGTTCTTCGTAGTTTTTTACATCAAAAGAAAAGAACGGCTGATATATATGAAATGACTGGTAGTTTTGATAACGGTTTTTCATAGAAAAAACTCCTTTCTGGTAACACCCTCTAGAATATCTCTATTATAAAAAAGCCATTTGTTTTTGTCAATTATGTGAGAAAGATTTCTTATTTTGTCATGCAGATTTTTTTGCTGACTTTTTAAAATAAAGTTTGCTGGATGTGTTCTTTCATTTTTTTGGCGGGAAAGAGGAGGAAAAAGGCGATTTTCAGGATGTCCGATTTTTTCAATCAATTTGTAGCAATCGGCGGTATAATAGAGCCATAAACAAAAAACAAATACAACAATTGCAAAGGGGCATGAAAAAATCATATTTCATACCCCTTTTGTTTTTTGTTTCCCATAGCGGATTTTCTAATATGGGAAAAATGCAAATGACAATAGAGGAGGTCCTTGTCATGCGAATTAGCGAGCATCCCATTATCGAGAGCTATCACAAGGGAAGAAAGGTGACATTTTCCTTTGATGGAAAGGAATTGAGCGGCTATGAGGGCGAGTCCATTGCGGCAGCACTGAAAGCAGCCGGTGTGATGGTGCATCGTTATACGGCAAAGCAGCATAAGCCACGTGGTATTTTCTGTGCAATTGGAAGATGTACAGACTGTGTCATGATTGTCAATGGCGTCCCGAATGTACGTACCTGTGTGACTCCGTTAGAAGAAGGCATGAAGATTCAGACGCAATATGGTGTAGAACCGAAGAAGGAGGACTAAGAGATGAAACGACATGAATTGATAGTCATTGGTGCAGGTCCTGCTGGTTTGAGTGCTGCCATTGAGGCAAAGAAAAACGGCATGGATGTCATCGTATTTGATGAGAATCAGCGGCCAGGCGGTCAGCTGTTCAAACAGATTCATAAGTTCTTCGGTTCCAAGGAACATCATGCAAAGGTGCGTGGGTTCCGAATTGGACAGCAGCTGCTGGAGGAAGCAGAAAACCTTGGCGTACGGGTAGAACTGGACGCAACGGTTATGGGTATTTATGAAAATAAGGAAGTCACCGTGAAGAAAGATGGTGAAGTTCATCACTATAAAGGCGATGCGATTATTATTGCAACCGGTGCAGCCGAAAACATGATTCCGTTCAAGGGCTGGAATATTCCGGGTGTCATTGGTGCTGGTGCAGCACAGACCATGATGAATATTCAGGGTGTGCAGCCGGGGCAGAAGATTTTGATGGTGGGTTCTGGTAATGTTGGTTTGGTTGTTAGCTTTCAGTTGTTGCAAGCAGGCTGTGAAGTTGTAGCGATTATTGATGCTGCTCCAAGAGTTGGTGGCTATGGAGTCCATGCAGCAAAGCTTGCAAGAACTGGCGTACCATTTTATCTCTCCCATACTGTAGTAGAGGCAAAAGGAACCGATCGGGTTACGGGAGCTGTCATTGCACAAGTAGACAGTCATTTCCAGCCAATTTCGGGAACAGAAAAAGAACTGGATGTAGATACCATTTGCATTGCAGTTGGTTTGACCCCGATGTCTCAGCTGGCAAGCAATGCAACCTGTGACATGGAATTGATTCCGCAGAAAGGCGGTCATGTCGCACTGCTGAGCGAATATGGTGAAACATCTGTCAGTGGTATCTATTGTGCTGGTGACGTTGCCGGTATTGAAGAAGCAAGTTCTGCTATGATTCAGGGCAGAAGCGTTGCCTCTCATGTTAGCATGAAAGCTGGCTATTTGACAGAGGAAGAATTTGAAGAAAAATATAATGGTTATCAGGAAGCACTTGGACAGTTGCGGCAAGGTATGTTTGCTCCGAAGAATAAAGGCAGAAATGACTTTACAGAAACAGATGAAGGATATCCGATTTCTAAGACTTTGCTGGCACATGGTTATATGACAGAAGAGGAATTGGCAAAGTTCCCAGCTGCTTCTTATCAGAAATCCGGTATTCATCCGGTAATTGAATGTACACAGAATATCCCGTGTAATCCTTGTCAGGATGCATGTAAGTTTGGATGTATTAAAGTTGGTGAAAATATCACACGGCTTCCGGCAATTGATGAGGAAAAGAAATGTACTGGCTGTGGTTTGTGCGTTGCTTCTTGTTCTGGTCAAGCAATTTTCTTGGTAGACGAAACCTATGAAAAGGGTTATGCTTCAATTGAATTCCCATATGAGTTTCTGCCAATGCCACAGGTTGGTGATAAGGGAACAGCATTAGATCGGCAGGGCAAGCCGGTTTGTCAGGCAGAGATTGTTGGTGTGAAGCGTGCACCGATTATGGATAAAACCGCAGTGGTGACGATGAAAGTACCCGTTGCGTACGTCAATACGGCAAGATTTTATCAGCCGCTTGTCTGAAATGAGGGGAAGGTGTGAATATCATGCATAAGATCATTCGTGTTGCAAATCCAGAGCCTTTCGTAGAAAAGGAAGATGATGATATGATTATCTGCCGCTGCGAGGAGATTACAAAGGGAGAAATCCGCAGAGCTGTTTATGATGGGATGCGGACAACCAATGAGGTAAAGCGGTATCTGCGTGCCGGTATGGGGCTATGTCAGGGACAGACTTGTCAGCGTTTGGTGCAGAGTATCATTGCTTCTGAACTGAAGACAAGACCGTCTGAATTGGGAATGATTCAGGGCAGGGCACCAGTTCGGCCTGTGGAGATTCTCACATTTAGCAAGAATATTACAGACGTAAAGGAGGACTAAGGCCATGCTGGAAAAACGGGAAGCGGATGTCATTATCATCGGCGGCGGCATTATGGGCTGTGCGACAGCGTATCGGCTTGCGAAGCAGGGCGTAGACGTTCTGGTACTGGAGAAGAAGGAAATTGGAAACGGCGGTTCCTGTCGAAATGCTGGCGGTGTCCGGCAGTCTGCCAGAGATCCAAAGGAGTTGCCGTTGGCAATGTATGCCGTTGCAAATATCTGGCCGCAGCTGAGCGAGGAACTGGGCGTGGATGTGGAATATCATCAGGGTGGTAACCTGCGGCTTGGTCTGACAGAAAAAGATATTAAAGTGTTGGAAAATCATACTGCAAAGAGTGTCAAGCTTGGTTTGGATGTGAAGATGATCAGCGGCGATGAGGCAAGAGCGATTTGTCCATATATGTCGAAAGAAGTCGTTGCAGCAAGCTGGTGTCCGACAGATGGTCATGCCAATCCGCTGAAGGCAACCCTTGGTTTTTATCGAAAAGCACTGGAATTGGGTGTCACATTTATAACTGGTGTCAAGGTAGAGGCACTGGAAAAGGTAAAGGGCAGAATTCGGAAAGTCATTACAGATGATGGCATTTATGAAGCGGATCAGATTTTGTTGTGTGCTGGTTATGAGTCCAGAAAAATTGCCAATACCGTTGGCATAGATGCACCGGTAGAACGGCAGTTCAATGAAGTTTTGGTAACGGAAGCACAGCCGAAAATGTTTGATATTATGATTGGGGTTGCAGGCGGGGAATTCTATGGTCACCAGTCTGAGCATGGTTCATTTGTACTGGGTGGTAATAGTGGTTTGCAGGCATTCACGTCCAATAATGAGCATTTTGTTACAAACAGTTTGACAGCTCCTTGTATTTCAAGAGGCATTATCAAGTATTTCCCGATTTTGGATAACGTCAAAGTCGTTCGGACATGGTCGGGTTGGTATGATCAGTGTATTGATGTCCTGCCGGTGATTGACAATATCAAAGAAGTACCAGGCTTAACGGTTGCCTTCGGATTTAGCGGACATGGTTTTGGTATCAGTCCGGCAGTATCCATTGCGTTGAGTGAGTTAATGTTGAACGGCAAGTCCACGACAATTGACATCAGCCAGTTGACCTACGACCGCTTTAAGGCAAAGGGGTAAGCCATAAAATATAAAATCGGTAAAAGAGGAGGCAAATTTTGATTTTACACAATGCAGCAGTGGATGTGATTCTCACTAGAAGAAGCATCCGCTGCTATCAGAAACAACAGATCTCTTCGAACGAATTGGAAACCATTCTGGAAGCGGGCAGTTACGCTCCAAGTGGCAAAAATCAGCAGTCTGCAAAGGCAGTTGTGGTACAGAGTAAAACGGTAATGCAGAAGTTAGTGCGGCTGGCAAAGGCGGCAGCCCATGTCGAACAAAACCCGTTTTACGATGCACCGACGGTTGTATTGGTATTTGCAGATGCAGCCAATTTGACACCTATGGAAGATGGTTGCAACGCCATTGAGAATATGATGTTGGCAGCCCATGCACTTGGGTTAGGCAGTTGTTGGATTTATGCCGCAAAGGTACTGTTTTCCACGGAAGAAGGAGTCCAGTTACAGAAAGAATGGGGGCTTTCAGAGGCGTATCAGATTGTTGGTTCATTTGCAGTCGGTTATCCGGCAGGCGAAATACCGCTGCCAAAGCCGAGAAACGGGGTATTTCATCAAATTGTATGAATAAAATAACATATTTGGATTACAATTTGTTTTTGTACAATATTAAATTTGTACTTGACAAATTGCAGGGGATGTGTTATGATGAAGTTGCATAAAAATAAAAGATTCGACTGGATCTTTACAGGGTAAAATGACCAATCGAATCATAGAAACAATTTAATATTACATGGAGGGAAATACCAATGAGCAGATTTACAATTCCAAGAGATCTTTATCATGGCAAAGGTTCTTTAGAAATTTTAAAGACTTTGCAGGGCAAGAAGGCAATGATCGTTGTCGGCGGCGGTTCCATGAAGCGATTTGGTTTTCTGGATAAGGCAATTGCTTATCTGAAGGAAACAGGCATGGAAGTTGCTTTGATTGAAGGTGTAGAACCTGACCCGTCTGTTACCACTGTGATGAATGGTGCAGCGAAGATGCGGGAATTTGAACCGGATTGGATTGTTGCAATGGGCGGCGGTTCTCCAATTGATGCTGCAAAGGCAATGTGGGCATTCTACGAATATCCGGATACCAAGTTTGAAGACCTGTGTACGCCGTTCAATTTTCCGACATTGCGGACAAAGGCGAAGTTCTGTGCAATTCCGTCCACTTCTGGTACCGCAACCGAAGTAACTGCATTTTCTGTGATTACGGATTATGACAAAGGAATCAAGTATCCGCTGGCTGACTTCAACATCACACCGGATATTGCAATTGTAGACAGCGAACTGGCAGAAACGATGCCAAAGAAGCTGGTTGCTCATACTGGTATGGATGCTATGACCCACGCCATTGAAGCCTATGTTTCTACTTTGCACTGCAATTATACGGATGCAGTGGCATTACACGCCATCAAGATGATTCACAATGATTTGAAGAAGTCCTATGACGGCTGCATGACGGCAAGAGCAGAGATGCATGATGCACAGTGTCTGGCTGGTATGGCATTCTCCAATGCATTGCTGGGGATTGTGCACTCTATGGCACATAAGACAGGTGCTGCTTATACGGGTGACCACATTATTCACGGCTGTGCAAATGCGATGTATCTGCCGAAAGTCATCAAGTTCAATGCAAAGAACGAGGAAGCAGCAGAACGGTATGCACAGATTGCAGATCATATTGGTCTGGGTGGTAAAACAACTGCAGAAAAGGTGGATGCCTTGATTGCAGAGCTGCGTTCCATGAATGATCAGCTGGATATTCCGCAGGCAATCCAGTCTTATGGAGCAGGCGGGGTAAAAGCGGAAACTTCTATCATTGATGAAAAAGAATTCTTGGATAAGCTGCCTACCATTGCTTCCAATGCCATCGGTGATGCCTGCACGGGTTCCAACCCACGTCAGCCTTCTCAGGAAGAGATGGAAAAGCTGCTGAAGGCCTGCTATTATGATTTGGAAATTGATTTCTGATTTTTATTTCGATAAAAAAGTATTTTTCCAAAATAAAAAAGATTTTTTGTTTTTGATGAGAGAACGTTGACACAAAATGTGAGTTGTGTTACAATGAATCCATTAAAGAGCAACTGAAACAAGAATAGATGAGAGCGTATCTATCGGAAATATCTGTTAAAAGAGGACAATGGCGTCAATAAGATGTCGTTGTCCTCTTTCTTTTGCAGTTTGTTTTGAATTTGACCTGGGACAATGGTGTCTTTGAAAGACCGTTGTCCCATTTTTTAATCAGGGGCTTGCCTTTGATATGATGTTTTATTTTTGCCAATATGGAAGACAATGTGCTTCCATAGAATATTAAAAAAAGGGGCGTATCATTATGAGTTATCCGAAGGTAGACATTCTGTATTTGAGTGAGAAAGACATGCTGGAGGCTGGTGTCAATAATGTTGTACAGTGTACCGATTGCATGGAGGAAGTGGTAAAGCTGCTGGATGACGGTGATTACCGGATGGGCGGCGAAAATGGAAATTCTCACGGATGTATGATCAGCTTTCCGGACAATCCGCCGTTCCCGAATATGCCGAAGAACGGGCCGGATAGAAGATTTATGGCAATGCCGGCTTATCTGGGCGGTCAGTTTGATATGGCTGGTGTAAAGTGGTACGGCTCTAATGTAGAAAACCGGGAAAAGGGTCTGCCGCGTTCGATTTTGATGGTGATTCTGAACGATAAGGAAACTGGTGCACCAAAAGCATTCATGTCAGCTAACTTGATCAGTGCGTATCGTACCGCAGCCATTCCAGGCGTTGGTGTGAAGTTGTTGGCGAAAAAGGATGCAAAGGTATTGGGGGTTGTGGGACCGGGTTTCATCAACAATATTACCATTGAAACTTTTGCAGCACTGCGGCCGACACTGGATACCCTCAAGATTAAGGGACGTGGAAGAGCTTCCATTGACCGCTGTATTGAATATGTGAAGGCACACTGTCCACAGTTTAAGAACATTATTGTTTGTGATACTATGGAAGAATGCTGCAAGGATGCAGATATTATGACCATTGCTGTTTCCACACCGACCGGCGGACATCAGAATTATCCGTTTATTGAACGGGAGTGGCTGAAACCAGGATGTCTGGTTTGTGCACCGGGTGCAGTCGATTTTCCGGATGAACTGGTCTGCGATCCAACTGTCAAACTGGTAGTAGATAACAAGAAGCTGTATGAAGCATGGGCAGAGGAATACCCATATCCGACCTTCGATAAAATGTTCCTGCTGGGAGATAAGTTCACAGACTTGGCACATGACGGCAAGTTGGATTGGGGCGTTGTACAGAATATCGGTGCCATTGCAAACGGTAAGGTTGTTGGCAGAGAGTCCGATGATCAGATTATTCTGTACTCTATTGGTGGTATGCCGGTAGAAGACGTTGCATGGGGTAAGACCGTTTATGAAAATGCACTGAAAAAGGGCATTGGTGTCACATTGAATTTGTGGGATCAACCGTATTTGTATTGATTTTTTTGACATCTCTTGTATAGACAATAAATTCTACATCGCATATGTGCAAAATTGCAATCATAATATAAGAAACAGAACCTCTGCTGTAATTTGTTTGATGGGATAAAATAAAGAGTCGCTTTTCAATGGGGAAAACAAATTGAAAAGTGACTCTTTTCATTTGATTTCCCGATGGCAGAAAAAACAGAATCACATACAGCAGTTTATTTGAAACAGGTTCAAAAATCAAAAGGGATTTGGTTTTTGAAGGTCTGTAATAAGGAGGAATTGTTATGACGGCAACACAGGCAATGGAGATTTTAAGTCGGTTAGAATCCACTGATAAGATGGCGTATATTGGAAATTCTATTTTTATTTTTATTTGTGCAGTTTTGGTGTTCAGTATGCAGGCAGGTTTTGCAATGCTGGAAACTGGTATGACACGTTCCAAAAACACTTCGAACATCTGGTTGAAAAATCTGATGGACTTCTGCGTTGGTGTAGCAGTCTATTTTGTGGTGGGTTTTGGTTTGCAGTACGGAGATGATTTTCATGGTTTATTTGGTACAAACGGCTTTTTCAATCCGTTTGGGGCAGAAATGGGAATCTGGTCAAATTGTGTAGATCTTATGATCAATCCGTATGTTTATTTTTTCTTCCAACTTGCATTTTGCGGAGCAACTGCAACGATTATTTCTGGTGCGGTTGCAGAGCGGTTTAAGTTTGAAAGCTATTTGATTATCTCCGTTTGTATGACAGGTATTGCCTATCCAATCGGTAGCCACTGGATTTGGGGCGGCGGCTGGCTGTCGCAGCTTGGATTTATTGATTTTGCGGGTTCACTGGCTGTTCACGGTATCGGCGGAATTGCAGCATTGATTTGTGCATTTATGGTTGGTCCCCGTATTGGAAAATACAATGCAGACGGCTCTTCCAATGTCATCAAAGGACACAGCGAATCCTTGTTTGGATTGGGTGCGATTTTCCTTTGGTTTGGCTGGTATGGTTTTAATCCAGGTTCAGAACTTGGTTTTGATGATGCTGCAGCCTATGCGGCAATCACTTCTACCATTGCAGGCGGCTTGGGCGGTTTAGGTGGTTTGTTCTTCTCCTGGCTTGTGGAGAAGAAGCCAAGCGTAGATGCAGCTTATAATGGTATGCTTGCTGGTTTAGTCGCAATTTGTGCTACCGCTAATAATCAGAGCCCATGGGCAACTGCAATCATTGCGGTTGTTGCCTCTATGGATGAAAATCTGTCCGCAAAATTTGTAGATACCAAATTCCATATTGACGATGCGTGCGGTGCTGGTTCTCTGCATTTCGTCAGTGGTATCTTTGGTGTACTTGCACCGGGATTGTTTGGTGCATCTGCGGGTATCCGACAGTTTGGCGTACAGCTTTTGGGAGAAGTAACCGTATTTGTATTTGTTTCTGTTGTGATTGGTCTGGTATGTGTGATTCTGAAACACACGATGGGCATTCGTGTTTCAGATCATGATCAGAAAGTGGGTATGGACATTGCGGAACATGATACCTATGCATATGATTATCTGAAAAAGAAGTATGAAGCTGCAACACATGAAACAGCAAAAACAGTATAATTCATTTTTCAAAATATTTTTGAAAAAGCAATAATACATTAAGCCGTTGCAAAGGAGCAAGACCGCTGAAAGCACTTGCTTCCAGCGGTCTTGTGATGCAAAATGGTTCTGACGGATTTGCGGTTTGAAATGATGATTTTTTGAATGTGACGAAGAAAACAGGAGGAAACACGATGACTGGAAATGTTGCATTTATGTTTCTATGTACTATTATGGTATTAGGAATGACACCGGGACTTGGTATGTTTTATGGCGGCATGGTACGTCGAAAAAATACACTGAATACGATGCTGTTTTGTTTTGCTATGATTGGAATTGGAATTTTGATGTGGGTATCGATTGGCTATTCTCTTTGTTTCGGCGAAGATCACGGCGGGATCATTGGCGATTTTAGCCACATCTTTTTGAAAGATGTGCCATGGACATCAGAGACAGAAGACGTGCCACCGATGTTGCTGGCACTGTTTAATATGATGTTTGCTGTGATTTCACCAGCCATTATTTTAGGTGCATTAGCAGAACGGATGAAGTTTTCTAAAATGATTCTTCTTTGTGTTATCTGGACACTTATGGTATATTATCCATTGGCACATATGACATGGGGCGGGGGATTTTTGGATGACCCGATTGGTTCTATTGACTTTGCTGGCGGAAATGTTATCCATATTAGCACAGGTGTTTCTGGTTTGGTTGCTTGTATGATTCTTGGAAAACGAAAAGGTTTTGGAGCGATGTCTTACCATCCTCACAATATTCCGCTGTTTTTGATTGGTGCAGCAGTACTCTGGGTGGGCTGGCTTGGCTTTAACTGTGGCTGTGCAGGTGGTGCAAATGAAATTGCGGTTTTGGCTCTGGCAAATACGACAATTTCCTCCGCAGCAAGTATGGTGGTCTGGATGCTGATGGAAACCTTTATACAGAAAAAATGTACTGTTATGGGTGCGGTCACTGGCGGCATTGTCGGATTGGTTGGCATTACACCTGGTGCTGGGTATGTGCCAATTTGGTCTTCTTTCTTAATTGGTGCGATCGCTGCTCCAATTTGTTACTTTGCCATTAGTAAAGCAAAGCAGAAGTTTGGCTATGACGATGCATTGGATGCCTTTGGCTGTCACGGCGTTGGTGGCATCTGGGGTGGTATTGCCACTGGTTTATTTGCCAATCATTCTGTAAACGAAGCTGTTCCAAATAATGGACTGGTCTTTGGTGAGTGGCGGCTATTTGTCGCACAGCTTGCAGCAAGTGCCATTAGCATTGCCATTGCAGCAGTTTGTACTGCTATCATTATGTTAATTCTGAAGAAGTGCGGTGGTGTTCGAGTATCGGATATGGAAGAAGCACAGGGCTTGGATTTAATTGAACATGGCGAACGGGCTTATCCGGCATTTAATGGATTAGACTGAGGAGGAGTATGACAGTATGAAAAAGATAGAAGTTATTTTTCGACCGGAGAAGTTGGAGCCATTAAAAGATGCTCTACTGGAGGCAGGAATTAAGGGGGCAACATTCTATCAGGTAAGCGGTTGCGGCAACCAGCATGGTTGGATTGCCTATCATCGAGGCAATGAAGTCATGATGAATACACTTCCAAAGGTTTATATGATGACTGTTGTACCAGATGAAGAGGTAGATGCAGTCTTGAAATTGATTAAGCGAAGTATTTATACAGGTATGGTTGGAGATGGGAAAATTTTCATTTCCACTGTGGATGAATGTATTCGGATTCGGACAGATGAAACTGGAGATGCTGCATTATAATTTTGAAATTTGTATCGGAACATACTGGCGGATGAAAAGAAATCCATCAGTATGTTTATCTACATATTATTTATGAAGGAGAAATAGTTCATGATAAAACAGCCGGTGATTGGAATCGTGCCCTTGGTGGATACAGAGCGAGATAGTTATTGGATGCTGCCAGGTTATGTTAATAGTATTTTGCAAGCCAATGGTTTGCCTCTGACATTACCCTTGACGACAGATGCAGAGCAGATTGCACAGCTCTGCCATATTTGTGACGGTTTTTTATTTACGGGAGGTCAGGATGTCATGCCTTCTTTGTATGGAGCAGATCGGCATCCATCCTGCGGCAGTTGCTGTCCAGAACGAGATGCGATGGAGTCACTTTTACTGCAGGCTGCCTTACAGCGAGATATACCTGTTCTGGGAATTTGCAGAGGAGCACAGTTGATGAATGTCGTGCTGGGTGGAACGCTGTATCAAGATTTGTCGCAGCAGTATCCGAGTTCGCTGGAACATCATCAGTCACCGCCATATGATAAACCGGTACATACCGTAACCATTTTACTGGATACGCCGCTGTATCAATTGTTGCAAAAAGAGCAATTGCCGGTAAATAGCTACCATCATCAAGGCATTTGGAAACTGGCATCCCCACTTCGCTGTATGGCAATAGCAGAAGACGGATTAATAGAGGGTGTTTATTTGCCGGAGAAGCCATTTGTATGGGGCGTGCAATGGCATCCGGAGTTTTCTTATCAGATAGATGGATACAGTCAACGAATCATACAGGCATTCGTGGATGCAGCGAAGTCTGTTTCCTGTGAGAGGATTTTTCATACCTCTTGATTTTTTCTGGAAAACGTGATAC
>ENA-UONX01002539-UONX01002539.1-human-gut-metagenome-genome-assembly--contig:-P74old-NODE-2539-length-12765-cov-6.980960_pt1 | contig 12765 bp, 19 predicted proteins | sample MGYA00242466_ERZ724013 | MGnify/ENA metagenome assembly ERZ724013 | reverse complement strand
CAAGCAGTAACATTGTGATACTAAATATTCCTAAAGCCCCTGTTAATAAATAAAACAAGTAAAATAAGTCTCTCATAATCTTTTCATCCTTTCCGTTTCTTTAAACATATTCCAATTTATAGCATCCTTCAACACTCTACTGTATTCGTCTGTGATACCAATTTCATAGGTTGTGGGTCGTAACACAATGTTACTTCTAATATCAATATCATGACCCGGTTGTCCGTCTGGATTATACACGCCATAATCCAAGTCGTTGTAACGTGATTCCAGCTTTCCACAGTTCGAGAAAACGAAACCGATTTTAAAATTTTCCAGCGTCTCAAGTTCTTTAGCACCTTCGTTCTTTGGCACACCAGCAATTGTGATTCCGAATTTTCCATCTCCATATTCATATGCATATTTTTTCGCCCCCAGTGTTTTGAATCTTTTGTACTTCTTTTCTTGCTCATAAACTCCCAGATAATGTGTTTTATCGAATGAATCAACCGCATAACCTTTGTTGTTTATACTCCTCTCTCTAATTTCATTATTCAATTTTGTTATGTTATTTAAAATAGTATTATAGTTATCACTGATAATAAATTTTACAGAATCAGTGTCACAATAAACAAAATCATCACCTACAATGTTAATCATAAGTTTAAGGTAATATCTTGCCCAACATGTCACCCAACAACCCCATGCATAGGATAGAAAAGCTTTTTTGTTATGTTTTTCCATGGCTTCATGTAAATCTTGCACAGGTTCAACGCTGAACGGTTTTTCGCCATCATTGTATATGATTTCTGGTCTGATAGGGTTCTGAGCACACATTCCATAAAGTGAATTAATAAGTTCTTTACTTTTCATATAGTCAACCTCTTTTTCTTCAATTCCCTTTAACTCTGTCTTATTTTTAAATAAGTCAATAACCAGATTTCTTAATCCAGTTGGAAGATAACCGTATTTAGCGGTATAAACTGAAACGATTTCTATGTCGAAATCATACTCATTATTAATTATCTGATAATCAATATCAGTGAGTGATAAAACGATTCTATCACATGATAGTACTCTACCATTATCACATACAGGTTCTGACAATTCCAATGCTTTATCTTTGCTTATGTATGGTGCTCCGTAATAAACGTCTTTTTGATGAACATTTATCAACACAAATTTTCCAATAAAGCATAAGTGTCTTTTTTTGCATAATTTAAGTAATTCTTTAATATTATCAATCATACGTGGTGTAAAATTACTCATTGGAAATTCACAATTAAGCATAACGTCAGGATAACTGCTGGCTCTATCCCAGCTATCAACATTTTTCAGTATCTTGTTTGAGTGATATCGATTTGCATGTGTATCGCCCCCTCTGAATTCATTTCGCAAAAGAAGGTAAACGGTTTCATCAAAGAACATTTCGTGTAATTGTTTATAATTGAAACTTTTCATAGCTTGTTTGGCTTTCCGTCTCACATAGCCAGTGGATGTTAGTGGCAAACTGTAAAGAGTATCACTATCATTATCCATTCTTTTTTTCATTGCCTCAACTAAGCCTATAACATCATTTACTGAGTATGAAAGTTCATATTCATTCATTTCAGTCCAGGGAAAACGTTTTTTGCTATAATCAAATTGTTCACCGCTTAATTTAGAATGAGCAACTTTCATATCACTAGTGAATTTTTCTAAACTCTTGTTAGTTTGTAGATAACTGCATCTAAAGACTACATTATTAGATTTACAGCTTAAAATCTTTCGACTTTTTAAAGCAAATACTTCTGTCATTTTTAACCAGTGTCGAAAGAACTGAAATTCATAAGACAAGTTATGAACAAACACTAAAACGGATACATAATCATCATTGATCCCATTAATAAGTTCAACAAAAGAATCCCAGTTTCTATCATAACAATAGTATACAATTTCCGTTTCTAAATCCATCATTGCAAACTGCCATATGTACATAAAAGACTGATCAATTTCTTTTTCGTATGTGGTTTCTATGTCGAAGGCACAAATACACTTTCGGAAAATGGTTTTATCCCATCTACGTCTACCTTTAAAGTTTCTATCTGCTTTTACCCCCCTTACTAATTTTATCATTTTTTGAACGTCTATTAAAGAAGTCTTTTCTATATTCATCATATTTTTCTACTAACTCTTTTTTGCTTAGTTTAGGATTTTCTTCGTATATCTGTATAGCCCTTTCACTGTCATAGATAGTTCCAATAGAAAAGTTGCGAACCTCTTCCATGAAATCATCAAAAACTCTTACATCTCTAATGTTTCTTACTCTATCCTCTCCAAGTTCCTGCTGTAACCATTGAACACGTTCTTTTCTTTTTCTTATCCGTTCCGCTTGCGTCCAGTTTATCTGATTAGCTTTTTCCGCCTCTTTCATGGCATATGCCATATCTCTTGAATCTTTTAACTGGCTTACTGGTTTCAGCCTCTCTTTATAGTAATTGATAGTGTCATGAATGTCTCTTCCATAGGGGCTTTTTTCAAGTTTTTTTATCTTTTGTAAAACCTGTTTTCTAAGGTTGCTATAACTAGATTTCTTCTGCTTTTTAGTTACCATTATTTAACCTTCTTTCACGTAAAAATTTTCTATAGGGGTCTGAGACACTAATTAAAAGACATACCGTACTGCTAACACTTCTGTCATTTTCATATGCATACTGTTTTAATGCTTTCAGCATTTCACAGTCAAAATTGATTGATGTAGTTTTTTTCAATATTTTTCACCCCCTTTCGTGTTATCATACCATTCAGCAAAAACCATCAACCAGATACCTACACAAATTCCTAACAAAAATGTACTCATTATAAAATCACCTCGTTGTCTATTATTAAAGAATTTATTTCTTTAATGGATATAGAGGTTATCGTTATATCGGTTTCCTTGTCATAAATTATTAAAACCGTATCTGTGGATACTTGATAGCAGTCACTCATAAAAAATAAAAAACCGTTTATTTTCATCCAATGAGAAGATTTCCATTCTTTTGCAATCAGTTTTACTACTTTTTTATAATTTACATTTGTTAATGTTTTATAATTCATTTTGTTCTCCTTTGTTTTTATTCTTCAATTATTTCAATATCATCAACAGTTACGATATCTTTTAAATAGAATGCCATCAATACTTTTTCTAAATGATTATCTTTGCTACTATAGATTTCAAATTTTTCATTTTCCCAGTCATATGTTAGTTTGTGTTTTTTTAGCATCGAAATCGTTATTGTTAATTGATATGCGGTAATTTTTTTCCCATGTGTCAAAAATCCATTCTTTCAGTTCCCATCTTGCTGTAAATGTTTTGTAGTAGCTCATTTTAATCTCCTTTTCTCTATGTAATTTGTTTTCTTGTTCCTTACAAGTATTATAATACCGCAACTATTATTAAATGTCAACAACTTTCAACAACTTTTTTTAAAAATAATTCCTTCCTTATTATATACTCAAAAAAAAAAAACAACACCCAAAATAAAAAACCTAATCTTCCGTTGACAATAAACATAAACAATGCTATAATAATGTAAACAAAAAACAACACAAATAAAGGAGAACAAATTATGACAAGAACAGTTACCACAACCCACTACAAAGCTACAACACCATCTGGTGAAGTTGTAGAAGGTGAAGTAATTACATCAATGACGGGAAGACAGCTTAGAAAGTATGTCAAGAAAGTACACGGAATTGAAGAATTCGAGTTATCATATTATTTCACAGCTGATAAGTACGAACTTTCAAACGAAGATTTTATCAAATACGCTACAAAAGTAGAAAATTAATTTTTTCTCTTTGTATAAACCTTTTTGACAACTGAATAACATGCACTCATTATATCTAAATTTACAAAATCAACATGCACGTTTTCATCAAACTCTCATATAATGAGTGAAATACAATCAAAAAAGGAGAACTAAAATGAAAATCGTAAAAACAAACATCAAAGACAATGAATGGAACATGGACATCAGCTATGATATGTTTGAAAGTCCTGACAGAAATTCTGTGAAGGATTGCTGTGGCTCAACTGTAGCAATCAGCAAATATGCTATCTATGAAGAGAATGACAACAACGGTAATAGTATGAGACTGCTGACCATGATGTCAGACGAGGGGGTTGTTTTCGTCACAACTTCTCCTGCGTTCATCCGTACATTTGAACGTATCGCAGAATTGGCACAGCGGTCACACCTTGACACATTCGCAATCACATTCAGAAAAGAGAAAAGTAAAAACAACCGTGAGTACATGACAGCAGTTTATGCGAAAGAATCTTAAACTCTACAACGAACAAGGATATCTAAATTTTAAGGGGATAGTCGAACAAGGCTATCCCTTTAACTTTATCTGGGGCGGACGTGGAACAGGTAAAACTTTCGGGGCATTAGAATATTGCATAAAAAACAAACAGGTGTTCATGTACTCACGAACAAAACAGACACAGTTAGACATCATCAAAAACCCCGAACTTACACCAGTTAAGGCAATCAATGATTACCACCACACAAATATCCAACCCTTCCCAATATCCAAAATAGCCGGATTCTACAACTGCATTGTAAATGAGGATGGGAAAAACATTCCAGACGGATTACCTCTAGGATATGCGTCAGCAATTAGCACAATTTCTAATTTGCGTGGATTCTCAGCAGAGGACGTTAAAATCTGGATATATGATGAATTTATCCCTCAAAAAGGCGACAAAGTACAACGTGGGGTAGCAGAATCTTTTCTGCATGGTTATGAAACAATGAACCGAAATCGTGAACTGCAAGGAAAACCACCTATACAAGTGTTCTGCCTTTCCAATAGTGATAATGTGGGTTGTGAACTATTTGCTCAGTTAGGATTAATCCGAAAAGTATCGGAAATATCACGAAAGAAACGTGAAACATATTTCATCAAAGATCGTGGTATTGCATTATATAACCTGTGCAATTCTCCTATATCAAAGCTTAAGGCAGAAACATCACTTTACAAAATGACAGGAAAAGATAGTGGTTTTGCACAACTGTCACTGGAAAACGAATTCTACGACATGGATTTTTCCGATGTTAAAACTCAAAATCTGACAGAGTATATTCCATTATTGTTCTTTGGGGAAATTGCAGTATATACCCACAAGTCGCAAGAAAGACTATATGTCTGTAAGCACAGACAAGGCACACCGGAGGAATGTTACAACTCAGTGACCGACAAAGCAATTCTTGCACTTAAAAGAAAATATTCATGGATATGGAACATCTACTATCTTAACGACCTCATTTTCTTTTCCGACATTGAATCCAAGTATTTACTTGACACTTATTTTCACATATGATACAATGTTTTTTAGAAGGCAGACATATGTGTGCAGTTCGAGGACAACCGTCGGAAACGGTGAACGTGCGTTCGTCCAACGCAAAAGGCACACCTGCCTCACTAATAAAAAGGGGGTAACCGATGGACGTAAATACATTCGCACAGTTGTTCTCTAACCTTGGCATTCCAGTTGCCTGCTTATGTGCAACATTCTACTTGTGGTATACTGAAACTCAGAACCACAAAGAAGAAATGAACAAAATGACAGACGCAGTAAACAACAACACTCTGATTTTGCAGAGACTTCTTGATAGACTGGGAGATGATGAAACATCATGAATCTATCAGCAAAAATCATCACAACCGATGAAATTCCAGAAACATATACAGACTTGCATCCACACCCCGAATTCTATGGGGAGTGTGAAGTCACAACCAAAAAGGACGATTTATTTTTGCGCACACAGCCTACCACTGATTCAGAGGTAATCACCTCACTGAAAAAAGGTTCTTCATTTTTTTCTTTTGGCTTGTTCGACAGTTCTCTGAAATGGGTACTAGGACAAGCCAAACTTCCTACGGGGGAAATGGTGGCAGGTTTCGCATACATACAATATCTCACACTGAAAGGAGAAAAATAAATGACATTTGAGCAGTTAATTACACTAACCTCAGCAGGTTTCACAAAAGCTGACATCATGGCACTGGCACAGACATCAGCACCAGCACCAGCACCAGCACCAGCACCAGTGTTTGCAGGAATGCCAAAACCAGTCCAGACGACAGGGGTTGCACCAGTGCAGGCAAGACAGCCAGCACCAGTCATTCAGGGATTCGGTAATCCGATTAATCCACAGCAGGGTGTACAAGAACAGTTCTATGCAGAAGCTATGGCACAGAACGGTCAGCAGATGCCGTTGGATATGGGTAATGGTGGGGTTGTGAAAAACAATGATCCATTAATCGAAACAATTAACAATCTTACGAGAGCAGTACAGGCTAATGGAATTGCAACCAGTCAGATACCGACGCAGACACAGCCGACGGTTGATGATATGTTAGCTGAAATTATCAGACCGACTGGCGGTCAGAATGGGGGTAGATAATTATGGGAGCAACTGAAAAAATATTTTCAGATAAACCCACAGTCGCTAATTTTAATAGTGGAGCATTACTTTCTGCAATAGTAAATCAAGCGACCGGAAAAGACGCTATATCATCTATTGCTACAAAAGACTTTGTGAGTGTCGCAAGTATAGCATTATCTGTATCTACGGATAATCTTTTAAATGCTATTTCACAGGTATTGTCAAAAACAATTTTTTCAGTACGTCCTTATGAAGCTAAATTTAAGGGTTTAATGCATGATGAAATTCGTTTTGGTAATCATGTCAGAAAACTCAATATTGGAGACAAAGACTGGGAAAAAGATGTAAGATACGATTTAGATGAAGCGGGAAGTGTTGATGACCAGATTGTATCAAATCCAGTTATTTTACAAACTAACTTCTATGGACAAAATGTCTATTGCAGACATTACACAATTTATCGTGACCAGCTAAATATTGCACTGTCAAATGAGGATGAATTTCAGCGTTTTATTAGTATGATTGTGCAAAACTGTTCAGATATGATCGAACAGTGCCATGAAAGCACCGCAAGAATGACACTTGCTAACTATATTGGGGGTAAAACAAAATGTGACGCTGATAATGTTATACATCTTGTCACAAAATATAATACTATTGCCGGAACTGAACTTACTTCCACAACAGTTCGTCAACCGTCAAATTTTATACCATTTATAAAATGGGCTTTTGGTTATATCAGTTATATTTCTGGTATGCTAACGGAACGTTCTCAGAAATTCCATTTAAATATTGATGGAAAAGAAATCAAAAGACATACACCAGTAAGTAAACAGAAACTATATCTTTTCAGCGAATATTTGAAAGACATGGATGCAAGCGTTCTTTCCAGTGTGTACAATGATAATTATTTGAAATGGGCTGACCATGAACAGGTTAATTATTGGCAATCCATTGATTCGCCCGATAGCATAAATATATTCGCACGTTATTTAACGAGTGATGGTACAATGATGGCAGACACAAATGCCCTTGATATTAAAAATATTTTTGGTGTTCTTTTCGACGAAGAAGCAGTAGGTATCACAACTTGCGGTCAGTGGTCAAGTGCCAGTCGGTTTAATGCTCGAGGTGGTTACACTAACTTCTGGTATCACTTTAATGACCGATACTACAATGACTTTACCGAAAATGGTGTTGTTTTCTTATTGGATTAAGGAGTGTGTATGGCTTTAACAGTTGATTTTTACAATGTAGCAAAACGAAGGAATTCTACTTTTGTTCCTTCTGATAGTGTAATTTTGAAAACTGAAAAAGCAATTTTAAAAAGTGGGTGTGGGGTTTTAAGCCCTACACTCATTTTAAATTTTTCAGTTACAGCTAGTCCTTATGATTATAATTATGTCAGAATTCGAGAACTTAACCGTTTCTATTGGGTAAAAGAATGGTCAGTGGCAGACGGAGTGGGAAACTGGGAATGTTATCTTGACGTTGATGTTTTGGCAAGCTATAAGGAAAAAATTGAGAGCAGTAATTTTTACATTACCAGAACCAGTGTTGCCAGTGATGGAGATATTATTGATACTATGATGGCTACTAAACCGATGCTACACCGATATCGTGTTGTGGGTGACTACTTATGGCAACCCTCAGAAAGTGGTTTCAAAGGTGGTTGCTTTGTAGTTGGTGTGGTCGGTCGTGATGGTGTTACTCAGTTTTATAAAATGGGATATGGACAATTTATCAATTTTGCGGATGCTATGTTCAAGAATTGCGACTGGTTAAAAACAGAGGGAGCAACAAGTAAACTTGCTCAGTTTGGTGATGATGTTATCAAAACTATCATTAATCCTGCTCAGTATATCACAAGTGTTATGTGGTTTCCTAGTGGCACATTAGTTCCAAGTGGTCAGGATATGCAGGGTATTAATCTGGGGTGGTGGGGTATTCCATTGCCAAGTGGATTAAGTAAAATTGACGACGTAAAACTGGTTACGGTAATTAATGCCAGTGTTACACCCACTGCTCATCCCGATGAAGATTATGGAAATTATCTTAATTCCTATCCATATCGTAAAATATGCCTATACATTCCTTGTTTTGGATCTTTCTGGCTGGATAGCTCTAAAATCAAAAGTGGCTCGAGCGTTGATTGCGTTGTGCAGGTGGATTTCAGAACCGGCATGGCTTTTGTTGAGGTTTCCACAAAAACTGCTGACGGAACAAAATTTATTTTGGATACAAGATATAGTCAGATAGGAGTATCTGTTCAAGTTTCTGACATGAAAACTAATTTAGTTGGAGCGTTGAGTTCTGCTTTAGGAGCAAGTACTTCCATGCTAACTGGTAATCCTTTAGGAGTTGTTTCTGGCATCGGAAACGCAATGTCACAAGGTGTAATTCCAGACATCAACACAAGCGGAAATTTTGGAACTACATGCAATATCAGTAGTAATTTAGTTGCCATGGTTTACAGTGCCAGAATTATTGGAGATTTTAATAATGCAAAAGGAAAACCCTATTGTAAATGGGGCAATATGCATGATTTAGGTAATGGGTATTATCAGGTTTTGAACGGTGACATTCCTATAGAACACGCATATGAATCAGAAATACAAGATATTAAAAATTTTCTGGAAAGTGGGGTGTGGGTATTTTGAGAAGTTTTTTCGAGGATAGCAAATTAGCTCTTGCTTTCTATCTCAGTGGTAGCAATGGTAATGTATGGTCAGGTGGTGATGTTCCTGTTCCTACTGGCGACTGGGTTACAAGAGTAACCGATACCGTACAAGGTTATCTTACAGATGCCGAAATGAAACACAATGCAGCTTTTGTTTGGGCTTATTTCCGTACTAGCCTACAGTGGAATATCAATAGCGTGGCTGCTCTTTTGGGTAATATGCAGGGAGAAAGTACACTTAATCCTGGGTTGATTGAAGTTGGCGGTGGTACTACATCAGCCGGTCCCGGTGGTGGTCTTGTACAGTGGACACCTAGAAATGATTTATACAAAGTGCTAGACAGATTATATGGTAAACACGATGACTGGTATGACGGCAATAAACAGTTAGCTGTAATTTTTGCAGAATATCAAGAAGCAAGCGGTGAAGCACACAGAGGAATTGAAAAACAGTGGTATGCAACCAATAGCTATCCAATAAGTTTCAAACAGTGGGCTTTCAATGAATTGAATTACTCAGTGGAACAATTAACATATGCTTTCGCCGCCAATTATTTACGTCCCGCTGTTGTGCAACAGCCAGAACGAGTTAAAAATGCATTAAAGTGGTTAGCATTTTTCAATAAAGGTTAAGGAGGTGTAAATTTGTACAATGGATATAATACAATTCCGGCTGGACAAGATTATATCAATTATTACAATGGTATATATAGTCCTAGCACTTTACACTGTAGAAACAACGCTTTACATGCTTATTTTTTGAAATATCTTTTACAGAAAGCAATGAGCGTTTTCGAGTGGGAATTGCCTAAAACTTGGAGTGAGAATTACTTTTTGTATACTTTGTATACATGGGGGTTTATTGGGGTTCTTGAAACTGATAAATATGGTGTTATATGTCAAGGTTCGGGGATTGAAGGATATGATATCTATTATCAGCCATCGCATATTGTAGTAACTAACCCACTACTCAAAGGAACAAAACAGTTAAGAATTGGTGTTGAGTGTGAAGTTATCAGATTAACCCCAGATTGGTCAGGCATCATTGATATGATTAATTATTATGCTGATCAGATGGCGATTACCGCAGAAGCAACTACCATTAATATCATGAATTCAAAACTGAGTTATGTGTTCAGTGCTAGGAACAAAGCAGGTGCTGAATCTCTGAAAAAAATTCTTGACCAGATAATGGGTGGTAATATTGCTGTTTTCTATGATGAAAAATTGCGTCGTGCTAATCCTACAGGTGGTAGTGAAGAACCATGGACTACTTTTGCACAAGATTTAAGAAGCAATTTCATTGCACCCGATTTGCAGGATAGTATGCGAAGATGGGAAGAACTTTTTAACAATGAAATTGGCATTGACAATGTGAGAAGTGATAAAAAGGAGCGTTTGATAACTGCTGAAGCAAATGCCAATAATGTAGAGTGTCGATGCAAAGCAGAACTATGGTTAGACACTCTTAAGAAATGTGTCGAAAAAGTCAACAAGATGTTTGGCACAAATATAAAAGTAGACTGGCGACATGATGCTACTAAGAATGGGGGTGCTGATATTGGCAACAATGACACTAATGGGACTGCTAACTTATGACCCAGAAATATTAAGTGAGAATTTTAATCTACCTGATTCTCTCTTAAGCATAAAGACAAAACTCTTAGAGCATATTGTGTTTGAGTGTGCAGAACTGGAAATTGTTATATCAGATCCTACTTGGTTCGGGCGGATGCTGGATACATGGTCTACTGTGATGGACCCTCAGTGGGAATATTTTCTTAAGTGGAAACTATCACAAGATGAAATCACAGCAGATGATGCTAAAGGTGGTCGGAAACTTACAAAAAAGAGTACTCGAACACCGGAACTTACCACTCATACAACTTCCAGTACAACAAATGATGATAATGGTTCTACAACCATTTTAAACAGTGCTTACAATCAGAATCAATATTATCCATCCGAACAGAGAAATGACAGTAATTTACAGAATATTGAAAATGACGGTACAGTTCGTTATACAGGTTCAGAAAGTTATCAGTACGAAGAAAATGAGAATGTTGTTTTCAATATTGAAGATATTGATAAAATTTTAAAGAATGGCTATGTCAATATTGCTAATATTATTTGTACAGATTTCAAAGAACGATTTTGTTTGATGGTATATTAATAAGGGGGGTATAATTATGGCTTTTTGGAATAATTTTCCATTCACTAATTTTCACGAACTGAATCTGGATTGGATTATTGGAAAAATGAAAAATCTGGAAACTGGTTTTATGAATGTGGTTAAGAAAGTAGATGACACATTATCAGAAATCAAAAAAGAAGTAGATGATGCTATCCAGCAGATTCCAACAGAGGTAGATAATTTACTGACAGAATGGAAAAATGATGGCACGCTTGGAACAATGATTGATACCATTTACGGTGGACTTTCCTATCTGGATGTTATGAAAAACAAAACTATCTATGTTTTAGGAGACAGCTTAAGTGATGGACAAGCACCTAGATGTTGGGTAAATGAATTTAATAAACTGCTTATTGGTAAAAATTGCCATGTTATGAATGGGGCACACTCAGGTGATACCATGGCAGAACAGTATACCGTATTTGATAGAAATATGACTTTACATCCAGAAAACGTACCAGATATTCTGATTGTATGGTGTGGAGTTAATGACGTTAAGAGACAAACTTCCTTAACTGAATTGGGTGATACCATGGACAATATCAGAAATAAGATTCAGTCTATTAACCCATCTTGTCAAGTTTACCTGTTTAGCACTTACAAGAATTATCGTGTTTTACCTGCTCAATGGATTATTCCACAGACAGCATATTGGAGATATTTCAGTCAGTATGCACAGCAGAACGGATGGACTTTTATCGATATGTTCGCTTATGCACCTGTAATCGCACCAGAAACCGACCGTATGAGAGCAGAGTTCTATGAGGAACAAAACAGTGGTTATCTGCATTATACTGTAAGATACACTAAAATTTTGGCAAGATTTATTCTCAATGTTTTATGTACTGGAATGCCGATTGCTTTAGGTGATTACTGGGAACGTGTAAATGGAAACTATATGGATGGTGCAGGAATTTTTACAAATAAGGAAGAATTTGCCCCGAATCTAAATGGTAGCCATATCCGATTCGGAACTCGTTTTGTGAAAATCAGAATTGCTGGCACATTCAAACCTAAAGATACATCTTCATTGCAGTACGTGAAAATTGGAAAGCTACCAGATTTTTTAATTCCTGCTTCAACAATTTACGGACTTGCATATCGTGGTGGTGGATGGAGTTCTACTGGTGCTAATGCTACTTTCGGAACATTGGTAGATAGTGACGGTTCTCTACTTGTACATCCACTTGCAAAAGAGGGAACAAGTTACACTTCTACAACTATTTATTTTGACATTTACATTTTTGACCTTGCAACCGACTGGCAGAGAAGGCAGACAGTTTCCTAAAACTAATTCTAGTTAGTTGTAACTACTAATCAGACCTGTTTGTTCTATACAGACAGGTCGAATGTATGTTCGTTTCTAGAACAAATTGGGCTACAATACTGTTCGCCCAGGAGAGACAATAGTCTCGAGTGTGTGCGTGACAGACAGACACTTGTGTCCGTGGGGGAAAGACAAATGTCCGCCGTACACGGATACCTATATAGGC
>ENA-UONX01002535-UONX01002535.1-human-gut-metagenome-genome-assembly--contig:-P74old-NODE-2535-length-12779-cov-5.497249_pt1 | contig 12779 bp, 12 predicted proteins | sample MGYA00242466_ERZ724013 | MGnify/ENA metagenome assembly ERZ724013 | reverse complement strand
AAATCCTGCAGCAATTCTTTTGAATTTCATCTCGAAATCCTCCTTTTCGTCATTCTATTTGTTTTTCGATTTCACTCATATTTATATGAATGTCGCATGATATAACTTTGTTTTCAGGCTTCTCTACACTGTTAGTATATCACGATTTTCCATTTTTGTCAAGTCCTAAATGCCTGTTTTTTTCAATTTTAGAAATTATTTTTAGTGTGATTCGGGACAATCATTTTGCAATGCACTGAACGGCAATGTTAAGGAATTGATTGGCTTCTGCCCTTTCGACAGCATTTGCACAGGGGGTGTGCTATAATCAAAAAACAGGCGGTGATGTACATGCAAACCATATATTTGGATGTCCTGCTGTTCTTCAACTTCTGCGTCAATTACTTTCTCCTGCGTGGCACAGCGTGCCTGACCCACACGCCCTGCCGCATCCCTCGCTGCCTTGTCAGTGCCCTGCTTGGCAGCTTGTTTTCCCTTGCCATCCTCCTGCCGCCACTGCCCTGGTATGGTACGCTGCTCCTGCGAATTGGTGCGGCTGCCTGCATGAATGGAATCCTCTGCCTCGGATTGTCCAAACGCACCTTCCTGCGGCAAACTGTCTGGTTCTTCTGTTTTAGTATGCTCTTCGCCGGATTTCTCATGGCAGTCCAGCAGTGTACAGACAGCCAACGCATTTTTGTAGGGAATCACTGCTTTTACCTCCAGCTTTCCCTTCCGGTCTGTATTCTCTGCACCCTGCTTGCCTATGGACTTCTGCGAATCTGGCATACCGTTCGGTTACACAGCCGACACACAGACCTGCACTATCGGGTATTCATCCGTGTTGGCACAGAAACACTCGCACAGGAAGGGCTTGCAGACACAGGGAACAATTTGGTTGACCCCTACAGCGGTCTGCCGATTATTGTATGCAGTAAACAGGCTTTTGCGGCACTGCTTCCACAATGTCAGCAAAAACAGAGACACTACCACTATGTTCCCTATGCAACTGTTTCCGGCACCAGTATGATGCCTGTCTTTCAGGCAGATGAGGTATTGCTGCAAAATGAAACAACCGGAGCCCGTCAGCAAGTTGCTGTCCGCATTGGCTTAGCAGAAGCACAGGACAACGCCATTTTCCACCCGAACCTTCTTCAAACCGTTTAACAGAAAGGAGCATGTATGATGAAATCTTTGCTGCAACTTCTGCGGCAGCTGCAATTCTGGCTGCGGCCCTGCCAGGTGGACTACATTCATGGAGCAGATACCTTGCCGCCGCCACTTTCTGCACCAGAGGAAAAAGCGATGTTGGATGCACTTGCAAGTGGCAATACAGACGCAAGAGAGCAGCTCATTGTTCATAATCTCCGGCTTGTGGTATACATTGCAAAAAAGTTTGAATCCACTGGCATTGGGTTAGAGGATCTGATTTCCATCGGCACCATCGGACTCATCAAAGCGGTCAATACTTTCTGCCCCACCAAAAAAATCAAGCTGGCAACGTACGCCTCCCGTTGCATTGAAAATGAAATCCTCATGTTTCTGCGAAAGGCAACGCAATACCGTGGGGAAGTTTCCATTGATGAGCCACTCAATATTGACTGGGACGGAAATGAACTTCTGCTTTCCGATGTTCTTGGAACCGATGCAGATGTGGTCAGCCGCAATATTGAGCAGGAATCAGAACGAGATATGCTCCGCTCTGCCGTTTCCGAACTGGGGGAAAGAGAACGGGAAATCATGGAGCTGCGATTCGGGCTATTGGATGGCAAGGAAAAAACACAAAAAGAAGTGGCACAGGCGATTGGGATTTCACAATCTTATATCTCCCGTCTGGAAAAGAAAATCATCCGCAAACTACGTGGAACCCTTCAGCAATTCAATCAATGACAGAAAGACCGCTGTACACAAAACGCGTACAGCGGTCTTTCTTTTAGTAGGAAAATGATTATGGAGTCAATTCCGTAAAAATCTTATTTAATTGGATTCTATTGGAACTGGCAAGGAGGTAATCAGCAGGACAACATAATTCACCAAAACCCCACCATCTTCTTCGCCTACGTTTCCATCTGGTCCGTATACATCTGCATTTGTAAATGCCTCATCACTCAGGACAATCTGTTTTGCCAGATAACGATTCATGGTAATGGCATCACGCAGGTCTACAACACCATCCAGATTGGTATCTCCATACAGCGGTGTGAACGGCTTCTTGGTGGTAGTGATAGTAGTGGTAGTAGTTGTTGTAGTGGCAGTGGTTGTTACCGTCGTGGTGGTAGAGGCATTGACAGTTACTTCTACTGTTGCAGTCTGTCCCTTCGGTGTGGTAACTGTAATCGTAGCCGTACCAGCCCCATTCCCTGTTACATTGCCGTATTCATCCACACTTGCAATACTATCATCGCTAGAAGTAAAGGTGCTGCCATCTACATTAACTGTAATCTTCTTGGTATCACCAACTTCCAGTACGATTTCCTTCGGACTTGCAGTCAAATCCGCTTCAAACATATCGGTCTTTGCCGTATTATTCTTATCATCTGTGTTATAATAAAGGGTAACACTCTTTACGGTTGCAGAAGTGATTTCCTTTGCAGAAGCATCATCTGCATAGTACAGACCCAGCTTAAAGTTATCGTTCGGCTGTTCGGTACTGATAAAGTTGGAAATGGTACTGCTCTTATTCACTGTGCCGTCTTCTGCATACTTATAAGTCGTAGCAACTGCCTGTGGCATTACCCACATATAGGTGTATTCCTTCTTTGTATCATCTACATTCACCAGTGTAATCGAATTGCCGTTTGCATCAGCCTGATACCAGTGGTCATCACTCTTCTTATCCAGAACAGTCGTACCGCTGCCCAGTGTAATCTGTCTTGCACTTACCTTAGTATCCAGTGTGAACAGGATTGCATAAACATCTGCTGTATTCACATATGTCATCTGGTCAAAGTCAGAGAACAGAAATTCAGCCGGATCTGCACCTGTGGTAAGGGTAGCATTTGTTGTCAATGTCTGAGAAGCCTGATATGGGAATGTAACTTCCTGTGTATAGGTCAGCATTGCACTATCAATATCCAGAGATTCCAGTGGTGTGTATTCTTCTGCTTCAATCTCACCATACCACAGCTGGAAGGAAATGGTGTTGCTGGTTTTTGCATCTACATATGGTCTTACATCTGCCGGAACGTCCCATGTAACTTCTACATAGTCGCCAAAGTTTTGTTCTTTCAGATCCTTACCATTCTGTACTGTCACACCAAATTCACTGCCGGCATTCTTTACATTGGTCATGATTTCATCATAGTCATCTGCACCAATATCATTGTACCAATAACCAGCATTCGGATCTGACTTAAAGCCAGCCAGAGAAGAATCTACTACATTGCCATCTTTATCACGACCGATCGCCGTCTTCGGTGATTCCGTATCTGCCGGAGATTTGCCGTATACATTCAAACCGCCGCCATACATCACACGGGTTACATTCTGACCTTCCGGTGCACGCATTACCACAGTCAGAGCTTCCGGCGTAATTTTTGCGGCATCGGAACTGGAATTGATACCGAAATCCTCATAAGAGAACCGATGGCTGTTCAATGGATGACCTGCCTTACGGATATCCTCTTCCTTCATGACAGTTTCGTTGCCATTCTCATCCTTCACTGTATAATGTTCCTCACTATAATCCTGACCCTCTGGGCTTGGTGTGAGCGTAATCGCATCAGAACCATACCTTTCCTGTGCCAATGCCTTCATATCCTCGGCATTGATTTTCTTGGTCAACGTAGCCTTAATGGTAGCCGTGCCGTCCTTATTGTCTGTAAACTCATAATTCCCGCTCTGCTCATTCTGGCTGCTGTAGAACCCAGCGTCACCGGTGTTCGGATATTTGGCTTCTGGATCCGGGTCTGGATCAGGATCTGGATCCGGATTCGGGTTATTGCTGGTATCTGTTGTACCATTCACCACAACAGAAGTCAGTGTTACTGCTACTTTCGTCTCACCATTGGCAGCATACGCATTCTGGAATTGGATATGACGATTAGAATGATACGTTGGATCAATGCAATACCCGATACCTTTTCCTTTCAAATCCAAGTCCTTCACATAAACCACAACAGAAAATTCAGATGCATACGGTGTGCAGTCTTTGCTGGTTCCTGTCCACCATGGATCGGCATCCAAATTGATACCAAAGTAGTAAGAAAAATTAGAAATTTCTTCTTCTGCTGTAAAATTAAACTGTAACGAGGTCAGTGTCGTGTGGTTTTCTCCAGTACCGGTCAAATCCGACATCAAACCCTCATAGGTGCATTCCTTCGCATTCTTTGGTGTATCTGGATTGTCCGGATCTGGATCTGCAACCGCCAACTTCTGATTCACCGTGATTGTCTTGTTAGCTGCCCAGACAACCGGGGTGGCAACTAACGTTGTGGAGAGCATTGCTGCACTCATGACCGCAGCAAACGCACGTTTTTTCCATGTGTAATGTTTCATAGAATACCATCCTTTCCCTTCTTTGAAATCTAATAGATTTATGCTTATGTCACAAACCATTCATTTCCGACTGTTTCTATTATAACACAATGTTTCTCCTAAAATGTGGATTTTATATGAACATTAAAAAGAAACCGCACTTTTTTATGTAGAAAATCCGTCCCTTATTTTTGTGCAGTTTGCACAAAAAAGCAAATTGTTATTGAAAATTAAGAGAAAACTCCTACTTTTTCCTTGTCCCTTTTGCTGATAAAAACGAAAAAACATGCTTTATTTTTATGCAAAACACGCTGAAAAAAGAACCGTTTTGTTCCTTTCCCAGCGTGTTATCTTTGTTTATGATATCATGCAAATTTCTTCAAGAACTGTTTTTCATTATAGTTTATCAGCCGCTCTGCCAGCGTATCACAGACCCCAATCAGCATTTGTTCATATGTACACTGCAACGGAGAAACCTGATTCTCGTCCCCAGTTTCCAAACGGTTCATACAGCCGCAGGAATTGGTACAGCGTTTTTTCAATGCACAATCCTGACAAGCGGTCGGCGTTGCCTCTCTCTGTATCAGTTCCCGAACCTTCGCCTGATTCAACCCATGGAATACATCTCCCAGCCGATAAGCGGGATCGCCAATGAACTGCGTACAGGGGTACAGCGAACCATCCGGCGTAACAGGCATTTGTCGCAGCCCCAGATGACAGTGTTCGCCGGAGCATCTGCCCCGAATGCTGTCCTGAATTTTACTGTCAAATGTACCGAAATAAAACGGTGTTCCCTTTTCAAATTCTTCCGCATAGAAATCTGCCGTTCGGTTCAGCTCCATTTGCAGCTGCTCCAGATGGGCATCTGTCCAATGTACTCGTTTTCCATATGCTAATGTAGCAGTGAGATTGCGAAAACCCAGCCCATGTAGATACCGGACAGAATCTGCATAGGTATCCACTGTCTCCGGTGCAATCGTCATCATCGCATAGGCTTCCGGCATCACGGAAAGCAGAAGCTTGGCATTTCGTTCCAAATCCTCAAATGTGCCACTGCCATCCCGATAGCGGCGGCAGCGGTCTTGCCCGCAGCCGTCAAAAGAAAGTCCGATAAACAGCCCGATCTGCTTGGCATAGGCAATAAATGACGCATCCAGCAGGGTACCATTGGTGGTCATTTTACAGCTGAATGGCATACCCGTTTCTTTGGAAAGGGTCTGACAGCGTGCAACGGCTTTGTAAATCAAATCCTTTTGCAGCAGCGGTTCCCCACCGAAAAAGCAAATGCCCGCTGTAGTGCCGCTCTGAAAAATATACTGACAGGCAGCTTCCAATACTTCTTCTGACATGTTTCGGCTACGTTTCTCATGAACGCAGTAGCTACAATCCATGTTGCATTGTTCGGTCAGGTGCAGGGTAACGTGCAAGGTAACCCCTCCCTGTTATTTCGAATTTGCAATCACTACATCATCAGCAAGTTGCGGCGGTTGCGTAGTGTTTTGCGGAACCGTATAAGTGCCTTCTAACACAGTCGTGGTGGTGGTGGATGTGGTAGTCCCCTGCGGAACGGTATAAGTACCTTCCAGTACAGTCGTGGTCGTAGTGGATGTGGTAGTCCCCTGCGGAACGGCGGTATAAGTGCCCTCCAGTGCAGTCATCGTCGTAGTGGATGTGGTAGTCCCCTGCGGAACGGTATAAGTGCCTTCCAGCATAGTCATCGTAGTAGTGGATGTGGTAGTATCCTGTGGAATGGTTGCTTCGCCCTCCAGTGCAGTGGTGGTAGCAACGGTGGCTTCGGTGGTTACCGTAGTGGTGGTACCTGGCTGCGGCGGATTCACTGGTTTTACAGGTAGTTCCCCGCATCCTCCCAGCATACCGGTTACTGCAAGCAGAGCCGCCGTTTTTGCGAGATACGCAGGTAATTTGTAGTCTTTCACTGGTTTTAGTTGCATAAGACAACATCCTTTGTTTCTTTTATTTTTTTCATAAAGAGAACAGAAATAGGCAGCCGCCCCTAACAGCTGCATATTTTTTCATTTGCAAATAAACGCTGAATCCGATATTTTACCAGCCTTCCAGACCTTCCTCCAAGGGCAGTTCTGTTGTCGGCAGCGTTTCCTCTACAATCACAACATCTCCATCCAACAAAAGTTCCGTTGTTGGTTCTGTCTCTGATACAACCGTTTCCCCTGCCAATTGCACATCTTCCGTTCCCTGTGGATTGACAGGTTTCACTGGAAAATCTGCACAACCACTTAATGTACCAGTAATCGCAAGCAACGCTGCTGCTTTTGCAAGATAGGTCGGTGGTTTGTAATTTTTAACAGGTTTGAACTGCATAAAACCCTTCCTTTCGTGTTGTGCTGTAGAAAAGTGGGAAATCCGCATTTTCTGCAATCGTTCCTTTATAGGAATATTGTAGCCGATTTTTATAAAAATGTCAAGTGTTTTTTTATCTTTTTAGTGAATCTGTTCCAATAATGCCACTGCATGTACAGCGATTCCCTGTCCTGCTCCCGTAAATCCAAGCTTCTCTTCGGTCGTCGCCTTCACACTAACTGCCGAAACGGCAACCCCGCAGCAGGCGGCAATGTTCTCCCGCATTGGTAAAATATAATTCGCCAGCTTCGGTTTCTGACACAAAATTGTTGCATCCAGATTCCCGACCTGGTATCCCTCTTTCTGTATCCGTTCCACCACGTGCCGCAGTAATACCATGCTGTCTGCTCCGGCATACTGCGGATCGTTGTCGGGAAAATGTTTGCCGATGTCACCCAATGCCAGTGCACCAAGCAATGCATCTGCAACAGCGTGCAGTAGGACATCTGCATCAGAATGCCCCAATAAACCCAGTGCAAAGGGAATTTCTACCCCACCCAGCATCAGCTTCCGTTCTGGCACAAGGCGGTGTACATCGTATCCATGTCCGATTCTCAATTGACTCATACCTTTTCCTCCGTTCTCTTTTCCAACAGCATCTGTGCAATCAAGATATCCTCTGGTGTGGTAATTTTTATATTGGTATAATCCCCGATTGTCATATAGACCTTGCATCCAATTGCCTCTGCAAGCTGACAGTCGTCCGTAAAATCCAACTGATGTTCCAGTGCAAAATCCAGTGCCTCAAAGTAAATACGCTTCTGAAACACCTGGGGGGTCTGCGTAATATACAAGTGCGGACGATATGGCGTGTCCACAATCAATCCATCATTGACAACTTTGATGGTATCTTTCACTGGTACGCCAAGCGTTGCTCCACCGAATACGGCAGCATCCCGAATGACCGCTGCAATTTGTTCCGGCTTGACCAGCGGTCTTGCACCATCATGAATGGCAAACAACTTGGTTTCCTTTGCCGCTGCCCGAATGCCATTGATTACACTTTCCTGCCGGGTTGCACCGCCACTGACGATGGCACTGCATTTTTTCAGCTGCAAATCCGCAATCGTTTGCCGGATGGCATCCTGATCGGACGGTCTTGCAACCACAACAAACTCCGCAATCCGTTCACACTGCTCCATTGCCAGCATGGACATACCGATCACATTGGTGTGTCCAAGCGGCAGCAGAATTTTATTTTTCCCCTGCATTCGGGTAGCATTTCCGGCACAAACCAAAATGCCGGAGGTGTCCTGTATGATTTCCATAATAGATGTCCTTTCTGTTTTCTTTTCTGCATGGTACTGCAACCACATACAAAAATATCATACTATTAGTATAGCACGAGCAGAAAGGAAGGTCAAGCAGAATGCTTTTTGCATCACAGAAAGCCATTCTCAAAGGAGATTATATATAGTACATATTTTCTTTCCGCACTTTTTTTCTTCCCCCTGCATAAAATAGTAGTATCCAAAAAAGAAAGGGGGAGAGAACGATGTTGGAATGTCAAGTGGGGGTATCGTCTGATACGCAGGCTCGAAAAGCACAGGCAATCCTACGCCGCTACGGCTATCCCAGCAAGGTACAGCGACAAATAAACCCAACCCCGGAGGGATGCAGCTATCTGCTGCAAGTCAAAGGCGACTGCAAACAAATTGCTGCTTTGCTGGAAGAAAACGGCATTCCCTATTTGTCTCTGCGGAATGTGCGTGATGCATTTTGATCAACTTTGATAATGCTGCGACCACATTTCCAAAGCCACGCTCTGTACGGCTGGCAATGGAACGTGCGTTGCTGGAATACGGCGGCAATGCCGGACGAGGCGGTCATCAGCTGACGACCAAAACCTCTGAACAGGTCTTTGCTGCCAGAGAAGAAGCGGCTGCTTTTTTTGGCGGCAAACCGGAAAACACCATCTTCTGTTTAAACTGCACCCATGCACTGAATCTTGCAATTCAGGGCATTTTGCAGCCGAATGACCACGTAATTATCAGCAGTCTGGAACACAACGCTGTCTTGCGTCCTGTTGCTGCAATGGTTCGGGAACAAGGGATTCGATGCAGCATTGCACCGGTCTCCGCCAACGATGCTGAAACTGTCGCAGCGTTTCAGGAACGAATTCGCCCGGATACCAAAGCGATTATCTGCACACTTGCCAGCAATGTCACAGGGCAGATTTTACCTTATCGAGAAATCGCAGCACTTTGCCAGGCAAACGACATTTGTATGATTGCGGATGGTGCACAAGCTTGTGGCACCCTACCAGTTCAGCTCTCAGATGGCATGAATATTCTTTGTACCGCTGGCCATAAGGGGCTATATGGTGCAACTGGCACAGGCTTGTTATTGACGGATACCAAATTTCCCATCAAACCGCTGCTATATGGCGGTACCGGAAGTCTTTCTGCCAAACTGGAAATGCCAGATTTTCTGCCGGATCGCTTGGAATGTGGTACATTGAACATTGCCGGTATTCTGTCTCTGCGTGCCGGCATTGCCTTTGTACGGCAAAAAACTGTCAACCGAATTTTTCGACATGAAACCGCCTGCTGTGAAAAATTGCTTTCCATGCTGCAAACCATGCCGCAAATAACCGTCTACCGACAGCCAAATGTCAACTATGCACCCATCATCTCCTTTAATGCGGATGGATTTCCAGCAGAAACGCTTGCAGAAGCATTGGATCAAAAAGGCTTTTGCCTTCGGGCTGGTCTGCACTGTGCACCATTGGCACATCGTTCTATCGGCACAATGGACGGCGGAACAGTTCGATTTGCACCATCCATTTTCAATACACTGCCGGAAGTGGCTGCACTGGGAAATGCCATTCGTGCCATTACCACATCATAAAAGGGAAACCAGACGTGTAACCATTAAGGGGCGAACAGCCCCTTATGTTTTGCAGCATGCATCCACCAATCCGTTTCTTCCTGCCCAAACAAAATTGACCTGTCATGACAAATCCTACTGCCATCTTGCTGGGATACAAACGCAATTTGTATGAAAATTTTGTGAAAGCTATTGCAATTCTGCCGGAAGCTTGTTACAATAGAAAGAGAAAAATAAATTGTACCGCAAAAGCAATTGCCAATGCAAATTGCATCTTTGGCTGCAAAAAACAGCGGCTCACTGTATCGCAAGCGGTGAGAAAAGAAGGGTGTGACAACAAACAGGTGAGATGGACAGAGTTGGTGACATGGTGTAAGGATGCATTGAACAGCCTGTTCAGTATTCTAAAAACCACAGAATGGGTGGATATTTTTGATATTCTGGTACTTTCTTATTTGGTGTACTGGGTCATCAAGTTGGTACGGGAAACCCGTGCCGGACAACTAATGAAAGGCATTGCACTGTTGTTCATTGCCTATCTTATTACAAAATTTATGCAAATGAAGGTAGTTCCCTACCTGATAGAGCAGGCATTCAGCGTCGGTCTGATTGCACTAATGATCATGTTTCAGCCGGAACTTCGCCGTGCATTGGAAAAAGCCGGAAATAGCAAATGGGGCTTGTCACTTGGACTCTCCACGCCAACCGGTGATGCTGCCGTCTGGGGAAACGCCATTGAAGCCATTTGTGATGCCTGTGTGGAACTATCGGCAACTTCCACGGGGGCACTGATTGTAGTAGAACGGCAAACCCGTCTGGGGGAACAAATCGATAATGGCACGATACTCAATGCCACCCCCAGCAAGGAGCTCTTCGGCAATATCTTTTATCCAAAAACACCGCTGCATGACGGAGCCGTCATTATGCGGGATGGCATGATTTTAGCAGCCGCCTGCTTTCTGCCAAAACCGCAGAAAGAAGAACTGATTAACAAAAAGCTCGGTTCCCGTCACCGTGCTGCCATTGGCATGAGTGAAAATTCAGATGCCATTGTAATTGCAGTCTCAGAAGAAACAGGTTCCATTTCGGTAGCAGAAAACGGTCTACTCAAGAGCGGCTTTACACGGGAACAACTGAATAAGCTGCTGACAGAACGGCTGATTCAGACGGATACGGATTCTGCTATCCGCAAGGCTGCCCGTAAAATTCCGTTTATCAAGTCAAAAAAGGAGAAGGAGAAGCCATGAAAACAGCAAAAAATCCAGAAAAAAAACGGTTTCACCTATTCTCGTACTTATTTAACACCAAAATGGGAACGATGATTTTTTCCGTCATCACTGCCATTTTTCTATGGTTCGCCATTTCCATTAGTTTGTATCCTACGACCCCCCGTACCATTTCGCATATTCCGCTGACGGTTGACATCACCGGAACAGCGGCAGAGCTAAACGGCTACAGTGTGATTGATTACAATGTGGAGGAAGTTACGGTGCAGATTGAAGGCAACCGATCACAAATCGGTAACCTGGATGCAAATGATATGACAGCAACGCCAGTGGTAGAAAACGTGACCTCTTCGGGTGTGAAAACACTGGAAATCAGTGTTTCCAGCAAGGATGGCACGCAATTCACCGTAAAATCTATTTCCCCGAAGTCGGTCAATGTACGGTTTGATAAGATCGTCACCAAAAAATATCCCATTCAAGATGATATCAGCAAGGTTACCAGTACCGATAACTGCATTATCAATACAGACGAAGTCAATGTCACACCGAACGAGGTAGAGGTCAGCGGACCGGAAACCATTCTAAATCGAATCAGCTATGCGGCAGCCGTGATTCCAAAAGAGCGAGAGCTTTCCGCAACCACCATTCTAACCACAGACCTGTTGGAATTTCGAGACGAAAATGATACACCAGTACAAAGCTCCCATTTAGATTATACCCTTTCCAACTATGCGATAGAAATTCCAGTTCAGTATACACAGGAGCTGGATATTACATATCAGCTGCGAAATGTACCGACAACCTTCGATGAAACGTATTTACGGAGCATTCTGAAGCAATCGGCTGACCATATTACGCTGGCGGCACCGGATGCCAATCTGGATGCAGAAACCGCATTCAGCATTGGACAACTTTCCCTCTCTGACATCGGTCTCAATTTCTCCAAGGACTATACCCTGGAGATTCCAGAAAACTATGAGAATCTCTCCGGTATCACCTCTGTGAATCTGTCATTGGATTCCTCCAATCTGGTGGAGAAAGAATTTGTTGTGACAGATATCAGCATTATGAATGCCCCCACAACTTATAATATGACGGTTGATACGGGTCAGCTGACAGTTACGATGATTGGACCGAAGAACCAGATTGAACAGCTGTCTGCTGCGGATTTGACGGTAACGGTCAACCTGCTGGGTGCTCCGCAGATGGAAGGCGAAACGGTTTCCTTTAGCTACACACCAACGATTTCCTGTGAAAAGTGGGATCGTGTCTGGGCAGTGGGAGACTATACCAACAAGGTTTATGTCAAAGGCGAAAAAATAGATGCAGCCACCGTAGAAGCAACCACCACGGCTGTACCGACTGCCAATGTGACAGTTGCCACAGCGACCGTTACAACGACAAAGAAAAAGCAATCCTGACAGGAGAACAGAAATCACAAACCCGCCGCAGCGTATCGAAACTGCGGCGGGTTTTTTGGAAAACAGGCATAAAAGCGTGCCCGGACATGTTATAAGTGACAGCCATGTCCGGGCACAAGTTATATCATGAAATGGATTCCCATGGAATCCCAAAAGGGAGAGAGAAGAGAACTTACTTTCTCTTCTTATAGATGATCGCAGCAACACCTGCTGCCGTCATCGTCAAACCGAGGGCAACCGCCGGAAGTGTGGCAACATCGCCGGTCTTCGGGGTGCCTGTGGTATTGTTGGTGGAAGGTTTGGAAGTGCTGCCAGAATCGGTCTTTCCTTCGTTCTTACCAAGTACTTTATAGCTGCAATCCATTAGAACAATATTGCGAAGATGATGTCCGGTGTGAGCATACATCACATTGCCAGTTACCTTCAGGCGAGTGCCTTCTGCCAGTTCATCCTCTATAACAATTTGTAC
>ENA-UONX01002529-UONX01002529.1-human-gut-metagenome-genome-assembly--contig:-P74old-NODE-2529-length-12793-cov-7.659523_pt1 | contig 12793 bp, 10 predicted proteins | sample MGYA00242466_ERZ724013 | MGnify/ENA metagenome assembly ERZ724013 | reverse complement strand
CAGTCGGTAGAGCAGCTGATTCGTAATCAGCAGGTCGTGTGTTCGAGTCACATCATTAGCTCCAAAGCCTTGGAATTCCTAGAGTTCCAGGGCTTTTTCTTTTTTACCCATGCACATTTAGACCGCCTGATTTTTGTACCATTTATTTACAAATCAGGAGGCACACTATGAGACAAAAAATTACCATGAATTCCCAAAAAGGAACCAGTGTAGAGGAACGATTTCAGCAATTCCTTTCTAACTGTGCGGCAAGGGGACTTTCTGAAAAAACCATGAGAGGATATAAAAATCACCTGCATTGTCTATCAAAGTACCTTTACACCTGGACTACTGAGGATCGTGAGACGGCGGAGGATTGGGCAGCAAAGCTGGAGGAGCGGGACTGGGCCGCCCTGGAGCGGGACTGGGCCAACGCCAATTCCGCCCCGGCGGCGAGGTCATGGATTAAGACCCTTCTGTAAAAATCCATAAGGAAATGTGAAGCCGGGCCCCAGAGCATCTGCTCCGGGGCCCGGTTCTTTTTGATGGTCTGGACCGCGCCAAGATTCGTTTTGTGGAATTGGGATATGGATAGCGGATTGTCCCGAACCACTGGATCAGGCGGCATGTAAGCCGCATAATCTGATAGCTTCTTAGGCGACGTTCTCCGTGCGGCGCAAGCGGGTGTCCGGTTTCGACATGATTGATGGGATTTATCAGTTGCGGCCATTACGCTATTGTAGGGGTTGTCCGTACCATAGCACTTCGCGGCCGCCTTCTCCACGTAGCTGCGCCAGGGGTAGAAGCCATCCTCCATGCGCTGGCGGATCCAGGACATCAGCACGGGCTGGCCGGTGACGGCCTCCTTGCGAACCGTACCGTGCCGGAGGCGATCTACTCGTCAAAGAAGCGGTTGGCCCAGGCGGCCGCCCCTACAATGACGGCCTCATGGAATATGCGCTTTTTCGTGTCTGCAGGGGACCTCTACATGGATAAGATTGAGGCCATCATCTAGGCCCACGGTCTGGAGGACGAGGTGATCGGCATCGACGATTCCTCCAACGAGCTCATCATGTGCCAAGCCCTGGAAAATTGGGGCTTCCACAAGTGCATCCACGCCGAAGGCAATCATCACGGCCTCCCTCACCGGCGCCGCCCCCCAAAATCCGCCACCCCCAACATCCCGCTGCCCCCCAAGGAGATCGCCGAGGACTATCGTCAGAGCATTGAGCTGTACACTTTCCTCTACATTGGGAGCTGCGACCAACTGGCCGCCCTTCTCTGATCTGCACGAGGAACGCAGTACCATCTCTTATCCACGCCATCCGGCGGATGTTGGGCACGGTATGGGTTAAAGGAAGCGAGAGCCAAAGCAGATCGCCTATCTCTGGTATCTCAGTGATAACCTTGCTCCAGCCTATGAAAATCGGTTAACATATTGCGAGAGGAGTTCTTTTGCAGACGGTATTTTAGTGGTACACAATAGGGAAAATTCTGCCTCTCAAAGAGTACAAAAGGGCGAAATGCACAGAGGCAGTCATTGCGCTCAACGGCTGCACTGTACATGGTGAATGCATCTTGACTACGGAATATAGATTTTGTACAATAAAAATCAGAAAAACCAGCTGATATCTGCAGCTTATACCAGCAGCAAATGAGGGAAGCAACATGCGAGTGCGTATGGTTCATTGGCGCAGTCCAGTGGCTACGACACTGATACTTGTCCTGGTGATTGCGATTGCAAGTGCCGTTGTTACAACCAAGGTAAATGATAGGGAGGAAGCCGTCAGCTTCCAGCGTCTGGCCAGTGAGGCGGAGGAGTTTGCAGACCTTCTGGAACGGAACATGGACTCTGACCGCCGCCAGCTGGAGCTGATCGCCGCGCTGGCCGGTGACTATATCACTCTTGGCACCGGCGAGCTGACGGCCTTTCTCGAACAGTATCCCGGCAACGGAAACTTCTTTTCCCGGATCGAAATCCTGCTCCCCGGGGATCTTGTGCTCTCGGCAGACGGAGAGGTGACCCATGCGGCGGGACAGCTCTCCTTTGAAGAGGAGGCCTGTCAGGGCGCGCATATTTCTGACCGGGAACGCGATCTGAACAGCGAACGCTATGTGGTGCGCCACTTTGTGCCGGTGACCCGGAACGGTGAGACCGTCGCCATGCTGTACGGCGTCATTGACACCTCCATTCTGGGGACGGAACTGCCCTATACACCGTACGGCGGAAGCGCCGCCGTCTATGTGATTGACGGCGCCACCGGGGATTTTCTGATTGACACCTGGCATTCTGAGCTGGGCAACATATGGGAAACCGGCTCCCGCCCCATGGCCGACGGCTACAACGACGCCCAGCTCCGCCAGGGGCTTATCGACGGCGAGAGCAACTATGTGGTCTTTGTCTCAGACACCACCGGCAGCTACCTCTACTTCTATTACATGCCCATCTCCATTAACCAGTGGCGCGTGGCGCTGAGCGTACCGGAGGCAGTGGTCTTTGAAGACGCGAGAAGCGTACGGTCCATGCTCAATGTGCTACTCATCCTGGAGACCATTGACTTTTTGCTCTACATTCTCTGGCTCATCCGCTATGTATACCGTGAGACCGGCGAAAAGCAGCGCCAGCTGGACGCGCTCAGTTACATCTACGATGTGGAAAAGCTGCTGTTCAATGCCCACGTGCACCGTGAATATATCCCCCAGGCCCTGGAGATCATCGCGAAGATGCTCCCTGCCAAGCGGGTGGCATTTACGATCATGAGCGGCAGAGAGGCGGCCGTCAGCTACCTGTGGGAGGAGGGCGGCGAGACGGAGCTGGGCACGGCCCTGACGGGGGGCGCGGAAGCGCTGACGGACTATTTTTGCGCCCAGCACACCGAGATCAGCGCCTATACGGCTGCGGAGGTCCGGGCCGCGCTGCCCGGTGCGCCGGAGGGAATGGACGATCTCGTGGCCATACCTATTGAAGATGCGGACGGCGTGATCCGCGGGATCCTGTCCGCCGGAGGGCTGGGAAGGCGCTCAGGCTGTACGGCCATGCTCAAGAGCGTCGGCTTCAGCTTCGCAAAGCTCTACAGCAATGCCCGGACCTACCGGGACATGCAGCGGCTCGGGGAGGGGGACACGCTCACCGGCCTGTACAACCGCAACCGCTATGAGCTGGATCTGCCCACTCTGGCCGACGAGTGCCGGGAGAGTCTCTGCTGTGCCTTTGTGGATGTCAACGGCCTGCACGAGCTCAACAATTCCCTGGGGCATGAGGCGGGGGACCGCATGCTCCGCTCCGTGGCGGAGGAAATCCGGACCGGCTTCGGCACCCGCCATACCTACCGCGTGGGCGGCGATGAGTTCATCATCTTCGTGTGTGACGCGCCTGAGGCCGAGACCCGGGCGCGCATCCAGGAGATGGCGGACAGGCTGAAGGAAAAGGGGATTTTCGTATCGGCCGGCTGTGCCTGGGCCCACGTCCCCGTACACGACGTGGAGACGCTGATCAAATCCGCGGAAAAGCAGATGTACGACGAAAAACGGAGTTATTATCAGGATCCGTCCAACGACCGCCGGGCGAGATAGTGCTTCCGGGGCAGCATATGCGGCTCCGGGCGAAAAAAGCAGGGAGCGGAGATGAACCGCTCCCTGCTTTTATGGATTCTGATTGGCCAGCTGTCGGAGCGCCTCGGCGGCGGGCAGCGGCTGAGAAAAGAGATAGCCCTGCAGCAAATCGCAGTTGAGCCCGCTCAGTTCCTCCACCTGCCGCTGGGTCTCCACGCCTTCGGCCAGGATGGTGAGGCCCAGCCTGTGGCCGGTGCGGACGATGCCCTCCAAAACGATCCGGCCCGTTTCCGTCCCCATGCTGTCCACCAGGCTTTTGTCCAGCTTCAGCCCGTCCATGGGGAACCTCAGCAGATCACGGAAAGCGGTATATCCCATCCCGAAGTCGTCGAGCATGACCCGCACCCCCAGGGAGCGCACCGCCTGGATATTGCCGCGCATCTGAGGGATCTCCTCGCCGCCGGTATACCCGCTCTCGGTTATCTCGATGACGAGATTGCGGCGGGGGAATCCATGGCGCCCGATGATCGCCCGGCAGCGCTCCGCCAGATCCGCCCGGGCAAACGACCGGCGGGACAGGTTGCAGGTGATGAAAACGTCTATGCCGCCCGTCCGGCCCAGTTTTTCCAGCAGACCGCACGCCTGGTCCAGGTTGTAGAAGTCCAGGCGCTCGATCCTGTCCTCCTTCTCGAACAGGGGCACATATCTGTCCGGACTCAGCAGGCCCTTTCTCGGGTGCAGCCAGCGGGAAAGGGCCTCGCCGCCCACGATTTTGTAGCTCCTGGCATCCACAATGAACTGCAGATACAGCTGGAACTCCCCGGACGCGAGCCCGTGCTCCAGATCCCCCAGCAGCTCCCGCTCCGCCTCACAGATACGGCAGCTGTCCTCGCCGCCGGCGGTGCCTGGCTCAGGGTTCTCAACGGTATAGATCTCCGTGTCCTTTCGCATAGCATCCTTCTTTCCCAGCTGTCACGCCGTCTTTTACTTGTACTGGATCGTCTGCCGCTGGATCTTTCCCCAGTTTCTCCGCTTCTTCTGATAACCGATGAGGGCCGTCGTGCGCACCCACGCCATGACAAACCGCAGGCAGCTCACCTCCACCACGCACAGGCCCATGGCCTTGAGCATATCGGAGAGATAGAGCTTCATATCCACCGTATGTACCCGCGTGAGGAATGCGGTCAGGGAGAGGATCGCCGTGTAGAGGATATAGATGCCGAAAAACAGCAACATGAACGGTACATTGATCAGATCAACGGCGAACGCCAGCAGGGTTGTGAGAATGCCGAAGATCTCGATGTACGGTGAGAACAGCTCGTAGAACAGGAAGTAGAAATAGGAGACAAAGCTGACGGCCCCATACTTGGGGTTTGCGAGGATATTCCGGTGCTTCATCATGCTCTGGAAGAGCCCGATGTGCCAGCGGCGGCGCTGCTTGCACAGATCGCCCAGGCGTTCGGGCGCCTGGGTCCAGCAGATGGCGTCCGGCGCGTAGCGGATCCGGTACGGCCGGCCCGTCTCCCGGCAGAACACGTGCAGCTTGACCACCAGCTCCATATCCTCACCCATGGTGTCGTGGTCATATCCCCCCGCGGCAATGACCAGGTCCTTCCGGAACAGGCCGAAGGCCCCGGAGATGATGATGTTCCCGTTGAACTTGTCAAAGAGGATCCGGGAGGCCAGGAAGCTGCGGTCATACTCCAGTACCTGCATGCTGGCCAGCAGGTTTTTCGGCATCCGGTAGCGGGTGACGCGGCCGTTTTCGATGGTCGCCCCGTTGCAGGGGCGCACCGCACCGCCCACCGCAACGGTGGTCAGATCCTCCAGCACCGGGCGGACGATCTTGTCAAGAGAATCATACTGCAGGACGCTGTCCGCATCAATACAGAGAAAATAGGGGTAGCTCGCAACATTGATGCCCATGTTGAGCGCGTCGGCCTTGCCCCCGTTTTCCTTGCTCACCAGCGTGATGGGCACCTTCCACTGCCGTGTCTCGTAGACCGCCTGGTCCGGCTGGCACGGGATCTGTCGGCGGATTGGACGGTGGACGCGGAACATGTCGAACTTCTGCCGCACAACCTCGGCGGTGTCGTCCGTGGAGCCGTCGTCCACCACAATGATCTCGTAGAGCCGGTAATCCAGGGCCAGCAGGCTCCGGACCGTCGTCTCGATCGTGACGCCCTCATTGTGGGCGGGGACGATGATGCTCACAGGCAGGTAGTAGTCATTTTCCAGCACATTCTTCAATTCTCCCCGCCGCTTTGCCGTGTACAGCTCGGATGAGCCGACGGTCACGGAGAGGAACAGGAAGGTGGCATAGCCCACTATGTACAGGATGAAAAAGCCCTCCACCACCAGCAGGAAGCACTGGATAAAATCCCTGATATTCATACTGCCGCCGCCTCCTCTGCCGCCCCGCACTGGGCCTCCGCCCGGCGCATCTCCAGTCTGTAGGTGAGCATCTCCCGCGCGTAGCGGTCGTTGGATACGGCTGAGGCCAGCAGGGCCTCATCGGTGAAGCCAAGCTGCTCCAGGCTGGCCGCGCTGTTGTAGCGCACATACCAGTTGGGACTGCACATCGCCGCCGTCAGCGCGTCCACGGTGTCGCCGCCCGGATATCGGGCGAGGGACGAGGCCGCGACGGCGGCGTATTCCCACCGGGTCGGCTCGCCGCTCTCCGACACAAAATTCAGCAGGGCCGCCCTGGCCCGTTCGTCCGGATAGCGGCCGAAGTAACGGATGGCCGAAAGGCGCAGCTCCTTGTCCCGGCCCTTGTCCAGGAGGATGGCGAGCAGCTCATCCCGATCATCCCCGCTTTTGAACCGGATATAGTCCAGCAGCATCCGCTGCGCATAGACGGGAAACCGCTCAAAGCGCCGCCAGATGAGCGCAATGAGGGCGCGGGCGTCGCCGTGGAAGTCCAGGAGCGCCTCCACGGCGATCTTCTCGTGGATCTGCAGGTGCTCATCCCCCTCGGGGGCGAGCCATGTGAGCGCGTCCAGCAGGACCTCCGCCTCGCCCAGGGCACACAGCGCCTTCAGGGCGTTGACCTTGCTGTAGACGCTCGGGCGCCGGACAAACTGGGCCGTCTTTTCCGCAAGGCTGTGGCGCTCCTCTCCCAGGAATCCGCCCCATTCGGCGATGAAGTGGCAGAAATACGCCCCCTGGATCTCATCCCGCTTTCTGTAGCGCTCCGCAAGGCGGGGGAACACCGGGGCAATGCGGCGGAGGTATCCCCCGGCCTGTTCCCGCGGCATATTCTGCAGATATTCCTCAAGGGCCAGAAGATTCCTGACCTGCGAGAGCAGCCCCTCCATGCGGTCCAGGTGCCCGGCCGGAAGCGCCCCGCCTTCCAGGGCCGGTTCCACCGCGGCGGCCACCCGGCCGGCGCGGCGCAGGGAGCGCCGCTCGCCGGAGCGGAGGTAAGCGCGGTATAACAGATTGAACACAAGCATGCTTAGGCACACCAGGCTGTAGCCATAGATCAGCACCTCAACGCCCATCGGCTCCCGTCACCTCTCTCCCCGAAAATCCGTTCTCCGCCCAATGGGCCTGCAGCATGTAGTAGGACTCCTTGAGACGCTCGTGGCAGCTTATGTCGTTGCCCCAGCCCTCCAGGACCAGGGGCGACATGGGTACCGGCCCGGCCTCCCCGTCCAGAGCCAGCCCCACATACAGCTCATCAATCCGGATATACTCGATGCCGTAGTTCTCATAATAGTCGTCGTGGATGCGCATCCGGGACGGGTCGGCGAAGTTCAAAAGCTGCCAGGGCAGGCGGAGCTCCACCCCGCCGTCGGCCGTGTAGCAGAAATCCGCCAGGGAGTCGAACTCGTCGGACGCGGGGTTGGCATTGCCAAGCCTGAGGCGGCCGGTCTCTATGGACTCCCCGGTGGTGACCCCCTCATCCCAGCGGGTCACGCTGCCCCGCAGCACGGTGGGCATCTGGATCGTCACAAAGGTGGGGCTGTCCGTATCCGGCGGGTTCAGATAGGGGTCGCCCACATAGTACGACTCCCAGTAGGTGGACTTTAGCGCCTCGTAGCGCTCCTGCACCACCACCCGGCTGTTGCGGGCGCCGTCGATGCAGACCACGAAGTCCGCGCCCCGGTCAAAGGAGATGCCGTAGTTTGCACAGTAGATGCTGCCCGATTTGGGGGTGGTATCGATGGGGAGATAGACGGCGGAGCCCCCGGCGTCCGCATCCACATAGAAGTACAGGAATTTCTCGTCGTACTTCATGGAAACCGTCCCGGCGTCGCCGCTCCAGACGATATCCTCATCCGACCACTCGGAGGGATCCCCGTCCACATAGCAGACGCTCTCCGTCTCACCGGGGTCAAAGGTGAGCAGGCCGAAGAACTGGTCGTTGGTCTGGTAGTCGCTCCAATACACGCTGCGGTCGAAATCCACGGCGTACATGGTATTCCACGAGCGCTTGAACCACTCGTCCTGCCAGGAGAACAGGCAGCTTCCGGCGCAGCCGGCATCCATAATATCCTTGTAACACGAGATGAGGGCCTCCCCCTGCTCCTGCTCGGTCATGCCCCCCTGATTGCGCCCGGTGCTGCCGTCCAGCTGGGAGACCCCGCGGCCGGAGGAGACGCCGTACTCGGCGATGACCACCGGGATGTCATGGAAGTTGTTGAGCGCTTTGAAATAGGTATAGTAGGTGTTCTGCCTGCCGCTGGAGTCGTTCAAGTCCGCCTCTGTCAGATAGTCATAGATGCTCGGCGCGTCCATGAGCGCGATCCGGTGCTCTACGGTGGTGACCTGGTTGTCGCCGAAGATCTCAAACAGCTCCTCCCGGGTGTACTGCCGGGCCTCCAGCTCTGTCTCCAAATAGTTGGGGTAATAGGGATAGACGTTGTAGGAGGCGAAATAGCCGGAGCGGAACTCCTCCGTGGGCTGTATATGCTCCACATTGACCGCGGCGGTCTTGTAGCGGTAGCTGGTGGTCACCATGGAATAGCAGAAGGGGTCGGTGGCCGTGCCGTTTGCGAAGGACACCAGGCGCTGCTCCCCGTACCGGTGGGTCTCGTAGGCGATGACCGCATCCCCCAGCTGGGCCAGCATGCTCTCAAAGGGCGAGGCCTCCGGGGCCGCCCGCAGATATTGGCCCTGGTAGGGCTCCATATCCGGGTGGTTCTGGTTGGTGTAGGTCACGAGATCCGCCCGCCACTCCACGCCGAGGATGTATCCCAGGACCCACTGCGACACATCCTTCAGATAGTATCCGGAGCCGTCGCCGTCCCGTCCCAGGTGGATCCGCCTGCCGTGGAGGATGTCCACCACGATCTTGCCGTCCTCCACCAGCTCCCCCAGGATATCGTCGTCAAAAGCGTCCTTGTGGGAGAACTGGGAATAGTCGTCCACCCAGACACCGTGGAGCAGCCAGAGGGGCTCCTCCCCCGCCGCGGTGCGGCCGGTGTTGTAGTCATAGAAGGCACGGTAGAAGTCGTCCGACTGGATCGTGTATACCCGCACCGTATTTGCGCCTAGCTCCTGGATCAGGCCAAACCAGCGCAGGTAGGTGTCCTGATCGATGGCAAAATCCGTCGCGTACTCGCCGGGCATGCCCGAGCCCAAATCCACCCCGCGGATCTCAAAGGGGACGGCCTGCCCGTCGCGCTCCATATAGATCGTGTCCTCGTCCGCGGTCATGAACGCCGTCACCGGCTTGTCGCCGAAGCGGATGTAGACGCCGAGATAAAAGTAGGCGTACAGGCCGCAGAACAGCGCGGCCACCAGGATGCATACGCAGATGATAAATTTCTTCAAGCAGAGATCCCCTTCGCCCGCTTAGACCTTGTTTGATCATTGGCAATGTGCCCAGCGGCAGGAATTTGGGCCGTCCAGCGGTCAAAAGGCCCGCCGATTGGACATGTTGACATTTTTCAAACAAGCCCTAATACGCATAGTTCTTGTTTCTGGACTCGTGGCAGTACTGCTGCAGGGTGTGGATGTTGTTGTCCAGCCAGTGGCCCCGCTCAATGAGCCAGCGCTTCAGCTGGTCCGCCGCCTCCTGCGTGCTGTAGGAATTCCGGTCCACAGGGGTGAGCGGCTCCCACTCGGTCACCGCCTTCTCCCAGCGCCGGGTATTGCGCTCGATGGCCGGGCCCAGATAGGCCAGCGTCTCGTCGATATAATTTTCCAGATACGCCTCGCTGAGCACTGTTTTGCGCAGCTCCTGGTATCGGGCCAGCACTTTGCCCACAAAGCGGGGAGATCTGCAGAGCATCAGGAACCAGGTGTGGTTCTCCATCTCCAGCTGGTATGGAGACACCGGGTCGGTGGGGAAGTTGTCGCAGGCGTTGTTGAAGTCCCAGACGGCCAGTTTGTATCTGCCGCTCATATCCTTGTAGATGTAGGTGGAGTAGCGCCCCGCGTCCATATTCAGGCTGAACTCGTTCAGCAGGAAGTAGTCCACAAAACTGTCCTCGTCAATATAGTTCCAGTATCCGTACTCGCTCGTGTCATAGTCGTAGGAGTAGAGGGCACGCTCAAACTCGGCGAAATCCAGCTCGATCTGCTGGCGCATCTCCTCGGTCAGCACGGACCGCTTGGGATACCGGATGGAGATATCCGTGCTGATGGTCAGCGTGCGCTCCAGATAGGTGTAGACGTCGCGGATGCTGTCCACATCCTCCTCTGTCGTCCGGTCGCCGCGCAGGAGATAGCCTGTGACAGAGGTGCCGTAGACGGTGTCGCTCAGGTTCAGGCGGCAGTCGTCCCCGTCTGTGATGGTCTCCACCATCAGGTAGAGCCCCTTGTAATCGCCGTCGATGATGAGCTCACAGTAGCGCACATTGGGCGCCCACTCCATGACCTCCCCCGAGATGTTGTACCACATGTAATTGCGCACCAGGCTTTTGTCCAGGTAGGGCCCATAGAGCACCCAGTCGCTGTGGGCCGGCATGCCCATGACCTCCACGGGGTTGTCCTCCCCGTTCTCATCCACGAAGTTCAGCCGGTATGGCGATTTTTCAAAGAGCCGGGAGGCGTGGCCCCGGACGCGGATCTCGGAGATCGTGCTGGCCGTCGGGGTGTCGGTGGGGTGGTTGTTCCGGTCCTGGTTGTCTATGATGGAAAGCTCCACATCCACCACGTCCCGGCCGTCCGGGGCCAGGGTGTTGATAGACTCGCCATACGCATCCACCTGGCCGGTGGCAATCCCCGGAATCGTCTGCCCGTTGGTGTTGATGAGGACAAGGGGCAGATAGGTGCACAGCCCGCTCCCGCCGCAGTCACAGCCGGCGTCGGGCTGCCTGGCCGTGCGGTGCTGGTGCACGCGGTTGGTCGTGGTCTCCTGGTCCGCCAGGGTGGCGATTGCGGTGCTGGCCAGCATGACGACCACCATGACGAGTGCGCCTATTCTGTACTTCAATTCCAAACCTCCCTGGGAACCCGGCCCTGCCGTCAACCGCTGATATCGTCGCTCTGCATCACGATGTTGAAATACTCCACGCCGCCGATCTCGTAGACCTGATCGGTGATGCTCTTCCCGCCGGCCGTCTCGGCCTGCTTCAGGTATGCAGCCGCCAGCTCATAGATGAACTCCACGCTCTCGCCGGTGGTGTTCTTGCTGCGGAGCATGGCTTTCCGGTTGAAACGCTGGAAAATAAGCGCCTCCATCTTCTGCTCGTTGGTCCTGGCGCAGCGGATGATGAGCAGGGCACGGCTGTCATTGCGGATCCTGCCGAACACCAGCAGCACCAGGAAGATGAACGCGCTGCCCACGCCCGCCACCATGTAGTCCCCGGCGCCGCAGCAAATGCCCACCACGATGGCCCAGAAGATGTAGATGGTGTCGCGGGAGTCCTTGATGGCCGTGCGGAAGCGCACGATGGAGAGCGCGCCCACCATGCCGAGAGACAGCGCGATGTTGTTGCCGATGACGATCATGACGGTGGTGGTGATCATGGTCAGCGCCGTCAGCGAGACGTTGAATTTCCGGCTGTAGATGCTCCCGGCGTGGGAGAGCCGGTAGGACAAAAAGATAAACGCGGCGATCACGGTGGACACCGCCATGCGGATCAGAATCGTCTCCACCGTCAGCTCCCCGCCGCTGTCCAGCAGTTCCAGTAAGTATTCCCTCATGGTTCTCTCTCCTTAATCCATAGTCCCGCAGGTAAAGCTCCGGGCCAGGCAGTATTTGCTCACCGACACCTCCGGCCGGTGGACATCGTTCAGCAGATCCTTGATATAGCTCAGCAGGAAGCCGTTGTACTTGACCTCCAGCACCATGCCGAAGGGCGTCATGACCGGGGTGTAGGCCGGCTTGGGCGAAAACAGGTCGAGGTCGCTCTCGCTGGCGCGGATCCGGCTGTCAAAGGTGATGCGTATGTGGTTCTCCCGGGCGATGTACGCCGCCCGGTCGTACTCCACGATCGTCTTGGGCCGGTAGCACCGGATGCGCATCAGCCCATAGCACTCCGCGGCGAAGGGCTCCGCATACCCCAGGAGCGCGCCATACTCCCCCCGCGCCAGTGCGATAGCATCCTGCCGCCGCATACGCAGGGAGCGCTTGAGCTGGTAGGGCCCCGATTTCTGCTTCATCTCGAGGGTGGCGAAGTCCTGCGCCGGGTCGTAGATGCGCAGGCGGATCTTGCGCCGCAGCTCCAGCCCCTCCACCTTGTCATTGTAGTCGGAGTTATCCGGCGTATCGAAGTACATGGAGCGGATGGTATAGCCAAAGGAGCCGTTGTGCGCGTCGGGGATCATGACGCGGTTCAGCTTGGCGCGCAGCACTGCGCCTTGGGCGATGTCGATGGCGTATTTTTTCTCCTGCCTCATGACGGCATCCATGGGCCTGCCTCCTTTCGCGGCTCCATCTGGCAACGGGCAAAATAAAGAGCTTTGGGTGGCAATGACATGTAACACCTCAAAAGCTAAAATTCGGTACAAAATATATTATTTGTATTATATCATACTTTTAAGAAAATGTGGAGTGCCTAAATCCGAAATTTTTGTGGTACTTCATGTAAATCCGCGCAGAGGCGGCCGGCCTGGACCACTGCTCCACAGCGTCCTGGGCTGGATCAGATTTCGCGATCTGCGTCACAATTTGAAGACACTTTCTTTTTATTAGAACACAAAACCCCGTCTACAGAATATAAGGGTGGCCATAGCGGTGTTATATTTTCAGAAACCTCTAAACTATAGTTGAAATACGAGAACAGATTACTTAGGTCAGGACTGACGGATAAAATTTCAAGCGGTGCTCCATATATAGTGCTCCCCAGGGCACTGATTTCAT
>ENA-UONX01002520-UONX01002520.1-human-gut-metagenome-genome-assembly--contig:-P74old-NODE-2520-length-12830-cov-4.081018_pt1 | contig 12830 bp, 9 predicted proteins | sample MGYA00242466_ERZ724013 | MGnify/ENA metagenome assembly ERZ724013 | reverse complement strand
CGGCTCCAATACGGCTTATATCAGTTCTATCGGCAAAAATGCGACAACAGATCTCTCGATAGAAATGACGGCAAAGTCTGATTTGTCACAAAAACCATATCAGCTTGACGTAACAATGGATTATGAGGATGATGCTTATACGGCGTATACGTCTACGGCAGATGTATCGATCCCGATCCATCAGGCTGCAAAATTTGAGCTCAGCACACCTGAGATCCTGCCTGCTACGATCTCGGTCGGAAACGAAGCTGACATCATGTTCAGTATTTACAATACAGGAAAAACAACACTGTACAATGTACAGGTAAAATTTGAAGGAGATTCCGTCACAGGCGGTGAGAGCTTTATCGGTAAGATTGAAGCAGGCGGTACCGGAACGGTAGATGCACTTGTGACAGGACAGGCTGCCACAAAAGACGATGGAACGATCAAGGCAGTTATCACCTATGAAGATGAAGCAGGGAATGAATCCAGCTACGAACAGGAAATGACGCTGATGGTGACAGAAGATACAGGATTGGCCGGTATGGATGACTGGGATATGGAGGAAGTGGAATATGATGATTCCACGGGAAGCAGTAAAAAGGCTGTGATCATTACACTGATCGGTGTTGTATTGCTTACAATAGCGGTTGTTATTGTAATTCTTCTGAAAAAGCGGAAGGCAAAGAAACTTCTGGCAGAGGAATTAGATCTATTGGAAGAGGATGATGAAGAAACAGATTCTGTAGATGACGGAGAAAAGGATAACAACGGAAAGGACGACGCGGATGAAATTTCGTGATATGTTTCGCATGAGCTTAAGCAGTCTGTGGAAACGAAAAGTGCGGACGTTTCTGACCGTGCTTGGTGTTGTGGTCGGATCCGCGTCTATTGTGGTCATGATCTCCCTCGGACTGGGGCTTTCCAGAGCATCGATGGCTGAAATCGAAAAATATGGTGGAATAACAACCGTTACTGTAACGGAACAGGATTCTTATACGGTGGATTCCTCTATTACCGGAGCCGCTTCCAAGTCACAGACAGCGGAGCATCTGGATGATGCTCTGGTGGAAAATATCCTACAGCTGGATCATGTGAAAGACGCCTATCCGGTGCTGGATACGGATGCACTTGCTATTTCCGGCGGTTTTCAGGCAAATATCCAGCTCAGAGGTGTGGCAGCGGATAAAATGCAGAATCTGCAGCTTGATCTGGGAAGGGGCAGTCTCCCCCAGCCGGGAGAAGGTCAGCTTTCCGTTGTATACGGCAATATGGTGCTGGGTGATTTCTATAATGATAAGACCGGAGAGGGCTATTGGTACAACGGAACATTACCGGATATTGATCTGATGCAGGATACGATCCTGTATGTCTTTGATGTGGATCGTTATTATAATGCAATCTGGGGCGGTACGGATGATAAAGGACAGGCAGTGACTGTTCCAAAGAAATATGTGGTGGATACCGCAGGTGTCATGGCAGGCGGTATGGAGGATTATAACAGTAACAGTAGTTACGTATTCTGTGATCTGGAACAGCTCAAAACACTTCTGCGTAAGGAATTCAGAGGTTCCGTGATCCCCGGACAGCCAACGACGGCAAATGGGAAGGCATATAAAGATATTTACTATACCAGTGTTATTGTGAATGTAGATAACATGGATTATGTCCAGCAGGTGCAGAATGAGATCAATGATATGGGCTATCAGGCCACCTCAAATGCGGAGTGGGTGGCATCCATGCAGGGACAGTACAAATATATCCAGCTGGCACTCGGCGGGATTGGTGCGGTTTCACTCTTTGTTGCGGCAATCGGGATCGCGAACACAATGATGATGTCAATCTATGAGCGCACAAAAGAGATCGGTATTATGAAGGTACTTGGCTGTGATATGCGTAATATCCAGAGTATGTTTTTGATGGAGGCAGGCTATATCGGTCTGATCGGCGGCGTAGTCGGACTTGGTTTGAGTTACGGACTGTCCGGCGTGATCAATTCTGTGGTCAAAACAGCTGATCTGGGTGTGGACCAAGCGGTCAGTGCCAGTGTGGGACTATCCTATATTCCATGGTGGCTGGCGGTTATCTCAATCGTATTTGCGGTTCTAGTTGGTATGATAGCAGGATTTTTCCCGTCCCTGCGGGCGATGAAATTAAGCCCATTGGCTGCGATCCGGACAGAATAAAAAGTATCGGGTATTTAAAAACAGGTACTATAAATATATATGATGGATAAACTGCCACAGTCTGCCCTTTTGTGGGCGATGAACAGAAAGGAAGGCAGGGCATGGAATTATTAAAACTGGTGATCGTGGATGATGAGGCAATTCTGCTGCAGGGACTTTTGCAGACTTATGACTGGGAGCAGATGGGCTTTCGTGTTGTCGGAAGTGCCATGAGCGGCGAGCAGGCAATCGAGGTAATTGAAAAAGAGCGGCCCGATGTTGTGCTGACGGATATCAGGATGCGGCAGATCAGTGGTCTGATGGTCATGGAGGAAATGGCTAAAAGAGGTATTGACTGCCTGTTTATTGTGCTCAGTGCTTACAGGGATTTTGAATATGCACAGAAAGCCTGCGATATGGGTGCGTACGCTTATCTTTTAAAGCCGATCGAGGATGATAAGCTGACGGAAACCATGAGAGGTGCCTACGAGCAGTGCATGAAAAAGATCCGGGAAACGCAGAAGCTGCATAAAATGGAAAATATCCTGCGCAGGGATGAAAATAATTTTCTGCAGGTTATGGTGCAGAAATATATCCGCGGGGAGATATTACAAAAGCAGATGATGGAAATCTTTGAAATGCTGGAGGAAATACCGCAGCCAAATGAAAAATATATTGCTGTGTTTGCGGATATCGATCTTGTATATCAGATTACTTCTCCGGCGGATTTTGAAAACAGCCGTCTGGCGTTAGCGGAGTTTCTGGAAAGGGAACTGCTGCCGTTATATCCCTGCTATCATTTTATAGGAAGATCGGGCGTGCTGATTTATATTCTGCATACAGAGGATAACGGAGCTGTACAAAAGGCAAGACAGATGCTGGAAGCAGCAAGAGATGCGATCAACAGACCGCTTGCCATGGCTGTTTCAAGGCCTTATAAGGGAATAGAAGGACTGCAGGCAAGTTGTGTGGAAGCAGACCGGATCCTTATGCAGGCAGGTGAAAACAATGAAGGCATTTTTGCGATCCGGAAGACGGAGGAGGATTTTAAGCAGAGAGAGATGATGGATGCGATTTCGTCTGTGCTCAGCGCGATACGGAAAAATGCGGATGCGGATCTGAAAAATGCATTTGTTTCTTTTATATATCAGCTGCCGCCGGAAGAGGAAAAACAGTGCGGCTATATTCACTATCTGATGATCCATGCAGATGATATGCTGATGGAGACATACGGTATGACAGACAGACTACGGGACAAATTTGGCAGGTACTACCAGAATCTGCAGAATTTGAGCCCTTCCAGAGCAATTGATGTCTGCTATAAAATTCTTCTGGAAGCAACTCAGGACAGAAAAGAGATTGCAGCAGAAGAGGACGGAAAATCTGCCGAAAAATATATGGCAGATGCACTTGGCTTTATAGAAGAAAATCTACAGGATGAAAATCTGTCAATTGTTTCTGTTGCATCGTATGTGTTCCTGAATCCGGTATATTTCGGACGTGTGTTTAAAAACGCCATGCAGATGACATTTAAGCAGTATTTATTACAGCGTCGGATGGAGAAAGCAAAGAAAATGCTGCAAGAGGGGGATGCGAGCATCAGTATGATATGCGAAACGGTTGGTATCAGTAATCCCTCGTACTTTACACATTTGTTTAAGCAATACGCCGGTATATTGCCAAGCGACTATAAAAAGGGATTTGAAGCATGAAAAAAAGGGAGAAGAGATCAAGTATTCAAATAAGATATCTGAAGTATACAGTATGTCTTCTGCTATCTGCCATGTTATTGTGTGGTGCGGGGGTCAGCTGGGTCGTGCAGAAAAATCAGGAAACCGTAATGATGGATAATTATAATACCATGTGTGAAAATCTGGGTGCTGCAATGGATCTTTTGTTTGAAAAAACGGATGAGGCGACAGCGGACTGTATCGTTTATGACGGTGTGCAGAAAAGTCTGCGTAAAGCAGCTATGAGCAGAACCCAGAGAAGTGCGCTGAGCCGGTATTTTGCATTTATCAATCTGGATGATGTAGCAGAATATTGTTATGTGGACAATAAAAAAAATGTATATACAAGATCCTATTCAAAACTTACATATCACAAATTCAGGGAAAGTGACATGGAGAGGTTTTTGCAGGGCTCTTATGCGACAACGACGTGGTTCTGGACAAAGGATACACTGTTCGGGACAGGAAAGGACGCGTTGTTTATAGGGCGTTATATCCGAAACATGAACTATGAGCATGAACCCGGAATGCTGTTTCTGAAAATGGATCCTGTTTTTTTTCAGAATATTACCGGAGACAGCGATCTGTCAGAAGAAGGTATTCTGATGCAGATCATGGATGCGGACGGTGAAGTCTGCTTTCAAAATAACGATAGTGATGAGGCAAGGAAACCTTTGATACTTGCAAAAGAGCGGATTCTTGCAACCGAAGGAAACGGAATGATCATCAGCAGAGGGAAAATAGGACATGGTATGCTGTGTGCATACAGGCAGAAGGAAAGCGGGATGACAGTTTCTGTTTATGTACCGGATCATGTGCTGCATGCGGGGATGGGAAGAATAATGACCGTGATGCTTTTGATTTTTTTGTTTACGATGGTATTGGCACTGATTCTCAGCGTATACTTTTCACGGATCCTTTCCCTGCCGATCCAGAAGATCAGCAAAAAGATGGCAGGATTTCACGGAAATGATTATACGCGGATGGAAGAGCTGCATACCAAAACAGAGCTGGATCAGATTGGGCATTCTTATAATGAAATGCTGGGTAATATCGAGCAGCTTGTGGCAGAGGTAAAATCGCAGGAAAAAGAATTGCGGACAGTCGAGGTCAATATGCTTCTGAATCAGATGAATCCGCATTTTTTGTATAATACACTGGATACGATCTACATGCTGGCGCGTATAAATAAGGAAGAGACGACCATGCGTATGATTCAGGCACTCTCCAAATATCTGCGGCTTTCCTTAAGCAAAGGAGAAGAAATCGTATCAGTAGCGGATGAGCTGGAAAACGTGAGAAACTATATGGAAATCCAGCAGATCAGGAATGCGGATCTGTTCCGGTATGAGATACACTGCGAAGTGGATGCGGACAAGGAACGGATGCTGAAGCTTGTTTTACAGCCGCTGGTGGAAAATGCTATTAAATACGGGTTTGATGGACAGTCTGCACATTACAGGATAGAGATTACAGTCCGGAGGGAAGAGGAGGAACTGGTGCTGACGTCATATAACAATGGAACACCGATTGCGCCGGATGCATGTGAGAAGATCAATGGTCTGATGCAGATGTCGATCGCTGAGATGAAGGAAAGTTTCAAAACCAAAAAGAACGGTTATGGGCTTGTGAATGTGCTGACAAGACTCAGGCTGGCATATGAGGGGCGTGTTTCCTTTTATGTGATCGCGAAAGAGGATGGGACAACGTTTGTGATCAGGATTCCGAGGCTGGTATTGGACAGAGTGTGAGGTGACAGACATATGAACGGGAAAAGAAAATTAAAAGTACGGCGCAGCGTGTACATCTTAATGAGCTTATGCCTGACTGCTGTTTTGCTTGGCGGATGTGGGAAAAAACAGATACAGAAGACGGATAACGAAGAGGAAGTTGTTGAGATTCCCATGATATTGACAGTCAGTCCTACCAGCGGAAAGAAAAGTGAGCAGGAGCTGGTGGATGCTTTTAATATTAACTATAAAGGAAAATACCATATCGCAGTGGAATGGATCATGGAAACGGAGAGTGATTACAGACAGAATCTGAAACGACTGAATGTGACGGATAAGCTGCCGGCGGTCATCACGGATCTGCGTATGCTGCCTTCTTATTACCGCCTGCTGGTCGAAGATCACAGGATTGTGGATCTGGCACCTTATATAGAGGCAGATCAGGAATGGAAACAGATGATAGAGCCGGTTGTGCTTGATAGCTGCAGTGAGGAAGATGGAAGCGTTTATTTGGGGCCGGTCAGTACGGCGGCATTTTCCTGTTCTGGTATTTTCTGGAACAAAGAGCTGTTTGAGCAGGCAGGAATCGAGGAATTTCCGCAGACGTGGGAGGAATTCTGGGATTGCTGCGAGAAGCTGCAGGCAAGGGCAATCACACCGCTTGGGCTGCACACGGAAGGAACCGGCTGGTCCGCCATGCTGCTGGCAACCGCTGAAATGGCAGACAGTGAGGAAGGTGCGGCGTTTATGAATGAGCTGTATCCGGTCAGCTATCAGAAGGATTGCATCTATCATATGGCAGATACACTGCAAAAGCTTTATAAATATACGACAAAGGATGCCATGAATGCGGATTTTGATGTGGCATACAATAATTTTATTGCCGGAAAATCTGCCATGCTGGCAAACGGCTACTGGATGATCGACCAGCTCCCGGAGGAATTCAGGGAAAAAGTCAGATTTTCACCGTTCCCGGGTAATAAGCTGATTTCTTCTCCGGAAACCTTCGGCTGGGCGGTAGTAGACAGCTACAGTGATGAGGTGAAGCAGGGCGCGGTCGAATTTTTGAAATTCCGTACGAAGAAAAACAAGAAGCTGAAGGAAGATCTGTTTTCGCAGGATCAGAACACATCACGTCTTTTGCAGGATTATATCCGGGCGTACTGCGGTCAGCCGCAGATCGTACCGAATTATCAGGTAAAATGGAATTCTGTATTGCAGGAGAGCACGTTGGGAGAGGCGCTTCCGGCGCTGGCACAGAAAAAGATCACCCAGGCAGATTTTGTCAGAATGCTCACGGAGAGTATAATGGAATCGAAGAAGGAAGAATAGAAAACGGTATGAAATAGGAGAAAAGAAGCATAAAAAAAGAAGTATAAAAAAGAATAGACAGGCATGTATGATTTTTGATAGTTTACGTTTTTAAATTGCTAATACTCCCCCGAGTTTCTCTGCTAAGATAAGTTCATCAACAAGAACACAGAGTTCTGAAGGATAAGAAAAGGAGAGATGAGCTTATGAAAAATGTAAAAAAATTACTGGCACTCGGACTTGCAGTGACCATGACAGCATCCATGCTGACAGGTTGCGGCAGCAGCAATGAAGGAGCTGCAGATGCAGACACAAATGCAAAAACAGATGCAGAAGCAACAGATGCAGAAGCAACAGATGCAGAAGCAACAGATGCTTCCACAGATGACAAAACAGCAAACGCAGAAGGCGGTTCTGTTTACTACCTGAACTTCAAACCGGAGCAGGATCCACAGTGGCAGGAGCTGGCTGCAAAATATACGGAAGAGACAGGCGTAGATGTAACAGTTGTTACAGCAGCATCCGGCGAATATGAAACAACTCTGATGAGTGAAATGGGTAAGAGCGGTGCTCCTACTATGTTCCAGGTAAACGGTCCTGTAGGTCTTGCAAACTGGAAAGATTATTGCTATGATTTAAAAGATTCAGCAATCTACGGTGAGCTGACAAACGAAGATTTCGCACTGAAGGATGGAGATGCTGTAGCAGGTATCGCATACGTTATCGAGTCTTACGGACTGATCACAAACAAAACATTACTGGAAAAAGCAGGATATACAATTGATGATATTAAATCTTTCGCAGATTTAAAGAAGGTTGCAGAAGATATCACAGCACGTAAGGACGAACTTGGATTTGCTGCATTTACATCAGCAGGTATGGACGGATCTTCTGACTGGAGATTTAAGACACACCTTGCAAACCTTCCAATCTACTTCGAGTATCAGGCAGACGGAATCGGAACTACAAAAGAAATCAAAGGCACGTACCTTGACAACTATCGTGATATCTGGAATCTGTACATCAACAACAGTACATGCGATCCTGCAGAACTTGCAGCAAAGACCGGTGATGATTCCAGAAACGAATTCCTTGCAGGCCAGGCAGTATTCTTCCAGAATGGTTCCTGGGAATACGGAAACCTGACAGCAGACGGCACATTTACAGATGATGATCTGGCTATGATCCCGATCTACATCGGTGTAGGCGATGAAGCAAACCAGGGTCTCTGCACAGGTACAGAAAACTACTGGTGTGTAAACAAGGAAGCTGATGAAGCAGATATTCAGGCAACACTTGATTTCATGAACTGGTGTGTAACTTCTGACGAAGGAACAAAGGCTATGGGCGAAGATATGGGATTTGTAATTCCTTTCAAGAACGCTGTTGAATCTCGGAACCTGTTCGTACAGCAGGATAAGGAAATGACAGCAGAAGGAAAGACTCCTGTTTCATGGAACTTCTCTACAATGCCATCAGAAGAGTGGAAAAACGGCGTAGGTCAGGCTCTTACAGCTTATGCAGCTGATCAGACAGATGACAACTGGGAAGCAGTCAGATCTGCATTCGTAGACGGATGGAAGACTGAATACGAATTAACTTCTCAGGAATAAGAGATTGTGAATAAAGGGCAGGCAGGATAAGCTGCCTGCCCCTTTTTTGGAGGTAGGTACTATGCATAAAGCGTTGAAACGTTATTCGCCCATTTTTGTGCTGCCGACACTGCTTGCATTTATCATCGGATTCATTGTTCCGTTTGCACAGGGGTTATATCTTTCCTTTTGTAAATTTACAACGGTTGATAATGCGAAGTGGGTTGGAGTTGCAAATTATAATGTCATCCTGAAGGATGCTTCATTTTTAAGCTCTTTTAAATTTACAATTTTATTTGCGGTCGTATCCATTATACTCATTAATGTGATCGCCTTTGGTCTGGCACTTCTGCTGACAAAGGAACTGAGAGGAACCAATATTTTCCGTACCGTATTTTTTATGCCGAACCTGATCGGTGGTATTGTACTTGGTTATATCTGGCAGATCCTCATCAACTGTATTTTGTCACTTGCAAGCAAACCGCTTCTGGCACTGAATTCATCAGCCGGTTACTGGGGACTTATCATTCTGATGTGCTGGCAGCAGATCGGATATATGATGATCATCTACATTGCAGGTCTGCAGAATGTACCGTCAGATCTTGTGGAAGCAGCTGAGATCGATGGAGCAAATGCATGGGATGTATTATGGAAGATCAAGTTACCGATGGTTATGTCATCCGTAACGATCTGTGTATTCCTGACGCTGACAAACTCCTTCAAGCTGTTTGATCAGAACTTAGCCCTCACAGGTGGTGATCCGAACCATTCCACAGAAATGCTTGCCCTAAACATTTACCAGACCTTCTACGCACGTGCAGGCGCGCTCTTCAAGGGCTACGGTCAGGCAAAAGCTGTTATATTCTGTATTTTAGTCATTGCGATTTCCATGCTTCAGCTGAAGCTTACCAAATCTAAGGAGGTGCAGCAGTAATGAAACAGAAAAGAAAAGTATCAAATATTATCTGGATCACAGTATTAACAGTGGCATCCCTTTTCTGGATATACCCGATCGTGATGATCCTGTTTAACTCTTTAAAGAAAGAAACAGCGATCAGCACAAGTACTGCATTTACACTGCCGACAGCAGATACCTTTGCAGGTATTTCAAACTATGTAAGTTCCCTGACATCCCAGGGATTTTTAAAGAGTCTTGGCTACAGTGCACTGATCACAGTCACTTCTGTGGCAGCTATTCTGCTCTGTTGCTCCATGTGTGCGTGGTGTATCACAAGACTGAACGGCGTATTTTCAAAAATCATCTATTATATGTGTGTCCTTTCCATGGTCGTACCGTTCCAGATGGTTATGTTTACGCTGTCCCAGACGGCAGATAAGCTGAAACTGAACACACCGTTCAACATCTGGGTGATCTACCTCGGATTTGGTGCGGGACTTGCGGTATTTATGTTCTGCGGTTTTGTAAAATCCATTCCGATCGAGATCGAGGAAGCTGCCATGATCGACGGCTGCAATCCACTTCAGACATTCTTCATGGTGGTTGTACCGATTTTAAAACCAACCATGATTTCAGTAGGTGTTCTGGAAGCTATGTGGGTATGGAACGATTACCTTCTGCCGACACTTGTACTGGATATTAAGAAATACAAAACTATTCCGATGCTGATCCAGTATTTCAGAGGCAGCTACGGAAAGGTAGAAATGGGACCGATGATGGCAAGTATCATGCTGACCGTCATTCCAATCATCATTGTATACCTGTTCGGACAGAAATATATTATCAAGGGCGTAGCTGACGGTGCAGTCAAAGGCTAAGCTCTCTTTTGGGAAAGGATAACGATATGAGACTTAGCGGAATGCTTTTACCGATATCAGCCCTGCCTTCCAATTATGGGATCGGTTGTTTTTCAAAAGAAGCATATGAATTTGTGGATACCTTAAAAAAATGCGGGCAGTCCCTGTGGCAGATTCTGCCACTCGGACCGACCGGTTACGGGGATTCGCCGTACCAGTCGTTCTCCACTTTTGCCGGAAATCCATATTTTATTGATCTGGAGACACTGGTCAAGGATGGCCTTTTGGGAAGACTGGAATGTGAAGGAGCAGATTTCGGAACAGGAAACACCATAGATTATGAAAAAATGTTTCATACCAGATACCGTATCCTGCATATGGCATACCAGCGGGCTGTGACAAATGGTATTACGGAAACGGATGACTATCACAGCTTTGTGAAAAAGAATGAAAGCTGGCTGCCGGATTATGCACTTTTTATGGCTTTGAAGGATGCCAACCACGGCAAAAGCTGGAGCGAGTGGGAAGAAGGCATCCGGAACCGAAGACCGGAAGCACTGGAAGAAGCCGGACAGAAATATAAAACCGATATTGGTTTTTATGAATTTGTGCAGTATGAGTTTTTCAGACAGTGGGATGCCCTGAAGAAGTATGCGAATGAGCAGGGGATACAGATCATCGGAGATATTCCAATCTATGTGGCATTTGACAGTGCAGATACATGGAGTGATACAAAGCAGTTCCAGCTGGATGAGGACAATCTGCCGGTTGCAGTGGCAGGCTGCCCGCCGGACGGCTTTTCGGCAGACGGACAGCTTTGGGGAAATCCGCTCTATGACTGGGAGTATCATAAGAAAACCGGGTATGCATGGTGGATGCGGCGTATCGCACATTGCTTTGCGCTGTATGATATCGTCAGAATCGATCATTTCCGGGGCTTTGATGAATATTATGCAATTCCTTACGGAGAGAAAACAGCAAGAAACGGAAAATGGCAGCAAGGTCCGGGAATGGATCTGTTTGGTGCGGTCAGAGAGCAGTTTGGCGATCTGCCGATCATTGCAGAAGATCTCGGCTTTCTGACAGACAGCGTGAGAAGGATGCTGAAGGAAAGCGGCTATCCGGGCATGAAGGTGCTGCAATTTGCTTTTGACTCCAGGGAAGAAAGTGACTATCTGCCGCACAATTACGAAAGAAACTGTGTGGTATATACGGGGACACATGATAACAATACTGTAATGGGCTGGTATGATGAACTGGCACCTGAGGATAAAAAGCTGGCAGTTGACTATCTGCATAATGCATACACACCGAAAAAAGAGATCTACTGGGATTATATCGCACTTGCCATGCGCAGTGTGGCAGATACGTGTATCATTCCGGTGCAGGATTATCTGGGGCTCGGCAAGGAAGCACGGATCAATACACCATCAACACTTGGCGGTAACTGGGTATACAGACTGCCGAAAAAGACATTTGATGCGGCAAAGATCCGGAAAATCAGACGAATGACGGAGATTTGTGCACGTCTGCCCAAGGTACGGAAGGAAGCAGAAGAAGAGAAAGAAACAGAAGTAACAACAGATACAAAAGAAAGATAACACAGCAGAAATAACAGGAAAAGAATAACACTGCAGAGGTAACCTGCAAAAATGAAAAAGAGGAGGCACGCATGGATTTAAAGACAAATATAGAAAAACGTCTGGGTACAACGATCGCCGGGGCGGATGATAAGGCGCTGTATTACGCACTGCTCGGACTGACAAAAGAGCTTTGCAGCGAGAAGAAGCCAAATGAAGGAGACAGAAAGGTATATTATATTTCCGCAGAATTTCTGATCGGAAAACTGTTATCCAATAATCTGATCAATCTTGGCGTTTATGAAGAGATAAAAGAGCTGCTTGCCCAGAACGGCAAGTCACTTGCCCAGATTGAGGAGATCGAGCCGGAACCATCGCTTGGAAACGGCGGACTTGGCAGACTGGCAGCCTGCTTTATCGATTCTATTGCTACACTCGGTCTGAACGGAGAAGGCATCGGACTGAATTATCATTATGGATTGTTCCGGCAGAAATTTGTGGATCACAAACAGCGGAAGAAAAAAATCCGTGGATCGAAAAGGAAAGCTGGCTTACAAAGACAGAATTACATTTTCCTGTACAGTTTAAGGACTTTACTGTGGAATCCACATTATATGACATAGATGTACCCGGATATGACAGTGGTGTCAACAAGCTGCATCTGTTTGATATTGATACAGTAGACGAATCACTTGTCAAAGATGGTATTTCTTTTGATAAGAATGATGTGAAAAAGAATCTGACACTTTTCTTATATCCTGACGACAGTGACAAGGCAGGACAGCTTCTGCGTATTTATCAGCAGTATTTTATGGTAAGCAGCGGTGCACAGCTGATCCTGAAAGAGCTTGCGGACAAGGGCTATGATATCAGATCCTTAAGTGATCATGTGGTGATCCAGATCAACGATACACATCCTTCCATGGTCATTCCGGAACTGATCCGTCTGATGCAGGAAAGAGGAGTTGCTTTTGAAGAGGCTGCA
>ENA-UONX01002513-UONX01002513.1-human-gut-metagenome-genome-assembly--contig:-P74old-NODE-2513-length-12849-cov-9.570345_pt1 | contig 12849 bp, 10 predicted proteins | sample MGYA00242466_ERZ724013 | MGnify/ENA metagenome assembly ERZ724013 | reverse complement strand
GGCGGCAGAATAGACAGCGGGCGGCGCTGGCACGGCGGGCAGAGCTGCGCCCGGCAGCGCGCAGGCTGGCGGCTGTGGCAGTGGGATTTGCGGGCGGCTGGGCCGTTCTGTACGGTGCACTGATGCCTTTTGGTCTGGGCTTTGTGCTGGGCTTTGCAGAGGACTGCTTTGCCCCCTGTGCGGCGGGTGCGGCGCTGGGTGTACTGCTGCACGGGTTTGGCGCGCTCTCGCTGCGCAGTGTCTGTATGCTGTGCGCACTGGGTGCTGCAGTGGCAGCGCGGTGGATGGGTGCCAGAACACTGACCCCGGCGGTGCTGGCGGGCTGCGGCACGCTGGTGGGTGTGGCGCTGTGCTTTGCCTTTGGCGGCGGCGGGGCAGAGCTGGTGTTTTACAGTGCAGCAGATGCCCTGCTGGCCGCAGCCATGGGCTTTTGTCTGCGGCAGTTCGCGCCCGAAAAGCCGGGTGCCGGGATGCTTCTGGTGGGTGCGGCCGCAGCGGCGTCGCTGGGCAGTGTGCAGCTGTGGCAGCTGCTGCCGGGCGTGATCGTCTGCGCGGCGCTGGAACTGTATTTATGCAGCAAAGGGCAGGCCAAAGCCGCGCTTGCGGCCTGCGCGGTGCTGGGCGCTGCGCTATGCGCGGCAGACCCGGCTCTCAGCTTTGCGGCATCCGGCCTTGCCTGTGCCACGGTGGCAGCGGCAGTGCTGGCACCCGGACGGCGCATGGAAACGGTAGCCGCCTACGCGGGCGGCTGCGTGACCGGTGCACTCTGTGTGCAGCCGCCCGGGAGCGCGTTCCAATATCTGCTGAACGTCTGCATCGGCATCACGGCCGTAGCGGCCATGCCCGCAGCATGGCTTGTGCCGGAGCCGGAAGAAAAGCCGCAGGCAGGGCAGGCCCAGCCGCAGCAGTACAGTGCAGCGGCCACCCGGCTGGAACAGGTGTCCCAGAGCCTTGCATCGCTGGCAGAGACCGTGAACGATGTCTACGAAACGCTGCCGCACCGGTGTGAGGATTTCCATTGGGTAATTGATAACACCCATGATACCCTTTGTTTTAACTGCGGACGGCGGGATACCTGCTGGAAGCAGGAGTATGCCGCCACGCTGGAGGGCATGGAAGCACTGCGCCCTCTGCTGGAAAGTAGCGGCGGGCTGGAAACGGCTCAATTGCCCGGGCAATTATCCCGGTGCATCCACCCGGCAGCGCTGTGCGCAGCGGCAAACCGCTCCTTTGCGCTGTACCGCAGCCGCAAGGAGGCCCGCCTTCATGCCGAAGCCATGCGCACTGCCCTGACCGAGCAGTACAGCGCCGTGGCCGAAGCGCTGGGCGTGTTGGGAGAACAGCTGGGCCGTCCGGGCGACCCGGAACCCTATAAATCCGGCCGGGTGGCGGACTTTTTTGCGCAGCTTGGCACTCCGCCGCAGGAGTGTGCCGTCACGCTGGATGATCTGGGCCGCACCCATGCGGCGGTCACGCTGCCGCGCACCCGCTTCTCGGCGCAGGAGCTGGCCGCGCTGGCCGGGGAGGTGGGCCGCATCTGCCGCCGCACGCTGGAAGTGCCGCAGGTGCTTTCCTGCAAGGGAATGACCACCCTGCTGTTCAGCGAAAAGCCTGTGCTGCGGGCCGTGTTCGGCATGGCGGGCGCGGCGGCGCGGGGCAGTATTTCCGGCGATGCGGTGCAGCAGTTCTGCAGCCCGGCGGCAGCGCAGATGATCCTGTGCGACGGTATGGGCACCGGCAGGCCTGCAGCCGTGGATGGCAACCTTGCCGCCGAGCTGACGGCCCGGCTGCTCAAGGCGGGCTTTACCGCAGAGCTGGCGGCAAGGCTGGTCAACGTGGCCCTTGCCCTGAAAAGTGAGGATGAAAGCGGTGCCACGCTGGACCTCATCAGCGTGGATCTTTACACCGGCACGGCAAGGCTGTTCAAGGCCGGTGCGGCACCGGGCTTCCTTGTGCACGGCGGGCGGGTGCGTGCTGTGGGCGACACCAGCCTGCCGGTGGGCATTCTGGGCGGGGTGAACGGCCAGAGCCGGGTGGTGCATTTGACGGTGGGCGATTATGCGGTGCTGGTCTCAGACGGGCTGCTGGTGGACGGCCCCGGCTGGGTGGCCCAACAGCTGGAACTCTCAGCGGCGGCGGGAGACGCGCCGGAGAAAATTGCCAGAACGTTGGTGGAGACCGCCCGGGTCCGGGCGGAGAAAGCAGGCCGCCCCGATGACATCACGGCGGCGGTGCTGCGGCTGGAACCATGTTGAAATATTCATAGAGTGAGGGTATAATAAGTGCATCATCCATCAGGAGGGCGGAAAGCGTGTTGAAGATCACAGTACAGCGGGATGGCACCGGGGACTTTACCACCATCTCAGAGGCAGTGCTGGCGGTGCCCTATGAATGCGAGGCCGAAATTGAGATCGGCCCGGGCATTTACCGGGAAAAGCTGGTCTGCGAAAAACAGAACATCACCCTCCGGGGGGCCGGGGCCGACCAGACCCGCGTCGTGTGGGGAGACGGCGGCAAGCTGCCCCACCCGGACGGCAGGCCGACCCATACGTTCCGCAGCTACACCGCGTTTTTCAGCGGCGAAAATCTCACTGTGGAAGACCTGACCATTGAAAACGATGCGGGCCCCGGGGCACAGGTGGGGCAGGCTGTGGCGGCCTATGTGGACAGCGCCCGGGCGGTGTTCCGCCGGGTGAAGCTGCTGGGCAACCAGGATACCCTTTTCTGCGCCCCGCTGCCGGAAAAAGAGCGGGAGAAAGACGGCTTCCTCGGCCCCCGGGGGCTGGCACCCCGCCGGGCCAGTGCCCAGTATTACCACAAATGCGAGATCGCGGGGGACATTGATTTCATCTTTGGCGGGGCGGATGCCCTGTTTGAGCAGTGCACCCTCCGCACGGTGGACAACCACATCCCCCACAGCTATGTCACGGCCCCCTCGGGGAAAGCCGACGGGCTGGGATTTGTCTTCTGGGACTGCGATTTCGTCTCCGACTGCCCGGCGGGCAGCGTCTATCTGGGGCGGCCGTGGCGCCCCGAGGGCAAAACGGCGGTGCTGGACTGCCGTTTGGGAGCCCACATTGCGCCGGAGGGCTTTTCCCCCTGGAACGACCGCGCGGATACGAACCTGGCAGCCTTTGCCGAGGCGGGCAGCAATGGCCCCGGGGCGGTTCCCCGTCCCGGCTGGGTCCATGCCCTGACGGCTTCGCAGGCAGCGGAGCTGCTGGCCCGTGCCCGCTGCCGCTGCCGCCCCTGAACCCCAAAAGCCCAAAAGAATGAGGAAGTAAATTATGAAGAAGCTCCCCAATGCCGTCAAATGGCTCATCATTGTGGCGGTGCTGGCCGCCATGGCGGCCCTGACCTTTGCCGTCAACGACCGGGCCTCCCGGGTGGATATGCCCGCCCCGGACAACACGTTCGGCATCTACCATGTCACCAACTAACGAGAAAACCCCTCCCGGTTGCTGTTCGCACAGAAACCGGGAGGGGTTTTTTAATGGTCGGAAGAGTCCGTGTCCGTCATGATGAACCAGAATGTGGTGCCTTTGCCCACGGTGCTCTGGACACCAAAGCGGAAACCGTGCTGCTGGAAGATAGCCTTGGTGATGGAAAGGCCCAGGCCGGTGCCCTGCTTGCCCGCGTCGGAGCGAGAGCGGTAGTAGCGGTCGAAGATATAAGGCAGGTCCTCCGCCGAGATGCCGGGGCCATGGTCTTCCACTTCCACCCGGACGCCCTCGGGGCATTTGAATGCCCGCAGGAAGAAAAGCCCGTCCTCCCCGATGTGGTGCATGGCGTTGCCCAGCAGGTTATGCAGGGCCCGCTGCATCATGTCGGGGTCGGCGTAAACGGGGAGTTCCTCTTCGGGCAGCTCCAGCTTGAGCTCCCAGCCGTTCTGGGCGCAGACGGCGTCGTAACGCTCGCTGACCTCGTCGCAGAGCTGGCCCATATCAAAATGCACCCGCTCGCACTGGATGGCACCGCTGGTCACCTTGCTCAGTTCCATCACGCTGGAGACGAGGGCTGTCAGCCGGTCGGCTTCGTCCACGATAATATTCATCTGCTCGTTGCGGTGGGCCTTGTCGTCGCCCGTGATGTCCCGCACCGTCTCGGCGTAGCCCTTGATGAGGGTCAGCGGGGTGCGCAGGTCGTGGGAGACATTGGCCAGCAGGTCCCGCTGCATCTGGGAGGCATGTTGGACTTCCTGCGCCATGTGGTTGAAGTCCTGCGCCAGATCGCCCAGCTCGTCGTTCCGCTTGGAGTCCACCTGCACGTTGTAATTGCCCTGGGCCACCTGCCGGGCCGCGCCGGAAAGCTCCCGCAGGGGCTTGGTGAACCACTCGCTGAACAGCCAGGCCGCCGACATGGAGAACGCAAAGATCAGCGCCGCCGCCAGCGGCAGCACGGTGCTCATCACCCGGCCGGCCTCCGCGACATGCATCAGGCTGGTGGTCACCAGTACCGTATAGCTGCCATCGGAGGTCGTTTTGCCCACCATCAGCTGGACAGAGCCGGAGGGAGTGGGCGGGTTGATCTTCCGCACACAGCTGCCCGTCTCCCGGCAGAGCTGCCGCATGGCGCGGGCCGTGCTGTAGGAGAGCATCTCGCCGCCGGTGTCCGTGGGCTTGGTGCGGTGGAGATTGCAGTAGGAAAGGTTTTCGATCTTGAAGATCTGGCGCAGCGTGGTATCCGAGATGTCCACGCAAAAGCTGCTCATGCCGCTGTTCTCGAAGATCTCAGACCCCAGCTCGTTGAAAAACGTGGTGTTGACATAGAGCTGGCTGCCAAAGCCCCAGTAGGAGAGGGTCTCCCCCCCGGCGATGGCCTTGTCCAGCCGCTCCACAATGGCGTCTGCCTGGGCGGTGAGCTGTTTCTGGATATGGGTGGTATAAAGCGGTTCCAGCAGCCGGGTGCTCAGGAACCAGAACAGCAACAGCAGCAGCAGGCAGATGAAGCACAAAAACCACAACAGCTGCCCGCGGATGCCAATGGTGCGCCGTGTTTTGCGTTTGCTCGTATGCCGCATCAGGAGCAACGCCTCCGCTTACCGGGCTGCGTCGGGGTCGAACTTATAGCCGATGCCCCACACAGTTGCAATATAGCCGCGGCACTTGCCCAGGTGGCCCCGCAGCATCTTGACATGGGTGTCCACGGTGCGGTCCTCGCCAAAGTAATCGTAGTTCCACACTTTCTGCAAAATCTTCTCCCGGCTGAGGGCGATGCCCTTGTTGGAGGCCAGGAAGACCAGCAGGTCAAACTCCTTGGGGGTCAGGCTCACTTCCTCACCCGAGACGCGGACGGTGTGGCTGGCGGTATCAATGGTCAGCTCCCCAAAGGTCATGGTGCCGTCCGAGCTTTCGGTGTGGGGCATGGTGCGGTTGAGCACGGCCCGTACCCGGGCTACCAGCTCCCGGGGGGAGAACGGCTTGACCACATAGTCGTCCGCGCCGCCCTCAAGCCCGGCCAGCTTATCGTATTCCTCGCCCCGGGCCGTCAGGATGATGACGGGGGTGTTGATGTGGCGGTTGCGCATCTCCCGCAGGCAGGTCATGCCGTCCATAAAAGGCATCATCAGGTCAAGAATGACCAGGTCATACCCGCCGCCGCTCAAAAGGCTCAGGGCCGCGGAGCCGTCACCGGCTTCCTCGCAGACATAGCCCGCATACTGCAAATGCTCCCGGATGAGCTCCCGGATACGGGGTTCATCATCAACGATCAGAATTTTAGCCATAAAAAGTCGCCCTCCTCAAATGCAAAAGGTGCTTTGTTTGTTTTATAGAATGGTCCCAATAGTCCCGATTTTATCTTAATACGACAATTGGAAATTTTTGTGAAGTTTGCGTGAAGCCTTTGGAAAACTCGTGTTTTGCTATAGTATACCACGGAGGAAAAGGCAAAACAATTGCGGCTGCAAAAGGTTTGTGTTATACTAATCTGATAAATCAATTCCCTTTGCAAAGGAAAAAAGCTTATGCGCATCGGACTGGTTGAGTGTATTTTGATATTGTTCATTGCGTCGGTCACGGTGGGGCCCCAGGTGGCCCTGTTTGTGGATCGCTGGCTTCGCCGCGCCAACCGTGCCAGCGCGCTGGCCGCCCGCCGCAAGGCCGAGGCGCAGGCCCAGATGGCCATTGAGCGGGAAGCCCTGCTCCACCGGTTCCGGGCGGCCAGCAACGTGTTTGCGGCGCTGGCGGCCGTGGCGCTGGTGTACGCGCTGGTGTTCCGGCCCATCGACACGCCGCCAAAGACCTATGCCGCCCCGGAGAGAGCGGAGCGCGCCGAGCATGTGCGGAGCGTGGACCCCGCCGACGCGCTGAATTTGAGCGCCTATGAGATCGGCACGGCCATCCGGATGCAGGATGGCTGGCTCTATGCGGCGGCAAAGCTGCCCAAGGCAGGCGTTCTGATGCGGATGCAGCCAGACGGCAGTGGGATGAACGAGGTACTGGACGTGGCAGGCGGCGAGATCACAGACCTTGCCTTTGCGCCGGACGGCACCCTCTGGATGACGACGATCGAGGCCGACGGCGGCAAGCTCTGCCGGGTGAGCAACGACCAGTGGGGCGTGACCGTGGAGCCTGTGGTGACGCAGATCGACGGCAAGGCCCTCTCCTGCCCGGCGGCGGTGGCCGTGGGGGCGGACGGGAAAGTCTACTTCACCAACGCGGCGGATGTCTCCGTGAAGTATGGGCTGGAAAGCGCCCTCCGCACCGAGCTGCTGGCCCATACGGCCACGGGCTGGGTCTATGTCTATGACCCGGTGACCCGGGCCGTGGAGCGGGTGCTGGGCGGGGTGGCCGGGGCCTCCGGGCTGGCTCTCTCGGCGGACGGCGGGACGCTGTACGTCTCCGACCTTGGCAGCCGCTGCATCTGGGCAGTCCCGTCCGGTGGACGGGAGCGGATGGCTGGGGGCAAGGGCTGTGCACAGCTGGCCGCGGGCCTGCCCGGATACCCCGGGGCGCTGGCAGTGGAGGAAGACGGCACGGTCTCGGTGGGCTACCGCTGGGCGCGTTCCGCCTGGCTGGAAGACCACGCCGACGGCACCCTGCTGCGGGGTGCCGCCCTCCGGCTGAGTGAATCCATGGGGGAACGGCTGTTCCAGATGCCGGACGATGGCATCTGCGCCGAGCGCTTTGGCCCGGACGGGGCGCTGCTTGCCTCCTACGGCGGCAAGGCGCTGGGCGGTGTCCTTGCCCTCTGCCCGGCGGAGAACCGGGTGTATCTGGGCGTGGCCGGTGAAACGAAGATCCAGTGGGTAAGAATTTAAAACCGAGGTGTTTTAGAATGACGGAAGCGTTCAAACAACAAATCGAACAGGAAGCCCGGCAGGCGGTCACGGAGCTGCTGGAGCAGGCAAAGCTGAAAAAGGGCGATGTCTTTGTGGTGGGCTGCTCGTCCAGTGAGATCGTGGGCGGGCACATCGGCAAGGATTCCAGCCTGGAAGCGGCGCAGGCCGTGTACGCGGGCATTGCCCCGGTGCTGGCGGCGCAGGGCATCTGGCTGGCGGCCCAGTGCTGTGAGCACCTCAACCGTGCCATTATTATCGAGCGGGAAGCCGCCGAACGATACGGCTGGGAGGAAGTCTGCGTGGTGCCCCGGCCCCACGCGGGCGGCAGCTGGGCCACCACCTGCTGGAAGCAGTTCCATGACCCGATCGCCGTGGAAGAGATCAAGGCCCATGCGGGCATCGACATTGGCGGCACTCTCATCGGGATGCACCTCAAGCGGGTGGCCGTGCCGGTGCGCCTGAGCCTGAATCAGATCGGCGAAGCAAACATTCTCTGTGCCCGCACCCGCCCCAAGCTCATCGGTGGTGAGCGCGCAAAATATACCGAGGAGGATTGACCTATGGCGGAAAAGACACTGGAAGAAATGCGGGAAGCGGTGGAAGAGATCCGCGCCAAGATGGCGGCAGCCGCCCGGGAAGCGGGCCGCGACCCGGCAGCGGTGCAGCTCTGTGCCGCCTGCAAGACCCGCACAGCGGACATTGTTGCCGCCAGTGCAGCCCTGCCCATTGATGTGTTTGGCGAGAACCATGTGCAGGAGCTCTGCGCCAATTTTGACGCCGGGGCCTACTGCGGCAAGCCCAGCCATTTCATCGGCCATTTGCAGACGAACAAGATCAAAAAGGTGCTGGGCCGCGCCAGCCTCATCCAGAGCGTGGACAGTGAGCACCTGCTGGCCGCCATTGAAAAAGAGGCTGCCAAGGCGGGCATCGTGCAGAACGTGCTGCTGGAAGTGAACATCGGCGGCGAGGAGTCCAAGACCGGCGTTTCCCCGGAACGGCTCTGGCCGCTGCTGGATGCCGCTGCCGCCCAGGAGCACATCCGGGTCAAGGGTCTGATGGCCATTCCTCCGGTGAACAACGATGACGCCCAGAACCGCCGCTACCTGGCCCAGGTGTACAAGCTGTTTGTGCAGGCCGGGGAGCGGGGCTACCAGAATGTGGCCATGGAGACCCTTTCCATGGGGATGAGCGGCGATTTTGAGAATGCCATCCGGGAGGGCGCTACCCTCGTCCGCATCGGCACCGCCATCTACGGCGAACGGGATTATAGTAAAAAAGCATAAAAAGAAAGAGGAATTATGCCTAAAACGACCATCCATGACCCCGGTGCACACCATACCAGCAGCGGGGCTCTCATCCGGCGCTTTCTGCCCTATCTGGCCAAGTACAAAAAGGTGCTGTTCATCGACCTGTTCTGTGCAGCCCTGACCACCATGTGCGATATCATCCTGCCCAAGATCATGAGCACCATTACCAACTCCGCCATGGGTGTGGGCATCACGCTGACCGCCCAGATCGTGTTCAAGCTGGCAGCGCTCTACTTCGTGCTCCGTGTCATTGACGGAGCGGCGCAGTATTTTATGTCCGGCATCGGCCATATCATGGGCGTGCATATTGAAACCGATATGCGCAAGGACGCCTTTGACCACCTGCTGCTGCTGGACCACACCTACTACAACAACACCAAGGTGGGCACCATCATGGGCCGCATCACCAACGACCTGTTTGACGTGACTGAGTTTGCCCACCACTGCCCGGAGGAGTTCTTCATTGCGGGCATCAAGATCCTGGCCTCGTTCCTCATCCTGTGCCAGGCCAGTATCCCCTTGACGCTGGCGGTGTTTGCCTGCGTGCCCCTGATGGGCGTGGTGTCGGTCTACCTGAACCAGCGCCTGCGGGCCCGGTTCCGCCAGCAGCGCGTCCAGATCGGTGAGCTGAACGCCACCATCGAGGACAGCCTGCTGGGCCAGGGCGTCGTCAAGGCCTTTGCGGCGGAAGAGCAGGAGCGGGCCAAGTTCGAGCAGGGCAACCGGGATTTTGAGCAGATCAAAACGCTGGGCTATTACGCCATGGCGGCGTTCAATACCTCCACCCGCCTGTTTGACGGCCTGATGTATCTGGTGGTCATTCTGGCGGGCGGTCTCTCGCTGGTGTACGGCAAGATCAGTGCGGGCGATCTGGTGGCCTATGTGCTGTATGTGTCCACCCTGATCGCCACCATCCGCCGCATCGTGGAGTTTGCGGAGCAGTTCCAGCGCGGCATGACGGGCATTGAGCGCTTTGCTGAGATCATGGACACCCCTGTCCCCATCCACGATGCCCCGGACGCCAAGCCTCTCCAGCCCGGCCCCGGTGCGATCCGGTTTGAGGATGTCAGCTTTGAGTACCCGGACGACCACAATAAAGTCCTGCACCACGTCAGTCTGGACATCAAAGCCGGCGAGCGGCTGGCGCTGGTAGGCCCCTCCGGCGGCGGCAAAACGACGCTGTGCAACCTCATCCCCCGCTTTTATGATGTGACCAGCGGCCGCATCCTCATTGACGGGCAGGACATCAGCAAGGTGACCATCAAGAGCCTGCGGGAGGACATCGGCATCGTCCAGCAGGACGTGTACCTGTTCAGCGGCTCGGTGGCGGATAACATCGCTTACGGCAAGCCCGGTGCCACCCGGGAGGAGATCGTCGAAGCGGCCCGTCTGGCGGGCGCGGAGCGCTTTATTCTGGCCCTGAAAGACGGCTTTGACACCTATGTGGGGGAGCGGGGCGTCAAGCTCTCGGGCGGCCAGAAGCAGCGCATTGCCATTGCCCGGGTCTTCCTCAAGAACCCGCCCATCCTCATTCTGGACGAGGCCACCAGCGCGCTGGACAACGAGAGTGAGATCCTCGTAGGCCAGAGCCTCGAAAAGCTGGCCCATGGCCGCACGACCCTGACCATCGCCCACCGGCTGACCACGATCAAGAACTACGACCGCATCCTCGTTCTCGGTGCCGAGGGCATTGAGGAAGCCGGCACCCACGAGGAGCTGCTGGCAAAGCAGGGGGTTTACTACCGCTTGTGGAACCAGCTCCCCGGCGAGGATACGCTGTAACAGGAGGAAAACCAGATGACAGAACGCGAAAAATGGGAAGCGGGCCTGTGGTACGACGCCAATTTTGATGAGGAACTCCGCATCGAACGGGAAAAGGCCGAAGAGCGATACACCGAGTTCAACCAGACCCGCCCCTCCCAGAAAGAAAAGCGGGCCGAGCTGCTGCACAAGCTGCTGCCCGGCATGGCGGAAGATGTGGTGATCCTGCCGCATTTCTACACGGACTACGGCTACAACTGCGTCATTGGCGCAGGCAGTTATCTCAACCACGGGGCCTACCTGATGGACTGCGCCAAGATCACCATTGGACAGCACTGCTTCATCGGCCCCGGCTGCGGCATGTACACAGCCATCCATCCCATCCTGCCGCAGGAGCGCAACAGCGGGATGGAGCTGTGCAAGCCCATCACGCTGGGCGATAACGTCTGGCTGGGTGGCGACGTGACCATTCTGCCCGGAGTCACCATCGGTTCCAATACGGTCATCGGGGCCGGGAGCGTGGTGGTGAAAGACATCCCCTCCGGTGTCGTCGCCGTGGGCAACCCCTGCAAAGTGGTGCGCCCCATTACGGAGGAAGACAGCATCTATTTCCACAAAGATTAAACAGACAAAACAAAAAAGCGGGACCGCTGAATTTTCAACGGTCCCGCTTTTGTTTGTGGAAAACTTTGCGTTATGCGCCCACGATCAGGCGGACAGCGCCATAAATGCCAGCATCGTTGCCGAGGCTGGCCTGCTTGATGGGGGTCTCACGGCAGGATTTGAACGCATACTCCTGGAAGTGCTTGTTCAGCGGGGCAAAGAGGACGTCCCCGGCGCGGGCAACACCGCCGCCCACCAGGAATGCCTCGGGGTCTACTGTGGAGGCAATGTTGGCCAGAGCCATGCCCAGCGTGTCGGACATCTCATCCACCTCGCGGGCGGCGAGAGCGTCGCCATTGCGGGCAGCGTCAAAGACGTCCTTGGCGGCAAACTCGGTGCCGCGGAGCACGCAGGGGGTGTCCGGGTTCTCGTCCAGCAGCTTCTTCATGCAGCGGACCACGCCGGTGGCGCTGGAATACTGCTCCAGACAGCCCCGCTTGCCGCAGCCGCAGACGGCCGTTTCGTGGCGGTTGACCGTGATGTGGCCGATCTCGCCGCCCGCGCCGTGTACACCGTCAATGACCTTGCCATTGACGACGACACCGCCGCCCACGCCGGTGCCCAGCGTGACCATGACGGCATTTTTGGCACCCTTGGCAGCGCCCATCCAGATCTCACCCAGGGCGGCGACGTTGGCGTCGTTGCCCACCAGAACGTTCAGGCCGTCCAGCAGGCCGGAGAGCTGGGCGGAAACATTCCGCTCGCCCCAGCCGCCGAGGTTGGCGCAGACGATGGGGACGATGCTGGAGTCCAGCACCGGGCCGGGCACGCCAATGCCCACGCCCTCTACCTGCTCGGGCTGGATGCTCTTCTCTTTCATCTTGCCCAGGACGGCAGCGGCCAGATTTTCCAGGATGTGCTCGCCTGCATTGGAGGTGTCGGTGGCAACTTCCCACTTTTCCAGCAGAGCGCCGGAGGTGGTGAACAGACCGATCTTGGCGGTGGTGCCGCCAAGGTCAATGCCGAATGCGTACTCTTTCATGATTCATTTACCCCTTTACTGCGGCGGACACACCGCCGGATTTTATTGACAACAGTATAACATAGTTCAGGGGATAAAAAAAGGCCCTCCCTTGCGGGAGAGCCGGAAAGCCTTGGGGAAATTATTCGTCGTCCTCGGTGTCGTCGTCTTCGTCCTCGGCATCCGATTTCGGCTTGTAGAAGACGCCGCTCAGGAAGATGCTGATGAAATACAGCAGCACCATGGGGAGCGCCACCATGCACTGGGACACGATATCGGGCGGGGTGACCACAGCTGCAATGAAGAAGATGCAGACAATGGCGACGCCTCGGGCTTTCTTGAGCAGATCCGGGTAGATGATGCCCATTTTGGACAGGATGATGGTGACCAGAGGCATCTCAAACACACAGCCAAAGATCATGAACATCGTCAAACAGAGGTTGACATAGCTCTCGATACTGGTGGTGGTCTGGATGTAATCAGCGCCCTCAATGCCCGTGCTCAGGAAACGGAGCATGAACGGCATCATCAGCTTGTAGGCAAACAGCACGCCCACGCAGAACAGTGCCAGGCCCAGCAGGATGACCAGCTTGAGGAAGAACGTCTCGCTCTTTTTCAGGCCGGGCTTTGCAAAGGCGTAGATCTGGTACAGCGCCACGGGCACCGTGATGACGAATGCCGCCAGCAGAGACACGCGGAAATACTGCATCAGCTTTTCCTGCGGGGCAATGGAAACAAAGGTGTAATAACCCTGGCCCATCGCCGTCAGGATATCAATGAGGCGGTCCGCATACATCAGGGTGATGACCACGGAAACCACAAACACCACCGCGCAGATGATCAGCCTGTTCCGCAGTTCTTTCAGATGGCCGGTC
>ENA-UONX01002511-UONX01002511.1-human-gut-metagenome-genome-assembly--contig:-P74old-NODE-2511-length-12856-cov-5.400203_pt1 | contig 12856 bp, 14 predicted proteins | sample MGYA00242466_ERZ724013 | MGnify/ENA metagenome assembly ERZ724013 | reverse complement strand
TCTCCACAGGCGGCAGCATTTTGATCTGCGCGCTGGTGATGCTTTTCGCGGCGGGCATTTAGAAGCGGCACATGGCGCTGCTGGGTGCGGGCGGCCTTGTCGTCGGCGCGTTTTACGCATGGAGCGCGCCGTATCGAAGGGAGCGCCTGCTTTCTTTCCGCGATCCTTTCGCCAAGATGAGCGACGAGGGATACCAGCTTTCGCAATCGCTGATTGCGCTCGGTTCGGGCGGGCTGTTCGGTATGGGGCTGGGGCAGGGACGGCAGAAATTCGCCTACCTGCCGTATCCGGAATCGGATTTCATTTTTGCGATTGTCGGCGAGGACTTCGGGATGGTCGGCTGCGTGACCGTAATCGCGTTGTTTGTTTTGTTTGTGCTGGCGGGTCTGCGTGTATCGCTGGCCTGCCGTGATCGGTTTGGCTGCCTGCTTGGAACGGGCATCACGTCGATGATCGGCTTGCAGGCGTTTATTAACATGGGCGTAGTGACGGGCATTCTGCCGACGACGGGCCTGCCGCTTCCGTTTTTCAGCGCGGGCGGCACATCCGTGAGCATGATTATGGCGGCTGTCGGCATTCTGCTGAGCATCTCCAGAGAAAACGGCGTAAGAGTGATAGAAACCGACGATCGACGGAGTGGAGGAAGAACATGAGATACAGAAAGCGCAAAAAGGCCGCCGCTCAGGTGATGGAGATGACGGTTGTGGTGCTGGCTGTGTTGGCCACGCTGATGGTGCTCACGTGCAGCCAGGTGTTCAAGGTGCGCAGCGTGCTGGTCGTCGGCAATCGCAACATTTCCAAAGAGGATATTATCGCGCTCAGCGGCGTGCGCGAGGGCGACAACCTGTTTTCGCTGAGCGACGCAGAGCTGAAAAAGAGGCTGGAACAGAACTGGTACATCGAGTATATCGGCCATGAATTCGACTACCGCGGCACGTTAACGTTGCATATCAACGAGCGGATGGGCATGGGGGTCGTCAATGCTTTCGGCCTGTATTTTGTCGTGGATGCGTCGGGCATGGTGCTCGAATGCGCGGGCAGCGTTTATCCGGACACGGTTGCCGGGCCGCAGATCACCAATCTGGTTTGGATCGATAACGCCCGTGCGACAGTCGGAAGCAGACTGCCTGTGCGCGACAGCGCGCAGCTGCAAGCCATGCAGCGCGTGCTGGGCGCGCTGGACACAACCAATCTGCTCGGACGCGTGGCCAGCCTGGATTTGAAAAGCCTTGAAAACATAAAGCTGTTGACGACGGACGGCGCGAGCATTGTGCTCGGCGATGACGGAAGCCTTGAAACCAAGCTGCTGATTGCGCGCGAGGTGCTTGTGGTGCGAGAACCGCTGGGCACGGTGATGGGCGCGACCATCGACGTTTCAAGCGGAAGGGAAGCCCATTATATTCCGCGTGTGCTGCCGACTGTAACCCCTGTTCCGACCGCGACGCCGACGCTTGAGCCTTCGCCCACGCCAGAACCGTGAAAAAATGGGCAAAGGGGGATGCGCTGTTTTCAGCAAAGGGCGAACCTTTTTGCCTGGATGGACGGCTTGTTTTTTCGCTGAAATGAAAAAAATGGGGCGATTTGGAACAAAATTTGCTCAAGTGGCTTGAAAGAAAGGGCATAATCGGTTACAATAAACTCGCATAATAATAGCAAATCAGATTATATCTTGCGCCCTTTGAGGGCGAATTTACATGCGGGCAGACAGGAGCATGAGATCGTATGATGAAAAAAGCGACGGCGGTTCTGGACTTTGGCACATCCAAGGTTCTGGTATTGCTTGCGGAGGAGAGCGCGTATCAGAAGGTGACCATCACATCGGCGGGCATGGCGCAGTATGACGGCTTTATGAACGGCGAATGGAACGCGCCTTCCGATGTATCCGACGCGATCGCCAGCGCGGTTGAAGCGGCGGAAAAGAAGGTCGGAACCCATATCAAAGAGGTTTACGTCGGTGTGCCGGGCGAGTTCGTCCGGGTGTACGTGATCGAATCGAGCGTCGCGCTTCAGGGCGCGGATCCGAAGGTCACCAGCGCGGACGTGGAGAAGCTCCAGCGGCAGGCGACCGAGATGCTGGATCGCCCGACGGGCGTTATCATCCACCGCTCGCCGGCGTGGTTCAAGGTGGACGGCGGGCAGAAGACGCTCGAACCGGTCGATCAGAAGGGCTCGATGCTGGAGGGCATGATCGGCTTTGTGCTGGCGGATCAGTTCTTCATCAACGACGTAACCGAGCGGCTCAAGGAGCTGGGGATCGAGGTTCGCGGCTTCTTCTCCACGTCGGTCGGCGAGGCCATGCAGATGATTCCGTTCGAGGAGCGGGATCATACGGCGATTCTGGTGGACGTGGGCTATCTCTCCACCGAGGTGATGGCGGTCGAGGGCGACGCGCTGATCTGGCAGAAGGTGCTGCCGGTCGGCGGCGCGCACATCACGCTGGATTTGACCTACGGGCTGGAAAAGCCGTTTGACATGTGCGAAAAGATCAAGCGGGGATACACGTTCAACGCGCCGAAGAACACGCAGATCGAGGTGCAGGGCGAAAACGGCCAGATGGAGAGCTTCTCCGGCGAACAGGTGAGCATGATTATCGACGCACGCGTGGACGAAATGCTGGAGATGATCGACGACGCGGTGAAAAAGAGCGGGATTCGGCTGGGCAACTGGTCAAACGTCTATTTCACCGGCGGCGGCCTGATGCCCATGGGCGGCGCGCGGGTTTACGCGGCGGGCAAGCTGGCCCGCAACGTCCGCGAGGCGGCGGTCAAGACCGTCAAGCTCAAGCCGGCGCAGATTTACGCCAGCGGCAGCGGACTGCTCGAACTGGTTTACAACACCATCGAGCAGGAGGAACAGGACGAAGGGCTTTTCGACCGCATCAAGCGCGCCTTTAAGAAAAGATAAAACGCAACATCAGCTTTTTTCATCGTGAATCGCCTGCGAATCACGAAATGGGAAGGCCGGAGCCTCCGGTTTCCGGCGGGGAACGGGGCAGCGCCCCGTCGTTCCCTTAACTTTGAAAGCGAAACAAAAGGGGGATTTCCTGTGTTTGAAATTGAAATGGACGAGCGCCCGGCAGCTTCCATCAAGGTCGTCGGATGCGGCGGCGGCGGCGGAAACGCGCTCAATCGCATGGTGGATTGCGGCGTGGTTGGCGTGGACTTCATCGCGGTGAACACCGACGTGCAGGCGCTCCGCACGAGCCGCGCGGCAACGATGATCCAGATCGGCGAAAAGCTGACCAAGGGTCTCGGCGCGGGCGCAACGCCGGAAATCGGCAAGAAGGCCGCCGAGGAGAGCCGCGAGGAGATCGCCAGCGCGCTCAAGGGCGCGGATCTGGTGTTCGTGACGGCCGGTATGGGCGGCGGCACGGGCACGGGCGCGGCTCCGGTGGTTGCGGAAATCGCGCGCGACATGGGGATTCTCACCATCGCGGTGGTGACCAAGCCGTTCGCTTTTGAGGGCAAGACGCGCATGCGCAAGGCCGAATCCGGCATTGACGAATTGAAGCAGCGCGTCGATACGCTGGTCGTCATCCCGAACGAGCGCCTGCTTCAGGTCTGCCCGAAGGGCACGAGTTTCAAGGGCGCGTTCAACTTTGCCGACGACGTGCTCCGTCAGGGCATTCAGGGCATTTCCGACCTGATCAGCCAGACGGGCATCATCAACTTGGATTTCGCGGACGTCAAGGCCGTGATGGAATCCGGCGGCATGGCGCATCTGGGCATCGGCATCGGCAAGGGCGAAAAGGCCATGGCTGACGCGGCGCAGAACGCCATTTCCTCCCCGATGCTCGAAACCAGCATCGACGGCGCGCGCGCGGTGCTCATCAACGTGACCTGCAACTCGAATTGCAGCATCGTGGACATCAACGACGCGGTGGAGATGATTACCGCCGCGGCGGACAGCGAGGCCAACATCATCTTCGGCGCGAGCATCGACGACGCGCTGGAGGACGAGGTGCACATCACCGTGATCGCCACGGGTTTTGAGAAGGTGCCGTTCCCGCCGCGCGCGAGCAGCATCGACCGCCCGGCCACGCTGCCCTCTCAGGCGCCCTATGTGCCGCAGAGCTATACGCCGAGCTATCAGCCGCAGACCATGCAGGGCGGGATGCCGAGAGGCGGCTATACCCGCTATGACCCGAGCTATCAGCCGGTGACGGCCGGTTACGCCGCCCCGCAGCAGGGCGCTATGCCGGGCGAGCCGGAGGTGCCCGCGTTCGTCAACGAGGGCGCGGCCGGTCAGCGCGTGTCGCCCTACGCGGCGATGCCCGATATGCCGATGCAGAGCCAGCAGGCGCCCGCGCAGAAGCAGCATGAGGATCGCAGCACACCGCGCTCCTTCATGGACGGGATTCCGGCGTACATGCGTCGCAAGTAAGCCATTCAGGCCGGCCTTCGGGTCGGCTTTTTGTTTGCTTTCTTTATAGAAAACGATATGCGATTCAAAGCAGAAATATGAATCGGCGGAAAACAGACATAAAAAACGCTCCCCCCAGCAAATGGGAAGGAGCGTTTTTGCTATGCCTTACAGGAACTTGAACGAGGAACGAAGCTGGCGGTAGACGTGGTTATAATAGGAATACCACGCGCTCGGGGCGGTCAGGCGAACCTGAAACAGATCCTTGTCGTGCGCGACGACGACCAGACGGCCGCGCATGCTGTAATCCTTCGTGCCGTCGTTGTAGGTGGCCGAATAATAGCAGTAATAGCCGTTTGCGCCGCCGATGCTCGCGGAGGCGATTTCACCGGTCTTGAAGGTGGTGAACATGCCGCCCAGCTCGGTGATGACGGACTCAAGCCGCGTCCGCGCGTCGGAGGCGGTCTGCGAGAGACCGGCGGAGAATTTTTCGACGGTCAGGCGGGTCTGATAGCCGTCCACCTCCATGCGCTCGCTCTTCGGCTCGACGAACTGAATGGTCGTCTCCTGATTGGTGGCCGGGTTGAGCAGCCACGGGTAGGGAATTTCGACGGAAATGCCCATCGAATCGTTTTTGTACGTCCCATAGGCTTAATTCGGCGCGGGCGTGGGGGGCGGGGTCGGCATATCAATCGGGTTGACCGCCACCGGCGTGGCCAGCGGGTTATCCACCTGAGAGAAATCGAACCCGGAGTCGCCGGAATCGGTCGGAATCGGCGTGGACGCGGGTGTGGGCGAGGGGGTGAGCTCCGGCGCGGCGGTTTCGGTATCGGCGGGGCCGAACACGAAAGTCGAGTCCTGTTCGGATTCGGCCTGCGCGACAGAAAACGCCATCAACGCCATGGCGAGAAAAACGACAATACGCTTCATTTCGGATGCCTCCGTTCGCGGAATCAGCAAAATATGATAGTGTCAGTATAACAGGGAAGGCGAAAAAAGTCAATCTTCCGACGGGCTTGAAAGGTTGGCAGAGCAGGGGTATAATGGAAAATCATCGGGCAAGGAGAGAAAATCATGGAAAACAGAAAGAAAATTGTCGTTCTGGACGGCTATACCCTCTGCGCGGGGGAACTGAATTTCGACGCGCTGCGCGAGTTTGGCGAGGTGACGGTCTATGACCGCGTGGCGCAGGAAGACGTGGCGGCGCGGATCGGCGGCGCGCAGATCGTTTTGACCAACAAGGCGCTGATTACGGCGGAGGTGATGGACGCCTGCCCGCGGATGGAATACATCGGCGTGACGGCGACGGGCTACAACGTCGTCGATGTGGCGGAGGCGAAGCGGCGCGGCATCGTCGTGACGAATGCCCCAGCGTATTCCACGCAGGCGGTGGCGCAGCACACCTTCGCGCTGCTGCTGGAAAGCCTGAGCCGCGTGGGCGCATACAGCGAACAGGTACGCGGCGGCGCGTGGCAGGCGAGCCGGGATTTTTGCTTTTTTACAGAGCCGATGGAGGAAATCGCCGGGAAGACGATCGGCCTGATCGGCTTTGGGCACATCGGCCAGAGCGTCGCGCGAATCGCGCTGGCTTTCGGGATGCGGGTGCTCGTCTGCGTGCCGCATCCCAAGGCGGGGTGGGACGACGTACGCTTTGTGACGCTTGACGAGCTGCTCGCGGACAGCGACGTTGTTTCGCTGCACTGTCCGCTGACGGGCGAAAACCGCGGCATGATCGGCGAGGCAGCGATTGCGGCGATGAAGCGGGGCGTTCGCGTCATCAACACGGCGCGCGGGCCGCTGGTCGATGAAAACGCGATGGCGGCAGCGCTTGAAAGCGGCAAGGTGGCCGGTTATATGGCCGATGTGCTCAGCGAGGAACCGCCCGCGCACGGCAGCCCGCTGCTGGGCATAAAGAACGCGATTCTCACGCCGCACGTCGCGTGGGCGCCGCTGCAAACGCGCCAGCGCCTGCTGAATATCGTGGTCGGCAACGTCGCGGCGTTTGTGAAGGGCGCGCCGACCAACGTTGTGAACGGATAAAACGAATCAAGCGAATCAAGCGAATGAAGGAGGGGCGGCATGCTTCAAGGTGTGGTTTTTGATCTGGACGGGACGCTGCTGGATACCGAAAAGCTCTATCGCCGCTTTTGGGTGGAGGCGGCGCGGCAGATGGGCTATCCGATGGAGGACAGGCACGCGCTGATGGTGCGCTCGATGGCCGCCGAACGGGCGGAGCCGCTGCTGCGGCGCGAGGTCTGTGAGGATTTCGATTATCACGCGGTTCGAGCGCTGCGGCGGCAAATCATGGAGGCCTATATCGACGAGAACGGCGTGGAGGCCAAGGCGGGGCTGCTGCCGATGCTGCGGGAGCTGAAACAGATGGGGCTGCGCATTGGGCTGGCGACGGCCACGCCCGAGGCGCGCGCCCGCAAATACCTGCGCATGGTCGGTGCGGAGGCGGCCTTTGACGCGGTGGCCTGCGCGGAGATGGTGGCGCACGGCAAGCCCGCGCCGGACGTGTATCTGCTGGCGGCGCAGAAGCTCGAGCTGCCGCCCCGCGTGCTGCTGGGCGTGGAGGATTCGCCCAGCGGCGTACAATCCGCCCATGCGGCGGGCATGATGGTTGCGATGGTGCCCGATCAGGATCAGCCGAGCGCGGAAATCGCCGCGCTCTGCGCGCTGGTTGCGCCGTCGCTGGCGGGGATTGCGCCGTTTGTGAAGGAATCCCTCCGTCGGCTATGATGACGCGGCGCCGGATTGAAAACGTCAGAATGACTGTAAAATGATGGAAAATCTGTTGATTTCATCCGAAAATTTGGTATAATAAAGGCGGAAACAAATTCTTATTTTCACCAATCAGTCAGGAGGGGATCGTATGGAAAATCGCGTCATCACCATCGCCCGCAGTTACGGAAGCGGCGGCAGAAAAATGGGCAGACTGCTCGCGAAAGAGCTTGGCTATGAGTATTATGACCGAGAGATCCTGCGGATTGCCTCCGACGAGAGCGGCATCAGCGAGGAGCTGTTCAGGCAGGCGGATGAAAAACAGCGTATTCCGTTGTTCCGAATCGCGCGCGAGGTCTATACGGGCGAGGTCATCCCGCCGGACAGCGACGACTTTATCTCCAACGAAAATCTGTTCCGCTATCAGGCAAAGATCATCCGCGAGCTGGCCGCTACGCGCAACTGCGTGATCGTCGGCCGCTGCGCGAACTTCATCCTGCGCGGGCGGGACAACGTGCTCAACGTGTTCGTCACCGCGCCGGTGGTGGACTGCGTTCGCCGCGTGATGGAGACCGACGGCTTGAATCTGGAAGAAGCCGAGAAGAAGATCAAGAAGATTGACAAGCGCCGCGCGGATTATTTCAAATATTTCACCGGCCGCCAGTGGCAGGACGCCGCGCTGTATGATCTCTGCCTGAACACGGGGCACATGAGCGAACAGAAATGCGTGGACATCGTGCGCGCGTACATGGACGCGCGGTTCGAGTGAGCCGAACGCACACGTCCGCCCGGCGGCAGAAGCCAAGCGGTTCGCATGACCCAACCATGACCTAAAAAGCCTGACCTAAAAAGGCGTTTTCCGGCCATAAAAGCCCTTGCCAGAAATAGGAACGAAGGGTATAATGGAGAGGATGTGAACAAACAGGGGGAACGGACAGATGGCAAAGCTCTATTTCCGATACGGCGCGATGGGCTCGAGCAAGACGGCCAACGCGGTGATGGTTCAGTATAACTACAGGGAGCGCGGGCAGCGGGTGCTCATGCTCAAGCCGAAGATCGAAAATCGGGACGGAGCGACCGTTGTGCGCTCCCGCTGCGGGCTGGTGGCGCAATGCCGCTATGTCGAGGAGCTGGGCGGTATTGACCTGACGGGCATTGACTGCATCATCGTCGATGAATGTCACTTTATGAACGCCGCGCAGGTGCGCCAGTTGGTGGATATCGTCGATGAGCGCGAGATTCCCGTGATTTGCTACGGCCTGCGGACGGATTTTCGCGGCGAGCTGTTTGAAGGCAGCCGCGAGCTGCTGCGCTGGGCGGATACCATCGAGGAGATCAAGACCGTCTGCTGGTGCGGCCGCAAGGCGACGTTCAACGCGCGCGTGCAGAACGGGCACATCGTCCGCGAAGGCGAGCAGATTATGATGGGCGGTAATTCCGCTTACGTCAGCCTCTGCCGCCGTCACTGGAAGGACGGAAATCTCGGTTCGTTTTGCAATTTGAATTTGGAAGACTGAATTTTATAAAGAGAATCCCCCGCCTATGCGACATGGGCGGGGGATTCTCTATGTTTCGGGGTTATTCGGCCAGCGCGGTTTCGATGTTGGCCAGCACCTTTTCGCTCAGCAGCACGAACGCCTGCTTGGTGCGTCCGGCCGAAGAGCCGGGGCAGCGCACGTTCTCGCGGGCGAAGAAGCCCTCGGCCACGGGGCCGGCCGCGGCATAGGTATCGCAGAAGAAATGCGTGTTGGGCAGGTTCAGCCAATTCTCCAGCGCCTTGCTGTCAAAGCCGGGGCCGATGGAGGTGTTGAAGAGCGCCTTGCCCGCGCCGAGCTGCTCAAACTCATGCGCGCCGAGCAGCAGCACGTTCTTGTTCAGGCAGGTGAAGACGACCTCGCTTTCGGAGAGAAGCTGGTCAAGCGGTTTGTAGGTCATGCCCGCCTGCTCGGCCTCCGGCTTGCGGGAGCGGCTGTAATACGAAATCTCCGCGCCCATGAAGGAGAGCGCGTCCGCAATCATCCGGCCGGAAACGCCGAGACCGACCACGCCCACGCGCAGGCCAGTGATTTCAATCGGCTCGTCGCGCAGGGACGGCATGCCGTATCCATGCAGCAGGGCGATCAGCTCGTGGAGCACATATTCCACCACGCCGCGATCGCCGTAATCGCGGATGCCCAGCACGCGGATGTTCTTCTGGCGGGCGTAGGCGATATCCACATTGGCGCTCGCCTCGGAATAGAGGCTGCAGCACATGCCGATATAGCGGATGGCCGGGCAGGCGTCGATGACGGCCTGGCCGATGCGGGAGGTATAGCTGAGCAGCACCCCATCCGCGTCGCCGATACGGCGGATGATCTCCGCGTCATCCTTCGGCACGTCGCCGAACAGAACGACCTCGCGGGCGTAACGGTGCAGCGCTTCCTCCGCAGAGGGAATCAGGTTGACCGGCTCGATGGCGACCAGCTTCTTAAACATGCGTCTGCCCTCCCATCAATAGAAAACGACCGGGGATGCGAGGTTGCGCAGCAGCGCCACGACGCTCCAGCCCGCAATCGCGCTCGTGCTCGAATAGATATCCACAACGGCCTTCACGCCGTCGATCTCCGCGGTGATGCGGTGGTCGTCGCCGACCCAGTTGGGCACGGAGTGCATCGTCACGTCGGTGATTTCCGGGCCGGTGGTCGCCAGCGACGTGGCGACGGCGACGTTCACGCGGCGGGGGAAGTTGGCGATGGCCTCCTTGGCGTTGCCGGTGAACACGGTGGTCTTTTCCGTATCGGTCAGCAGGTGATCCGCCCAGACCGGCGTATTGCGGAAGCCGCGCGCGCCCGTGTGGGTCTCGATGCCCGCCGTCTCCGGCAGGTGCTGAGCCTGCGCCATCAGGCTGACGGTTTGCAGCACATCGAAGCCGCCGATGGCGCCGCTGGCGAGATGCACCTTCGCGCCGCCCTCGCGCGCGGCCTGCTTGGCCTGCTCATAAAACGCGAGATCGGCAAACGCGCCGATGGAGATGACGACCAGATTCACGCCGCGCCGGAGCACCGGGACGGCCATCGCGCGGACGGCTTCGACCGACGCGGTTTCCACGATGTATTCCGGCTCGAGCGCGAGCAGCGCGTCCACATCCGCGCAGGCCGGACAGCTGACGATTTCGGCCATCTTCTGCGCCGATTCCGGGGAACGGCTGGTCACGCCCACCAGCTCATAATCCGCCAGCAGGCCGTTTTTCCATGCGCTGGCCACAATGCCGCCCAGAAAGCCGCAGCCGACGATGCCGAATTTCGTTTTCATATGTTTCTCTCCTTCTGTGTTGCCTTTTGCAACGGTATTGCTTTCATTGTATCATGGATGAATGAAAAAAACATCCCGTTTTTGCGAAATAAACGGGATGCTGTCGAGACGACTCCTTCCGTCACGGCTACGCCGTGCCAACCTTCGGCGTTGTATTCGCTTGTTTCTGCCACAGGCAGCAGCGAATACAACGTCCCTCAAAGAGGGAGGTTTATTAGCGGGTTGCCGCGAGTAAGCGATTATTGAGCTCCCTCTTAGAGGGAGCTGTCAGCGAAGCTGACTGAGGGCGTTACAGCCCCACCTGACCGGCGACGGCGCGCGCCGCGTCCGCCATCAGCGGGTTTTCGACGGTCTCGATGCTGCCCTCGTCGCAGAGCTGTGCGGCCTTCGGATCAAACGGAAGCTGCGCCAGCACCGGCAGATGCAGCGCGGCGGCTTCCTGAGCGATCTTGGATTTGCCGAACAGCTCGATGCGCCTGCCGCAATCCGGGCAGAGCGCGTAGGACATGTTCTCCACCAGACCGAGCACGGGAATGTTCATCATATTGGCCATGTTGACGGCCTTGCGGACGATCATGCCGACCAGATCCTGCGGGGTGGAGACGACGACCACGCCGTCCAGCGGGATGCTCTGGAAAACCGTCAGCGGCACGTCACCCGTTCCCGGCGGCATGTCGATAACCATTACATCCAGCTCGCCCCAGGCGACGTCCTCCCAAAACTGCTTGACCGCCCCGGCGATGACCGGGCCGCGCCAGATGACCGGCGCATCGTCGTTTTCGAGCATCAGGTTGATGCTCATTACCTCGATGCCCTTTTCGGTTTCGGCGGGGAAGATGTGCTTGCCGTCGCCGAGCGCCTTGTCGTGGATGCCGAACATGCGCGGGATGGAGGGACCGGTGATATCCGCATCGAGCACGCCGACGCGGTAGCCCATGCGGCTGAGCATGACGGCCAGCTCGCCGGAGACGAGGGATTTGCCAACGCCGCCCTTGCCGCTGACGACGCCGATGACCTTGCGCACCTTCGGCGGCTCCTTCTTGGCCGTCTCGGCGGCCTGATTATGGTTGTGGCTGCAACCGGCGCATGCGGGCTTGGTGCCGCACTCGCTGGGCGAACAGCCCTGCTGAAGATCAGACACGGAAAAAACTCCTTTCGGTCGGGCGCGAATTCTGGTATAATACATTCAACCGATTGCACCCTTGAGATACAAGGTCTATGATACCATGTTTTTGAAAAAAAGCAAGTCAATCACGGAATAAGAACGGAGGAATCACATCCCGATGAGAGCAAGAAAGAGGTTCGCGGCGCTGACGGCGGCGATTTTAACGGCCTTATCCGGCGCGGCGCTGGCGCAGGAATACGACGCGCAGCAGGCGAAAAGCTGGATGGCGCAGTTCGCGCAGGCGCTTCTCCAATTTTCGCCGATCAACGACCCGGCGCAGACGCTCGACCCCGCGCGGCCGGGCGAATATTTGCAGGAATATGAATTTGGCACGGTGCAGGCGGCGACAAGCGGCACGCCGACGGCGGCGCAGATTGAGGAAATCGACGTGAGCACGGCGCAGGTGACGGATGCGCGCGGCGTTCGCGTGGGCATGACGCTGAGCGAGGCGCTCGGCGGGCTAAGCATCCCGCAGGCGGAGGGGAATCTGGCCGTGGTGAGCACGCAGGAGACGGGCGTGGGCTGGTGCTGGGCGTACCTCGGCGAGGACGGCGTATACGGTGTGGAATGGCTGACGTATGATCTTTACGAGCCGGTGACGGAATACACGCTGACCTACGTGATCGACGGCGATACCGTCAGCGGTATTCGCGTCAAGGCGGCGGCCTCCACGCGGGCGCAGGCCGAAGCGGGGCTGGCGACGGCGCAGGAGATCGCGGGCAGGCAGAAGCGCGAGGCCGTTTTGACGGCCAGCGGCGCGGCGATGTTCGGCGCGGACGATTTGACGGTGAACGGGCGCGCGGTGATCGGCGCGGAGGCCTACGCGCTGGTGCAGGCGCTCGGCGAGCCGAACGAGGTGCAGACGCTCCCGGCGGGCGGCGGGCGCATCCTGCTCTACGACGGTGCGGCGGTTCGGCTGGGGCTGGACGAGGCAACGGGCGCGGAGGTGGTGCTCGGCGTGACGGCGACGGGAGATATTCGGGGCCCGCGCGGGCTGCAGGTCGGTATGACGGCGCAGGCGGCCGCGGGGCTTTTCCGATGCGACGCGGACGTGTATGCATCCGGCGGGGCGCTCTATATAGAAGGAGAGGCCTACGGAGAGCCGCCGTTTGCCGAAATGAGCGCGGAAAGCGACGGCGAGGCGACGATCCGCTACCTCTGCCGAATGGAAAACGGCGAGGCCGCGCGGCTGGACGTGGGCATTCGCGGCGGGGGCGTCGGCTATTGGCATTTGTACACGGGCGAGGAGGCGGCAGACGGTGAGTGACGAGCGATTCATCCTCAAAAACGCGCGGCATCTGGCGGCGCGATACA
>ENA-UONX01002509-UONX01002509.1-human-gut-metagenome-genome-assembly--contig:-P74old-NODE-2509-length-12858-cov-17.212841_pt1 | contig 12858 bp, 7 predicted proteins | sample MGYA00242466_ERZ724013 | MGnify/ENA metagenome assembly ERZ724013 | reverse complement strand
TACTAAGACTACCAGGGCGGGGGAAACCCCGCTCTACCCTCACTCCTGAAATTATGTCACTCAACCCTTGTTGTCAATCTGTAAGCCCACGTTCTTGCGAGGCGAATAGCAAAATCTTCTGCGCCGCCGGGCCTAATTCTGAAAGTTTCTTCGTTTGCTCTTATTTCATTATTGCAGTCGGTATGATACCGGACCTCAATAATTCTCTAAGAAAGGATTTCTTATGAGCGAACAAATCACGTTTGCCACCAGCGATTTTGCCAGTAACCCGGAACCACGTTGCCCCTGCATTTTGCTGCTGGATGTTTCTGGTTCTATGAACGGTAGACCCATTAATGAACTTAACGCCGGATTGGTTACCTTTCGCGATGAGCTGCTTGCCGATTCGCTGGCCTTAAAAAGAGTGGAACTCGGCATTGTGACGTTCGGCCCGGTGCATGTGGAACAACCCTTTACCAGCGCCGCTAATTTTTTCCCGCCCATCCTGTTTGCCCAGGGCGATACACCAATGGGCTCTGCCATTACCAAAGCCCTGGATATGGTTGAGGAGCGGAAACGTGAATATCGTGCCAATGGTATTTCCTATTATCGTCCGTGGATTTTCCTGATCACCGATGGTGCACCAACCGATGAGTGGCAGGCTGCCGCCAACAAAGTGTTTCAGGGGGAAGAAGATAAGAAGTTTGCCTTCTTTACCATCGGCGTTCAGGGGGCGGATATGAAGACGCTGGCACAAATCAGCGTTCGTCAGCCTTTGCCACTGCAGGGATTACAATTCCGTGAACTGTTTAGCTGGTTATCCAGTTCGCTGCGTTCGGTTTCCCGCTCCACGCCGGGAACGGAAGTTGTGCTGGAAGCGCCAAAAGGCTGGACGTCAGTGTGAGCTGGCGACTGGTCTATGCATCAGCCGTTGGAACGTCGCACATCAGTGCGGACTTGCCTTGCCAGGATGCCTGCCAGATACAGGTTGCCTGGCTAAATGACCAGCAGCCATTATTGTCGGTATTTGTCGCTGATGGCGCAGGTAGCGCCTCGCAGGGAGGCGAAGGTGCGATGCTCGCCGTCAATGAAGCGATGGCTTATATGTCGCAAAAAGTGCAGGGCGGGGAATTGGGGCTTAATGATGTCCTCGCAACGGACATTGTGCTGACCATTCGTCAGCGACTTTTTGCCGAGGCGGAAGCCAAAGAATTAGCGGTTCGCGATTTTGCCTGCACGTTTTTGGGATTGATTTCATCAGCTAATGGCACCTTGATTATGCAGATTGGCGATGGCGGCGTGGTGGTAGATTTGGGTCACGGTTTGCAACTGCCGCTCACGCCGATGGTGGGGGAATATGCCAATATGACGCACTTCATTACTGATGAAGATGCCGTTTCCAGACTGGATACTTTCACCAGCACTGAGCGTGCGCACAAAGTTGCAGCATTTACGGATGGTATTCAGCGACTGGTGTTAAATATGCTGGATAATTCTCCGCATATGCCTTTCTTTACCCCGTTTTTCAATGGACTGGCGTCAGCAACGCAGGAACAACTCGATTTATTACCTGAATTGTTAAAGCAGTTTTTGTCCAGCCCGGCGGTAAACGAGCGTACGGATGATGATAAAACGTTGGCACTGGCGCTGTGGTTACCATGAAACCCACTTTATATACTGCTACTGGTGAGTGCGTTACGCCAGGCCGTGAACTGGGCAAAGGCGGCGAAGGTGCGGTTTATGATATCGAGGAGTTTGTCGAGAGCGTCGCCAAGATTTATCACACGCCGCCTCCCGCCTTAAAACAGGACAAACTTGCCTTTATGGCTGCGACAGCTGACGCGCAGTTGTTGAATTATGTCGCCTGGCCGCAGGCAACGCTTCACGGTGGACGAGGCGGAAAAGTTATCGGTTTTATGATGCCAAAAGTTTCTGGTAAAGAACCGATTCATATGATCTATAGCCCGGCACATCGTCGCCAGAGTTACCCTCATTGTGCGTGGGATTTTCTACTCTATGTTGCGCGCAATATTGCTTCATCTTTTGCTACGGTTCACGAGCACGGGCACGTCGTGGGTGACGTAAACCAGAACAGCTTTATGGTAGGTCGCGACAGCAAAGTGGTGATGATTGATAGCGACTCCTTTCAGATTAATGCCAATGGCACGCTGCATTTATGCGAAGTCGGCGTGTCGCATTTTACGCCGCCAGAGCTGCAAACCATGCCATCATTTGTCGGCTTTGAACGCACAGAAAATCACGATAATTTTGGCCTTGCGTTGCTGATATTTCACGTCTTGTTTGGTGGGCGGCATCCTTATTCCGGTGTACCGCTTATCTCTGATGCGGGTAATGCGCTGGAGACGGATATTGCCCATTTCCGTTATGCCTACGCGTCAGATAATCAGCGACGTGGTTTAAAACCGCCGCCACGATCGATTCCGCTGTCGATGTTACCGGGCGATGTTGAAGCCATGTTTCAGCAGGCATTCACGGAAAGTGGCGTGGCAACCGGGCGTCCGACGGCAAAAGCGTGGGTAGCGGCACTTGATTTACTACGCCAACAGTTAAAGAAATGTACCGTTTCGGCAATGCATGTTTACCCCGCTCATTTGGCTGACTGCCCGTGGTGTGCGCTGGATAATCAAGGCGTTATCTATTTTATTGATCTCGGCGAAGAGGTCATTACCACCGGCGGTGATTTTGTGCTGGCGAGAGTCTGGGCGATGGTGATGGCATCAGTAGCACCGCCAGCATTGCAACTGCCATTACCCGATCATTTCCAACCGACTGGCAGGCTGCTTCCTTCAGGCCTGTTACGGCGCGAATACATCATTCTGATTGAGATCGCACTGTCAGCGTTATCGCTGTTGCTTTGCGGCCTTCAGGCAGAACCGCGTTATATTATTTTGATTCCTGTGCTGGCGGCTATCTGGATTATTGGCAGCCTGACAAGTAAAGCGTACAAAGCAGAAATACAGCAACGCCGTGAGGCATTTAATCGTGCGAAAATGGACTATGACCATTTAGTCAGCCAGATCCAGCAGTTGGGCGGGCTGGAAGGTTTTATCGCCAAACGGGCGATGCTCGAAAAAATGAAGGACGAAATTCTCGGGTTACCGGAAGAAGAGAAACGCGCTCTGGCAGCACTTCACGACACCGCAAGGGAACGGCAGAAGCAGAAGTTTCTGGAGGGATTTTTTATTGATGTTGCCTCTATTCCCGGCGTTGGCCCTGCGCGTAAAGCGGCGTTACGGTCCTTTGGTATTGAAACAGCAGCGGACGTTACCCGACGGAGCGTTAAGCAAGTTAGGGGTTTTGGTGATCATCTGACCCAGGCGGTTATCGACTGGAAAGCGAGTTGCGAACGCCGTTTTGTTTTCAGGCCGAATGAAGCGGTAACGCCTGCAGACAGACAAGCGGTAATGGCAAAAATGGCCGCCAAACGACATCGGCTGGAATCGGCGCTGACTGTCGGTGCGACAGAGTTGCAGCGATTCCGCCTTCAAGCTCCAGCACGGACCATGCCGTTGATGGAACCGTTACGTCAGGCGGCAGAAAAACTGGCTCAGGCGCAGGCAGATTTAAGCCGTTGCTGAGCCATTTTTCAATTAACGAAACACCACTTCCGCCCAGCGTGCCAGCCCGGCGGTGACGGAGCCAAAGTCATCGCCGCCTGCAATCGGAATGCCCGGCAACTGTTCTGCCAGCGCTTTTTTAATCAGCGGCGAACGGGCGCTACCGCCGGTCAGATAGATAACATCCGGTTTTTCCTGGGCGTTATCCAGCGCCAGTTGCACCTGTTCCAGAATCCGCGCCAGTGGCTGGTTGAGGGCGCTTTCCAGCCCTTGCTGGCTAATCAGCGTAGCCAGTTCATCGCTGATAAACGGCAGTGAGGCGCGGGTTTCCGCTACGCTTGAAAGCGCAATTTTGCTCTCTTCTGCGCTACGTACCAGGCGATAGCTTAAACGCTGACGCCAGACTTTCTGTAACAGGGCCACTTTTTCCGGTTCGCGGGCATCGCGTACCAGATCGTTAAGCAGACGACCGTTGGCACTACTGTAGAAATCACTTTGCGCAGGTACGTCGTTGATGGCAACCGCATTCCACCACGGCAGAATCGGCAGGGCGATGCCTTTTTCGGTTTCACCCCCCATGCCCAGTAACGGCATCAGGTTCTTAAACGCCAGTGCGATATCCAGATCGTTACCACCAATACGGCAACCACTATGACCCAGGAGGCTGGCTTCACGATCGAGACGCGAACGCCATTGCGGCCCCATCAGCAGCAATGAACAGTCAGTCGTACCACCGCCGATATCCACTACCAGCACTCGTTTTTCTTCCTGCAAGGTGGCTTCGTAATCCAGCCCAGCCGCGACCGGCTCGTACTGGAATACCACATCCTTAAACCCGGCACGCTTCGCCGCGCGTTCCAGAATCCCTTGCGCCTGGGTGTTTGCTTCATCACCGCCCAGCCCCTGGAAGTTGATCGGGCGACCAATCACCGCCTGAGTAATTGCCTCCGGCAGCTGCGCCTGCGCCTGTTGGCGAATGTGCAACATCATTGCGCAGACCAGATCCTCAAACAGCGCTACCTGCTGCGGTTTTAAGCCGCTGGCACCGAGGAACGATTTTGGTGATTTCACAAACCACACTTCTTCCGGATCATCAATGTATTGTGCCAGTGAAGAAAGACCGAACTGCACGCTTTTCGCCGTGACATCGATATCTTCTTCGCGGTTATAACGAATCGCCCGACGCAACAGCGCCTGCGTTTCATCGTCGTCTGCCGGAACATCATGATGGCGGTACAGCCATTCGCTTACCGCTTCACGCGTTGGCGCGCAAAGCATTGAAGGCAGCAGCGTGCTGTCGTTTTCCATTTTTAGCAAATGCGGTTTACCGTCGCGCATGACCGCCACTGAACAGTTTGCTGTACCGTAATCAAAACCAATAAACACGAAATAATCCCCATGCCGGTGAAGAAGGGGCGTGACTTTAGCGAAATGTTGCCGTCGCGACAACCGGAATATGAAAGCAAAGCGTAACGTCTGAATAACGTTTATGCTGAAAGCGAATTAACAAGGAGATGCGATGTATACCCTGAACTGGCAGCCGCCGTATGACTGGTCGTGGATGTTGGGATTTCTCGCCGCCCGTGCGGTGAGCGGCGTGGAAACGGTCGCGGACAGTTATTATGCCCGTAGTCTGGCGGTAGGCGAATATCGCGGCGTGGTGACTGCTATTCCGGATATAGCCCGCCATACTCTGCACATAAATTTAAGTGCAGGTTTAGAACCTGTTGCCGCTGAGTGTCTGGCGAAAATGAGCCGCCTGTTTGATCTGCAATGTAACCCGCAGATTGTTAACGGTGCGTTGGGCAAGTTAGGCGCGGCGCGGCCAGGATTGCGTTTACCTGGTTGTGTTGACGCTTTTGAGCAGGGCGTGCGGGCGATTTTAGGCCAACTGGTGAGCGTGGCGATGGCGGCAAAATTGACCTCCAGAGTGGCACAGCTTTATGGCGAACGGCTGGATGATTTTCCGGATTATGTCTGCTTCCCCACGCCTCAGCGGCTGGCAGCAGCCGACCCGCAGGCATTAAAAGCGTTAGGTATGCCGTTGAAACGGGCAGAGGCGCTGATTCATCTGGCAAATGCGGCGCTGGAGGGCACCTTACCAATGACAATACCGGGCGACGTAGAACAAGCGATGAAAACGCTGCAAACCTTTCCGGGTATCGGGCGCTGGACGGCAAATTATTTTGCTTTGCGTGGCTGGCAGGCGAAAGATGTTTTTCTGCCGGATGATTATCTGATTAAACAGCGATTTCCGGGAATGACACCGGCACAAATCCGCCGTTATGCCGGGCGCTGGAAACCCTGGCGTTCTTATGCGCTGTTGCATATCTGGTATACGGAAGGCTGGCAACCAGACGAAGCATGACGTTGGTCGCCGGATGCGGTGCGAGCGCCTTATCCGGCCTGGGGAATGAGCGATTTGTAGGCCTGATAAGACGCGTTAGCGTCGCATCAGGCAATGGGCAAACGCTCCCTTAGTTAATCGCGAAATAACTGCTATTTACCAGCAAATCCAGCGGTTGGGCATTGGCAATCACATCACCATAAATCAGATCGACGCCGATGCCCGAAAGCGTATCCATCACTAAGGGTAAAACGACTGGCCCGGCGATGGTTTTCATCCCGAGTCGCTGAGCATGCCCCTGAATAATCGTAATCAGCATCTCATCCATCAAATTACCCTGCACGTTGGCGCATAACTCACCATCAAGTAGCAGGTAATCTGCCATATTTGCTTTCAGCGAGTTGAAGATTTGCAGATCTCGGCCCACCTGACTGAATACGATCCGACATCCCGCCAGCCGCAGTTTTTGCACGCTTTCTGCGTGATCGAAAATCGCTTCTGCCGGAATAATCAGATGTAATAACCGTGCTGGTAGAGGGCTATTTTCCAGCTGCTCAAGCAGTTCATTCACCAGCGTGGCGCTACTCAAACCAGCAACGGAAAGGGGGAGGGCGATGCTTAAGCCTTTACTGGCAACCGCTTTTGCGGCCTGCTGGAAAAAATCGTGGAATACCCGTCGGTCAAGAGCATGGCTAAGTGCCGGATCGCTGAAGCTACGACGAAATGTTTGTTCATCAATAATCTCGCTTTCGCAACTCCAGAGCTTAAGTGAAATCAGCCACAAATTACTTGCTTCCGGGAGCCGTGGCGAAGCGATGCCGTGGGCGATCATCATCAACTGATTCTCTTTAATCATCCGCCACTGTTCATCAAGCGATATTGCCGCCAACTCGCTATGTGCGGCAGCTTGCTGCGGTTCGTAAATCGTCACCCGGCCCCGGCCACCATTTTTGGAGGCATAACAGGCGATATCAGCCTGCGACATTACTTCAGCCGCCTGATGATTGTTGTCATCAATCAAGGTAATCCCGGCACTGGCACCTACCCGATGCACACGTCCTTCCCATATAAAGTGATAGTCATTCACGGCACTGATAATGCGTGTAGCGATAAAACGAGCGCTTTCAACATTGCAGTCTGGCAGTAGCAGACCAAATTCATCACCACCGAGCCGCGCCAGCACGTCGCTGGAGCGCAGCATACTCAGCATCAACGACGCCAGTTCGCGCAGTAAAGCGTCGCCAGCGGCGTGCCCGGCGCTGTCATTCACCGCTTTAAAGCGATCAAGATCGATAAACACCAGGGCATGTCGCTGATGCGTACTGTTTACCGTTTGCAGCAGGATACGCAGTTGCTTCTCAAAACTGGCGCGATTGGCGAGATGCGTCAGTGCATCATGGGAGGCGCTGTAGCTCAGCTGGCGCAGCATTTTGCGCGATTCGGTGACGTCCTGAATCACCAGTACCGAGCCTATATTGCTGCCGTCCAGAGTACTTAACGGCGTAATACTGTAATGCACGTCGTAGCTGCCGCCGCTCCGGCAGTGCAATACCACATCTTGTTCAATCGCGGAACGTGAGGTGTCAGCACTGTAAATGTTCTCCATTAATGGTCCGTTGTCGCCAAAAGTAATATGCAACACCGTCAGGAGCGGAACACCTAACGCTTCTTCCTGCGTCCAGCCGCTCATCTTCTCCGCCACTGGATTCATAAAGGTAATTTTCATTGCCATATCAATACAGACCACGGCTTCGCCGATGGAGTCCAGCGTAATGTGCAGGCGCTCTTTTTCCTGAAACAATGCCTCGTTAAGCTGTTTAACCTCCGTCATATCCATATTAATGCCGAGCAGGCGTTCAACTTCGCCTTCTTTATTCAGTACCCGGTTGGCGAGAGCGCGGATATGGCGAATACCGTCTTTCACGGCAATGCGAAATTCCAGTTTAAAGGGCGAGCGTGATTGCAACGAATCACGAATCACTTTTTCGGCGTGCTGGCGATCTTCCGGCAGCACGCACTCGTACCATACCTGCCAGTTCGGTTTGATATGCGGAGGAATTTCATACAGCTCGAACATCCGCTTATCCCAACTAAAAATATTCGGCTTCAGCTCCCACTCCCAGATGCCAATCCCGCCCGCTTCGTTGGCCAGCGTGATGCGCTCCATCAGTTGTTGATTGACCTGTTCGGTGCGTTTTAGCTCGTTAATGTCTTCAATCTGAGCGATAAAATAGAGCGGCGTGCCATCCGTGTGGCGCACCAGTGAGACGGCAAGCAACGCCCAGACAACATCGCCATTGCGGTTGTAGTAACGTTTTTCCATTGAATAGGTGTTTATTTCACCGCTTATCAGCTTTTCAACCTGTTGGAGATCTTTATTGAGATCCTCCGGCCAGGTCACTTGCTGAAAGGTGAGTCCGCGCAGCTCTTCCTGACTGTAACCGAGAAACTGGCAGAGCGCTTTGTTGGATTGCAGCCATTGTCCCTCGGTGCCCACTAACGCCATGCCGATAGCGGAATATTCCATCGCGTTCCGAAAGCGGGTTTCGCTTTCGGAAATGTGTTTGCGTTCCGCACGAAAGGCATACATCACCATCGTCATGATGTTGGCGGGCAGCAGGATCAGCAAAAACGGTAGCCACGGCATATGGCTCATCAGGTACGTACGCGGCGTAGCAAGCAGGGAGGGATCCGCGGCCATCATCAGCGATACCATCATCACTGTGGTAAGGAAGATCAAAAAGGCTTCCATTCGTGGCAGGCGCACGGCGCTCCACATCAACAGCACAATAATGAAAGTAAAAGGCCACGGCAGATACAGCATCGAAAGCCAGCTTAACGTCAGCGTGATGGCTAACGTGAGCAGCGACTCAAAAAGCAACCTTGGGTTGCGATGGCGCAGTAGATAGTGTGGTTTAAATAACAATCCCAGCGGCACCAGTGCCAGAGCGCCGATGGATTCTGACAGTACCCATATCAAAAATGCCCTGAGAGGATCGTCTCCGGGCGTCAGCAGGACAACCAGAACACCCCCCAACAGAGGCGGAATAATGGCGCTGCCGAGTGCCAGACGCAGCCAGTCAGCCAGATTTTGCAAGGGGTTATACCACGGCAGCAATTTACGTAGCAGCACTGCCCCGACCACGGCTTCAACAATATTGATGGTCGTCCAGGTCATGTTCAGCGAGCTGGTGGAAAAAAGCAGGATGGATGCGGCGATATTTCCCAGCGAGCAGCTCAGCGCAATTCCCGGCCACATGCGCCCGGCATGGCGATAAAACGCCACCATCATGATGGACGTCGGGAACCACAGTGGGGCGAGTTGGGTGCCAAACTGCGAAAGCTCAAGTGAGAAAAGGGTGAAGATAAACGAGACTAAACCTAAACTGACCAGGTGAAGCAGCGGGTGGGGCAGGGCAATTAATACATGCTGTGATTGTTTGCTCATTACCGCTTTATCCGCAAGGCCAGGTCGTCAGTATTCGTTTCTGTGTTCATGCTAGTACAAAAGTTTTACATTTTATATGCGAATTGCTCATAAAGTGACGTAAAGGCGGATAATTTGCGCAACTGCGTATAACATTTTTTACCTTGTATAAAACTGATCAACGTAATTTGCCACCGGGAATTATTCGTCAACAATTAACTCTGAGCGCGCGGCAACGCTATTCGACTGGTATCAGGCGGATGAAATCCCTATAATTGCCGCGTTTGGCGCTTCGTCGCCCCCTTCCTAACATCCAGGTTAATCAGGTCGCTAAATATATGACTGATCAGTCTCATCAGTGCGTCATTATCGGTATCGCTGGCGCATCGGCTTCCGGCAAGAGTCTTATTGCCAGTACCCTTTATCGTGAATTACGTGAGCAAGTCGGTGATGAACACATCGGCGTAATTCCCGAAGACTGCTATTACAAAGATCAAAGCCATCTGTCGATGGAAGAACGCGTTAAGACCAACTACGACCATCCCAGCGCGATGGATCACAGCCTGCTGCTTGAGCATTTACAAGCGTTGAAACGCGGCTCGGCAATTGACCTGCCGGTTTACAGCTATGTTGAACATACGCGTATGAAAGAAACGGTGACGGTTGAGCCGAAGAAGGTCATCATTCTCGAAGGCATTTTGTTGCTGACGGATGCGCGTTTGCGTGACGAACTTAACTTCTCCATTTTCGTTGATACCCCGCTGGATATCTGTCTGATGCGCCGCATCAAGCGTGACGTTAACGAGCGTGGGCGTTCAATGGATTCAGTGATGGCGCAATATCAAAAAACCGTGCGTCCGATGTTCCTGCAATTCATTGAGCCTTCTAAACAATATGCGGACATTATCGTGCCGCGCGGCGGGAAAAACCGCATCGCGATCGATATATTGAAAGCGAAAATAAGTCAGTTCTTTGAATAAGCTTGATAAATTGTGTACCGTTCAGTGATAACCTGGTATGCCCTTGACGTAATTGGCGTTAAGGGAGTGATGCTCGAAAGGAGAAAATGCCATGCGTCTGTGTGACCGAGATATTGAAGCCTGGCTTGATGAAGGCCGTTTGTCGATCAACCCACGTCCGCCAGTGGAGCGTATTAACGGCGCGACGGTGGATGTGCGCCTGGGCAATAAATTTCGTACCTTCCGTGGTCACACGGCAGCGTTTATCGATCTGAGCGGTCCCAAAGATGAAGTGAGCGCCGCGCTTGACCGCGTGATGAGCGATGAAATCGTGCTCGACGAGGGCGAGGCGTTTTATCTTCACCCAGGAGAGCTGGCGCTGGCGGTGACGCTGGAGTCGGTGACGCTGCCAGCCGATCTGGTGGGCTGGCTGGACGGGCGTTCTTCACTGGCGCGTCTGGGGCTGATGGTGCACGTCACCGCGCACCGTATCGATCCGGGCTGGTCTGGCTGCATTGTGCTGGAGTTTTACAACTCCGGTAAGCTGCCGCTGGCGCTGCGTCCGGGCATGTTAATTGGTGCGCTGAGCTTTGAGCCGCTCTCCGGCCCGGCGGCGCGACCTTACAACCGCCGTGAAGATGCGAAATATCGCAACCAGCAGGGCGCGGTAGCCAGCCGAATCGATAAAGACTAATTCAGGCCCATTGAGGATACCATGAGACGATTTCTGACGACGCTGATGATACTCCTGGTCGTGCTGGTGGCCGGGTTATCTGCGTTAGTGTTGCTGGTGAATCCGAATGATTTCCGCGACTATATGGTCAAGCAAGTTGCTGCACGTAGCGGTTATCAATTGCAGCTCGACGGGCCACTGCGTTGGCACGTCTGGCCGCAGCTTAGTATCCTCTCCGGGCGAATGTCTCTCACCGCCCAGGGCGCAAGCCAGCCACTGGTTCGCGCCGACAACATGCGTCTGGACGTGGCGCTTTTACCACTACTGAGTCATCAACTGAGCGTTAAGCAGGTGATGCTAAAAGGGGCAGTGATCCAACTGACGCCGCAGACGGAAGCGGTGCGCAGTGAAGACGCTCCGGTTGCACCGCGCGACAATACCTTGCCGGATCTGTCAGACGATCGCGGATGGTCGTTTGATATATCCAGTCTTAAGGTGGCGGACAGCGTTCTGGTGTTCCAGCATGAAGATGACGAGCAGGTGACAATCCGCAATATCCGCCTGCAAATGGAACAAGATCCCCAACATCGTGGCTCATTTGAGTTTTCCGGGCGGGTTAATCGCGATCAGCGCGATCTCACATTATCCCTTAACGGTACAGTAGATGCTTCTGATTATCCGCATGATTTAACGGCGGCTATTGAACAAATTAACTGGCAGTTGCAGGGGGCCGATTTACCAAAACAAGGTATTCAGGGGCAGGGGAGTTTCCAGGCCCAGTGGCAGGAGTCACATAAACGCCTTTCATTTAACCAAATCAGTTTGACCGCCAATGACAGTACGCTGAGCGGGCAAGCACAGGTCACGTTGACAGAGAAACCGGAATGGCAGCTGAGACTGCAATTCCCGCAACTGAATCTTGACAACCTCATCCCCCTTAATGAAACAGCGAACGGTGAGAACGGTGCCGCGCAGCAAGGGCAGAGCCAATCAACGTTGCCGCGCCCGGTCATTTCTTCGCGTATTGATGAACCGGCCTATCAGGGACTGCAAGGCTTTACGGCTGATATTTTGTTGCAGGCCAGTAACGTGCGCTGGCGCGGAATGAATTTTACAGATGTTGCCACGCAAATGACCAACAAGTCGGGTTTGCTGGAAATTACTCAACTGCAGGGCAAACTTAACGGTGGACAGGTTTCACTGCCGGGCACGTTGGACGCGACATCAATAAATCCGCGGATAAACTTCCAGCCACGGCTGGAAAACGTTGAGATTGGCACCATTCTGAAGGCGTTTAACTATCCGATTTCGTTGACCGGAAAGATGTCACTGGCTGGTGATTTCTCCGGTGCTGACATAGATGCCGACGCATTCCGCCACAACTGGCAAGGACAGGCACATGTCGAAATGACTGATACACGCATGGAAGGGATGAACTTCCAGCAGATGATTCAGCAAGCGGTAGAACGTAATGGTGGTGATGTGAAGGCCGCTGAAAACTTCGATAACGTGACGCGTCTTGACCGCTTTACCACCGATTTGACGTTGAAGGATGGCGTCGTGACGTTAAACGACATGCAAGGTCAATCGCCTGTGCTGGCGCTGACAGGGGAAGGCATGTTGAATCTGGCAGATCAAACCTGCGACACCCAGTTTGATATTCGGGTCGTGGGTGGCTGGAACGGGGAAAGCAAACTGATTGATTTCCTCAAAGAAACGCCAGTACCGCTGCGGGTTTATGGCAACTGGCAGCAACTTAATTACAGCCTGCAAGTGGATCAGTTACTGCGTAAACATCTACAGGATGAAGCAAAACGCCGTCTTAACGACTGGGCCGAGCGGAATAAAGATTCCCGCAATGGCAAAGATGTGAAGAAGTTGCTGGAGAAGATGTA
>ENA-UONX01002505-UONX01002505.1-human-gut-metagenome-genome-assembly--contig:-P74old-NODE-2505-length-12874-cov-89.881114_pt1 | contig 12874 bp, 20 predicted proteins | sample MGYA00242466_ERZ724013 | MGnify/ENA metagenome assembly ERZ724013 | reverse complement strand
CAGGCGGGAATCCCATCCCTGTGCAGAAAGGGCTTCTTTCTGCTTGCGGGTCAGCTTTTTGCCTCTTACTTTCAAAAAATCACCCCCTCCTCGGCCTTGTTGACAGCGATGTTCAGAGTGATGGTCTCCCGGCAGCGGAGGCCGAAGTTGCCGCCCGGGCCGAACATCTTGGTTTTCTCGAACTCCCTTGCGCTGTACACGCTGGAGCAGTTCAGGATATTGGGAATGCGGTCGGGATGCACTGCCCGGAATGCCTGACACGCCATCTGGTAGTTGGGTGCCCAAACCTCCGTCCACCCACCGCAGTACGGCTGGACATCATCGGAACCGTAGGTGAAGTAGAATTTTTCCAGATCCATCATTCGGCCTCGCTTTCGTCCTTGATGCAGATACCGAGCGCAGAGAACAAGAGCATCAGGCCAACTTCATCTCCGTCATCCAGGCTCATAAAGTCGAGCTCCCCGGCCACAAAGCCCTCACGGAGAATCACAGCGGTGCCCACAATGGGCTGACCATGTTCCGGCGTACCGTAGAGAATGCTGGCAATGTTGTTGATGGCGTAGCCTTTCAGCAGTCCCTCATCATCAATCACCATGCACAGTCCTTCCGGCAGATACTTGGGATGAACCACCTCAATGCAACCGCCGACCTCTTTCTGGAGGTTGTCCAGCAGCGGTTCGCCGAAGTCCTTGAACTGCATCTGATTCTCGGTGTCGAATACCAATCCTTTCATAAAATCACTCCTTTTCCGGGAAGCACTCACGGACTTCCCATGCGTCTGCGGCCTCTAAGCAGCGGTCGCAGCCAACGATTGTGCCATCATCGGTGCGGTAGATGGTATCGCACCTCTGGTGGCAGAGGGGGCACACAGGAGGCTCAGGGTAGCCAGCTTCTTCGTCAGTCGGATACAGCATCCAGCACCTCCCGGAGCTTGCGCCCCATCCAGCGGCCTACATCATCGAACATCCCCATGCTGTCCAGCCAGACAAACAGGGCTGCGATAACAGAGGTCACAGCAAACTGCGCCGCCGGGGCACGAGCTGCTGCCTGTTCGGCGGTGATGCCGTACACGATCATCAGAATCCGGGTCATTCCTTACACTCCCTTTCTTTGCGAGCCTTGCGGGCAGCCGTTTGGGCTTCCAGCTTCTCGCGGTTCCCGGGCTGGGCGATGAATTTTTTGAATCCCGCCAGCGTCACGCGGCCAAAGCTCTCACCGACTTCCGGGGGAATATCGGCCACGTTGATATGAATTGTGGTGTCCATGTGATCCTCCTGTGTAACCGATTAAACATCGTCGGCAAAAAAAATCTGGTCAATGCTCACGTTCATGGCTGCGGCCAGAGCAACCAGCGTCTTGGTGGTGGTCACTCGCTCAGTACCGGCTTCCAGCGCAACGATAGTGCCCCGGCTAATGCCGCTCTTTTCGGCAAGTTCCTCCTGGCTCATTTTCAAAGACTTGCGAACCTCTTTAATTTTGAAGCCCATTCTTGTCACCTCCTATCTTTTCGGTTCACAACGGATTTTGTTTAATCGGTTGCACACACATAGTACAACATCCCATGGCCTTTGTCAAGTTCATTACACAAATTTTGTTTAAGAAATTACACAAAACTCATTGACAGCGTCTCGACTATAATTGTATAATGGATTGTACAAAACGGAGGGATTGAACATGACCTTGAAAGATTTGATCATTGAATACCGGAATGACCACGGACTGTCTCAACGGCAATTTGCTACTGCTTGCGGGTTGTCTAATGGCTATATTTCGATGCTGGAAAAGGAAATGAACCCCAACACTAAGCTCCCGGTCACGCCAACTCTCCCTAAATTGAAGCAGCTTGCATCCGGAATGGGAATGAGCCTGACTGATTTGCTGGTCAAGGTTGACGATATGCCAGTAGAACTCATTCTTGATGATGCAGACAGCAAAAAGCTCGTCCCCGAAATTGAGGACGAGCTGGATGCAGAGATTATGAAAATTATTTCAGGTCTTACTCCGGAGAAGAAGCAGCAGGCATTGAGCTATATTCAGTATCTTGCGCAGTCCTGAGGAGCCGAAGCAACTTGATTTTTTCAGCAACAGTCAGTAAAGCCAGCGATTTTTGAATGGATGTGCATAATTCAGTATCATTCATGGGTTTGCAAGTCCTTTCTTGATAAAATAACCACCGGCAGCAACTGAATTATATCAAATACGCACCCGCTTTTCATGGAATCGTGGAATTATACCGAAAATCGGAAAAATTTGTGCGTTTCCGGCATAATATTGTGAATTACGTTGCGGAGGCCGTTTTATGAATTTGAAAGAAATCGCGCTTCGACTGAGAGAATATAAACGGGTGTATGTAGCTGGAACTCCGGTTATGTTGCGAAGTCGATTAGATTTTCTCGATATTTTCTCAGCATACGGTTTGACTGCGGATATGAGTGTGTCGAAGAAGATTGGTGTTTTGGTTGCGTGCAGCAATCCAATGCAGAAGAAAATCGATCAGGCCAAAGCTCTAAATATTCCGGTCATTTCAGAACAGCAGTGGTTTGAGCTTATGCCAGAGCTGGAAGCACTCGGAATGTGGAACGGAAAGCCAATTCCGTTTGCAGATGATAATGGAATTTACCATATTGATGTGGGCGGTGATGGTTGATGGCCCGAAAAAAGAATATTGCTGCTGGCCTCGATGCCGTCATCTATGCCCGGTACTCGTCGCATAACCAGCGAGAGGTCAGCATCGAGCAGCAGATCGCAGAGTGTACGAAGCACGCAGCTGCGCTTGGACTGCGCATTGTCGGTACATACGAGGACAGGGCAATCAGCGGCAAGACGGATAACCGGCCTCGTTTCCAGCAGATGATGCGGGATGCTGAAAAAGGGAAGTTTCAGGCCGTCGTGGCGTGGAAGTCCAACCGCATCGGGCGCAATATGCTGCAAGCCATGGTCAACGAGGCGAAGCTGGACGATTACGGCGTAAAGGTGTTTTACGCCGAGGAAGATTTTGACGATACAGCCGCCGGGCGTTTCGCATTGAGGAACATGATGAATGTGAATCAATTCTACAGCGAGAACATGGCGGAGGACATCACCCGGGGGCTGTATGATAACGCCAGCAAGTGCATGGCGAACGGTCGGCAGCCCTTGGGCTACAAGCGGGGTGAGGATGGCCGTGTGGTGCTGGATGAAGCGAATGCGGCCGTTGTCCGGGAAATATTCACCCGTGTGGCTGCTGGTGACCTGTTCGTGGACATTGCGCGAGATCTCAATGCCCAGGGCATCAAGACCAGCAAGGGAGCCAACTGGAACAAAGGCAGCTTCCAGAGTATTTGCCAGAACGAGCGGTACCGGGGCATCTACATATACGGGGATGTCCGGGTGGCCGATGGCATTCCACGCATAGTGAGCGATGATTTGTGGTACAGGGTACAGGAGGCCATGAGGATGAAAAAGAATCCAGTCGGAACCCGGCACCGTGTCGGGGCAGAAGATTATCTGCTGACCGGGAAGCTGCGCTGCGGGCATTGTGGCAGCTACATGACGGGCGTATCTGGCACCAGTAGAAACGGCGAGCTGCATTACTACTACACCTGCCAGAAGCGGCGCACCGAGCACGCCTGTGACAAGAAGAACATCCGCCGGGATGTCATTGAACCGGCTGTGGCTCAGGCCATCAAGATGTACTGCTTGACCGATGATGTCATTGCGTGGATAGCAGATCGGACGGTCGAATACTGGGAAAAGCACGACAATGACCTCCAGATTGAGGCGTTGGAGCAGCAGTTGGAGGAAAATAAAAAAGCCACCTCGAATATGCTGAAAGCCATCGAGATGGGGATTATCACAGAGGCCACCCGCACCCGGATGGTCGAGCTTGAGACTGAGCAATCCCGGCTGAGCGTCCAGCTGAATGCAGCCAAAGAGGATGTCGTGAAAATCGACCGGGAGCAAATCATCTCCTATCTGGAACTGCTGCAGCAGGGTGACATCCACGACCGGGATTTTCAGATGGAACTGTTCAAGAACTTCCTTGTGGCTGTCTATGTCTATGCCGATGAGCATACACCTGAGTTGAAAATTTGCGGCTTTATAGTGTGATGAGGTGGCTGTTAGTGATATTGCTTTTGATCACGATGATGCCAATATACTAAAATTTTGTAAGAGGTGATTCCAGTGCAGAATTAAGCGAAAAAGAATCCAAATTGTAGCTGGGTGACTTGTAACAGTCAATAAAATATAAGGAGCAAATCGACATGAAAAAGATGACCCGAAATGAATTCCTTAAAATGGCTGGAACGAGTGCTGCGTTGGTTGTTTTCAACACAGTTTTGATGCCTGCTGCTGTTGCAGTTGAACCAGGCGTTGTAGCACTTTCTTCCAAAAAATCTAGTATCGAAATTGATAAAGGAACAACTGTAAACTCTGCAACATTCAAACTTGTCCCAATTTCTCGCGAAACCTTCTGGGGCGATGCTGGTTCATGTACACTTGATTATCTGTCTGAAGGGTATATCCAATGGACGATTACCGTTCCGGGTGCAGTAATTGTTTCCTTTGAAGGTAACCTGCATTTCAATAAACTTGGTACACCCTTTGGAACCTTTGATCATGCCATTTCTGCATACGGCACAATCGGTACGGAAGATGTAAAACATGGACTCTCTAAAGGAAAATGGGAGGTTGAGTTTACTGGAATTGCTACTGCGGCTAACGGCGATATGTATAGTGTCGTTGATGGCGCAACATTAGCTTTCAGTGTCACCAAATGATTCTGCCATATAATCTACGTATTTGATTTTTACAAAATAGCTTATCACATAGAACAAGCCCCACCTGCAGTAGATTCTTCGATTTGGAATATCTATTGTAGGTGGGGCTTTTAGATAAATTTATTTATTCAAGTTTGCCTTTATGTCTTTAAGGAGTTTTTATAGAGAGATAGCTTAAAAAACGATGATATCACAATTGCTGGATTTCTTGTTCGGCCAACCAAGCGAGTTTATTCCAGTTGTTTACACGACACCGTTTGCCGATAAATTCCAATATTTTTTTGTGAGTTTCTTTTGGCAGAGTATCGCCATTATGACATGCAAGAAATGTAAAAGGTTTAGGGATGTCTTCTTTTTTATCGGCCAATAATAAAATATATCCGATATACTTTCCCTGTTCAGATATCACATAAAATTCAGGTAGACAGTTTTCTTTACTGCTCTGAACAATTTCTTTAAAAATGTCTAATGGTATTTTTTGGGGAACAGCAGAGGCATAGACGTATTGAATGGCATTATCTTCATTTTTCAACCATGTAATCTCCATACTTATCTTCTTTTCCTTTTTGCAAACACAGTTAAAGCATTAAATATATTGTTATTATACCACATTTGTTGTGTGTTGGACTATGATTTGAAATTATTTGGCATTTTAACCAGTTTATCAAATGACTTATTGTGCGAGTAAGAGAATTTTAATCATAATCATTCGCTTGACCAATTTGTAACACAAAATACGTTACAATGATTTTCGGCGGTAGCCATGAAAAAACGATGACACTCAATCCTCCGTGTCAACCCCACTGTAAAGTAGCGGGTTGAGGATGTTCTGAGGCAGTTGGGCATCCTGTTGGCGACGGCAGAGCCATCCGTGAACCGGGCTTCCACTCGGTTGGTGTCTATGTTGTAGCGGAAGGAAAGCAGTTTTTGAGAGTGATTATGGTCGAAATTCTGATTTCGTTTCATTTGAATAGCTCCTTTAATGATTTTGAAATTTGATTTTTGACGAGATGAGGTCTCTTTTTTCTTTCTCTTGAGTCACCTAACCGCACTACCCTGCATCCGTAGCACAGATCACACTGTCCACATCCGGGCGGTGCATGAGCTTTTGCAGGATGCCAAACTGTTTTTTGGTGGACGCAGAAACCAGATACTGCCACCTTTCCGGCAGAATGGGCAAATCTGCGATACTCCACTTGACGTATTTGGCATCGTAGATGTTGGGCGGTGCCAGTTCCACCAGATGACCCACACACCAGCTTACGAGATAGCCGTTGCCCTCCAGATAACCGTCTTTGCGGTTGGTCGCGCCGAGGACTTTGGCGTAGGACATGGCAACGGACGGTTTTTCCGCCACGATCAATTTTGCGATAAGAATCCCTCCAATCTGTTTTGGATTGCAATATGTACGGCGGCAAATGCCGCCAATAGAATTATTCTTCTGCGTTATCCTCCTCGCCGGTCTCATCCGGCTCATCCTCCACAGGGATTTCAAAGTCGCCCTTGTCCTCAGTGTAGTTTGCATCGGGGTCAAGGGCTTCTTTTTCTGCCTGCTTTTTCTGCTTCATAAAGGTGTAAATGCCGCCGCCAGCAGCCAGACCGACCAGAGCCAGAACGCCTAAGAATGTGGCAGCATACTTCGTAACTTTGTTGCCACCAGTCTGTTCCGTGCCGGATGCCGCCGCTTCTTCCGCAGCCTTTTTCGCATCCTCTTCGGCCTGTTTGCGCTCCTGCTCTGCCTGCGCCGCCGCTTCTTTTTCAGCGGTATAGGCATCGGTGGCATCTTCCTCCATCAGGGAAAGAAGGTCGGATTCATCCACAAGATTCATGAAATGAACGGTGTTTTCCCCCTTGTCGTTGCGGTCGATGACAAGATAGAATGTGTTGCCAGACTTCGACACCAGCGTGATAAACTGCTGACCGCTGCCATCCGAATAACTGGTATGGTAATCATCCACCAACGTCAGATTACCCTCCGGGGTCAGTGCACCAGATTCCTCATCAGTCACGGTGACCGCATCTTTCTCATCAGTGGTAGAAGTCAAGACAGGCTGTTCCGCTTCCTCCACAGGCTCACCGCCATAGGCAAAAGCAGGAGCCGCCATGCCAGCGCACAGTGCCACCGACAGCATCAGGGCGCAGAACTTATTCATCATCTTCATTATCAGATTCCTCCTTGTTGAACGTAGCACCGACTGCGGACAACGCAGCCGGGGTCGGGGTGGAAGTTGCAGACTGGCGCAGCAGGGCGGCAAGCTGTTCCGGCGTGACCTTGGCGGTGCGCACCATCTCGTTGACCTCGGCAGCTTCTGCTTCCTGAATCCGCCGTTCAAGGCTTTCAATGCGAGTGTTGATCTTAATGCGACGCTCCCTTTCCTTTTCCAGAGAAGCGCGCAGCTTATCGAGTTTTTCGCTCATTTCTTCCTCCAATCATTTTGAGAGCCGCCCAAAACCGGACAAATATTTCTGCCAGTAGGACGAATGAATATTGGCATACTTTATGGGGTCGCCGGCGGACACCATCATGCCGTTTCCAAGGTAGATGCCCACATGACTTTTCCCCGGCGTATCATACGTTCCTTCAAAGAAAACAAGGTCGCCGGGCTTTGCTTCGGCTTCGGAAATGTGCTGGCTCTTGTTCCACAGACCGTTGGCGGTGGTGCGCCCCACATTGTAGCCGTTCTGGTTGTACACCCAACAAACGTAGCCTGAACAGTCAAAGCCAGTTTCCGGGGTGGAGCCGCCCCACACATAGGGCGTGCCCACATACTTTTGAGCTTCCTTGTAGATGGCCGCAAACTCGCTGTTGGTCAGGGCTTCTGCCGGAACCTGATAATCAATGCCCGGTGCGCCAGAGCCATCGGAGCCACCGGGCGGCAGTCCACCTTTGAACAGATAAGGCCGACCACCCAGCGTATCCTGAAAGATCTCATAGCGTTTCCACTGGTCGTTGTCCAGTTCCTCCCGGATAACCACTTCCAGTCCTTTGTTCACCAATTTTGTGTGGAAGATGCGGTACTCGTAGGGAACTTGCACGGTGTAGGGTATCCCAGTAAAAATGTCGATCATCACTACCGTGCGGTATCGGGTCTGGACTTCCACCCATGTGGTCAGCTTGTATTGCTTGGCAAACGTCTCCTTGAGTTTTGCCTGCACCTCGCTGCGGGTGTAGTCGTCATAAAGAGTAGTCAGGAACGAAGTGAGCTGCCAAGGATCGTGCTCAATAGCATCCAGATGGTATCGGTATTCGTCATAGCCGGGGTGGTCGGTGGGGGTACGCTTGATCTTTTTATCCAGTTCCTTTTCCAGCTTCTTGTAGTCGGTTTCGGCTCCCCGGATGTCCCGGTCCTCTGCGGTATAAATGGTCTGCCCGGATACCTGCGTGGTGCCGGAGAACAGAATGGAACAGGACGAAAAGGCTGACATGACCAGCAGCAGGAGCAAAAGAAAAACGCCCACGATCAAAAGAACGTGTGCGTTGCTCTTTGCAAAATTGGCAATGCCGTTGACTGCGGTGCTGACCACCGATCTTCCTTTGTCGATGACCTGCTCCATACCGGACTTTGCAGCAGGAACACCACCAGATGCAGCTTTCTGACCGCCTGCGGTCTGTGCAGCGGTGCGGCCCGACCGGGTTGCGGCACGGTAGCTTTTCTGAATATCCTGTTTCTGCCGCCATCGTGAGAGCCAGTTGGAGCCGCCCTCGCCGGTGCAGGATGCGCCTGCATCTTGTGCCGCAGTCGGCTCCTGCGGGAAAGATTTTGCGGTTCGGGCGCCTTTCTTGCCTTGCATCTTGGCTTTCTTTTTCAGCTTTCTGGCGTAACGGCTCTTGGAAATATCGTGGGTAGTCTCGGCAGCTTTTTCGCCCTCGCTTAAAGCCTGCGTGCCCACATTATCGTCCTCGTACTGGTCAACCTCCCGATGCACCGCAGACCGGGCGGCAGCGGCGGCATACATAGCACGTTTCTGCTGCTTTGTCATGCGGGATGCTTCATCCGGGGTGATCTCGGCTTTGCCAAAACGCAGATGCTGGGATTTCTCCGCAGCTTTGTCTGCATCCTGTTTCAGTTTCTGCTTTTTGGGCACCGACTGCTCCACTTTAGACTTTTTCGGAGGGGAGCGTGTAGCCGTGCGCTCCTTTTCCTCCTCGAATTTCAGCTTCGGCTGTTTCTCACTCATGCTTTTGCGCCTCCGCAACTTCGGAAAGGCGGGTCGTAAGGATGCGGTAGAGTTCAAGGTCTTTCGGGAAGTGGTCAACAAAGGGCAGGATCACGTTGCCGAAAAACAGCAGCCCTTCGCCCTCGCCGGAGTGGGTCACATAGGAAAGCTGATGGGGCGAGATGTTGAGCTGCTTTGCGAGAATCTGTCGGTCTCCGTTGGCCTGATTGAGCATATACACAAAGTCCGAGTTCTCAAAAATATTCGATACTTCGGGACTTGCCAGCAGATCTTTGACGTTCTGCGTTAGGGCTGTCGGGATGCCGCCCCACTTACGGAAACGCTTCCAAATCTCCACAGAATAAGCGGCAGTCTGCTCTTCCTTCAAGAGCAAATGGAACTCGTCTGCATAGTACCGGGTGGATTTTCCGGCACTGCGGTTGGCGGTCACACGGCCCCACACCTGATCCTGCACGATGAGCATACCGAGTTTCTTCAACTGCTTGCCAAGCTGCTTGATGTCAAAACAGACGATGCGGTTGTCGATATCCACGTTGGTGCGGTGGTTGAAGATATTCAGACTGCCCTTGACGTAGATTTCCAGAGCAGCTGCAACATGATGGGCTTCCGGCTCATCCTGCGTCAGCAGAGCATTGTAGAGATCTTCCAGCATCGGCACGGTTTCGGGACAGGGGTGCTCAAAGTAAGGAGCATAGATTTTGTGGACGCAGCGGTCAATGACCGTTTTCTCCACAGGCTTCAACCCCTCTTTGCCGCCGACTACAAGTTCGCAAAGGGAAAGAATAAAATCGGCTTTCAAAGCCAGCGGATTATCTTCCTCGGAGTAGTTGGCATTGATGTCCATGGGGTTGATATACTGGGTGCTGGAAGGGCTGATATGGATGACCTGCCCGTGCAGACGTTCCACCAGTGGAGCATACTCCGACTCAGGATCGCACACAAGAATGTCGTCATCCGTGACGAGAAAAGCATTGCAAATTTCTCGCTTTGCGCTGAACGACTTGCCAGAGCCGGGAGTGCCCAGAATCAGACCGTTGGGGTTTTTCAGCTTTTTGCGATCCACCATGATAAGGTTGTTGGACAGGGCGTTCAGGCCATAATAGAGGGCTTCTTTGCCATTGTCGAACAGCTCCTGCGTAGTAAACGGCACAAAAATTGCCGTGCTGCTGGTGGTCAGTCCCCGCTGAATTTCGATCTGGCAGTCTGCCAGCGGCAGCGAGGACATAAGCCCCTGCTCCTGCTGAAAATCCAGCCGACACAGTTCGCAGTTGTGCTTCTGGGCAATGCTGACCGCCTGAAACACGTTGGTTTCCAGTTCCTGCTCGGTCTTGCCGGTGTTCAGCACCAGAAAAGTGACAAGGAACATCCGCTCGTTTTGCGACTGTAATTCTTTCAGCAGGGCTTTTGCATCCCGCCCGTAAGTCGCCAAATCGGACGGCAACACGTCCATGTCGTATCCGGCGCGGACGGCTTTTTTCTGTTCCTCGATCTTTGATCTATCGAGTTCGGTAATCGTGTGCTTGATGGTTTTGATGGCCTTGTTCTGGTCAACGGACTGGATGTGCATGGTAACGATCTGGCTGGAATCCATGTCCAGAAAATCCTTCAAAAGCTGGTCGCTCAGGTCAGAAGCCGTGAGATTCAGAAAGCTGACCGCCCCGAAGATGCCGCCCATCTGAAAGGTACGGCTGTTCTTAAACGCCAGCGCAGCGGGGGCAATGGCATCCTTTACGGACAGACCGCTGGGCACAAGGTCTTTCCAGTTGAAGTGGAACTTGTTGGCTCCATCCATGTTCAGCATCCCGTGCATCAGCCGCAGACGCTCCGTACCGTCCAGCGGCTTTGCCAGAACGCCCAGTCTGTGGAAATTGTTCATCAGGTCGTTCTGGATGTGCGCCAACCGGGGTTTGACCTGCGCCATGCTGTCACCCTCGATGCCGTAGGTCAGGAATTTTGTCTTTGTCAGGCCGTTGTTGCCCTTGGAAAGCTGCTGCCGCAGCATCTGGCTGTACTCGGCACGAACATCGTCAAAACCATCCTGCTGATACGGGATACGGATGGACTTTTCAAAGTCTGCACTGTCCGTAGCAGTGTTCACAAAGGACAGTTCAAAGTGGATGGAGCTGTCGAAAAAGTTGAGAAAACTGCACCATTCCTCAAAGATGGCGGTCTTGTCCTCCTGCTGCGCCAACTGATAGTTGATATCCTGATACTGGATGGTGCGGGTGTAGTAGCCGGGACGGACACGGCAGGTGCCGTCCTCAAACATCCGCTGGAACGGAATGCTCTCCTGTGCCGTGCGGGGCACTGTGGGCTTGGGCGGCTTTTTGCCGTCTTTATTCTTTTTCAGAAACGGAATCATGGGCGTCATCTCCCTTCATAAGCAGTGCATAGTAATTGCGGGTCTTGTACGGACGCACCTTCGGGCGAACAAAGCGCGCCTGAAGGTAGTACCGCAGGATCTTTTCGGCGGGCTGACCGTTCTTCTGGTACATGGCCAGAAAAAACATGGGCAGCATCACCGCCATCATGCCGAGGGTAGCACCGGAATTGCCAGCGGTGTCCCGCAGAACAAAGAACAGCGGCACCCCTACGACTGCCGCTGCACCAAAACAGATAAGCTGCCGGGCGGTCAGGTTGAAGGCTACTTTGGACTTCACCTTGCTGAAATCGCGCGGCACGGAAATATAAGCTGCCAAAATTTCACCTCCGAATCAATGGGCACCCAGCAGAGTTTTGGCGACAGAGCTGGTCTTGAACAGCGAGAAGCAGAGCAGCACGGTATACCCCACGATGCTCCAGATCGAGTTGATGGCATCCCCGGATATGGCAACATTCTGAAGCAGAACCGCGTAAATCGCCACGCAGATGAGGATGAGGAAACCCTGAAATCCCAATGCAAACAGTGACTTCAGGTAGTTCTGTCCTACATGGGATTGCTCGTGGTTGCCCCATGTTGCCATGGGCACCGGGGCAAGGCTGACCATCATGTAGATCTCAATCATTCTTCCGTAGACGATGACGAAAATCACGATGGACAGGATGCGCATGGTGATACCGATGAAGAAGGACTGCAAGAACAGCCCGAACAGGGGTCCTACGTCCATCTGCATCATGCTGGATTGCAGCATGGAAAGCCCGATGTCGTTGACCCTTGTGTTGCCGGAAATAATGCCGCTGGAATTTGCCACCACCTGCTGCGTCACATCGAACACCGCCATGATGATGTCGAAGGTGTTGGAGATCATCCAGACCGAAATGGCAGTTTTGAAGATCCATTTCATCAGCAGCGCAGGTTCAAATTGTGCCATGTTATTGTGCTGGGTGATCATCTCGATTAGTTCATAACAGGCAATAAAGGTCAGGATGATGCCTGCAATGGGCAGCACCACATTCCGGGAGAGGGCCTCGATCATAGCGAAAACACGCGGTTCAAAACTGGATGGTTTGGTGCCGACCTGCTGTGCGATGTTGCCCACTTGGGTGTTGACGTCATCGAACAGGCCGGAAAGATTGGACATGATCGCAGCTGTCAGCAGTGACTTGATCCAATCGGAGATTGCTTTGAGAACGGTTTCCACTCAGCGCCACCACCTTAAAAGAAATGGTTGATGAGGGTCTTGAGCAGGTTGAGAACAAAGATGAGGTTCGTCAAAAAATTCATAGAAACATCTCCTTTTTGATAGAACGTATGGCTTGAAAATTCGCTCCACAAGTACAAAAACCGTTAGCCACGGTGAGTTGGAGCAATATGTATGGGCGGCAGATGCCGCCCGCAGTTTTTAGCCGAACAGACCGCTCAGCAGGGGAATCAGGGTAATGCCGATCAGGGCGACACCACCGCCAGCCATGAGCTGCTTCATACCCTGACTCTTTGCTGATGTGTGATAAAGAAGTAATAGAAGTGTAAAAAATTTTGCCGTTCCTATCCGGCA
>ENA-UONX01002500-UONX01002500.1-human-gut-metagenome-genome-assembly--contig:-P74old-NODE-2500-length-12911-cov-12.866210_pt1 | contig 12911 bp, 18 predicted proteins | sample MGYA00242466_ERZ724013 | MGnify/ENA metagenome assembly ERZ724013 | reverse complement strand
AAGGACACCTTTGCTATTGCTCAGACTGTAAAACCCTTCTTAGAAAAAATAATGCGCAGCGATTCTTTAGAAAAAATAAGAAAAATGTTATCTAATGAAAATTAATCATGGAGAACGATAAATTAGAATAAAGTTTATTTTTCCAATATTGCACCAACTGCTATGGTAAATAAGATGCCCTCGTTCGGTTACGTTCGAGGGTGTTTTTATGAATCAAAATACACAATTTCAATCACTAACAGATCGCGTAATTCGTGAGGATGAATGTCGTAAGTTAACAGGCGTCAGCCGTACTACACGCTACGAACTGGAGAAGAAAGGGGGCTTTCCGTCTCGCCGTAATCTTGGGGGGCGTTCTGTAGGCTGGTTGCTTTCCGAAGTTATGGACTGGGTGCAAAGCCGTGACCGCGTTAATTCAGGTAAGGCAGCCTAGGGGGGAGCTATGACACATAAAACAAAGGCGACCGGGGGCGGTCGCCAGTGGCATAACACTAAACTTGAGCATATCCAGAATACCAGGTTGTCGGCTAGTGGGCAATGCTATCAGTCTGGCTCGATTCGCTGCCATGCCTGCAATGAGCGTATTTTCCTAGAATACTCTTTAAGGTACTTCTCAAGGATAAACGCACATGGTGCGAATCTCTCCGGTTCATGTTCGTTTACCGCATTTTTGCGTTGTTTTTTCTTGGATGAGGATAATTTCTTTAATGATTTGTCAGTCATCGTAGATACCTGTAACCCTGTGCGCCACAGTTCACCGCACCACGGCGCTGGTGATGGTTACTCCTGCTCTTTGGCCTTGCGACGCTGGCGGTATTCAACTTCTCGCTTTAATGCTGCTGTTACAAACTGCCCTGTACTTTCACCAGGCATTTTTACCGCCTCAACATTGTTCATAACTTCATGCGGAACCCTTGCCGCAACTGTTTGTGATTTTGCGTTTACTGCTTTTGTCGCCATGTTGTGTACTCCTTACAAAAAACAAATGCAGTATGCAGGAAAAAAAATAAGTGTTCAACACTTGACGTGTTTAACACCTAGGCTTAAATTGGTGTTTAACACCTTGTTGATGCAAGGTGCAGAAACGACGAAACCCGGCAGTGCGCTAACACTAACCGGGCTTCTAACCACCAACGATAGCAGAAGTATCGAGGTAGCTATGTTAAATCATACCACACACCCGCAAGGGCGGGACTCGCACAACCTGAATAAATTCATCTGGCGTTTTATCGCCCTGAGCACGGCACAACCGCGCGTGATTCACATCGTGGCCACCAGCGAACAGGAAGTACGCCAGCAATCCCCGGCTGGCTGCGTGATGGTATTCGCCGCCCGTATTCGTCAGGGGGTGTGCCATGCCTGATATGTCAAATTACCAGTACCTGATTAATCCGCATTTTAACTGTGAGCATGATATTGCTAAAAAGGTTTATTCCGCTGCGAATGGGGCTACTGACAATATATCAATGGGTATTGCGTCAATTGGTAGCCTGATGTGGCATGCGTCAGAAAATGAGGACTATGACGAAAAGGCTATGCGCATTGATATGGGTAATATCGGTTTGTTACTGGCAATGCTTGGGCAGTTTGATATTTCGTTACGGTGCACCATTGAAAATGCCGCAGATGCATTAAATGCCATAAAGAAAGCGAATACTGATTCAAATCGGGGATAAATAATCATGAGAACATATTTATCTGGCTTGACTGCCAGCGGTTATGCACACCCCAAAATTATCCCCGGCGCTATTTATCTGGATAAGAACGGTAACAGAGTAACGGTAAAAGAACTGATGTTTGACCGTGTGTATTTTATTCGTGATGGCTATTCATTTCATAGTTCGCTGAACGTGGAGATCTTTATTAGCAGATTCAGGCGGGAAATCCCGCTTTCCAGAAATAACCATGTGTCATGTATGGATGTTGATAAAAAACTACAGGAACTGAAAAACATGATTGCCGCGTGGAGAGAGCAGAAATGAAAAAAGCGCCAAATTTAAAACACCAGCCGCGTGACAAAATGACGGAAGTCATCATTTTTGCGGGTAGTGATGCGTGGGCACATGCGAAGCAGTGGCAGGAACAGGACGGGCGACTGGCAGGCGATAACGTGCCACCTGTCTGGCTTGGAGAGCAACAACTTGCCGAACTGGACAACCTGCAAATCGTACCGGACGGACGCTATCGCGTGCGTCTCTATCAGGCGGGGTTATTGCGTCCGGTGCTTGTTAATACCATCGGGCAGAAACTGGCAGCGGCAGGTGTCAGGGATGCTGATTATTATCCTGAAGGAATGCACAGCCAGAAACGGGAGAACTGGCACGAATATCTGGAACGTGAACGGGCAGAGCTGGCGGAAAAGAAAAAGGTAGTTGAACTGCCTGTAAAGAAAAAAGAGCGGGTAAAAGACGATAACGCTTCATCACTGGCGCTTAACCAGATGGGAGCAAGTCAACGCGGCGAAGTTCTCCTGGCACATTATGGCGGTGAACTGGCGATTCATGCTGACTCTGACACTGTTCACCATTACAACGGCGTTGTATGGGAGCCAGTACAGGATAAAGAATTACAGCGAGCTATGGCACAGATTTTCATTGATGCGGAGATCAGCTATTCGCAGAACGCCATTAAATCGGCGGTCGATACCATGAAGTTAAGTTTGCCTGTAATGGGGAATACAGCCCGTAACCTGATTGGATTCAGTAACGGGGTATTTGATACCAGAACAGGTAATTTTCGGGAGCATAACAAAAACGACTGGTTGTTAATTGCCAGTGAATTACCTTTCAGCCCACCAGCAGAGGGGGAAACGCTGGCAACACATGCGCCGAATTTCTGGAAGTGGTTGCGCCGTTCGGTGGCTGAGAATGACCGCAAGGCGGATCGCGTACTGGCTGCATTATTCATGGTGCTGGCGAACCGGTACGACTGGCAGTTATTCATTGAGGTAACAGGTCCAGGGGGAAGTGGTAAAAGCGTGATGGCGGAGATTTGCACCATGCTGGCGGGTAAGGCCAACACAGTATCGGCAAGCATGAAGGCGCTGGAAGATGCAAGGGAACGCGCGTTAGTGGTTGGCTTTTCGCTGATTATCATGCCGGATATGACCCGCTACGCTGGTGATGGGGCAGGGATTAAGGCTATTACAGGCGGTGACAAGGTGGCAATTGACCCGAAACACAAAGCCCCCTACTCAACACGTATTCCGGCAGTAGTGCTGGCGGTTAACAATAACGCCATGTCATTCAGTGACCGCAGCGGGGGGATCTCACGTCGTCGGGTGATATTCAATTTTTCGGAAGTTGTACCGGAGAACGAACGTGATCCAATGCTGGCGGAAAAAATAGAAGGTGAGCTGGCGGTAGTGATTCGCCATCTGCTTACACGGTTTGCTGACCAGGACGAAGCCAGACGCCTGTTATATGAGCAGCAGAAATCTGAAGAAGCACTGGCGATAAAGCGAGAGGGGGATTCGCTGGTGGACTTCTGCGGCTATCTCATGGCGTCGGTAATGTGTGATGGCCTGTTAGTGGGTAATGCTGAAATTGTGCCATTCAGCCCACGCAGGTATCTCTATCATGCCTATCTGGCTTATATGAGGGCACATGGGTTTGGTAAACCTGTAACACTGACGCGCTTCGGTAAAGATATGCCGGGGGCAATGGCGGAATATGGCAGGGAGTATATGAAACGGAAAACGAAGCACGGTTTGCGTTCAAACGTGACACTGACGGAGGAATCAGAAGACTGGATGCCATCATGTGTATCGGTCACTAATGGCGATAGCAAAAATTAAACTTATGGAATAACTGTTCACCACTGTTCACCCTGTCATAAATATCTTTTATATCAGTATATTATAGGGTGAACAGTTATTTATGAACTGTTCACCAAACTATTCACTGTTCACCTTTTTGATTGTTTATTGAGCTTCAAGGGTGAACAGTGGTGAACAGTTGGTGAATAGTTTTTTTGAAACTGTTCACCCCTTAACATTATGAATTAAAAGAGAAAATATCAAAAGGTGAACAGGTGAAGGGTTAAAACGCAAAAATTTTAATTTACTGCTGTGAGATAAAGCCTGTGACAGCGAAGCACACAAAAAAATCACAATCGCACGCCCTTGATTTGACGGAACACTGGTTAAGGGTGTCGATAAAAATCATCGACCGCAACGCCGGGGAAGGATACGCGAAAGCACATCCCGAACTGATAAGCGCATTCATGACCACGGCGGCGGCAAATTTTGCCACGCTGATAGAGCGGGAGATTGCCGAAGCGGAACAGGTGACAACCATCAACGTTAACACCGGAGGGATGGAATCATGACAGCACAGATAGCCGCTTACGGGCGGCTGACAAATGACCCGCAGTTAAAGACCACCAGCAAGGGTACACAAATGGCGATGGTAAGTATGGCGGTCCCCCTGCCATGCAGTCAGGCTGATGATGGTGCGGTGACGATGTGGCTTTCTGTTCTGGCGTTTGGCAGACAGGCCGATGCACTGGCAAAACACCACAAAGGCGAACTGGTGAGCGTGGTGGGTAACATGCAGGTAAGCCAGTGGACAGGCCAGAACGGCGAAACGCGGCAAGGCTGGCAGGTTATCGCAGACAGCGTAATCAGTGCGCGAACGGTGCGACCGGGCGGCAAAAAAGGCCAGCAGAGCCAGGCGACTGACGCACTGAACAGGGCAAAACAGCAGACGGGTCAGCACGATGATCCGTACGGGGACAACATACCGTTTTAGCGACAACAGAGGGGACATGCCAGTGACATTTGAAGAAGTCCAGCAACATAAAAAGTTTCATGATTTTGATGATCTGGAAACCATGACAGCAAAAAAATATCGCCGTCTGCTTTCTTCCGATGCGTTGTTTGTTGTGGATCATCATGATTTTCTGCGTAGCTCACTGACCGGGGAAATTTTCGCAACCAACCGTGAACAGGTGGAAGCGATGATCGAATATCTGTGGAAAATAAGGCGCAGAATGCGCGATCCCGTGAAACGGTAAAATAATAAAGGCCTGGTAAAATCCAGGCCATTTTTTTACAGTAAGCCTATTAGGGCACTTGCGCCAGCCCCAACAATGCTGGCAACGGTACTGTTTTCCAGTAACTGCTTTAATACTGATTTGGCTTGTACATCCCCCGATTTAGCGACTTTTTCAACCAGTTCAGTGATGCTGATGTTTACCAGCATATGGTTATACTCACCTATCTGCACTTGATCACCACTAATTGAACCAATGTTAAATGTATTACTTTTAGTTGGCGTCATATGTTCATTTCCCGTGATATTTTCAATATAGAGAGTCAACATATTTGGATGATTGGTTCCCTGTCTGAGGGTTCCATTGGGAAGCAACTTCATATCTATAATTTTTAGATTTATCTCGTTTTTACCGACACGCTGGATAATGTGTTGACCAATAGTTACTTCCGGTTCATTTGTATATGGAATTAATACCTTGTTTTCTTTTGCGTTTCTTTTACCTCTGAATGATTCGCCATTAATTATGAAAGTATCAGGGTATACCATTGCGCTTAAATTCATGATGCGTCCTTTGTTGTAGTCAGAGACAGCAATAATAGGCCATGGTTTACTTCTTTTGTAAATTATTTGTTCGTGTTCTTTCGTGGTTGTTCGGTCTGACTGACAGGTGTTTACATACTGATTTTTATGTATATGTTGGAGCGTGGCACTCAGACGTGAGCCGCCACAATGCCGCCTGACCCCCTGCGCGATGCCGGGTTGATCTGCGAGATGCCGAGAGTGTCGGGCGGCGCTCCCTCCGTGTTGGTTTCACGTCCTGAATCTTAACCAATACGAGAAAACCTTCATGAAGAAATTAATCGAACTCCGCCAGCAAAAAACCGCCCTGAAAAACCAGATGCGATCTCTGCTGGAAAAAGCCGACAGTGAAAACCGTAGCCTGAACGATGACGAGGGCAAACAGTTTGATGAACTGCGTGCAAAAGCCGACTCCCTCGACACAGAAATTTCCCGCCTCGAGTCTGTGGCTGATGAAGAACGCAGCAAGCCAGGAACGGGCATCCAGAAATTATCATCTGATGAATTGCGTAACTACATCGTAACCGGAGATGTGCGATCACTGTCCACTGGCACTGACAGCGGCAGGGATGGCGGATATACCGTAATTCCTGAGCTCGATCGCGAAGTCATGCGCCAGCTACAGGATGACAGTGTTATGCGCGTGATCGCGACCGTGAAGACCGCAAAATCAAATGAGTTTCAGAAACTGGTTTCCACTGGCGGCGCAACTGTAGGACGAGGCACAGAAGGCAGCGCACGCAGTGAAACCAACACCCCGAAAATTGAACGCGTAACCATCAAGCTGAATCCGATCTACGCCTACCCGAAAACCACGCAGGAAATCCTTGATTTTTCAGAGGTGGATATTCTGGGCTGGTTATCCTCCGAAATTGCCGACACGTTCGCCAGCACCGAAGAGGATGATTTTGTTAATGGCGACGGTAACGGCAAGCCGAAAGGCTTCATGGCTTACACCCGTGCGGCGACCAGTGACAAAACCCGCGCTTTTGGCACCATTGAAAAAATGGTAGCGGCAAGTGGAACCGCCATTACAGCGGACGAACTGATCGACATTCTCTACAAGCTGAAAGCGAAATACCGCAAAAATGCCGTCTGGGTGATGAACTCGGGCACGGCAGGGACACTACAGAAGCTGAAAAATGAGAACGGCGATTATATCTGGCGCGACAGCCTTAAAGAAGGTGCGCCGGATATGTTGCTTGGTCGTCCTGTTTACTGCCTGGAGTCCATGCCGGACATCGGCGCAGGAAAAGCACCGCTAGCGGTTGGCGATTTCAGTCGTGGTTATTTCATCGTTGATCATGTAACAGGGATTCGCACCCGACCGGACAACATTACTGAACCCGGATTCTACAAGGTCCACACGGATAAATATCTGGGCGGTGGTGTGGTGGATTCAAACGCCATCAAAATTCTGGAAATGAAAGCTGGCTAGTCATGAGTAAGGAGGAGGCTGCGGCCTCCTTTTTCAGCTTTATGGAGTACACCGATGAAAAACACCGATTTTGAAATCCGCACATCTGAACTGACCGCCAGCAATAAAAAGCTGGTGGGGTATGCCGTTCGCTGGAACAGCCTTTCAGAAATTATCTGGGACGAATTCCGCGAACAGTTCACGCCGGGGGCTTTTGCTGACTATCTGGCGGCGGGTAATGATGTGCGCTGCCTGTATGAGCATGACTATACCCAACTGCTGGGGCGCACCAAATCCGGCACTCTGGTACTGACTGAGGATAACACTGGGTTACGTTTTGAGCTGACACCGCCGGATACCCAGCTTGGAAAAGATGTGCTTACGCTGGTGGAGCGTGGCGACATTACAGGAATGAGCTTTGGTTTTCGCGCATTATGCGAGGAGTGGAGTATTGCGCAAAAACCGTATCTGCGTACCGTAACCGCCGCTGAACTCCGTGAAATCACAATAACGTCGATGCCTGCTTATCCAGAATCTGGCGTGGAGATTGCCCGCCGTTCGTTGTTTGCACAGCACCCTGAATTACGTCCGACAGGAAATAATCGTCATCGTTGGTCTGAGCTGGCGGGGTTGTGATATGTGGTGGCCTTTTAGTCGTAAAAAAAGCGAGCAGCGTAACCTGTCCATTGATGATTTTCTGGCGCTGTCCGGCGTACCGAATACCGGATCCGGAGAATATGTTTCTGCCGGGACGGCTGAATCATTGCCTGCAGTGATGAACGCGGTTTCTGTCATCGCTGAGGCGGTGGCCACGATGCCGTGTTATCTGTATCTGGTACGTAATGACAAGGGCAGGGAGGCGCGGGAATGGCTGGACAGTCACCCGGTAGATATTCTGCTGAATGAGCAGCCTAATTCGTGCCAGACACCTTACCAATTTAAACGCACAATGATGCGTCACTGCCTGCTGAACGGTAACGCCTATGCGGTTATTGAGTGGGGGCGGGACGGGCAGCCCAAATCACTTCATCCTTATGCACCGGGTTGTGTTGTACCGGAACGCACAGGCGCACACAAATACCGATATACCATCACCGAACCCTATACAGGAACGGTGCGCACGTATTTACAGGAAGAAGTTCTGCATCTCCGCTATGCCTCGGATGATGGCTTTCTGGGGCGCTCCCCCGTCACGATTTGCCGTGAGGCACTTGGGCTTGGCCTTGCTCAACAGCGCCACGGAGCCAGCATTATGAAAGATGGCATGATGGCGGCAGGGATTATCACGTCAGGCGAATGGCTGGACGGCGTGAAAGGTAAACAGGCATTAGATGCTCTGGAACGCTACAAGGGGGCGAAAAATGCCGGAAAAACGCCAATCCTTGAAGGGGGCATGGATTACAAGCAACTGGGAATGAGTAACCAGGATGCGGAATGGCTGGCCTCCCGTCGCTTCTCCATTGAAGACATCGCCCGCATGTTCAACGTATCGCCTATTTTTCTGCAGGAATACAGCAACAGCACCTACAGCAATTTCAGCGAGGCAAGCCGCGCGTTTCTGACCATGACAATGCGCCCATGGCTGGCGAACTTCGAACAGCAAATCAAGGCCGCTTTGCTGGTGGCTTCTCCCGTACCTGGTACCCGTTATCTGGTTGAGTTTGATTCAGCCGATTTATTACGCGCCACACCCACCGAACGTTATGCCACGTATGAGAAAGGGATTAAGAACGGGATCATGAATCCGAACGAAGCCCGTGAGCGTGAGGGTATGCCGCCGCGTGAAGGTGGTGATGAGTTCAGCCAGGCATGGAAGCAGACTGTGGAAATTAAAGGTGAAAAAGATGAGTGAATCCAGAATTACGCTTAATGAAGTAATGGCCCATCTTCGCCTTGATGATGATTTTTATGGTGAGGTTGAACTTCTGCAAATATATACCGATGCGGCACTGGAAGCCTGCCAGAAGCATATCGGGAAACGTTTTGAAGACGGCCTGGAATTTACCCCGGCAATACGTGTTGGTTGCCTGATGTACATCGCTTTTCTGTACGAGAACCGGGAAGCGGTTTCACCAGTTGAGCACTCGGAACTGCCTATGGCTATTTCTGCGCTCTGGTCGGTTTATCGTGATGTGGGGGTGTACTGATGCCGTGGCAACCATTAAGGCGATGCACTGAGCCGGGCTGTAATAAGCGCGTGAAGTCCGGCAAGTGTGAAGAGCACAGGCGGGCTGCATGGCGTGCAGAGGATGCCAGACGGGGACACCGCCGCGCACGTGGGTATTCCCGACAGTGGGACAAATACCGCGCCCTGTACCTGAGCAAAAACCCGTTATGCGTGCGTTGTCTGGCTAAGGGTATTTATACACCAGCTCTTGTGGTGGATCACATCATTCCCATCAATGGCGGCGGTGATGTTCTCTTCTGGCCTGAGTGGAATCACCAGGCATTGTGCCAGACGTGCCACAACCGTAAGACGACACGGGAAGATCCAGCCACGAAAGCAAACCGTAAAGCGGGCATGTATCGCGAGCAGGAAGAACGGGCGGCACACCGTAACGACTGGATGTATGGCGATGATGACTGAACAGGAGCAAACCAGGCTGATACGTGGACTGATAAGGCAGCGTGACACATGGAAGACACAGGAGACAGAGCACAAAGCCAACAGGACAGGGCGCACAAAACGCACCACAGCGAAGCGATTAACCGACCGTGACCGCGAGGTCATGGAATGTTTTCGCAATCGCTGGTGAGGCCGTCAGAGGGGGTGGGGGTGGTTTTCAGGACGAAACCGTCCCTGCCGGACACCGACCGCCCCCTCAAATTTTTGTGCACGGTAATTTTTTTGAAAATAATTGGGCGAAAAAAGAACATGGCAAGACCACCAAAAGCCCCCGCTTACCTGGATGAAATCGCGGTCAGGCAGTGGAAGGAAAAATCGCGCCAGCTTTCCGGGCGGGAAGACCTTACCCCCGCCGACTGGAGCAATCTGGAACTGTATTGCGTTAACTACTCTATATACCGCAAAGCCGTCGAAGACCTTGCGACGCGCGGGTTCAGCATTGTTAACAGTCAGGGCAGCGAGAGCAGAAACCCCGCACTGAGCGCAAAGGCTGACGCAGAAAGAATAATGATCAAAATGGCTTCTTTGCTGGGTTTTGACCCGGTAAGCCGTCGCAGAAATCCACCGGAAACAGAGGAAGAGGACGAACTTGACCGCCTGGCATGAGTACGCAGAAGGCGTAAAAAACGGCAAAATTACGGCCTGTAAACGACTGAAACAGGCTGTTAAACGGTATTTTTCTGACCTTGAAAACTCCCTTTACACGTTCGATCCGGAGGTCGTGGAGCGGTTTATTGCCTTTTCCCGGGTGTGCCCGCACGTAAAAGGCGCAATGCGCGGTAGCCCCATTGAACTTGAGCCGTGGCAGCAGTTCGCCTTTGCCTGCATCCTGGGATTTAAGGTTAAGGCCACCGGACGGCGCAAATACACCAGCGCATTCATTGAAGTACCGCGAAAAAATGCCAAATCCACGGTCGCCGCTATCCTGGCTAACTGGTTTCTGGTTATGGAAAACGGGCAGCAGGATATTTACACCGCCGCCGTGAGTCGTGATCAGGCGCGGATCGTGTTTGATGATGCGCGTCAGATGTGCCTTTTATCCCGACCGTTACGAAAGCGGGTAAATATTCAGGCGCACAAGGTGATACACCCGAAAACCAACAGCCTGTTAAAGCCACTGGCAGCAAAAGCGGCAACCATTGAGGGGACAAACCCGAGTCTTGCCATTGTGGATGAATATCACCTGCACCCAGACAACGGGGTTTATTCCGCACTTGAGCTGGGGATGGGGGCGCGTCCGGAGGGGCTGTTATTTGCCATCACCACATCGGGGAGCAACGTTGTTTCAGCCTGTAAACAACACTATGACTATTGCTGTCAGATACTGGATGGTGAAGAGGTGAACGAATCCATGTTCGTTCTGATTTACGAGCTGGATGATGAAAGCGAGGTTGACGATCCGGAGATGTGGATAAAGGCGAATCCCAATATCGATATTTCCGTCGATCGTGAAAAACTGGCCTCAACCATCCAGAAAGCGCGGGGTATTCCGTCGCAGTGGGTGGAAATGCTCACCAAGCGATTCAATATCTGGTGTCAGGGGGCTACGCCGTGGATGGGTAACGGTGCATGGGCGGAGTGCGCCGGAGCGTTCGCGGAGGCGGATTTATACGGGCAGGAGTGCTATGCGGGGCTGGACTTATCATCAACCAGCGATATTTCCAGCGTGTGCTATGCCTTTCCGGTCGGTAAAAAGATTATGCTGGTTTCACGTCATTATCTGCCGGAATTTCAGCTACAGAACCCCGCCAATAAAAACCGCGCCATCTATCGCCAGTGGGTAAAGGCGGGCTGGATACGCACAACACCGGGTGACTGCATTGATTATGACCGTATCCGTGATGACATCATGGTGGATGCAGAGAATTTCAATATCAGGCTGGTGGGCTTCGATACATGGAACGCCACGCACCTGAGGACGCAGCTACAGGGGGCAGGATTTGAGGTGGAGCCGTTCCCGCAAACATACCTTCGTTTCAGTCCGGCGGCGAAATCGTTCGAAGTTTTTGTTAACCGGAAGGTGATTGCACATCGTGGTGATCCGGTGCTGGCCTGGTCAATGAGTAATGTTGTGATGCAGAGTGACGCGAACGCCAATATCAAGCCGAACAAGAAAAAATCATCCAACAAGATAGACCCGAGCGTTGCGGCGCTGATGGCGTTTGGCACATTCCAGGCAGAGCATGAGGAATTTGCATTTGATATGAGCGACAGCCACAAAGAGCGACTTGCGGCGTTTGATGGGGTATGACGAGAATGACTGAAACTGATCTACTAAAAATAATTCGCCGCATTACCGGAATCAGTCAGCAGCCTGACGAACAGGCTACACAGCCGGACAGCGTGATAGCCGAAAATTACGCGCGTGTGGTGGCTGAGGTAATGCGCCGTGACGGTATTGAGCTTAACGGCGTGGATATGCGCAACATACGAACCAGAGTTCTTGAGTTGCTGGCATACCGTCGCCGTTCTCAACAACGGAGGGAGAGCGCGAAAAATACTTACCAGTGGAGGAAGCCGGAGCACTTACGGCGGTAACTGGTTGATATTACCGAAAGTGCAAAAATGCACTTAGCAACTGGTGGCGAGTTGCAGATCTGCAACTCGACTATGAAACTACGGAAACTACCCGTAGTTTGGGTAGTAAGAGTAACACCCAGATTTTGGGGCTTACTCGCGATACCCAAATAAAGGGTATCGGTGTAAGAAATATCGTTTCTCATATGTGAGCACCGAGGGCGGAATTCCGCCTTCGGTTACTTATTGTGCTCATGCACAGGGAGGGGCGGGTCAAATCTCTGTACCCTGACGTCTTCCGGACTGCCAGCCCCATCGATTTTTTATACCCGCGAAAAATGAAAAACGCTTCACGCTGGTGGGCCTGATGCCGATATGGTGAGCCACATACCGGAAATATCCACCAGCACGGCAACGGCAGAATAGCCACAACACAGAAAACCCACGAATATGGGGTTTTTGTTATGGCATGGGCATGATGCCGATATGGGGATTCCCATACGAGTTATCAGTGATCATCCACCAGCTTCATAGCGGATAGCCGAAAAATGATAACGGTTAAGCAAAACTGCCAGCAAATTTCCCTTTTGTTTGTTATTGTTCGTCGTTGTTCGTAGGGCTTCAACGAAATGTGTGGTCAGTTGTGTGGTCATTTTTGAGGTTTTTAATTCTTGTATGCTTAAAAACTTATTAATTATCAACTGATAACAAAAATTAGTAAGAAATACCCGTATCACCTGATCTGGATAATGCCAGCGTAGGGAAGTCACGGACC
>ENA-UONX01002497-UONX01002497.1-human-gut-metagenome-genome-assembly--contig:-P74old-NODE-2497-length-12915-cov-9.572706_pt1 | contig 12915 bp, 9 predicted proteins | sample MGYA00242466_ERZ724013 | MGnify/ENA metagenome assembly ERZ724013 | reverse complement strand
TAGGTGACGGAGGCCAGGACGATGTGGCTGTACTTGAAGCTCTCGGAGATCAGGTAGGACACGTGGGTGTTGGATACGTCGTACACCGCCACGTCGGTGATGCCCCGCTCGCAGAGCTTGGCGGCCAGGGCCTGGGCGGCGGCCTCGGTGTTGCCGTACATGGAGGCGTAGACGATCATCACGCCCTTCACCTCCGGCTCATACCGGCTCCACTTGTCGTACTTGTCGATGAAATACCCCAGATCCTTCCGCCACACGGGGCCGTGAAGGGGGCAGATGTACTTGATCTGGTCCAGGATGCCGGCGGCCTTGCCCAGCAGCAGCTGGATGTGGGGGCCGTACTTGCCCACGATGTTGGTCAGGTACCGGCGGGCCTCGTCGATCCAGTCCCGGTCAAAGTTCACCTCGTCGGCGAACAGCTTGCCGTCCAGGGCGATGAAGGAGCCGAAGGCGTCGGCGGAGAAGAGGACGCCGTTGGTGGTGTCAAAGGTCACCATGGCCTCGGGCCAGTGGACCATGGGGGCGGCCACAAAGGTGACGGTGTGTTTGCCGAAGGAGAAGGTGTCCCCCTCCTGCACCTGGATGCACTCGTGGCCGTCCACGTGGAAGCCGAACTGGTGCATCAGCAAAAAGGCCTTCTCCGTGGAGATGATGGCCACCTTGGGATACCGCAGCAGGATCTCCTCGATGGAGGCGCCGTGGTCCGGCTCCATGTGGTTGATGACCAGGTAGTCTAGGGGTTTGCCGTCCAGCAGGAACTCAATGTTCTCCAGCAGCTGGCGGCAGGCGGACCAGTCCACGGTGTCGAACAGGACGCTCTTCTTGTCCAGCAGCAGATAGGCGTTGTAGCTGACGCCCTTGGGAATGGGGTGGATGTTCTCGAACAGGGTCAGGCGGTGATCGTTGGCGCCCACCCAGTAGAGGTTGTCAGTGACCGTTCTCACACAATACATACAGGGTTCCTCCTTTACTTACAGACGATGGGCGGTCAGGCCTGGATGAAGCCGGACTTGGGCTCCGCGCACTCCGGGCAGACCCAGTCCTCGGGCAGCTTGTCGAACAGGGTGCCGGGGGCGATCTCCGCGTCCGGGTCTCCCAGCTCGGGGACGTACTCATAGCCGCAGCCGCCGCAGACGTACCGGGGGCCGATGGGCTCCTCCTTGGGCGGGCGGGGCCGCTTCATCTTCACCATGGGGGGCGCCGGCTGCTTCTCGCCGGTGTCCAGGGCGGCGGTCAGCAGGGGCAGGATCTCATTGACATCCCCCACGATGCCGTAGTCGCAGTTCTTGAAGATGGGGGCGCCGGCGTTGGTGTTGATGGCCACGATGGTGGAGGCATCCTTGATGCCCTTCAAATGCTGCACCGCGCCGGAGATGCCGCAGGCGATGTACAGGTTGCCGGAGAACTTCTGGCCGGACATGCCCACGTACCGGTTCAGGGGCACGTACTTCAGGGTCTCCGCCACCGGGCGGGAGGAGCCCACGGCCGCGCCGGCGGCCTTGGCCAGAGCCTCGATGAGCTTCATGTTCTCCTTGGAGCCGATGCCCTTGCCGGCGGACACCACCCGCTCCGCCTGGGCGATGGGGGTGTCCAGGGGGATGCCAACGGTGAAGTCGTGGCCGTCCTTTTTCAGGGCCTCCACCAGGGCGTCCACCCGCTCCTGGGCGGTGCCGTCCCGGAAGATGTGCTTCTTGCGGATGCCGGTGATGGGGGCGGGCTTCTTGGCCTTGCTGGCGGAGCCGCCGGAGCCCTTGGGGGCCTTGCCCAGGATGTGGGAGGCGATGACCACCCGCTGGATCTCGTTGGTGCCCTCGTAGATGGTGGTGATCTTGGCGTCCCGGTAGGCCCGCTCCACCTCCATGCCCTTCATGAACCCGGCGCCGCCGTGGATCTGCAGGGCGTCGTTGGTGACCTCCAGGGCGATGTCGGAGGCGTACATCTTGGCCATGGCGGACTCCATGCCGTAGGGGGCGTGCTCCTCCTTCAGCTCGGCGGCGGAGTACACCAGGAACCGGGCACAGCGGAGCTTCGTGGCCATGTCGGCGATCTTGAAGGAGATGGCCTGCTGGAAGCCGATGGGCTTGCCGAACTGGATGCGCTCCTTGGAGTAGGCCACGGCGGCGTCATAGGCCCCCTGGGCGATGCCCAGCGCCTGGGCCGCGATGCCGATGCGGCCGCCGTCCAGGGTGGACATGGCGATCTTGAAGCCCTCGCCCTCCTTGCCCAGCAGGTTCTCCTTGGGCACCTCCACGTTGTCGAAAATCAGCTCCGCGGTGGAGGATGAGCGGATGCCCATCTTGTCGTAGTGGTCGCCGAAGTAGAAGCCCTTCCAGCCCTTCTCCACGATGAAGGCGGAGATGCCCCGGGTGCCGATGTCCGGCGTGGTGACGGCAAAGACCACATAGGTGTCCGCCTTGGGGGCGTTGGTGATGAAGATCTTGCCGCCGTTGAGGACGTAGTGGTCCCCCTTCAGGACGGCGGTGGTCTCCGTGCCGCCGGCGTCGGACCCGGCGTTGGGCTCCGTCAGGCCGAAGGCGCCGATCTTCTCGCCCTTGGCCAGGGGCACCAGATACTTCTGTTTCTGCTCCTCGGTGCCGTAGGCGAAGATGGGCCAGGAACCCAGGGACACGTGGGCGGAGAGAATGACGCCCGCGCCGCCGTCCACTCTCGCCAGCTCCTCCACGGCGATGGCGTAGCTCAGGGCGTCCAGCCCGGCGCCGCCGTACTCCTTGGGGAAGGGGATACCCATGAGGCCCATCTCCCCCAGCTTGCGGATGGCCTCGTCCGGGAACTCGTTCTGCTGGTCCAGCATGAAGGCGATGGGTTTGATCTCCTCCTCCGCGAAGGCCCGGATCTTGGCCCGCAGCTCCTCGTGGGCCGGTGTGGTCTGGAATAACATAGCCTTACCTCCTTTTATACTTGATAAAATTTATCCATTTTTAAAGTTAAAACAATCAGGGTTCCGCAAAAATCTCCCGGAGGCTGTGGGCCTGAAGCTCCGCATCCAGCTTCCGCTGGATCTCCAGCAGCCTGCAGTGAACGCCGCAGCCGCCGTGGCTGCTGCGCCAGGAGCACTGGTAGTCCGGCTCCATGCAGGCGGAGAGACCGCTGCGTTCCCCCATGGCCAGCATCAGGTCATAGAGGCTGGTCTGGTCCAGGTCCGCCGTCAGCCGGCAGCCTCCCGCCGTGCCCCGGCGGATCTCCAGCAGGCCCGCTTTTTCCAGTTTTTTGAGGATCTTGTAGGCAAAGGCCTGGGGCAGGAGTTCCGTCTGGGCAATCTCTCCAACAGCGTGGAGCTCCCCGTCCAGCAGGGCCCGCAGGATCCGCAGGGCATAGTCTGTCTCCCGGGTGATGACCAAAACGGGTTCCTCCTTGTGGTGTAGTTCTTAAGTTGAGCATATCAAATTTGGATAAATTTTGTCAAGTATTAAAGCCATCCTCTTTCTATTTTAGGAGGTTCCTACAAATTTATAAATCTCAAATTGGTAAAAAGGCCCGGTTCACAGGTCCCTGATCAGGGCCGGTGTGATACAATGCGGCCGTCAGGTCATGGTTGGGTCGGAGCGCAGAATAAAGCGCCGCCAGCTCCCTTGAAAAAGAACGCTTTGTGAGAAGGAATTTTCAGAAAACAGATTTTCATTTTTCTGAAACGATGGTACGCTGAAACACGAATACACTTATGAAAGGCGGTGAGGCGATGGAGCAGGAACAAAAATGGATCAAAGCCATCCAGCGGCGGAACTCCCGGGATGCGGCGGAGAAGCTGATCCAATTCTACTACGACGAAATCTACCGCTTCGTCTGCCGCCAGACCGGAAGCAAGGAGGACGCCATGGACCTGACCCAGTCCATCTTCATCGCCGTCCTGCGGGCCCTGCCCGGCTACCGGGCGGAGCGGGCGTCCTTCCGCACCTGGCTGTACCGCATCGCCGCCAACAAGGTCATCGATGCCCACCGGAAGGCCCGTCCGGTCTCCCTTCCCATCGAGGAAATGGAGCTGCCGGCGGCGGAGGATTTTGTGGCCCGCGTCCATGACCGGGCTTTGCTGGAGGCCATCGAAGGTTACGTCTCCGGCCTGGATCCCGGCGAGCAGGCGGTGTTCCGCCTGCGGATTTACGGAGAAAAGACCTTTCCGGAGATCGCCGCCGCCCTGGATGAGCCGGAGGCGGCGGTAAAATCCAGATACTACCGCCTGATCGGGCGGCTGCGAAAGGAGTTTGGAGCGAATGGATCATAAAAAAATTCCCATGCCCACAGAGGCGGAAAAGCAACAGGCCATTGCCCGGATTCTGGACGCGGGCCTGCCCCGCCGGACTGCCTTAGGCCGGGAACTGTGGGAGGTTTTGCAGCGCGTCGGCCCCCGCGCACTGCTGTTCGGCGTGGGGGACTGCCTGGCACTGTCCCTGCTGATCTGGGCTCTGTGTCTGCTGCCGGCTCTCTTTGTGGCCAGTTCCACCGGCTCTTTGGCACCGGCATTGTTCTTGTTTTCCCCGCTGCTGTATGCCGCCCTCTCCCTGCTGACTGCCTGGAAGGATTTGCAGACGGGCATCTGGGAGTGGACTTGGACTTTCCATATCTCTGCCCGGATGATAGTGGCCCTGCGGATGCTGTGTTTCGGCGGGGTGTCCGTGCTGCTGTGCGTCCCGGCCAATTGGGCACTGTGGCTGCTCACCGGACAAGAGCGATCTTTTGGCTGGATACTGGCCCTGTCCCTGGCCAGCCTGTTTCTGTACGGCGCCCTCTCCCTGCTGTGCCAGCGGCTGCAGGGGCCTGTCGGATGGGTGGCGGCGCCGGTCTGCTGGGTCATGCTGGGCCTGATTCTCCTGATCTGGCCCCGGGCGGCGGAGTGGCTGACGGCCATCCCCACCGTGGTATTCTGTCTGCTGGCCGCTGCCGGGATCACAATGTACCTTTTGGAACTGCGCCGCTTCTGTCGGCGCCCGATGGAAGGAGGCGTTTCCTATGCTCTCCGTTGAGCATGTGACAAAGAAGTACGGACCATTCACCGCCCTGGAGGACATCTCCCTGACCTTCACCCCTGGTGTCTATGGCCTGCTGGCCCCCAACGGGGCGGGCAAGACCACCCTCATTAAGATGCTCACCACCCTGCTGTTCCCCACCAAGGGACAGATTCTGTGGGAGGGGGAGGACATCCAGGCCCTGGGGGCGGAGTACCGGGGCCTGCTGGGGTATCTCCCCCAGCAGTTCGGGTACTATCCCAACTATACGCCCCGGCAATTTCTCCGCTATGCCGCCGCTCTGCAGTGCATCCCCCGGCGGGAGGCGGATGGCCGCATCGAGGCGCTGCTGGAAACGGTGGGACTTGGAGATGTTGCAGACAAAAAAATGAAGAAGTTTTCCGGGGGCATGCTCCAGCGGGTGGGCATCGCCGTGGCCATGTTGAATGACCCAAAACTGCTGATCCTGGACGAGCCCACCGCCGGTCTGGACCCCCGGGAGCGGGTGCGGTTCCGCAATCTGATCCACGCCCTGTCCGGGGAGCGAATCGTGATCCTCTCCACCCACATCGTCTCGGACATCGAGACCATCGCCGGGCAGATCATCATGTTCCGGGACCACCGTCTCTACTGCTGCGACAGTCCTGCCCACGTCTGCGCCCAGTTCCAGGGTAAGGTGTTCCAGCTCCCCGCCGGGACGCCATTGGCCCCGGGGCAGTTCCTGCTCAGCGAGGGGCAGGGGGAGGACGGCCCGGTGATTCGTGTCCTCTGCGATACCCCTCCCGCCGGTGGAATATCCGTGACGCCGGGATTGGAGGACGCTTTTTTGGCTATCTACCGGGAGGGGCAGCCATGAATCTGGCGGTCTATGAGTGGCGGAAACTCTTCCGCCTGCCCGCCCTGTGGGTATTCCTGACTCTTTGCCTGGCCTTTAACGGGCTGCTGATTGCCAGTTTTTCATCCTATGACCGGGCGTTTTTCAACGAGACTTCCCAAACGGCCAAGGCCCTGGGCCAGCGGGTGGATGAAGATTTTCTGGCCGGTCTGGAAGCACGGCCCGCCACGGAGAACCGGGACCTGCTGCGCCAGTCCGTCACCGGAATGGAGGATATCTTTGAGACGTATGACACCGGGGGACTCTCGGATTTCTATGCCGGTGTGGTGGAGAAATCCCCCACGGCAGTCACCTGGATGACCTGGAAATACAGCCTGCTGGCGGAGCGGGTGGCGCATCTGGCCCAAACCGACGCGGCAATGGATTTGTACGCCGGTCCCACTACCTATGGCAGCCACCAGTTCCTCTTCGGCTCGCTGTTTCGGGCCATCCTGTGTGAGAGCGCCATCCTGGCGATGCTGGGAACGCTGTACCCGCTGGGCTACGAGGGGATGCACCGGACGGACGGCCTGGCCTGCTCTTCCCGGACCGGACGGAAACTGCGGCGAATCAAGGTGCTGGCGGCCCTCCCGGCGTCGGCGGCGCTGTACGGCCTGCTGGCGGTCTGCTCCTTGGCGCCCTATTTCCTGCTGTACGACTACGGCGGGATCTGGGATGCCAGCGTGTCCAGCCAGTTCAACTATTTCTCCGATATGCTGGTGGTCCGGCCCTTCCTCACCTGGGGGGATTTCACCGTGGCCCAGTACCTGGCCGCCGCCCTGGCCCTGGGGACGGTGCTGACGGCGGTGTTCTCTCTGCTGGCGTCGGTGTGCGGCACCCTGGTGCGAAGCCCCTATCTGGCGGCATTGGTGCTGGGAATCCTGTGCTTCGGCGGGCTGGGGCTGGTCTCCGTTCTGGGGGAGCTGGGCTGGTGGGCGGCGTATTTGATTGCCTGTTTCCAGCCAATGATGGTTTGGCTCTCCTGCAGCGCCTGGTTCACGGAACTGGGGCTGACCGCCGTCCTCCCCTGGCAGGAGAGCATCGACGTGGTGCTGAACTTCCTGCTGTTGGGCGCTGGGACGCTGCTGGCCCTCCGACGGTTTGAGAGAAAGGATGTGGCATGATGACACTTTTGAAATGGGAACTACGGAAGATCTGGCGGCCAGGCATCCTGGCGGCCATCCTCCTGCTGGGGGCGGTGTACTACTGGATGTTTCCCCAGTTCTACATTGAGTATTTTTGCAACGGCCCCTATGCGGAGGCCCAGTTTGATCTGGCCGACCACTGGGTAGAGCAGTATGGCCCTACCCTGGAACCGGATGAGCGGGAGCAGTTAGACAGCCAGCTGGCGGAAGAGATTACCTCTTTTGACCGGCAGATCGCCTCCATCCCGGAGGCTGTGGCGGCAGGGCTTACGGATTACACAGTCTTTCTCTCGTTCCGGGAGAATTACCTAAATGGTGTGATGGAGACTGGCGGCGAGGCGAAGATGGAGATGGAGTCCCTGCTCTATCGGGTCTACGGGGGCACCAACTGGTATCGGATCGAGGCGCTGACAAATACCATGGAGGCCTATGACACCCAAGACGAGCATCTGGCTCTGGTCATTTCAAACCGGCAGGAATTGGGGCAGCCGGAGGCCATGATCCAGCGGGAGGCAGAATTGGCGGCCTCCAATCTGCGCCACTCCCTGCTGCCGCTCTCTGTGAAACGCTCTACTCAGGAGTACGGCAAGGACCTGGCGGTGTGGTGCGTCCTCAGTGTGATCCTGCTGCTCTCTCCTACATTGGTGCAGGACCGGCTGCGGAACACCCGGCCCACGCAGTGGGTCTCCCGCCGGGGGCGGGCCGTTCTGAACGTGCAGATGGGGGCCTCCCTGCTCTCGGCCCTGGTGCTGACCATCGTGAACCTGGCCATCTATGCCGTCCCCTTCCTGGCCCAGGGGCCGCTGCGGTTTGCCGCCTGCGGCCTGGACGGCATCTGGGAGTGGGGTACCCCCTGGTTCGACTGGACCTATGGCACCTATCTGCTGGCATTGGCCGCTCTGCTCCTGGCCCTATCCCTGGGGTGTGCCGGGCTGACGGTGTTTCTCTCCCAGTACAGCAGCAGCTACATCGCCATGCTGCTGAAAGCCGTTCCCCTGTTCGTGGCGGTGGGTGCGGTGTTGGGCACCTGGCTGCTGGATATGCCCTTCACATTCCGCAATCTGGGTAATGGTACCGTCTGGCTCCCCAAGGGTACAGAGGCCATCGTCACTGGAATTCTGCTGGCCCTGGGGCTCTGCCTGTGCGCTCTCGCCTGCCGGCAGCAGAAGCGGAGAGAACTGCTGTAAAGCAGCCGGAAGCACTCCCGTAGTCCAGAGCCTGCTCTCCTTCCAATCCAAGGGCGTCATAATTCTGTGTTCCCATGGCGCAAAAGGAAATCCCTCGGATATAAAAAACCGACGTGACAATAAAAATATGGAACTGATCATCTGAACAAATATTCATTCTCCCTCTGATTAAAACCGCTGAAGGGCCCGACTGGATGCCGCAGCTGTCGGATCAGGGCAAAGCTGAAGGGCCTGCTGTCTGTTTCTTGCAGACAGCAGGCCCTTTGGACTGCCTGAATATTTCTATCTCGGAACCATTGCCGATCTTTGAGATGCTCTTGCAAACGGTCCGCCGGCTTTTCCGTGTTCAGTCGCCGACCCCCGTTAACCGACGGATCAGTTCATCCTTTCCGTCTCCCTTTTCTGCGGAAAAGGGGAGCAGGACCTCGTCCTCCGTCAGCTCCAACGTTTCCCGGATCAACTGGAGGGCCGGTTCCACCTGGCTCTTTTTCAGCTTATCCAGCTTGTTGGCCACCACAATCTCCGGACAGCCTGTCTGGCGGAACCAGTCATGCATGATAAGGTCGTTGGCCGTGGGTTTGTGCCGAATATCCACAATCAGCACACCGGCAGTAATACGGTCAGCCTCTTCCTGGAAATAGCTCTCCATCAGCTTCGCCCAACGCTCCCTCTCCGCCTGGCTGACCTTGGCGTAGCCGTACCCCGGCAGGTCCACCAGATAGGCCCTGCGGTCGATGAGAAAGTAATTCACCTGGGTGGTCTTGCCCGGGGAAGCTCCCACATAGGCCAGATTCTTCCGCCCCACCAGACGGTTGATGACGGAGCTCTTGCCCACGTTGGAGCGGCCGGCAAACACGAACTGGGGCAGGCCGTCCCGGAGGAAGTCCTCCCGCCGTCCGGCGGAGCGGATGAACTCCGCTTTGGCAAAATTCACTGTCATTCTGTTCTCCTTTACAGCTTTACTGCCGCACAGTATCCCGGTTAGTTTCTCTGCCCGCTGGAGCGAATGCCGCCACGGGCTCCACCGTCTCTTCCCGCACAGGATCCCGCTCCGGACACAGGGCTGCGGCAAACACCTGGTCCACGGTCTCCACCGGGATGAACCGCAGGGCCGCCCGGACCGTCTGGTCGATCTCATCCAGATCCCGGACGTTATCCTTGGGGATCAGCACAGTGGTGATGCCGTTGCGCAGGGCGGCCATGGTCTTTTCCTTCAGGCCGCCGATGGGCAGCACCCTGCCCCGTAAAGTAACTTCCCCGGTCATAGCTATACCCGCCTTGATCTTCCGGCCTGTCAGAGCGGAGAGCATGGCGGTAGTGACGGCAATGCCGGCGGAGGGTCCGTCCTTGGGCACGGCTCCCTCCGGGAAGTGGACGTGGATGTCCTTTGTCCTGTAGAAATCCGCCTCAATGCCCAGCACCGCCGCCCGGCTCCGCAGGCAGCTGAGGGCCGCCTGGGCGGACTCCTTCATCACGTCTCCCAGGTTGCCGGTGAGCTCCAGCTTACCGGAGCCCTCCATGACGTTGACCTCCACTTCCAGGATCTCACCGCCAGCCTCGGTCCAGGCCAGGCCGTTCACCACGCCGATCTCATCCCGATCCGTGTGGAGGGACGGGGGAAAGGGCTGGCAGTCCAGGAACTTTGGCAGGTCCTCTTCTGTAACGGTGATCCGCTTGACAGTGCCCTCCAGCAGGCGCATATCCGCCTTGCGGCAGATGGCGGCCAGCCGCCGCTCCAGCTGGCGGACGCCGGACTCCCGGGTGTAGTCCCGGATGACGGCCCGGTACACGTCGTCGCTCATGCGAACAGAGCTCTTCTTCAGACCGTGCTCCGTCAGCTGCTTGGGAAATAGATGCCGCTTGGCGATCTGTAATTTTTCCTCGTCGGTGTAGGAGTTCAGCTGGATGACCTCCATCCGGTCCAGCAGGGGCCGGGGGATGGTCTCCGTGGTGTTGGCGGTGGTGATGAACATGACCTTGCTGAGGTCCACGGGGATCTCCAGGAAGTGGTCCCGGAAGGCGCTGTTCTGCTCGCTGTCCAGCACCTCCAGCAGGGCGGAGGCCGGATCGCCCCGATAGTCGTTGCCCAGCTTGTCGATCTCGTCCAGCAGCAGCAGCGGGTTCATGGATCCGGAACGGCTAATGGCCTCGATGATCCGCCCGGGCATGGAGCCGATGTACGTCTTCCGGTGGCCCCGGATGTCCGCCTCGTCCCGGACGCCGCCCAGGGACAAGCGGGCCAGCTTCCGGTTCAGGGCCTTGGCCACGCTGATGGCGATGGAGGTCTTGCCCACCCCCGGCGGGCCCACCAGGCAGAGAATCTGCCCCTTGGCGTCCGGGTTCATCTGCCGGACGGCGATGGTCTCCAGAATCCGCTCCTTCACTTTTTCCAGGCCGAAGTGGTCGTGTTCCAGCACCTTCCGGGCGGCGTCCACGCTGACCCGCTCCTTTGTGGTGGTGTTCCAGGGCATCTCCAGGCACACGTCCAGGTAGTTGCGGATCACCGCCCCCTCAGCGGATCCAAAGGGCTGCTTGGCCAGCTTGTTGACCTCCTTTAGAAGATGCTGCTCCGTCTCCTCCGGCAGCCGGAGGGCCAGAATCTCCTGGCGGTAGGTCTCAATTTCGTCGTCCTCGCCCTCGTCAGTCTCCCCCAGCTCGTTCTGGAGGACCCGGATCTGGGTGCGGAGGATCTGGTCTCGCTGGGTGCGGACCAGCTGGTCCCGGACCTTGCTCTCCATCTCATGTTCAAAGCCCAGCACGTTGTTCTCCCGGGCCAGAAAGCCGTTCAGCTTCCGCAGCCGGGAGAAGGGAGAGAGTTCCTCCAGGATTTCCTGCTTGTCCGTGTACCGCAGGGCGATGTTTTGGGCGATGTAGTCCGCCAGGAAGCCAGGGTCCCGGCTGTCCATGACGGCGGTCACCACTTCCTCCGGCACGCCGCTGGCCTGCTGGGCGTACTCGCCGAACAGGGCGTAGGTCTGGCGCAGCAGGGCCTCCGTCCGGGGGCTCTTCCGCATGGCCTCAGAGGCGGGTTCTTCCGGTACCGCCTCCACATTGGCCTGGAGAAAGGGCTCCGTCTGCCACAGGCGGCGCAGATGGGCCCGCTGTCGGCCCTCCACCACGCAGCGGACGGTGGTCTGGCCCAGCCGCAGGATCTGAGAGATGTGGGCCACCGTGCCAATAGTGTACAGGTCCTTCTCCCCCGGCGTGTTCACACCGATCTCCCGCTGGGTCACCAGGAAGATATCCTGATCCCCCTCCATGGCCCGCTCCAGGGCCGCAATGGAGATCTGCCGCTCCACGTCGAAGGTCAGACTCATATGGGGAAATACCGTCAGGCCCCGGAGGGCCAGGACGGGGAGATTCCATGTGGTCAATTCCATGTGTCGTTCCTTTCTAAAGGGGTGGGAATAAGCGGGAGGGAGAGGCGCGGCAGCGTCTCTCCCTCCCTGTCAATTAAGACGCCGACGCCGGGGTGGAGGACCCGCTCCGGGGTCTGCCCTCTCCCTTGCCGGTGTTCAATTTCACGGAATAGCTGATCTTCTTGGGATCCCGGGTCAGCTCCGGTCCGGACTTCCCCTCAACGCACTCTTTTGTGATGACTGCTTTCACCACCGTGGGGTCGGAGGGGATGTCGTACATCATGGGGGTCAGGATGCCCTCCATGACGGCCCGCAGGCCACGGGCGCCAATGTTCCGCTCGATGGCCTTGTCGGCGATGGCCTCCAACGCCTCCGGCTGGAACTCCAGGTCCACCTCGTCGTACTCCATCAGCTTTTTGTACTGCTTCACCAGAGCGTTCTTGGGCTCCGTCAGGATGCGGACCAGGTCCTCCCGCTTCAGGGCGTTCAGGGAGGCGATGATGGGCAGACGGCCCACCAGCTCCGGAATGATGCCGAATTTCAGCAGGTCATGGGGCTGGACCTCGTGGAGGATCCGGCTGATGTCCTTGTCCTTCTTCCCCTGGACGTTGGCGCCGAAGCCGATGGACTTCTGGTCCAGCCGCCGCTCGATGATCTTCTCCAGACCGTCGAAGGCGCCGCCGCAGATGAAGAGAATGTTCTTGGTGTTCACCTGGATGAACTCCTGGTGGGGGTGCTTTCGGCCGCCCTGGGGGGGCACGTTGGCCACGGTCCCCTCCACGATCTTCAGCAGGGCCTGCTGGACGCCCTCGCCGGACACATCCCGGGTGATGGAGGTGTTCTCGCTCTTCCGGGCGATCTTGTCGATCTCATCCACGTAGATGATGCCATGCTCCGCCCGCTCCACATCGAAGTCCGCGGCCTGCAGCAGACGCAGGAGGATGTTCTCCACATCGTCGCCCACGTAGCCGGCCTCGGTCAGGGTGGTGGCATCAGCGATGGCAAAAGGCACCTTCAGGATCCGGGCCAGGGTCTGTGCGAACAGGGTCTTGCCGGAGCCGGTGGGCCCCAGCAGCAGGATGTTGCTCTTCTGGAGCTCCACATCCTCGTCCCCGCCGAAGTAGATCCGCTTGTAGTGGTTGTACACCGCCACGCTGAGAGCCACCTTGGCCTCGTCCTGGCCGATGACATACTGATCCAGCACATCCTTGATCTCCCGTGGGGTGGGCAGTTGGTCCGGCAGATCCTCCAGGGCACTGGAGGATAGATCCTCGAACCCGTCGTTCAGGATGCTCATGCACAGCTGAACACACTCGTCGCAGATGCGCACGCCGGGTCCCTGGATCATCCGGTGGACCTGGCTCTCGTGCTTGCCGCAGAAGGAGCACCGCA
>ENA-UONX01002488-UONX01002488.1-human-gut-metagenome-genome-assembly--contig:-P74old-NODE-2488-length-12974-cov-15.158371_pt1 | contig 12974 bp, 12 predicted proteins | sample MGYA00242466_ERZ724013 | MGnify/ENA metagenome assembly ERZ724013 | reverse complement strand
ATCCGGCTTGTCCGGGAATACTGTTCCTCTCAATTTGTTTCCAGAGGAATGTGTGCGGACTTCAACATTCACGACACAGGCAGCGGCAATCCTCACGCCCATATTCTTCTCACCATGCGCCCAATGGACGAGCGGGACAAGTGGCTTCCGAAGTCCAAAAAGGAATATGTGCTGGACGAAAGCGGCGAGAGAATCCGGCTTCCCAGCGGAAATTTTAAGACACGAAAGGTTGACCTTGTGGACTGGAATAGTCAGGAGAACGCCGAGGTCTGGCGCAAGGCGTGGGCTGACCTTGCCAATGAGTTTTTGGAACGGAATAACCGCCCGGAGCGCATCGACCACCGCAGCTATGAGCGGCAGGGGATCGATCAAATCCCCACCGTTCATATCGGCGTGGCAGCGTCACAGATGGAGAAAAAAGGAATCGCTACCGAGCGCGGTGAGCTGAACCGCAGCATCAAGGCGGCAAACCGTCTGCTCCGCGACATCAAGGCACAGATCGGCAAGCTGAAAGAATGGCTGCTTGATGTGTTCAAGGCAAAGGAGAGCTTGCGCGCCGAGCCGCCGCAGCCGAAATCCACCGACCTCTCCACGCTGCTGTTCCGCTATCTGGATATTCAGAAAGCCAATGGCAGGAAGTATTCCCAAAGCTGGCAGCAACAGCACTCCGCAGACGAACTCAAAGCAATTTCCAAAGCTGTCAATCTTCTTTCAGAAAAAGGTATCTATACGCTGGAAGAACTGGATGCAGCCCTGTCCGTTGTCCATGACAAGGCAAGCGAAATCCGTAGTGCTATGAAACCGAGGGAAGCGAGAATTAAGCAGCTCCAAAAGCTGATTGAGCAGGCGCAGAACTTCCAAAAGACACAGCCTATCCACGATGAATACAAGCAAATCCGCTGGAAAGGCAAGCAGGAGAAGTTTGCAGAAGCACACCGCGCCGATCTTGCAGTATGGGATGCAGCTAACCGCTATCTGCGGGCAAATCTGCCGGACATGAAGCTGACACCGAAAGCATGGCAGACCGAGCTTGCCGCGCTGACCGCCGAGAACGAAGCAGAGTATGCGAAGCTGAAAGCCCAGCGGGAGGAAGTTGCCGAGCTGCAAAAGGTACGCCGCTATGTGGATACTGCCCTGAAAGCAGACGCACCGCAAAAGACGAAAACCAAACATCACGATATAGACCGATAACCCATCGGAGAAAGGACACCGCGCAAAAGGAAATCGGCGGCACAGTCTACACCGTCATAGGCAGCTATGACGGCGTGGAAACGCTGGACAGAAAGATAGAGCGCATCATGGGCGAAAAGTTTGCAGAAAAGATGGAGGATTCTGAATGACAAATACGCAGTCTCTTGGTACAATAGAAGCAACCAATCCTGTACTGGCAGTTGCCCCTTTGAAGGAGGAAACAGAAATGTTACGGGCAACTGATAAAATCACCGCGCTTTACTGCCGCTTATCCGTGGAAGATATGAAAGAGGATAAAAAAGGCGGCAAAGAAGATGTGTCAAATTCCATCCAAAACCAACAGGCAATTCGGTTTGTGACCGTCGAAAACAAGGATTGTCCATACCGTCTGCACTACGTCAGGAAAGGCAGATGGCAGCTACCTTAAAAGGCCTGAGCGTAATGAATGAAAACATGGTGCTTTTAGTAACGATTGGCATGACTGAGGACGGCTACCGGGAGATTTTATATACTGCTGAAAGCACGAAAGGGGATAAGGCCCAACGCAATTCACTTTCGCCAAACGTATTTATTTACAATGCCAGTATAGCTCTGTATTATGCGCACAACCTTCATAGACACGTTTTCTGCCGTATACTCTGTCACAGGCGTGCCGAACTCACCGTTTTTCTGCATCTCAACCGACAAATCTATGGATTGTATAAGCTGTTCGGCCTGAATTCCGGATAAAACAAAGCATCCTTTATCCAGTGCTTCGGGGCGTTCTGTTGATGTGCGAATGCACACTGCCGGAAAAGGCTTGTTCACGGATATGAAGAAGCTGCTTTCCTCAGGCAGCGTCCCGCTGTCGGACACCACACAGAACGCATTCATCTGCAGGCAATTATAATCGCAGAACCCCATCGGCTTGTGCGCCATTACGAGAGGATGAAGTGCAAATCCACTCTCATCCAGCCGTTTACGGCTGCGCGGATGGCATGAATACAACACCGGCACACCATATTGCTCAGCCATGGCATTAACTGCAGTAAAAAGAGTTTTGAAGTTGACCGCTGTATCGATGTTCTCCTCTCTGTGCGCCGAAAGCAAAATATACTTGCCTTTTTCAAGCCCTATCCTTGCATGGACATCGCTTTGCTCAATGCAAGAAAGGTTTTGGTGCAGAACCTCGGACATTGGACTCCCTACCACAAACGTTCTCTCCTTGGGAACTCCCGATGCGTTTAAATACCTGCGGGCATGTTCGCTATAACACAGATTCACATCTGCCGTAACATCCACTATGCGCCTGTTGGTTTCCTCCGGTAGACATTCGTCAAAGCAGCGATTGCCCGCCTCCATGTGAAAAATAGGAATATGCAGCCTTTTTGCTGCAATAACCGACAAGCAGGAATTGGTATCGCCCAACACAAGTACGGCATCCGGTCTTACCTCCCGCATCAGCGTATAGCTTTTGGCAATGATTGCGCCTATTGTTGCCCCAAGATCGGCCCCGGCAGCATTCAGATAATAATCCGGTGCCCGCAGCCCAAGGTCTTCAAAAAAAATCTGATTCAGTTCGTAATCATAATTCTGTCCGGTATGGACTAAAATGTGTTCAAAATATCTGTCACAGCACTGTATTATCGCGGAAAGCCTTATAATCTCGGGACGTGTGCCGATAACGGTCATCAGCTTGAGCTTTTTCATAATTCAAACCTCCTCAAAAAACGTATCGGGTCGCTGCGGATCGAAGCATTCGTTTGCCCACATTACCGTTACTAAGTCATCGGCGTCACTGACATTGGTAATGCTGTGCGTATACCCCGGCAGCATGTAAACCGCCTCTGTTTTTTCGCCGCTGACATAGAATTCAATAACCTCATCTGTATGCAGCTTGCGTTCCCGAATCAGCCCGCGACCGGAAACAACGATGAATAGCTCCGATTTGGAATTGTGCCAGTGCTGACCTTTCGTCATACCGGGTTTTATAATATTTACGGATAGCTGCCCGCAATTCTGTGTTTTCAGCAGTTCTGTAAAGCTGCCGCGCTGATCCGCGTTCGTTTTCAATGGGAAAGCCATCCGCTTGGGCGGCAGATAGGAAACGAAGGTACTGTAAAGCTTTTTTTCAAAGCTGTGTTCCGGTATATCTGGTTGTAGCAATGTTTCGGGCCAAGCGCGAAATAACAGCAACAGCTCAACCACCTTGCTAAGCGTTACTCTGTGCGTTATAGGCACATAGCAGAACCGTTCTCCTTCTATCGAACTGACTCCGTCATAATCGCATCGATGCGGCGCATCCGCAAGCAACGCGAGCATTTCAGCCACCAAATCGTCAATATAGAGCAATTCCAATTCAATTGCCGCATCATTAATCGTAATAGGCATGTCATGCGCTATATTGTGGCAAAATGTTGCCACGACTGAATTATAACACGGGCGGCACCATTTGCCGAACACATTCGGGAAGCGGTAAATCAGCACATCGGCGCCGGTATCGGCAGCATAGCCACGCAGCCGCCCCTCGCAAGCAAGCTTTGCCATACCGTATTCGCTCCCTGCATACCGCCCTGTAAGCGATGCCTGCGCCGAGCTTGCCAACATCACCGGACAGCGGTTATCGGCCGCTTTAAGCGCAGCAATCAACGCCTCAAGCGGTTCAGCGTTACCCGGCAGATATTCCTCATCTGCTTTAGGGCGATTAATCCCGGCAAGATGAAACACAAAATCCGCCTTTTTACAGAATTCCGCAAGCCGGCTTAGCGGCGTATCCTTATTGTATTCATATATTTCATTTATATTCAGTTCCGGATGAGTCATATCCTTGCCATCGCGGATGCTTTTAAGCGCTTCAGTAAGATTTCTTCCCACAAAGCCGCGGGCGCCGGTAATAAGAATGTTCATCAGCATCTTCCTCCGAAAAGCTTCAGCTTCAGCAGCAGCCGCTTCATATCGTTTAAATCAAGCATATCCGTATTATGCGAAGTATATGGTTCAATCCGTGAAAGCTCTGCATTCCCCCTGGAAAAATAATTATCATAGTTCAAATCCCGGCTATCGGCATGAATACGGAAAAATCCATCCGATTCATTTGCACGCAGCATTTCCTCCGAGGTTACAAGCACCTCAAACAGCTTTTCGCCGTGGCGCGTGCCAATAGTCGTCATACCCAGATCGGAGCCCTTCAGTTCCAATATTGCCTGCGCCAGCGTTCCGATTGTCGCTGCCGGAGCTTTTTGCACGAAGAGGTCTCCCTGCTCTCCATATTCAAAGGCATACAAAACAAGATTTACGGCGTCTTCAAGCGTCATCATAAAGCGGGTCATGTTTGGATTTGTGATGGTTAATGGCTTGCCCTCCCCTATTTGGGAGCAAAACAAAGGAATGACCGAGCCGCGTGACGCCATAACATTGCCGTACCGCGTCAGGCACAGCACGGGATCGTCCTTCAACATCTGCCGCGCCCGGGCAATGACATTTTTCTCCATCACCGCCTTGGTCATGCCCATTGCATTGATTGGATAGGCAGCCTTATCGGTAGAAAGAAAAATTGCTTTTTTAACACGGTTCTCCACGCAGGCGTCTATTACGTTGTTTGACCCGATCACATTGGTTTTCACCGCCTCCATCGGAAAGAATTCGCAAGAAGGTACTTGTTTAAGCGCCGCGGCATGAAAGACATAATCCACGCCGCGAAACGCCGAGGCAATGGAACGATAATCCCGCACGTCTCCTATATAGAACTTTATTTTTCCACATACTGTGGATATGCTTTCTGATATATGTGGCGCATATCGTCCTGTTTCTTTTCGTCGCGGGACAATATTCTGATTTCGCGTATATCCGTTGTCAGGCACCTATCCAGCACCGCATGGCCAAACGAACCCGTACCTCCTGTAATAAGAATAATTTTTTCGAAGAACATACTCATACTCACGACTTCCTTTCTAATATGTTAACAGACGGCGAACGAATACGCCTCATACAACGTCCGCACTTAATTGCCGCCAAGTCCGACTTATATGGGTTTTATAGTCTGAACACCTTTTCAATCGCTGTCAAGGCGGCATTTTGTATTTTGTCCGCTAAATTCGTTACTATCTCCCTGATTTTTAATATTTCAAATGCCTTATGCCGTAAATATTCAATCATAGCGCAAACGAGAAACACCGCCACCGCCATCCCAATAACAATCAATACAAGAAATGGACTGTTAACAAAGTCCATAGGCCGCAATAAATCCTGCCAGATGAATCTTCTTACTTCCGGCTGCTCATGAATCAAATAGATTCCCAAGGTAAGCGGTGATAGCCGCAATATAGCCCCCTGAAGCTTTCCATCGGTAATGTTCAATCCTTCAAAAAAGCGAAACAGACAGGCAGACCCTATAACCATAGTAATGGAATTATATGATAGAAAAAGGTTATCTCCTCTCACTTCGCCCATAGTTTTAAGCATAATCCACGTTATTCCTATCTTCCATGCCGCGGCGAAAAGGCAGGCAAGCAAATACCCCCATAAATACATTATATGTGTCCGCTTAGCGGGATACAGCCTAAAATATGCTGCAAACAGATACAAAAAAGCAAAGAATAACGGGTCATATGAATTTGTTGAGGAGAACTTTTCCCAGAAAACCAAATTTTGCAGGGCGATGTACATTGCAAAAAATCCTGACAAAAAAATGGCGTGCGTCTTTTGGCTCATTGCCCGAATTGCCGCATTCAGGAGAGGAACCAAAGAATACATTAGAACATATGTCGTTATAAACCAGTATCTTTGCTGCGTTATGGGGAAGCAGGCTTTTATTAAGGATTTTAAGTCCAAGTCAACGGCTCCGCAAAAATATAAAACAATATAAAGACCTATCGACCAGAAAAATGCCTGTCCCCAAATAAGAATGGCTCTTTTAAGCTGAAATTCCCGCATACAAAGAAAATACCCGCTAATCAATACAAAACAGTTTACATGAACAGAAAGGACCGTTCTGAGTATGCTAATGATGAAGTAATTCGCGCTGTTCGCAGGCAGAGCATCTAAGACCTTACCGTGAAAAAGTACATGTCCCAATACAATCAAGAACATACATAAAACCCGCAGCAAGTCCAGCGATACGTTTCTCTCTGTATGCTTGCAGTTCATATTCATTTCTCCGCTTGCGCGAGCAATTCTATCCATTTTACATTTAACCTCCGGTATCCCTTCCCGGTCAGCCGCCATGCCAAACTTAAAATCGCATTCTCAATGTTTTCGTCACCTATAATTTCAGGGACGAAATGCGCTTCAGGTTTTGGCTGAACCGTTTCAGATTTAGCAGGCCCAAGCTTATAATATACCCTCCGCCGGCTATAATCAGCACCAGCGGATAGTATACGCCGTTTAGGTTGAGCCAATATCGCACTGCGGCAAACACGCAGAACCCGCCGATGCATTCACCGACAAACTTAACAATAAAAGCACGTTCAAAAAGAGCTCCGATGGTTACGCGCAGCTCTTTGGCACTATAATGCAAAATTACGCTTCCCATGCCCAAGGACACCAGCAATGTCGCTATTGCGGGGCCCGGAATGCCGAGCAGATGATACAGCAGTATATTAAGAACAAAATTTACCGCCAGCCCCGCAAATCCCAACTGCATCAGCAGCTTTGTTCTGCCGGATGCCGTTAAAATCAATGTAATACTTGCGAAGTGAAATATATCAACAAGTATATAAATGCAAAAAACCGGTAGTCCGCTTAAATACTTTTCGGAATATAGCAGTTCCATGGCCTCGGGTGCTGCCACCAGCACGCCAAATGCCAGTAAAGCGGTTGACACATATGATATTTCCAAATATGTACGGTATGTTTCTATCGCTTCATCATATCGCTTTCCCACAATTTGCCGTGTAATATATGGTAGCAATACCGTCATGAACGATACAAGCAGTATATCGAACGGCAATACCTTGGCGGCATTGGAATAAACAGCAAGCGTTTCCGTGTCCGACATGGCTGAAATCAGATATTTGTCCAAATCTCGATTAAGCGTATTCACAATCGTGAATACGGCCATGGGTATGCTGTATTTCAGTATGCTTCCCGATAAGCCAAAATCACAGGAAGTGAGGCGTATACAGCAGCCCGATTTTCTTAACGACCACATAAAAAACAGGATTTGCCCAACGTTCAACGTAACGGATACCGCAAAGATAAGCCCTATATTCCTCAAATACATTCCGACCGCTATCGCACATGCAAGCTGAACAAGCGAAACGATAAGATTCCTTATTGCAAGCCGTCGCGCTTTTCCCACCGAAACGAACAAAACCTGTAACAATGAAGTGCCATTCTGGAGCAGAGGAAGGATTGCTGCAAATATAAGGTATTTCCTCAACTCCTGATTACCAAAGTATTTGCAGATGGGCCCTGACAGCAGAAGAATCGCTGCACCTGCAAGCGTTCCCATACAGCATTGCAGCGTTAATATTGTTGCAATATATGATTCCCTTTTTTTCGTCTCCTTCGTACCGCAATAATAGAAATTGGCCGCATCTATAAATCCAAACATCGTTAAAGATACCGTGGTTGAAACGATAAGCAAAACCTGCGAGTATGTGCCATATTCAAATTTTGAAAGGTATGTGGACAAGACCCGCGTGGTTATAAAGCTTAAACCCATCGTCATCAATCTTACTGCGGCAAGTATGATGGCGTCGCCCGATGTCGTATTGCCGCTAAGCCGGCCTTTTCTTTTCATGCTTTACATCCTTTTATGCATATCGCTTCTATAAAGAATCAACGACCAGTTTCACAAATGCGGCCGTTCTCTCGCGGTTATGATTCTTTCGCCCAAGTTTTCCTGCCAAATCAGCATATTCAACACGCAGCTCGGGGTCATATACCAGTTGTTCAAGGCTATGCCTTAATTCAATCGGGTTCGTAGCAACAACGGCTCCGTTCGCCCCCTTTAGGTATTTTGCCGATGTGCTTTCGGCGGGCGCATAGCAAAGGATTGTGCGTCCTGCACATAAATACTGTGCAAGCTTTGTCGAAAATGCGAAACGCAGCTTATGAACCATTGCTGCATCAAAGCTTTCGGCATGAATCAGTATATCGGATTTTTCCGCAACATCATGCAATACCTCAGCCGAAACAAAGCCATGATACCTTATATTGGAGCGTAATCCCATTTTCTCCTTATCCGCATCGGCGGCATTACCGTATATATTCAAAGATAGGCTAAAGATAGGCTGCTGTCAATTTCGTGTAGCACATCTGCAATTTGCAAAAGTGAGTCCACGCGGCCAACCCCCAAATTGCCGAAATACGAAAGCACCAATTCAAAGTTAGGACGATACTCCGAGCAAACATAAGTCGCACTATTGTAAGCAACTATCTGTTTTGAGCTTGCTTGATAAACCTTTTAATACTCATCCATAAGCGGTGTACAGTTAAAAATAGCCAGTGATGAGCTTTCATTTAGGCGCTGATACAGCTTTTCCGCCTTGCGATAATACGCGCGTTCCAACCCTTTTCGCGTTTTGATATCAATGATTCGGTAGGCTTCTCCATTGTAGAGTACCAGCTTTGCAGCAGTACGTTCAACCGTCCTTAGCACAAGTCTGTCCATAAAGATACTTTCACCAACCATATATACAATCACATCAGGCGCAAATTCATCGATCCAGCGCTCTAACGCCTTATGACCCCATGGGCTGATTGCCCACGAAATTGTACTTCCTTTTTTAGCCACAATGGAATCCGCGAAGGGGATTTAACCGCATCGCTATGCGGGGCATGGGCTTCATTCTCAATCATATCCTCCGCGCGAAAAATATGATTTGCCCGTTTCATGGCAAACGCCGACATCATCTGCATATCCGTCACGCGAAAGTAGTTATCCGCAGCCGAAAAGTCAGGCGGTTCTACATCGCAGTAGAATTCTGCTTTTTCACCACTGTTCCATGCGGAAAGTAGGTTTTTCATTGTAATTCCATTTGCATTTTCATCAGAAAATCCGCTATGGGAAAACAGCAACAGTTTATTCAATGCGTTTCTCCTTTATATGAGCATAGAAATAAGTGCAAGAAAAAACATTGTATATGTTATGGAAAAAAACATCCCTGCAAGGCTGAAAAACAACCCGCCTATCAACAAAAACGGATAGTACGTCATCAGCTTTGAATATTTTCTGACGCCCGATGTTTCCGTATGCAACATATGAACAAAAGCAATGATTTCCGCTAAGAAAATTGTCAAGCCCACCAGCCCAAGATAATAGAGAATTTCCAAGTAAAGATTATGTGGACTTAGGCCGAGAAATGGTGCGTCCAGCCCATAACCAAATATAAATGCTGCGGCGCTATCCGTAATTGCTTTCAAGTATCGCATATGCAATACGATTCTCCCTGTGGTCAAATCGTCCATATTGTTTGCCATTGAAAAGCGATAGAATATTATTCTCAGCGGCGAACCCTCTATTTGCATAGCTATACTTATTGCAATCGCCGTTACAGCAATTATCGCAACGGCAAGCTTATATTTTCTTTTCCCAAGCAACAAAAGAATGTATACTGCATAAACGATTGCAATGAGAATAAAAAAAGACTTGCTATAAGTTAAAAGTCCGAATAACGTAAATGCGGAAAACAATGCCATAAAGTCGAAGCGGGTCAATTCGCCTTTTAATCTGAGGCTAATGGAGAGCGTAAGCGCAACAATCAGCATAGCCATATAGTAATTCGGATCCCGAAAAAGCCCGTTAAACCTGAGGTGCGAGCTAAGCCAATATGCAGGAACCTCCGTCCCCCTCAAACTTCTTAGTTGTGGCGTATTGCGAAAGATATATGCATATAGCGAAGATAGCGCCAGCGCAATCAAAAATGCCTTAATTGATAAAATGGCATTCTCCCTACGCTGGCCGCGAATGATGCCCTTTAATAAAACAAGCTGGCTAAAGCACAGAACGAGATTGTTATAACCGCTGTTCATCCTTGTAAGTAGGTAAGCAAATTGAATTACCAATATAACCGCAACAGCGTCCAGCTTAAAACGCTGCGTACACGCAAACCATATCGCCGCAAAAAGGCAAACATACGGGAAAAAGACAATCCCTTTTAATTGAAAAAGCAGGGACACCGTGGTTAGAATACAATAATCCGTGCCGAACACAACGGGCCCGTGGCGAATAATCCTTACAGCGCATATGGCAAGGGCTACAATGTTAATATACGCCGATGTGAAAATGGACAGCAATATAATGATTACCATTGCTGCTGTGCCGTGCCACGGATAATCTACATCTGTTATTATATTAGCAAGGGTGGTGTACCTATCGCTTCCCTTCAGGCAGCCCCCATTCATATCTTTTCTCCAATCAGCCGGTCAAAGGCACGGCTTGCACGCCCATTATCAGGGCAGCCTTGAAAAAGCTGTTCCTTCATTCTGCGAATATTATCGACATCTTTCAGTACTGCGGCAAGCGCTTTGTTCAATGAATCCTGATCATTCCCGCAAACCCAGCCGCAGTCACGGTCTAATATCATTTCCTTGGCTGAGGTTGTGTCGGTGCTTAATACGGGAAGGCCTAAGCAGTAAGCCTCGTCAATTATCATTGGCGCAGCCTCATGATAAGAGGTTATCAGCAGCAAGTCCGCATTGCACATAAAGCCATACGGATTGCTTTGGCTCCCATGGAATACAACGGCACCCTGCAGTCCCAATTCATCCGCCAAATTGCGAAGCTCATTCTCCTTCGGCCCGCTGCCGACTAAATGGAGCATTGCCGATATACCCTGCCTGCGGGCATGTTCTATTGCGCGAATTGCGCGTTCAAGCCCTTTCTCGTGCGCAAGACGCCCTACCGTAACTATGTTAAGCGTTTCCGAATCAAAGGTATATGGGGTCTGTGCGGCAAGCGCTTTGATTTTATCATAGCGATGGAAGTTAGGCACCGTTTGACATTTTTCTGCCAGCATAGGCATCGCCTTGACAAAAGAATCCCGGCATCCGTCCGAACACGCCGCTATTGCGTCAAACGCAGCATAGTCCGCATTGTTTGCATCGCAGTTTGCTCCGCAGCGCAAATAGTCGCAGTGCAGAAACGCTATTTTACGATCTGCGTTGACTTTTTTCAGTATAAACTCATTGCACCCGCCATAAAATCGTCGCGGAGCGCCGTTGTGCAAATATGAAATTGCACAATCGTAATGCACAGGCAGCTGCTCCTGAGTGCGCAGCAAAAGCGGCATTATCGCCTTGCGTCCAAGCAGCCTGCAAATTCCGGCTAAAATACCGCGTGTGAAGTAGTCGCCGAGATGGTCGGAGCATTCTTTTTGGCTAATGCCAAGGTAACGAAACAGCGAACCGCACGAAAGCACATGCACCTGTTCAGGAATATCCTTCATGTACTCGCCTATCGGCTCGAACAGGAATAAAGTAATATCATATTGATCGTAAACCGACCATAAAAGGTTGCACAGGCTTTTCTGCACACCTCCGATTTTCATATTATTGTTTACAATAAGTATCTTTTTCATGGCTTATAAGGTTCCAGCCTTTCCCCGCCTTTAACCCCCGCCAGCATCAACTTTATTCGCTTGGGACACGGAATATCCGTATGCTTCTTTACCCTTATTGCAAAGTATAGCGCCGCTGCGTGGCGGCAACGCGGGAACAGATATGCCATCAATGCGCCCTTATCATAAAAGTATTTTTCGTTGCATTCCGTAAACCACGAAGATGTATCCTTGCTGCACCTTCCCAATACGGCATTGGTTGAATACATCTTGAGTCCGCCGGATAGACATTCCTTTATAAACAGGGTATCCTCGCCCGAGCCATATATGCATCCCCCGCCGAAAAAGGTGCTGAACTCAACGCCGCGCTTACGAACGGCGCTTAGCCGCACTGCGGTCACGGCGGCGCCAAAGCGCAGCGAATTCCACAGGCGTCTTCTTCTTTCCCCCGGGCGACGACGCTCTGTAACTACGCCGTTTTTTGTATAATCAATTCCAAAAATCAAAATATCCGCATCCGGATAAGCTCCGAATGCGGAGATAACCAACTGCGGCATTTCGTCCGTGTATGTCACATCATCATCTGCGAACAACACATATTCTGCATCTGCAGCGGCCAATGCAATATTGCGGTTTGTTCCCACGCCGCGCGTACAGGTTGAAATCATCTGCACACTGCCGAAGGGATATTGCCGTACATTGCAGGAATCATGATCCGTCTGATTTGCAATGATTGCATCGCACTTCAGGTTCATTTTTTCAACAAGTGAAAAATCCGTCTGATGCATTGCCGCAACCAATACCTGCAAATTTGTCATGTGTTTTTTCTTCCCCGCTTTACCCTGCGCGCAGGCATTCGCCTGTGCGCAGGGCGTATCGCTTAAGCTGCTTTACCTTACCATCTTGCCGTCTTGGGCAAATTTGTATTGCCCTGCGGGTAGCAGGTCGTTTGTGACGGTAATCCAATACTTCCTGCCATGCACCACCTCGCAGTTGGAGGTCTTTACATAGTAGTAATTGCCCTCTATCTGTATCAATCCGGCGCCGGTCAGCTTGCCGTCCACATAGTAATACAGGCTGCCCATTTCCTCTACTATTCCGTTTTTCACCTCGGGCTCGGGACCGGGGTTAGGATTGACCACTGGCGGGTTAATCAGCTTGCCGTCTTCATCAAACGTGTATTTATCTACCGGCAACAGTCCGTTGTTGGTGGTAATCCAATAATCCCTGCTGTGTACCACCTCTCCGTTGGAGGTCTTTACATAGTAGTAATTGCCCCCTATCTGTATCAATCCGGCTCCG